>Ga0307510_10006240_pt1 | contig 14219 bp, 12 predicted proteins | sample 12_EM_MG_FD_207224 | JGI IMG/M metagenome (GOLD analysis project Ga0307510, IMG submission 207224) | Populus trichocarpa ectomycorrhiza microbial communities from riparian zone in the Pacific Northwest, United States - 12_EM | ecosystem: Host-associated > Plants > Roots > Unclassified | place...
TTTTCAGCTTAATTGCTGTTATTGGTGCTTGTAGTGATATTTTCATTTGACACTACATGTGTGTGGTTGACGCTCGATTATTATCGCTTCCCTAGATGTGAAAACGAAATTAAATGATATTAGCACACCTATGCAATCATTGTTTATTTAGAAAGGGCATTCGCAGAGTAAGTCTGTGAGTTAGTAAACAATTTGGTTTAAGCATGAAGTTTTTGGTAATATAGCAGGTGTATTTTATGTCAAATGAATCACTTGACGTGTACAGGTTAATCTTCTAGCTTTTTTTTCTAGACATGAAAGAGTTAGGTAGGAATCAGGATTGATGGTTTTGTCAATGAAGAAGGAAGAAAAAAAGTTGGGTGATTTCGAGTCAAATCGACTGTTATCAAATTTAGAACATGGGACGGCGGGAAGGATATAGTTTTCGAACATAATGCTAGCCTACAGCACAGATTTGATCACTTGATTTCCCTGCTGAAGAAATCAAAACACAGACGGACTGAATTATCCTCAACAAAGGGCCCCTTAAACCATTACTTTCTGTTTTTTATCACCATTTTTCCGGAATGCTTTCTTTACGCTTTATCTTGACATTAATGGTATGCTACAAAGCAAATTTTCTGGTACTTAAATGAGCAAGAGAGGCACTGGATTGCACTCAAGTAAGCGATGTTAGTGAAAAGATTACATCTATGGCAGAGGCATGAGAAGGACATGTCAAATTTTAGTGCACCCTTTAATGTAATGGTACAGAATCAATGCTCACACAATATTCTGCTCCTCTTGGTTGGACAAGCAGTGTACTGTAGCAGAGTACCCTATGCTTCTTTTTTGTTGAAATGGACTAATAGATTTACAGTCTTTTGTTCATGCAAAGCTTTATTCCTCTTATCTTTTCTCCTCGTGTCTTTTTTACCTGATGCAAGACTTACAGGTCCATGTGCAGATTGATTAATTCAATATTTAAGATGATTGTTGCAACTGAATGCTGGCTTTCTATCAATATGTTTTTTGCTGGGGTTGGCTTACGGTACAAGTCTATGGGTCTTTTGTGTTATAAAGTTCGGGACATGGCTCAGTACACAATGTACATGCCATGATAGCTGGGAAGGCAAAACCTCAGTGGTGACATGACCCAACACAAGTTTTCACGTGCCTCTTGTACCAAGCACAAATGGAATACTTTGTCTATGAAAAACAGATAGACAGCTGAAATCATACAAGGCGTTATAGCTCATTAGAATTTGAGTAAAGCTCATGTTTGTACATCTAATAGTACAAGGTTAAGGGCTGGACTAATTTTGTAGCAGTGAGAAGGGACCTTCGCTTATAAGCATCCTTCCTATTCCTGCACTTATCTTATACGTGATTGGCTGTTACCTATCACAGAGGAACTCCAAGTTGAGTTCAGTATTAAAGGCTCATAGCACAATCATAAAGAATATATGTGAAAGGCAAGAGTATGGTGGTCAAATCATAAAGAATTAAGCATCCCCACAACCAATCTTCTTGAACATCTTGATTTTCTGTAATCTGCAAGGAAAATGGCGGATGGTATCACAGATATTAACATTTAGCATGGGTGAGTTGCATAGTAGTGTTCTTGTAGGTGGTGAAAGGATAGGCCTCGAGTTCAATTCACATGAACGAAAAGGTCGTACTCCACTGCCAATTACTTGCAGAGGAGTACGACCTTTAATGAAATTTATGCTTAGGATAGATGACCATCTTCATATGATTATTATGTGAAATAGAAGAAAAAATTCTAGTCATTGGAATTCTAGATATTTAAATAAAAAGTCTATAGCTCAAAATCCCAATCAGCAAAACGCTGAAAATCGACACAACGTTAACAGGCACAAAGGAACCTACTAGTTTAAGCAAATTCACGGTATGGCAAAAATGAACTCTCAAATATCTCAATCCATTTCCACCCACAAGTGTGATTCCATGTTCTTATGTCTACCTACCTTTCACCCCTCCACTCTTCCGCGTCTCTCTTTTCTTTTCTTTTCTTTACCTTTTATGATAACACATTAAAGGAAATGGCCTTTGCATATGATTTTGACTTCCATAAAGTGCCCGTTACTCTCAATATCGGAGTTGGATATTGGTCCTATATTCCTTCAGATTCTCTAATTTGTTTGAGCTGGGAATCACGAAGATTAGATCGTTGATGAAGTAACAAAAAACAGAATACAAATGAATGGATCATGACTTTGCTTTGGAAAAGAACAATTCTTGTCTATAAAGAGAACCAAACAGCTGTTTGATAAGATGTAGATCTTTCGAGTACGAGGTAGTGTTTGATGTTGTGATAACAATTATTTTTTAAAATAGTTTTTGTTTAGAATCATATTAAAATAATATTTTTTATTTTTAAAATTTTATTTTTAACATTAATACATCAAAACAATCTAAATATATATAAAAAAATTTAAAACAAATATTTTTTTTTTTAAATAGCACGGCCAATTGTCAACTAGTTCTAAAACACAAAAATCTTGTATGATGTTGTTTTAAAAAATTATTTGGCATATCTAAATTGTGCTATAATATTGGTGATGATAAGTGATCTATATTCCCTATCTACATTACCTATCATCTTCTTTGATTCTTGATTACCCTTCAAAATGGATTTATAGGAAATGATGAGTGAAGTGCTGGATTATATGGATTGCCTATCATCTTTTCCAGGTCCTTTTTGCTTGCCCTGGAAAATGCTTTCAATGGCTTTGTTCCTGGAGTTGCTGTGTGTCACATTTTACCAATCCTTTTCACTTTGGAATTTGTTTTGGCAATTTAATGGCCAAAGCAAGAGCGTATCAGATTCCAAGTCGGATGTTTTTTTGTTCAACAATGCAACTCGACAAAATTTGGGCACTTTCTGTCGTGAAGATAGAATTCTAGTCTGAAAATGTCCTGTAGTGTAGAGAGTGCGTGAGTTCACGGTTCGAAACTATTTCAGCTTCAAGTTCTAGAATCCTTTGTGGTTGTATGAAGGAAATGGACAAAGCTCCTTTGAATACACAAAGGCTAAAAGTCTCATTCTCCACAGAATCACTGACAAGGCGTCATGATCATTTGGGAACTGATTAGCTGTGCACCAGCCTTCCCTGATCAGCCTTTGCCTAGACCATTTTAAGGTTCTCATATGTGATATGTTGCTGGTATTTGTTTTGGTGAACCAAAGCTCAGCACACTACTTTTTCAAGATTGAGGGCTAAAACAAAATTATTGAAGCTCATTTTATCTCAATTCAGAAACCCTACTGAAAATAAAGATAAACATAAAAGACCCAGTACAGGTCTTATCACAAATCCATTGTTTTCTAATTAAGCCAGCGTGATACAAACATTGTAACAGACCATAGTTATTGCTAACAAATGCAAGCAAACTTAAGAACCAAGTGCTTTCTCAATCTGCTCTGTCAACTATTCTTCTCAAATCATCAATATTTCTGTACTCTACTGTATCAACAGCTGGTCCATCAACTTATGGACCTCAACAAACACTGGATCTTCCACGTTATTATTGTTCTTGTCGTGGCTGTTATGATCATGACTGTTACTATCGTCATTTCCACCACCTACTGTCTCTCTAATCTTTTGGTTAGCCTCTTTGGCTGCTTCCCGTGCACCATCCATATTGTTTCCTTAGCCGCGTCCCCAATCGTGTCTGCTACTTGTGTTGCTTTTCTAACCCCTTCTTTGGCAGTGTCAGCCACAAACTGTTTTGCTCCTACTCTTGCATATTCATCAGGGTCTAGGCCTTGCCTAGTTCGATAATTTGTTGCACTATAAGATTTTCGTGGTGTCCTATCTGGGCTATTTGTTTCTCTTCTTGTCTCTGCTGCTACACTGGTACCCTGAAAATTTAGCACATAATGGAAGGAAAATAAAAGCGTTATTAATGGTCTAGCTTAGGAACCGACAAATAGTCCCCATCGTGGAAATACATGTAATTCAATGCTAGACAAGGTAGCCATGCTTTTCAGTCTGAAGACAAACTATATGCTTTGTCTAAATATTTTAGGATACAGAGAGAGATCGATGTATAAAAAAGAGGAATTATAGCATAGAGATACTTGAGCTCGTTGAAAAGCAGTGGAGAAGTAAGCCCTGTTGGCAGACACAACACAACGAGGGTGATCCTAGGATGAAGCTCTAGAGATGTTAACGACGGCTCTTTTTACCAAAAATAGTGCTGCCATAGTTCCCTTCTAGCTAGATGTTTTGCTGCAGAATGTTGATTTCTTCGAACATAAACATAGCCTAATAGTTAAAAGTAAAATAAAGAACAAGTCGGTGTGGTGTGGCACATGTAAAACTGAACACGTTTTGAGAGAATTTGACATGTTCCTTTGGGCAAAAGGAGGATGATCCATGTTGATGTGTCTTCTTTCTGAATCATGAATTCTGAAATTACTGATGTGTAAATTGTGTGCGCTAGCTAGCCAGTATCAAATCTTGGGAAACCGGAATGAATCTTAATCTGTTCATAATACTCTCCCATTTGTTCAAAACAAGTATTCTTGAAAATGAAATAATAGTGCTTCTCAAAATATACATGGTTGAGCTTCACAAAGCTGGAAGAGAAGCAACAAGCAGATCCATTATGAGATGCAGTTGGAGTGGAAAGCTGCAAAGACCCCATATTCAAATCTCAAGTTCTTACTTGACAATCATCTGGCTTTCTAGCAACTGTTATGGAGACTCTGAATCAAACATGAAACCATCTAAGTGAATGTGACTTGAGAACCAGAGATGAATACCCAATAAGCACACCTTACTAAGTGTGCTATCCAAAACAGCTGATGCATCTGATCTGCATTTACAAAGTTCATCAAATTCATTGACGAAGCAGTGAATGTCATTTCAACACAAATGTAATACAATTTTATGTATCTTGCAAATGGCACCCATCCCCGCCATGAAGGGTATATTATGCTTAAGATCGTGGTAAAAAACAAATCATGGTTTTGCCCCAGATGTGGTGAAAATATCATCACTTTGTCTGATGATACGTGCAGTAAATCACATCATAGGCAAACCATCTATTAAGAATTTATATTAAAAAATATCTATTTATCTAGCAAAACAAGTTCACAGAAGGAGGTTAAAGAAAACAAGCATAATATTCTTCCAACAGGGCTATGTAATCATGCAAGATGAAACGACCGAGGAACGCACATTCAAATTCTGCAAAACCATAAATTCAAACCAATGACTCAAATCACAATTAGTAATGTCATGATACGTTCAACACACCAGAAAATCAACAATCAGTGCTTCATATTAAGGTAATTTCATTGCTGCTGCTCATAGTATATCTAAACCCATCACAGGCACAACAAAACTTTAGTAAGTTCTTATTCACTCAAAGTTCTAAATCACTTTGATACCAAAAGGGAAAAACTTTGGACACAGTAAGTAATTTAAATCTTAAAAAATGCCGTGTCAACACTAACTAGAGAAGCTGCAGGCAGAAGCAGACTTCAATAAATTACTTAAATTGAAATTCTAGAGCAAACCATGCTAGCTCTAGAGCCACCATAGGCACTGTTGAGGCTCAACATCCAGCACATACTAATTTGTACATTAAATGGAAATTCTTCTTCCTTTTAATTGAATTAAGAATTTGACATTGAGAAAGAACTCATGCCATCATAATAAATATGTCAAATGAAACTAAAGCAATGTATTTAACTCTCTCAAAGAACACCAATCAAGCAATAATGCATAATCTTGACAAAGAATAAGAAGCCGTCCACATTACCAAAACAGTAATTAATTACCTCTCATTAACCATCATAAAAAAAATGAACTAAAATAAATATACGGACACAAAAGAAGATTGAAGAGCCTGTACAAATGCATCAGATCTGATGATTCTTATTTTGACAGCATCATCATTCTCCAGAAAGGAGTTGCTGATTGTTGGTCTTGTTTATCATCACTTGCAATATAAGCTCTAACAAATTGAAAAAAAAAATCAATACTTTAACTATCCCAAACTTGCTAGGGGGAAGAAATAATATGCCTATGATTTGGATTTTTTCATGGATATAGAACATGATAGCATATAAAAAGTTAACATCATCATAGGCACAACTATAATAGAATAAATGCAACAAAACCAAGACAAGGAAACAATCTATCAAAAGCAAGAAAAAATTATCAAAATTAAGCAACCGAATGCTTGCAAAAAAGCATAGAAAGATCAAAACTTTCATATACTGGGCATTAGAGTAGCAAAACAACTTAAGCGAGTTGGTCATGAACATATTGAAAGACCAAAAAGGAAAAGAAAACTGTGGAAGTAGAGGAAAACTCTAGGTTTTGTTAAAGACAAAAGCAGGATGATCCTTGCATGCTGTCCGCTTGTTGCAACAAAAATGTTTACTCCCTCGAACAGCTTTAGGCCCATTTGTTTAGAATTTTAGGTTTAAGGTCCAACACAAACAACTAGACCCTAGAAGAAACTAGTGACAAAATATCAGTTAGGATAAGCTTGGCTCTGGTAAGATTCATAGTCTTTAGCTATCTAGGCCTCTTGCTAGAGCCCAATATGACATTACCCGTATCCAAATCGGAGTGCTTGTTTTCTTCGAGGTCTGAGGGTGATGGATCCACTGGCGTAATCAGTCGTGTCTTATCAACCACGACGACTTTTTGACACAAAAGTTGCTCAACAAGAATTGAATTTCCATTTTCTGTCCAATTGAAATGCATGCATACTCGAATGGACTGAAGTTTTTTGGATTTTTAAAGTTTTTAATAGGAAAAATACAATGCGGTGTTATGATACTCAACGTTTTTTATGCATGCATGAGATATTATAACAGGTAAGCTTGCCTTCTCAAGTATCTGTACTGATAAAAAAAAAATCTTGACTTGTTCAATCTTATCCAATTCAATATCATGCCTCATCGAATTCCATTTTCTTACCGAACAAACCTTTTGAATATCCTTACATGATGACACTAAGGAGCTCGATTTTACATTTGTTTCCACATGTTTAATCCGTGATAGGACGCCCAAAGAAAAAGATAAAAACACCAAGGAAAGTTCGATTTGGAAATTTGCGTAGAAAAAGGGAGAGATTTTCGGAGCTTCAAGCTCGAGGTAGAAAGAAAAAAGGTTACGATCGAGGTGACAGAAAAAGATGGATACCGAACACTACTCAATTATTAATCTCAATCAATCCATGCACATACATTTGCGAAGGATCCAAGACTTTGAAAAATACAAAGATTTCTTCTATATTTTATTGTTAAATTTTTAACCTGGCAAATTATATCAAACCACTGTATGACCCAAGAAATCTCATTCTGTTTTTTTTTTTAATTATTATTATTAGGCCTCCATTTGGTGTCCAAAATTCAAATCCTTCCGGTTTAAGATTATTAGTGAGTTTCACATCACCAATATCTGCTGCTTTTTTAGCTAGAAAAAGTTTCTTCAGCAGGCTATGCTAGCAAAGTCAAAAAAGAGAGGTAGGTAACCTTGAGTAATGGCATTATGGCACGTCAACCTATCCTGTCAACGTGGACACCCAAGCAAGAAAATCACGTAAAAGGTATCTTTACGGTTGCATTTTAATATTTTTAGGGTCTCTCTCAATCAAGAAAAACCTTACCCATGATGTTTTTTATGTAGGGAAGTGACATATAATCCAATCTTCTGTTTCACAAAAGGATTTGCTACAGAGTGACCGCCTAGCTTTGCCTCTTAAAGCTTCTCTACTCAAGAAAATGTGGAGGGAGGCTAATCTATCTTTCTGCATAAATGGCATGTAGCTGTCTTTCGAATGACATGGGTGGATGCCAAGAAAGTTTACGAGACTTGACAGTTGCAGACATGATGCATAAACCATGAACAAGTAATGTAAATATCAGAATAGTGGCTTGCTCAAGACGAGAGCAAGCAAGCCAAAACAATAGCTAAAAGATGGGCAGTCTCTGTAATCTGCAGCATATCTAATTTCTAATATCTATATATTACAGTCATTGGATCAGTAGCCTGATCCTTGCATGCTTGAAGGTCAAGACCTTGGGGGGATGATTCAAATTCTAAAAGAAACCTAGTAAATTGATTTACATCAATATGTAATACGTGTAGCACAATGTGAAGGCTTTGATCTTCCCATGGTAATATAATGGGGAACAAAAAGAAAACTGTACAAGGGCAAGGACGACGCATTTTATAATATGCTTATTTATAACAGAATAATACAATAGAAACTTGGTCAAGATTTCAACATTATAGAAACTTGGAATAGAGTTTACTTTACAAGTATACCTTCCCATGTCCACCCCAACTGAAACTAAGAACCCTGAAACTAAGTGCAGTATTATTATAGCTCATTGTTGAGCAGCTTGGAATCCAATACCATCAAGCCATGAAACAACTTCTTCGATAAGGGGTCTCCTCCTAGGATCTTGGTCTAAGCATCTGCATGCAATTTCGAGCATTTCAAACAGCTGTTTCTGACGATCTTTACCCCAAATTGCTGAGTCTATAATCTCTGCCTCCCTTTTCTCGGACTTCATCTGAAACAGCCAGGAAACCAAATTTCTGCAGTTTTTTCCTTTGCAAACTTCCACGGGCCTTCTACCGGTAAGAAGTTCAAGAAGAACAACACCAAAACTGTAAACATCACCCCTGCATGTTGCCATCAATGTTTGGCTATATTCAGGAGGTATATAACCTAATGTACCTACCAAATCTGTTGTCACATGAGTATCGTAAGGACAAAGTAGCCTTGAGAGACCAAAATCAGCCAAGTGAGCTTCAAATTTCTCGTCTAGAAGTATGTTGCTCGATTTCACATCTCGGTGAACTATATGTGGCTCGCAAACTTTGTGCAGATATGCTAACCCACAAGCTGCTCCTTGAGCTATCTTGAGTCTCACCTCCCATTTAAGTACTGAGCCGCCATCAACAGATTCATGCAGCCAATAATCCAAGCTTCCATTTTCCATGTAAGAGTAAATCAATAATCTGTCATTACCATGCCTACAATAACCTTGAAGAGAAACAAGGTTTTTGTGTTGAGCCCTTGAGAGAGCTTCCACTTCAGCTTGAAATTCTCGTTCCATCTGACCACAATCCCCAGAAAGCCTCTTGATTGCAGCTTTTGTACCGTTGGGAAGGTTGGCTTTGTAAACCAGGCCGAATCCACCACAACCAATGATGTTTGCTTGGTTGAAGTTATTTGTTGATTTCAACAAATCTGGAACTGTGAGGTCTTTGCAATCAGAATTCTGAAAAAGCACCAACTTGGAAGACCTGAGAGCTTCAGATAACCTGTGCGGAAGACTGACTTCCTCCTCCAAATCACCAATAGGATCCCCCACATTCCTCCTTGACATCTTGTGCAAAACAACAGCGAGGACCAGCGCAAGCCCAACTACTATAGTGATTGTTATGCTAAGAATATTGCCTCGACCAAATCTACTACTGTCTGAACCAGATGGGATACCAGGCTTCATCATATTATTAATGACATTACAGGGAGAGACTATTACCCCACAGAGTCCCGGATTACCCTCAAAGCTTGAGCTAGGAAAGCTATAGAACTGCCCTCCGCTGGGAATTTGTCCCCTCAAGTGATTATTAGCCACACTAAACTTCGACAGGAATGTCAGCTTCTCAAGCGATGGGGGGATTGACCCATACAGATTGTTGGATGACAAATCTAAAACTTCCAGGTTTTCCATCTGAGAAAAGGAGCTAGGTATGGTCCCCGTAATGTTGTTCCTGCTCAAATCAAAGACATGGAGGTCTTGCAGCCTTCCAACTTCAGGTGGAATTGTCCCAGTTATTCTATTGTTGCTCAACAATATTGAAGGAGGGAAACTTGAGGCTTGGTTGTACTGCAAACCACTAGCACTCTGGTTTCGCTTTACATATAGAGGAATACCAGAAGAGGCAGTTAGATGGGGTGAACTGCTGTTTGCGAGGCTCTTTAGCTGAGTCAAACTTAGGGGGATCTCTCCAGTTAGGGAGTTATTTGAGAAGTCCAGGTAAAACAAATTCTCCATCTGGCCAATCCAAGAAGGAATACTTCCATCCAGATGATTCCAAGACAAATCAAGAACTTCTAACTTCCTGCATCTCAACAGCCAAACTGGGATTTGGCCTTTGAGAGCACAATTTCCAAATGCTAAGACCATTAAATTCCGGAAACCACTTACATTTCTGGGAATTTCCTCACCAACGAAGTTCTTTGTGAGGATAAGAGTGGAGAGATTTTGGCATTGCTGCAGTACTGTAAGTGCCCCAGATAAGTCCACAAAACTATTGTTGGACAATGAGAGAAACAAAAGTGATGAGAGATTTGCGAAACTCTCGGGGATTTTTCCGGTTAATTCATTCTTAGCCAGGCTCAAGATCTTCAATTCGCGGCAAACAGATAGAGAATTTGGAAGTGGCCCAGAAAGGTGATTAGAGGCAAGATCAAGTGTACAAAGACTAGGCATTCCACTGAAATTAAGATCAATTGGACCAGTTAAAGAATTGTTTCTAAGGTCAAGAATGTGAAGCTTTGAGCAGAATGACAGTGTTGAAGGCAAAGGTCCGGACAACATATTTGAATGGGCAACAAATTGTTCTAGATATGTAAGGTTGACAAATGCATTTGGTATATGGCCTGAAAACTGGTTTCCATAAATAACCAGGTTTTTAAGATTAAAGAGCTTACTCACTTCCTTGCTTAACTGGCCAGAGAAATTGTTGTTGGGGATAGAGAAGTGCTGCAAAGCTGACATTGAGTATAAAAAATCAGGGAGAGAGCCTGAAAGTGAATTGGAGTCCAAATGCAATTGTTGAAGAGATCTGCTGCAATTGAACAAGCCTTCAAGATCGCCCACGAGATGGTTCGCAGATAAATCAAGAATCTGAATCCCTTCAGAGGAGCTGCAAATTTGAGAACTGATTCGACCAGTGAACGAATTGTTGCTCATGTTGAACGCAACAAGATTTGGGTATCCTCCAAGCTCAAGCAAGTCTTCCTTGAACAGATTGCTGGAAATGTTCAGTGTCCGAATGGATAACAAACGAGAAAGCACCCCTGAAACTTGTCCTGATAGCAAGTTATGGCTCAAATCAAGATCCTCCAACTGCTTCAAGCTCGAGAGCTCCGAAGGCAATCCACCACTGAGTTGATTGAAAGAGAGATTAACTGATTTCAGCTGATCTAAGCGGCCCAAGGAGGGCGGAATTAACCCTTGAAGACCCATTTTGGACAGAATCAGCATGGTAACCCTGCTGTGAATTGAGCCATTGATATTACTTCGACATACAACCCCTTCCCATTGACAGCAGTCAGTCTTGCTGGACCATGATGTTATGATGGACCCATTCGTGAGCTTTCCTGCAAATTCCTTCAGGGCCCGCATATCATTTGGATCACAGGATTGAGTTGTGGTTTTGAGACCCCAAGATGAACAAAGAAAGCAAGCAAAGAACACCGATCTGAGGAAAGTCATTGGAGCAGTCTCCACCATCGCCATTACTGAAATCAAAGCTTAGCCCCAGCTCAAATCAAGGCAAAGACTCCCGCATTGAAGTTGATATTTCTTGGGCATTAACTGCTTTTCAAGAGAAGAAGCCCAATTGAAGGAACTCGCATGTCAAATCTCCAGCCAAAAAAAAAAAAAGCAGCTCGCAAGTTCCAAATTGCAAATGAAGCAACAAAAGGAAGTGAAATTAAGAGATATCACCAATCCCCACTTGAAATCAAATCCCTATAACTTTAAGAAACCAAGACCATAGTGATGCCCTTTAGAGAAAAGAAAGGAAAATAAAATAAGCACCCCAAATGAACAAACTTCAAATGCAAAACACCTCAGGAACCACAAAACAAGGACCGAGTTAACAACTTGAAAGCGAAGCAATAATTCACACCACTAAACAAGAAAAAAAAATAAGATTATATATAGATAGGTGAAGCCAGCCAAACAAACTGAGATCTCTTGACCCCACTTGAAACCTAAACCCTTCACAAAAAAAATAAAAATATATATATTCAACTAATCCCCAAAACCCTATACTGTTCAACAACCACTACTGTGAGAGCAAGAAAGTCATCCAAATGAAGCAACTTCAAACACACATCCCAAAGCTCCTACAAGCCAACAAAAAGTAACATTTAGCAAATTAAGCAATAATTAACAACTAAGCCAGATCCCAAGATCAAAGCTTTGAAGAAGAGTTGATAAGATTATTGAAGAAAGAAAGAAAGAAACTTTAGCGAGTCTGGAGTCATATAAGAAGAACCCACCTCAAGGGTTCCAACGATGCATTAAGACATCACTCGCAAGTGAAATAAAAGTACCATGTCAATACAGCAGCCCACAGTTGCCAACTTTTCAAGAAATAGGTTCGTTCCCATTTCAAAAACCTCCCTCTCTCTCTCTCTCTCTGAAAACGTAAAAAAGCAATTAAGGAAAGCAACAGGTGACAGAATCTAGAGAAAGAAAAAGATATCGAAGGGACAGGAAATACAGAAGCGAATCTATAGTTTCTTGGACAAAGAAAACAACAAAATACACACTCAAACTTGTGAGAGATAATAGTATGTGTTTATGACTTGAAATGAAGACACAAGGGCTGACTTTTAGAGGATTGATGATTTTATTTCATCACTTTACTTTTGTTTTGTTTCACTTGCCAGTTAACGAGCCACTCGGGCTTCTTCTCTCTACGTATCTCTTACCTAATATTTGTCCCTTGCTGAGAAAAAACTGAGAATATTTGGTGGAGAAATTTGATTGCTTAGAGAATGAGGTTCGCTTGCCTTCGAGGGAGGATCGATTATAGGGATTTGGAAGTCCAAGCTCAATGTTTGAAATATGTGCGTGGAAGAAGAAGACCACCATGTCTCTCAATCAATCTCTGCAAAATTATTAAAAAATAAAAAAACTTCAAATATTTTTAAAATACAAAAAGCATCTTTCACGTAATTATAATTTTGCAGGAACTATAATAATATAATTTTATTTACAATTAATTTTTTTATTTATTATACATATAAGAATTTATTTTACAGTAATCTTGATCAAATTTATATTTTAAAATTATAACTAAAAATATTTTTATAAATCTGATTTTTTTAAATTGTGATAGCAAAGTTAAACAAAGTCATTGTGGCGTAAAGGGACGCGCTCTAAGGGTTGATGGGGGGAACAAACAAAGAAATATGGAAAAGGGAGTAAAGGAAGTCAAAGTGTCAGAGATAATAGGACACGAGAATTGACTGGTTGTAGCCGGTGGATGGAGCCCACCATGTTTGATATATAAATTGATTTGAAAATACATTTTATCGTAAAATTAAAAAAAATTAAAAATTACATGTGACAATTTAAGCAAAGTCGATATAGCTAGGTCATTTTCTAAGTGCGTGATTACATGTGACAATTTTAAGCAAAGTCGATATAACGAGGTCATTTTCTAAGATCATGTTTAGTATTTTTATTATTGTTTTATTTTAAAAAAATATTAAATTAACATTTTTTTATAATTATAATGTGTTGATATAAAAAATAAAAACTAAAAAAATATATTTAATGTATTTTTAAACGAAAAATACTTTTGAAAAGCATCATGTATTACGAGTTGTTTAGCATTGTAGTAATGATTGTTTTTCAAAAGTATATTTTGTTTATAAATGCATTGAAATAGTATTTTTATATAATTATGATATGTTAAGTGAAAAACACTTTTGAAAAGCATCATGTACCACGAGTTGTTTAGCATTGTAGCAATTATTGTTTTTTAAAAGTATATTTCGCTTAGAAATGCATTGAAATAGTATTTTTATATAATTATGATATGTTAATATAAAAAATTAAAAATTAAAAAAAATATTTAATTTATTTTCAAACAAAAAATACTTTTGAAAAGCATTATATACTATGAGTTGTTTAGCATTATAGTAGTGGTTGTTGTTTTTTTGCTTGAAAATACATCGAAATAATAATATTATTATTTTTTTAAAATTAATTTTTGATATTAGCACGCCAAAACAATATAAAAACACTAAAAAATAAAACAAAAAGGTTTTCCAACCACTATTACAAACGAGAACGCATTAAGAAATAGAACAAGAAGAGCTATTCTAAGTGGAAACAAATTGTAATAAAAAATATTACTTCAAAAGTATAGCTATATGGTTCATGTTTATTATGATATTTTGGCTGCTTTACTGTATGG
>Ga0307510_10006242_pt1 | contig 14219 bp, 16 predicted proteins | sample 12_EM_MG_FD_207224 | JGI IMG/M metagenome (GOLD analysis project Ga0307510, IMG submission 207224) | Populus trichocarpa ectomycorrhiza microbial communities from riparian zone in the Pacific Northwest, United States - 12_EM | ecosystem: Host-associated > Plants > Roots > Unclassified | place...
CAGGATGCAAAGGAGGCTGTCGGGGCACTGTTTATTAGTCAAACCGACCAAAATACCAATGCCGGTTCATGGTTCGGCGTATTGCGGGGGCAAAGGAATCTCAGCAGCCGGGCAAGGATAGGCGGGCTCATTACCTATCGCGACGATGAGGTTCATGGGCTTACAAATACAGTCGCCTCCGTTGACGGTTACTGGAAAATCGGCCAACCGTTTTACATCAGGCCGATGGTATCGATGACACTGCCGGCAGGCAATGACAAAGGCGGAATGGCCTACTTTACGGAGATCGGTTATTTTAAAAATAAAGTAAATTTTCAAATGTTCGAAACCTACGCATCCCGGGATTACCAACCCCGAACGGGGTTCCTTGAACGCACGAATTTCATTAACACACAGCCAAACCTCGTTTTTATTCTGCCGGTAAAATGGCTCAATAACAGGATCGACTATTTTCTGCCGGGTGTATTCGCGGACATTTACCATAATGCTTATACTGGTCAATGGCAGGAAGCCCACATCAACGTTACTCCATTTAAGGTGCTGACGCCAAGTGTAAGTTCATTGGCATTTACTGTACAGTCGTCCTGGCAAAACGTTACAACCCCTTACTCCATCATACCCCAACTATCGGTTGACCGGGGAATCTACAGGTACACCCGCCTGGATTGCACCTACAATACGGACCAGAGCGTCCCGTACAGTTTTTTAACCGAGATCAGCACGGGAGGATTTTACAATGGAAATATGAGTAGCTACAGCTTTACACTGCGTGCTGTTCCTATCCCCAATATTGCCGCAAACGTGAGCTACACCTACGATGTTTTTACCAATTTTCCGTCAAACAAACACGATGTAAGAACTTACCTGGTAGCGCCGGCCCTCAGGGTGTCATTTACGCCTAAAATTCAATTGAACGGTCTATATCAATACAACACAGTAAGTAATCAAGGCGGCTTAAACCTGCGCTTTGCCTGGGAATATAAGCCTTTATCCTTTATATATCTTGTTTACAACAACCTGCAGACCTATGATATTCCGGGACTCCAAACGGGCTATCGCCAGCAACAGGGCATTTTCAAAATCTCATATATCACACAGCTATGATATAACTAATTGAATAAAGACCGCGCGGCAACCCAAGCAAAGGGCCCGCAACCCTGATTACAAACTAAAAATCATAGTCGCTATTAAAACACTTTTAAAAGGTATGAAACGATCATCATTAATTCTACTGCTGCTATTGTCGGCTGTTGCCTGCATCGCACAGGACCTGGCGATAAAAGGTGCCCTGGTATATACTTCGCCGGACGCAAAAGCAATCCCGGATGCAACAGTAATTATCAGGGACGGAAAGATCATACGCGTCGGCAGGCGTGGCAAGGTGACGATTCCCGGGAATATTCGTGTTATCGATGCCAAAGGCATGTTCCTGACCGCCGGCTTTTGGAATAGTCACGTTCATTTTATTGAGCCCAAATGGTCGGGAGCGGATACCATCTCCGCCGCCCGCCTTACGGCGCAACTAAATGATATGATGAACAGCAAGGGCTTCACGAACGTATTTGACCTGGCCGAACTGGATTTTAAAAACCTGAATGCATTGAAGGCGCGCATAGACCGGGGCGAGGTCCCGGGACCTTCGATTCGTGCGGTAGGCGTGCCGTTAACGCCGCTAAACGGTAGCCCATTTTACATCCGGCCAGCCAAACTTCCTGAGGTCGGTGATACGGCGACCGCCGTACGGGATGTCGAAGATCAAATCCGCGCAGGGGCACAGGGCATTAAGTTGTTCACCGGAAGCCCTGATGGCCACGGTGTCGTAAGCATGAAAGTTGAAGTAGCAAGCGCTGCCGTTAAGGCTGCTCATAGTCATGGAGTACCCGTATTTGCACATCCGAGTACCGATGCGGGGGTGGATGTTGCAATAGCCGCAGGGGTGGATGTCCTTGCGCATGTGGCGCCCGACGCGCATCGCGACTGGAGCCCGTCAGCCATAGAACTTTTGTTAAAAAAACACATTGCCCTGATACCAACGTTAAGGATGTTTCAGTGGAGCCTGCCTAAACGTAGTGTTGATACGATAAACGACCCTTTGATTATCACTGCGCTCAAACAACTGCGATCGTATGCGAAGAATGGGGGCGTCGTCCTGTTCGGTACCGACGTAGGATATATGACCGACTATAGCACACAGGGTGAATTTGAATTGATGAGCAGGGCGGGCCTTGATTTCCACGACATACTGCGTTCTCTTACGACCGCGCCCGCAAAAAAATTCGGATTGGGGAATATCTGCGGTGCGGTCGCGCCGGGCAAGGAGGCAGACATTGTTCTGCTGTCTGCCGATCCGGCCGCAGATAGCAGGAATTTCTCAAAAGTTGTCTATACCATTGCCAAGGGAAGGATCATATACGGCCAGCCTTGAAAGGATTATAAAGTCCAATGCAGGGCGACCATAAAAAAGGTGAGGAAGCAACCAGTTCCAGGGCTTGTGTAAAAGCAGTGACGTGCTAACTCATCGTCACTAATTTCTCCCTCTAATATAAGTTAAACTCCCTTTGATAGAAATACGACTTATCGCGGCGCACTAGTTTTGTACTTACTTAAAGAGCAGTATTTAATAAAGTAAACACTACAAAACTTAATATGCAAGCGACAATAAAAACAATAGAAAAATCAAAATTTCAATATACCGTAGAGTCTGTTGTCTCTGCGGACGGAACGGTCATCCACTACCGCCGCCTGGGGCAGGGGCCTGGCATAGTCCTCCTGCACGGCTCAATGGAATCCGCCGGCAGCCACATGGCTCTGGCAAATGCGATGGCCAACGAGTTTACGGTATACCTGCCGGAACGCCGCGGTCACCACGTCGGCGGCAGCAGAAATTATAGTATTAAAAAGGAAGTGGAAGACCTTAACGCACTTCTTGTGAAAACTGATACTCACTTCGTTTTTGGCGTTAGTTCCGGTGGTCTCATTTGTATGAAGGCCGCACTGGACTTACCGAATATCAGCAAGATCGCAGTCTACGAACCGGCACTGATCATAAACCACTCGATCCGGATGGACTTTCTAAGCAGTTATGAGCGTGAAATGGCTGCGGGCGACATTGCCGGCGCCCTTGTTACTGCCATGGATGGTGCGCGGCTGGCACCGCCGTTTGTAAATTTTATACCCCGGTGGCTCATCAAGTCACTGACCAGAATGGCAATAAAGAACGAGGATAAAAAAGCAAAGCCAGGAGATATCACGATGAGCATGCTGGCCCCGACTTTGTATTATGATTTCCAGCTGATTTCAGAAATGGCGGAGACGTTACATACGTTTAACAGGATCAAAGCGGATGTCCTGCTGCTCGGTGGTAGCAAGAGCCCGGCGTGGCTCAAGGTAGCGCTTGACCCGATAGAAAAAGAGCTGCGTAGTGTGGACCGGGTCGATTTCGTAGGCTTAGATCACGGAGGTTCCAGCGATATAAGCAGTACAAATAAGGGCGGTGATCCGAAACGGGTGGCTGATGTTATGCTGCGTTTCTTTACGGCGTAAGGGACGTTAAACTTGGGGGAAAGATGGAAATTGAAGTAACTGTAGCCTGGGAACAGAAAATTGCTGATTTATGGTCAGCATTCGATAAACTAAGTGCCGCCGATTTTCTGGCTAAAATATCGGCATTGGTTGGTGAACTGCCCGAAAACCATGCGATAGGACTGTTTGAATTGGCGTCTGCTAACGATTCCACAGGCAACGAAGCAGTGGCCGCGCCGCTTTACGAGAAAGCTCTCAAAAAAGGCCTGTCAGGGTTGAGACGCCGGCGTGCCAATATTCAGCTGGCCAGCACGCTGCGAAATTTGGGCAAGCCCATGCAGAGCGTAAAAATTTTGATAAAGGAGCTGAATTCGCCCTCAGACGAACTGGATGACGCGGTCATTGCATTTTTAGCACTTGCCCTGATCGATACGGGTAAGGAAAAGCAAGCAGCGGCAATTGCACTCAGCGCCCTTGCACCCCACCTCGCCCGTTATCAGAAGTCATTAAAAAATTATGCTGAAACGATACTCAATGAAAATCCGTGGAAGCCTTTAAAATTCTTCTAAGCATATTTACCTATATTTATCTACCATGACCCGACTCAAGTTTGCTCTCGTTTTATTAAGCTTGTTAATGGCTGGAAACCTTGGTTTCGCTCAAGTTGTCAATGAACCAAAAGACGTTCCGGCGGTATATTCTGAGCCATATCCGCCCTTTCGAATTGCCGGGCAGTTGTATTATGTTGGCACCGCCGAGCTTGCGTGCTACCTTATTGTAACTCCGAAAGGCAATATCCTCATCAACAGCGGCCTGGCCTCTTCATTCGACAGAATAAGGGCTGCCATCGCGAGGCTGGGTTTCCGGCTTAGTGATGTCAAGGTATTGCTGACTACGCAGGCACATTATGATCATATGGGCGCCATGGCGGAAATACAAAAGGCCACGAGTGCAGAGATGATGGTTGAGGAAGCCGATGTCCCTATAGTAAACGACGGCGGCAGCTCCGACTACACGATGGGCGGCCACGGTAGCCTTTTCAAGCCTGTAAAGGTCGGCCGGGTATTGCACAACGGGGATACCATCCGCCTGGGCGGCATAAACCTGGTAGTGCTGCACCATCCTGGTCACACCAAAGGCTCCTGCAGCTATCTATTGACGGTTAATGACGCCCGCCGTAGCTACACCGTTCTCATTGCAAATATGCCGTCGGTGGTTACGAGCAAAAAGTTCAGCGAGATAGCTGAATACCCCAATATTGCCGCTGACTACGAATATACGTTCCGGGCAATGAAATCCCTGAAATTCAATATTTGGCTGGCCTCTCATGCGTCACAATTTGGGCTGCAAAAAAAGCACACTGCCGGTACCAGCGCGTATGATCCTTTGGCATTTGCGGATCAAAAAGGTTATGACGTTGCACTGGGCGAACTGCAGGCCGAATTTGAAAGGCACCTGGCCGGGGGCTGACCAAAGGCGGCCCACTAACGATTTGCACTTCTGAGGTTTTATTCATGCCTGCTGGCGACCCCGAGCTATGGCTAGTGATCGCTTTGCTTACGACTAACCAAAGCTACTGCTGCCGGCATGCACATAGTTGTTAATTTTCTGTCCGGATAGTCTCCAGATTACTGCTTTCAAAAACAAGGCTAACTGCCCTCATGCCACCAGGCCTTGTCCGATGCTTAACATCTTTTGGAACGGTAAAGAGTTGCTGCGGCAGTAATTCTATCGTTTGGTTGTCCAGATCAATCAATAGCGACCCTTCAATGACCAGGAAGCTTTCGTCTGAATTCGGATGAAAATGCCAGAAATACGGCTCTGTCATGATGCTAAGGCGGATTACATGATCATTCACAGCAGTTAACGGGAAGTTTGCGTAAGCAGAGGTGATAGCTTCATTAAGCTTCGCGATGTCGATGGTTGTTAGGGTTTGGGGTTGAATTGTCATAATGTTGAATATGGAGGTAAATAATAATCCAGTTTTAACAGGATTCCGGTTTAGAGAGCCCTTGACTTTTAATGCCGCCACGGACTATTGGCGGCCGCATTCCTTTTGCAATATTTTTATTTTTCATGGTACGAATGCGCTTAACAGGGAACGTGAGAAAATAATCTTTTTAAATCGTTAAAGGGTTTCTTTATTTTATTTAACCCGGCGAGATTCTGTTTGCTGTTCTTGCCGGGGAACATTTATTTATAAATAATTTTATATAGGAGGATAATCGAAGCAAAAATCAGTGTAATTGCAATGGCTTCAACTATAGGTATATTCTGGATCATCAAACCGTAAATTAACCACAGTGTGATTCCGATAGTATAGAGGGCATACATAAACAGGGAAATGCCAGAGGTGTTTTTCGTGTAAATAGTTTTAAATGCCTGGGGCAAGAAAGCGGCCGTTATTGCTGCTGCTGCTAATAAGCCCGTGGTACTAACCGGGTCCATCATATCAATTGCGCTACTTCTAAATCTCCTGAGTTATTGAATTTCAACATGGGTCATTTCAGCTATTGTTTGAACATTGGATAATTGGAGCCATCGGTGAAAATTAACCCATTACCCAAGCGACTTTAACTCCTTCGGGCAACTATATGTAGTCAAACTAAATTCGTGTTGCGTAGCTAAGGGATGTTTTCCGGGGCGAAAGTTAATTTACAGCAGACTTATCTTACCATTTTGTACAATTTTTCCGGGATCTCGGCCAGTGTGGATCGATGTATCTGGTTGCCAATTCCGTAGAATTGCTGAAAGCTCATGATCAACGGCCGCCATTTGTCCGGGTCAACCTTGTCCGATTCGCCATCCATTAAAATAGACTCATCCAAATGCACACGGACAATTTTTAACTCAAACGTGGTAATCCGCCCGGCCAGGGCCGGGTCGTCTTCGGCAAGTCCATTTACTTTCATGACCTCCGCCTCGAGTTGTACCGGGCATTCTTTAACCCGGCGTGCAGAAACTAAGGTTGATTGTTCGGGCGTGAAGTTTGAAATAGTAAATTTGTCAGACGCAAACTGGTATCCACGCCGCTGTTTACCTGGCGGTACGGGGTCTGATCCTGTCTTTAGCGCAAGTTTATCTACGGCGGCAACCTCATTGACGGAGGGAAGATTAATAACACACTGTCTCATCCGGATCAGGTTTTCTGTCGTTTTGTTTAACGATCCCAAGCCGATAACACAGCGCCAGCCAAGCCAAAAAATAGAGGATATCGGAGCGAGGTTGTCGGTGCCGTTTTCATTCCTGGTAGAGACTAACGCAACGGGTGTACCGAAATAGAGAATTGAAGGTTCACAAATTTTATGCATAATTATTTTTGTCGTTTATATGCCAAAAATTAGCAACTGAACAAGTACTATGAACCCGATTCTTGCTATTGTAGGGATAAGCTAGCATGAATGACACAATGCAGACAAACGGCAGTTCGTTATGCTAATCTGTTTGATAGTTATCGTCAAAATTTATAGTGTGGCTTACTTTATAGTCTGTTGTTTGTTTGAACCCCAACACTTCGTAAAATAATGAAGCATCGGGATTGTCTGTAAACAACCGAAGACCCCTATAGTGAAGGCGCGCTTCTTCCATAATAGCTTTCATCAACATTGTGGCATAGCCTTTTCTCCGGTGCGCTTCGTGGATGTATAAGTGCCTTACGCGTCCGACCTGCGAATCGTCGGTATATGGATCATGACTGAGGCCGCCGACGCCAATCAGTCCGTCTTTTGAAACGATTCCGAATAAGCGCTCACCAGGTTTATCAAATTTATTTGCACCCGTTGCCCAATCATCTACTGTCCTCTGTACAAATTTATAACCTGCGCGTTTGGACACCGGCACAAGATCCTGCACCAGGTGAATATTCACATCGCTTATGTGAATTAAATTAAACCCCGTTGGTAATATCATATCGAATTAGAAATCAAAGATTCAAACTGTGTTAATTGGCGAGGCACTATAACACCACTTGCTTTTCGTTTTGCTTTGTAATCGCAGCAGCTGCCTCCGGGGGCATGCCGCTATCTGTCAGAGCCGTCACAATGAAATGCGTTTTGCTATTAACATATAAATCAGGCATAAACGGGTATCTGAGCGCCAATAGTTTTTTTAAACCCCCGTATTCGGCAGCTTTGTCAGGATGGCTCCGGAGATAATCACGAAAGTATAAGTGATTGCGCAGGCTAATTCCACCTTTGATGCAACAATACAAATGATGTTGCGGCCAGGCGATGTCTCTGCCATCATTTGGCGTATGATTTGAAGTCCGCGTAAATGCATCTCTGTCGTCTATCCCCAAATTGCCTTCATGTTCATACCCCAATTTCTTTAGCTCCCCAATAACCACCGGCAGTGTCGATTTGCTGGCGATGACAATATCGATATCGATGATTGGTTTCGCTGCCAAACCCGGGACGGCAGTACTTCCGACATGCTCAATTTTTTCAACCCAGGGCCGCAGATTTCTTAATAAAACAACATGTAAGGCCTCAAATGTCACTGGCCATGCGGGGTCGTAATCAACAATCTTAATACATTTCGTTTTCTCCGCATTATGGCTTCGGTTCGTCGTCATCAGTATCTGGAATACAGGTAATTTGCTTTTATTTTTTCCACGCGACGACCTGCAGCGAGTCATGTTCTTTGCCAATAATATTTCCGTAAAGTTCAGGCCTGCGTGCATTTTTATATCGATAGCCGCCTGCCAATTTTAATTTATCAGGACTGCAAACGGCATAAACGACGTCATCCCCCAGCTTCCGACATTCTGCAATTATGTCGCCGAACGGATCAAGAATCATAGAGCACCCGTTTTTCAACTGGTCCGCGTCCATACCGATCGAATTGGAAAAGACGACATACATGGCATTGTCGTAAGCCCTGGCCGGCAACCATTTCATTAGCCACGATCTACCCTTCAACCCGTCAAATTCGATCCTCAGTGAAGTCGGGTCCTGGTCGCGGTTCTCCCATAGTTGCAGGTCAACAAATCCGGCGCCAGGGCGGGTGGATGGTGTGCACATAGTGACATGCGGCATAAAGAGTATGTCTGCCCCCAGTAAATTGGTCGCCCTTACATTCTCGATGATATTGTTATCATAGCAGATCAATATCCCGCATTTCCAGCCATAAAGGTCGAACACGCAATATTCGCTTCCTTTTGTAAGGTGCGGATTGATGAACGGATGCAATTTTCGGAATTTGGCGACCAGGCCGCTCTTGTCCACGCAAATCTGGGTCTTATAAAGTTTGTTGTCATGATCTTTTTCAAACAGCCCGGCCAGAATTGCGATCTGGTGCTTGCTTGCAATTTCCCTCAAGCTATTAATGCTTGGGCCCTCGGGAATAAACTCGGCCAGGCCGGTCATTTCTTCCCTTGAAAGCTCGAGTGCATGTGTAAGGCCGGTAATTGAGCATTCGTGAAAAGAAATGACTTGTGCACCCTGTGCTGCCGCCTCAGCAGAAAGCTTTTCAATGATGCTTAAATTGTAATCCTTGTCCCCGCTTTTATTTTCGAATTGGGCTGTTGCAATTTTTAGATTCTTCATATCCATGTTTATATATTATTGCCGACAAAAAAACGATACCGGATCCGTGAAATAAACCCGGTTCTTGCTATTTATTACAAAATATTATCTGGAGTCGGGCACCGCCCCGGTTTTCCTATCTATTCGCTGATCGACGGCCCGCTAGTGAGCCTTCCAGCCAACGGGACTCATCAATTATTGGGATTGACTTTAGTTCCTTCAATAACGTAGCGATCGGCTTAAACAAAGGTTGAGGCAATTCTTCCGGAGGAAACCAATGCCATTCTGAGAATTTGTGCGGTTCAAGATTGGTTATTCTGCCCGACCATTTTGTTGCAGTGAAAAAAAGGGTAACATATTGTTCCCCGTTATCATAGATATCGCTAGTGAAAGAAACTTTTGCAAGGCGCTCAACAATCAGTGCAGTTTCTTCCTTTACCTCCCTGGTTGCAGCGTCTTCCGGATTTTCACCAAATTCAACATGGCCGCCCGGGAAGGACCATTTCATGTGCCCGTGTTCTGATAAACGTTTTCCCATTAGAACCTTGTTGTCTTCCCAGAGGAGTACGCCTACACCGACTTTTATTTGATCCATTTCGGCTGATATTTGATTTTTTGATTTAATAGTGCATTTAACAGCGATAAAGGGCTGTCGGCAAAAATGAGAGAATCCAGGTGGTATGGTTTCAAAAATCCTTCTGCGCAGGTATTTGAAAGGAAATCGTACAACTTGTCATAGAAACCATTGATATTGAGAATTCCGCATGGTTTAGCGTGGATCCCCAATTGCGTCCATGTAAAGACTTCTATGATTTCCTCCAAAGTGCCGACGCCTCTAGGCAGCGCGATGAAACAATCAGCCAAATCTGCCATCATCGCCTTACGTTCATGCATCGATGAAACAACATATAGCTCAGTAAGAGTTTTGTGCGCAATTTCGGCGTTGGATAGTTTTTCAGGTATAATACCGACGACCTCGCCCCCCAGTTCGAGTACTTTATCGGCGAGGGCACCCATTAGACCTACGGCTCCGCCGCCATAAACCAACTTTAGATTTTTTAAGACAAGGATGCACGCTAATTCATTGACGGCATTCAGGTAAGCCGGGTGAACACCAAAATTAGAACCGCAAAAAACCGTAACACACTTCATTTTTTATTTTTTCCAGTTTAGTTAACAGATATTTCAATGATTACCGAGTCGAAGCCAAACTCTGTTTTTGTTCTATGGCTTGCCCGGGGCAATTAAGCAAAGAAACAAATCCAGGCAGTTAGTAAAAACCCGAATCTTGCCATTTTGAGGAAAATAGACCACTTAAGCATTCGTTGTATTCAGGAATACCCGCGTACGACGAAAATAACCGGCTTTTACCAACTTAATAGCCATCGGTGCAATGGCTCCGTGTGTCATAAGCCCTCCTACCCCGGTTACAAGACCTTTATTGATACAAGCAACGGAGTTCAGTTGGGGTCAGTAAATTTCGTCGCTAATATGTCCCCGTCTTCCGGGTCAGCATAAAGGAAACGGAATAAGTGCCGAAGGCCTAGTAAGAGCACGGAGGCAATGAGTTACGCCCTAGTCTTTTTACTAACTCCAAAGGAGAATACCGGCCAGACCCGTGCATGCATACTGCAATACTTACTGGCTGGCAACTGACTTTTATTCTTAATCCTGTGCGATAATAAGTTCGGCCTTAAACTCATGCTTACGGCTGATTGTCTGGAAGCGGATAAACAATAAACCTGATGCAGTAAGCAACCCAAGCACCAGGCCGTACCAAACCCCGGAAACACCCATTTTGAAATGGATTCCCAACAAATAACCGACCGGTAAACCGATCACCCAGTAAGCAATCAGGGTAATGACAGTGGGGATATTCACATCACCCATACCACGCAGTACACCAAGGCCAACAACCTGTGTACCGTCAAATAACTGGAAGAAAGCGGCGATGATAAGCAGCTGTGCTGCAATGTTGATAACAGCTAAATCTGAAGTATACATCCATGGTAGAAAATGATTACACAAGGTGAATAATATAGCTGTTAAAGACATGAAAGCGATTACGAGATGATAATTAGATATGGCGGATAAACGCAGATCATGATGTTTTTTGGCCCCAAAGAAATTACCTGATTTTATAGCTGCTGAAGCTGCTACGCCGCTGGCCGCCATGTATGCTAATCCGGCGAGGTTAATGGCCACTTGATGCGCGGCCTGTGCCACGGGACTTATTATTCCAATCAATATGGCAGCGCCGCTAAAGGCACTTACCTCAAAAATATATTGCATAGCCACGGGCGTACCTATTCTTAATAGTTTAATGCTGCGCAGCCGGTCAATGTTCCTGAGGGCGAAATCTTTAAGATAACTCCTGAAGTTTTTTGAGCTGAAAACATAAAATCCCATCACTGTTGCCATTAAACAACGATCGATCAGTGTGCTATAACCAACTCCGCTTATTCCCATAGGTTTAATGCCGAACAGGCCTTTTACAAAGATTATCCCAAGGCAAATGTTGAGTATATTACCAAATACAGATATCAGCATAGCTTGTTTAGTGAAGCCAAGGCCCTCGGCAAATTGTTTGAATGTATTGAAGATCATCAGTGGAAACAATGATACCCCCATAAGGAATAAGTAAGGTTTAGCCTGTAATACAACTTCTGGAGCCTGATCTATATGATCAATAAATTGCATGGAGCCAAAACTGATCAGCAGAAATAGAACAACACCAGTTACGCTGTTGATCAACAGGCTGTTGGATAGGAGTCGGCCACACTCTGCAAATTCTTTTCGCCCGTTATGCTGGGCTATCAATGGGGTGATACCATAAGAAACACCCAGACCTATAACCAACCCAATTATAAATATGCTGTTGACCAATGAAACCGCAGCAAGCGCAACAGTGCCAACAAAATGCCCTATGATGATGCTATCAGAAGTTTGCACAAGCGTGTGGCCTATTTGCGAAATTACTACCGGGATAGCAAGCCGCAAGCTGTCGCCATAATAAGGTTTATATTTTTGATACAGGGTTTTCATTAGCGATTTCGAAAAGGACGCAAAGGTAATAATTTAAGGCTTAGGTAGAGTCACGCGGCGGTACAATACTCTTCTTTTTCGGATCATCATAGGCCTGTGTAATCGCATTTTTTATATTAACGATCGCGGTATTAATCCTTTTTGCTTCAGATGTGGTCCCTTTAACAAATCCCAACTTGGCGTCCCATTTGTCGGGGTCAACTCTTAAGTTTTGAGAAATTTCTGACCTTTTTCCTTGAAAGGTTACTTTTGCATAGAGCGGTACCATACCTTTAGTGTCCGCCTTTGACCGGTTGGCCCAGATAAGAATTGATAGGTTAGCATTTTTCATAAAATTCTCGCTTTTTGGTAACTTTTTGATTTGATTTGATTTTTAATAAAATTTGATACATTTTGGCGCCATTTGTAATGGCTGTAAACAATTAAAAATCAATAAGTTAACTTCAATTCGGTTACCAAGGTAAAAATTCCAGGGAGGTAACCGAATAGGTAACCTCTGGAATCATAAAAGTTGATACGAAACGAGCGGATTTGACATAAAAAAACCGCTTAATCATTGAAATTAAGCGGTTTTGGTATCATTTGATACTCTAAAAGCGGAATGGACGGGACTCGAACCATTTCCTTATTGCATTAAATACCAGGTATTTATAAAATCTAAAAACTGTTAGTCACCGATGAGGTCACCGGTTAACTTGAGGTAGTTTGAGTTGTTTTAAAGAACTTTTGACGGATCAAATTTACAAAAAAAGGAACCGAACTTTCGGACTATTTATTAAAAAAAGTTTGACTCGTTTTAGCAAATATTTAAGAAATCGAATTTCGGTTCAAATAGATTTGACGTTTTATTTTGATGATCCGCTCCATTCAGTTATAAACTTATTCACTCGTTCGAAAACAATAGACCTGTTTTTACCACCATTATTGGAATGTCGCTCGCCAGAAGATGTTTGCCATAAATGTTGACTTCGGATTATAAAAAAACCTGCAAAAAACACCACACTTTTATCGCTTGTGTGTCAACATAAAAAACCACTGCGGGTCATGGCGGACTTATCAACTACCTTTGGATAAAACTAAATTCTGCTTTATGAAAAATACAATTCAAATCGCCCAGTTGTATCTCCGGATGGCAATGGGGGTCGGATTTTTGTTACCGGTAGCCGACCGGATTGGCTGGCTTGGGCCTGCAGGTCAGCACTTTGTAAGTTGGGGTAACTGGAGCAACTTCGTGGTTTACACCAATACTCTGATGCCATTTCTGAATAATTCAGTTGCTGGCGCAATGGGGCTGCTGGCCACTATTGCCGAAGTGATTATTGGCCTGCTATTTATTATAGGTTACAAAGTTAGAGCTGCGGCTATCGGTAGTTTCCTGTTAACGCTTTGTTTTGCTTTATGTATGGCGCTTTTTTTAGGAATTAAAGCGCCGTTCTCATTTTCTGTATTTTCTGATAGCGCTGCCAGCCTGTTGCTTGCATCTATACCTGTTTATTACTGGAGCATCGACAATTATGCCGCTAAGCGTTTAGCCTGAGTTAAATCCATATCTTAATCTATAAAACATGAAAACACGTTTTAATTTACTAAAAGTTGTGCCTCAAGCCTACGGGCCATTAATTGAATTTGATAAACTACTGGCTAACTCGCCGCTAGATAAAATTCAGCGCGAAATGATAAAAATCCGGGCTTCGCAAATTAACGGATGCGCGTACTGCCTTAACTATCATACCAAAGATGCTTTAAAGCACGGCGAAAAACAGGAACGGATCTTTGTAATGAGCGCCTGGCGCGAGGCGCGCAATTGGTTTAGCGAAACTGATCAGGTGATATTAGAGCTTACCGAAGAGGTTACCCTTATAGGTAACCATGGCGTTAGTGATGCCCTTTTTGAAAAGGCAGTAAACACCTTTGGCGAAGAGACAACCGCTTACATTATTCTTGGAATTGTGGCAATGAACGCCTGGAACCGCTTAGGCGTTGCATTTGGCAAACAACCTGAATAGCCCTCAACGTTAATGGCAACAAAAGCGACCAGGCTATTATACCCGGCCGTTTTTGCTGTTAATAGCGCCTTCCTGCGCCGGGAAAATTATTTTTTCCAGTAATTGTTGGCCGCAGCAATGG
>Ga0307510_10006243_pt1 | contig 14218 bp, 11 predicted proteins | sample 12_EM_MG_FD_207224 | JGI IMG/M metagenome (GOLD analysis project Ga0307510, IMG submission 207224) | Populus trichocarpa ectomycorrhiza microbial communities from riparian zone in the Pacific Northwest, United States - 12_EM | ecosystem: Host-associated > Plants > Roots > Unclassified | place...
TCGCCGTCAACACTTCCCTCCCCTTTCTCTTTGGCTCATGACATGAGTCATCTTCCCCGTTGCCATTTTTGTCCAGCTTCCCCTCCAGGCCAGGAAACTAGTGTTACAGCATGTCCCAGACTGGTTTCCCTGAGTTCAGTCTACTCATTAACCCTCCGTCTCCTCCGCGGTAAATCGACTCGCACCAGACTTTCAAACCTTGACTGTCGCGCTTCCATACCGGATCACTCTTTTTTCCTGCGGCATCTCATCATTCTAGTCTATTGTTTGAATCCAGGGGCCTGCACCAGGAAGACGATGGCATCACACCTCATGGTAACCAGAGCGGTACAAATGAGGTGCTGAAAACACATAGACAGGACACGAACCGTACAATACGCAATTAGGAACAGATCAAGTCCGACTTCCACACCCAGTTCTCAACCCGTTGCAATCGCCTCCCCACTCACACGCCCTCCATACGACTCTTTGTCTCTTCCGTCGCGATATCCATAGGTGCGTGCTGTTTCAGTTGTTTATACTGTTTGTTGATAACAGATCCAGACTGTGAAAACAAAGGTTCAGTTGCGGAGGACGTGCTGTCGAATTCGGAGGTCCCTGTTGGCACGGGGCTACGCAGAATCGAAGTGGATAACAGAGCGTATTCTCGGTGCAGCAGCCGAGCGCACCCCATTGCGGCCCGTAGTCGTGCGTCTCGGCCAGGTGTGCGGAGATGGTATCGACACCTGGAATAAGAAAGGGTGGTTCCAGTCTCTCGTAAAAGTCGGGCCTGACATTAAACTGCCTGCCAGGACTTGATGGGGTAAGCAGAATCTCATTATACGGACACCATTGTCGCTGATCGGACGTTTAGACTGTCTCTTCGATTACAGCACCAGATGCTGCCGCGGTAATGCTCGAGATGTTGTATCTCATATCGATCCCACACCCCACGCACACACCTTCCACGTTGTTCACCCGTGGCGTGTCCTTTAACGCCCTCATTGATTTGGCCACATCCTGACTCGGCATTCCACTTTGTCCTTTTCCTGAATGGCCTTCAAGCCCTCCGAGGAGCACAAGACCCAGTGCGATTTCAAAAAGGTCGCGAGCGGACTGCCTCGCATTGCGCATATTCAGTTTCTACGAACCTGCACCCATCGGACCCAAGTGAGAACCTTATCGGCTGTGCGCGCAGCGCGCTAGATACTCCAGCACGGCGTACGTATCGAAAGTGCTGGTAGAAGGCTCCGAGCCACTCGGAGAAGAGAACTGTACGGAAATGGCCGGGTGCTTGGAGCTCGAGCGGCTTCCTCCCTCCGAAACAGCAGGAGGCCGTAGCGCGTGTGTTTAAACTGATCCGGGGGTCAACACTGAAGGCGGCGATCGTCGGACTGGCGCTTCTCCACCCCCAGACGTGTTCGATTGTTCGGCACCATTCAAAAGAGCCATCACGGTAAATATGGTGTTCAGGTGGGTTCATGATGGCGTATTTTGGCCTCTCCGACTGCTGTATGCTTATGTCCATTTTTTCCCCTGCATCTGTTCTCATGCACTTAGACCTGCAAGGACATATTGGATGTTTAATACCAAGCAATGACCAAGTGATGACAGTGGGTCACTTTTCGGAGAAAAAGTGTGTAAATGAAATATAGAGAGAACCTTGCGCTCTTGCGATATATAATGTGACATGTGTCTGATGAGAACAACGATGGCGTGTTCAATGGAAGAAAAGGACAGGCCTGACGACGCCTCTGTCTCATGATCATCTATCGTGTAGTCTTACAGTCGCTAAAGTGTCGCGAAAGGCCACAAGGCATTTCATTTTCGCGAGATGGCCCGGTTCCCTGGTCATAACACAAGATTTAGATTCGATATCAATACTACACACAATCATAAAAAGAAACTAGACCACGCTTAACGTTGGGCGTGGGACGGGAAATAACATCTCAGGGAGTAGAAACGCAAGTGGTAAAGAATACATGCAGGCGGTAGGTAAAGGACACCGTAGGTCAGGTAGGTATGATGTCGACCCAAGGGAAGGTAGACAGAGGAAAGGGGAAAGAGAGGATGGAATGCAAGAGGGATGAATACGCACACGAAAGACCCCGAACGAAATATGAATGTGGCCGACGACATGAGCGACATACCCCGGTGCTCACTTTTCGTGAGGACAGTGCCACTAGTCATGGTCAAAGAGCACGCGCGCCTGATACTAGAGCCCCCCAGACATTTCCTTGCGCCCGATGAATGGGGAGGTTCTCGAGGTATCAGGGGTGATTTCATCGAAGGATCGTAAATCGACGTTTTCGAGTAGAGCGGCATTGAAGTGAGAGGAAGGGCAGCCCAAATACCCGCTAATTCCTTCCAAGGATAAAGTGGTGGGCACAGAGAGAACTATGTGTAGCAAATCGGCGCGCGAGCGGATCGATTAGATATGAGATTTCGGACTGTACCCTACATTCCTTAGTTTTGACAGATGTTCACTAGCACACTTGTTTAGCACGGTACCCTAGAACCTTATTCACTCGTTATATACCGTAGGTAGTTCGTTTGTACCCTCAGTTCCCGTGTTTACCCACACGTTCTGAGGTGAGTAGCTTAGTATTCCTCAATACACCTAGTTCCCGTGTTTACCCACACGTTCTGAGGCCTTTGCGTGCCCGGAATTCACTCTTTTACTTTTATTAGTTGCTACACTATGCGTGTGGGAGGAGGCGGAAATCGACTTGCTTGTAAGGACGACGACTGATCAATGAGGGCGAGGGGATTGAAATTCATTTGAAGCTTTAAGCTTTAAGCCCCGTCAGTGAGGACAGGTAATCGACCTCATCTCGGAAGGAATGTCCTCGGAATGGGGAATATCCGAAAGGGAGAGACAGACAAAACCAGTGGGGGACAAGTAGATTTGACAATGTCAAGTAGAGGCTGTGGTGTCAAGGGGAGAAGATGGCCGACCACAGGAACTTGAAAAGCGGTCATGACGTTATGGATCACGCTAATACCGTACACCCAACACCCTCATCCAGTTCAGCTCAACGATCGACACACGGTGGGCGGAAGGGTATGAGTTCACATATTAGTATACCACGTATGCGGGAGTATACAAGGAGAGGGCCGTGGTTATGGCAGCGAAAATACGGTAACAAGTGTCAAAGGTATTCTTACGCAGTAAATAGTAAGTAGATCAAGAGGTAGGTTACACCAAATGAAACAGTGATACAGGTTCCACGGAAGAGAAATCAGCCATCAGCCATCGATCTCCCGATAAACTTGCTACCTGAATTGCTTTGCCCAATATCGACAGCTACCGGGTGACCGGAGAGTTCCCTCGCGGAAATAAACGTCTCCACTTCCTGGATGACCCCTGCCGCGGAAGTCGGGAGTCCTATTATTAAAATGTTTTGTAGCGCAGGCAACACTTCTGTCACTCCTTCCCCAGCGAGCTCCCGCAAAGCGGGGGCAATACATAACGCCAGTCCCTCAGATAGGTAGAGGTTCTCCACAGTGCTGAAAATGCGTAAAAATTCCAGCCACGGGGTAATTCCCATGTCTTCTGTCCAAGGTGATGAATATCGATGATCAAAGGGGCAGGTGAGGGGAGGTGAGAATGGACGACAGTCCTGGGTCAGAGCCCAAAGGTTCCAAACCGGGTCTGTCCATGTGGTTGACAACGTGAGCGACATACCACAGGTAGTCCCAGAAAGTATGGCCTCGAGCCAGTTATCGTCAAAATACATGTGTGCTTGATTAAACCCTTCAAACGTCTTCGTGCGATCGATGAATGGGAAACGTTGTAGACCACCGAAGTCGACTGGATAGAAGAAGAGTATATCCAAAACCTCGAGCCGAGGGGCATCTATGTGGGTGGAAAGATGGTCCAGGTACTCCATTACGCCCTCGAAGGTAAGTGAGGTGAGCTTGGAAAGGACAGCGCGAACCGGATGCCGGTTTGCTCGGTGAGGATGATCGTGACAGGTCCGAATTTCAACTAGAAGTGTTTCGAGGAAAGTCAACGAGGACAGGGAATCGACCATCGCCTCATATGTGGAACGGGTGATACTTGAGAGGGAAAGATCAACAAGGTGCTTGGCAGACAATAATAGGGCAGGCAATGTTGGGAATGTAACGTTTCTCAAGCAGATTGATTGTAGATTCGGGGCGGATCCACCCAGAAAAGATTCGGGAAAGCTGCGTCGCCGATAGAATCAAGATAGAGACTTGTCAGTGCAGGGAATGAGACCTCCATCGACTCCATCAGTGATTCCCATCCATCATTCGAGATATACTCGATATAAATTTCGTAGATGCGATGGCGGTTCTCGAGAGCCGCAATGACGTGGTAGTTGATCTCATCGAAATCGCTAAGCACGCGTAGAACGATGGGCAATTTTGGCCAGATATTCAGCCTTTCCCTCACAGGTGTCCTGCTTGTGCAGACGAGTTGGAGGCGCAGGCGACGTGGTGCTGAAAGCACGATGGATCGCCACCGTTGGCACACTTGTACCAGTGTCTCCCAGTCTCCTAACATCCACATGGTGAAATCAAATATTTCGAGGAGAAGCTCATCTAGAAGCGCGTCAATTCCGGAGTAGCCTGCAATAGGACGATCAGTCGTTGTTGGATAACATTGCGCAACGGACGTACCTTGAACGCTTCTGATTAAATGCCCCACATCACGGTGATGTGCACGATTCTCGGTCATCGGCGAGCCTTAGAAAGGGTTATCTATGTGAGGTGACAATCCGGTGGTGCTAGGAAGTATTGATTGGCTGGTGGCGGGATTCAGTCGGGAGACTTGGTCAGGGTTACTACATGCATATCGCGTGAAATTTTGTTACTTCAGGAATGAGGGCAGTAAATTTCGACGTACATCTGGGGGAGAAGTGTTTAAGGGTCTTGCCAGCACGCATGACGCGTCTCGACGCGTCTGTGGCATCCTGATTCATCCTGATTCCTGACGTAACATTTGCAAATCACAACAACACGTGACCACATGCCGGAGATTCTTGCTCTCCCGATGTTTCTACGACTGTGACTCGCAGTGTTGCACCCACCTAGTTCGCCTTGTAGTCCCACAGTTTGCAAGTCTGTGGGGAAATAACTCAGAAAATTACCTTGTTGTGTCCACTGTAGAGTAGAGTCGGCGTCTACGTGTTGAGTTCGAGGATAATCCCCAGGTGTGAGATGAAAGGGTGAGAGAGGGCCGCGATCCCGGAGGACCGAGAACGCGCGAGGGAAATCGTAACGAGCGTGAGCAGGAGGCAGAGGGAAGGGGGAAAAGTGGGCCTATATTTGCATGGTGCTCCTTGGGTACTTTTGCTCCCGGTGCTGCACGCAGATTATATAGTTTTGTAGCTACTTACATTCTAGGCTACGACGTGTACTCACGCGCTGCCCTGTGGCGTCGGAGGTGTCGGGCGGAGGCTTCGGATGTGTCGGCAATGAGGAAAGAGGCCGATTGCAAGGCCAGCGCGCACGCAGGCCTTACACCTGGGCCACTCTTCACTCGTGGCCTCGACAACCTGCACGAAGCCATACACCATCTACCGTCCGTGAAGGCGGTGAAGCACATCAAGTCGACGATGACATAATAACCCCCAAGGCGGCACAAGTTCGTCGTGGTGACATTCTGCGGTTATTGAAGCAGTCGGGGAAGATGGTCAACATTATATCGGTGAAGGGCGAGCGAGGCAATGTCTTCTACAAGGTCACGGTGTGCATTCTCGTTCTGCCCTCATGCGATAAACAGTTTGACAAATGCAAGCAGCATCCTCGCGGGAACCCTGCCAGGCTGAGACGTCCGAGTCAAAACTGGCTCACTCTCAATTCTAAATATTTACCGCCGTACTGCATCACTCTCAGCACTTCCTTCCCCTACCCTTGGAGTCCCATGATGCGTGTTCGCACCAGCCGCGTAGCTCCTCCAATTGGAGAAACTAAAGGGATGGCATAGCCTAGAACTGCTTACTGCGGGCTCTGTCTGTTCATATTGCTTCTGTCCCGTACGCGACAAACTGATTCTCACCGAACCTTCAAACTACAATCGTTTTTCTTCCACACCGATGATGATGCATCTCTCGTTCCCTCTACGACATCGCAGTACTTCTGAGCGGGCCATCAACGATCACGGCGAACGCACTAAAGGTGTTTCCATTCAACTGTGCGCTTATCAGCCCCCTCCTCAACGGTCCCCTTCCAGCTTCTCTCCTCGAAACCCACCTGGACCCCTCCCTCTTTTTTCTCGGCCACGTTGGACCTTCTTTGTACCACAAAGTTACTGTACCCCCGTTTCATCGCATACCACGCGCACCTTACCGCACGCAGTGTGCTGCCTCCCATCCCCATTTTCTATCATTCAACACCACCCATCACGTTTCGCAATCATGGTTGAAATGACCGTCCTGCACACATTGCATGGTCCAGGTTCATGTTATATCTAGGAGATCAGGGGAGCAGACCAAGACGCAGTCATGGTACCAAGAGTATAATAACGAGTATTAGAGTCCGCGGCGAGCAAAAAGGAGAATAGGATATGTGAAATAGACACCAGTTGTACCCCACGCAACAGAAAGCGATCAAAACCCGTTACCGATGTCCTGATCTGTCGATTCTCTCACCCCTTATACAACATTGGACCTCCACGGGGTGGCCAGAGAGCAGCTGTCGTGCAGCGACAAACTGTCCAAGTGCTTCCTGGACAGGTCCTAATGAATCGAGACGTTCTACGAAAATGTTTCGTAGAATGGGTACTACTTCCGTCACCCCTGCCCCGGTGAGCTCTTGCAGAGCGGGTGCGACACGGACCGCAAGTCGATGGGTTAGGTACGCCATCTCGCACACATTGCATGGTACATGTTTATAATTCAGGGGAGACCAGGGCACAGCCACGGTGCGAAAATTACGGTAATGGGTATCTCAAAAGTCTGCGGTGAGCGAAAGGAGAAAGGGATGGAGAATAGTCACCAGATACCAATCGTACCCCACGAAACAGAAAGCGATCAACCCATTACCCAATATCCTGATCTGTTGGTTCTCTTTCCCCTTTCCCTTTCCCAACATTGGACATCTACGGGGTGGCCAGAGAGCAGTTGTCGTGCAGCGGCAAAGTGCCCGAGAGCGTTCTGGACACGTCGTGACGAGTCGAGACGTTCTACGAAAACGTTTCGTAGGACGGGTAATACTTCCGTCACCCCTGCCCCGGTGAGCGCTTTGAGAGCGGGTGCGATGCGTATCGCAAGTCGATGGGTTAGGTACATGGACTCCGTGGCGGTCAAAAAGCGTATGAGGTGCGACCACGGGGCATTTCCCATGTTTTTTGTCCAACTTGGTAGCACACCTGCCTTGAGTCCGCAGGGATCGAAGGATTCGAGAAAGGGATGAGAAGAACCCTGTGTCAGTTCCAGAAGCTTCCAGCCCGAGTCTTTCCATCGGAGTGACAACTTGAGCATCTTGCCATCGGTGGTTCCTTTTCGTGAAGAGAGCACGACGTTGAGGTCGTCATCGCGAAAGTGCACGTATGCTTGATCGAGTGCGCCAAATATTTCCATGTGACCGATGCATGCGGTAATTCGTGAGGTATCAAAGGTGGGCGGATCGAAGAATTCAATATGAACATCATTGAGCAGCGGCGCTTCTATGTGGGCCAAAATTTGGTCTAAGTACTCCATTACGCCCCTGAGGGAAATTTCGCTGAGAACGGGAAAAACAGTGCGTGTCAGTGGGGGTGGATGTCGGCTTGCTTGGTTGGGACGAGGACGATAAGGGTTGAAACCGATTTCAAGGTATTCAAGCCGAGTCAACGAGGACAGGCAATCGACCATTGCCTCGAAGGAGGTGTACCAGGAATGAGGAATATCAAAAAGGGAAAGGCTGACAAGGCCAGAGGAAGACGAAAGTAGGTTTGGCAATGCCGGAAACGCAACGTTCATCAAGTGGAGTGTTCGTAGATTTGGGGCGGATCCACCTAGGAGTGATTCGGGTAAGGACGCTCCGAAGAGCGAGTGGATACAGAGATCTGTCAGTGCGGGAAATGGGACCTTCATCACTCCCACCAGTTCTTTGAGTTCATCATCTAAACCATTGTCGACCTCGACCTTGCAAATGCGATCACGTTCCTCGAGAAGAGTAAGGACGATGAGGCCGATTTCGTCGGCCCCGCCATTCACCCGTACGACGATAGGTAATGGTGGCCAAACACGTAACATCTTGCTCGAAGGCGTTCCATCGTCGCAAATAAGTTGCAGGTTCAGGCGACGTGGTGCTGCAAACACGATAGATCTCCACCTCCGGCACACGTGCACCAGAGTCTTCCATTTCTCGTTGCTGTAAACTTCGTACACGTAGAAGGCAAAGACTTCAAGAAGGATCTCTTCGGGAAGCACCTCGATCATAGCCTTGCCTGCATTGCAATAGTCAGCAAGTTTTGCGAAGTTGAGCAAAAGATATACGGCACCTCGATTTTGCCTGGTTGATCTCTCTACCCTCCGGTAATATGCGCGATTGGACATTGTCGATGAGTGTTCGGAAGCCAACATCACGGCGGTTCGGGGAAGCGGCGACTTGGTTGTTGCGGGACCTGGTTGGGAGAATTGAAGTGTGATCAGACTTGGAATTTCTGACAGAAGACTTGAACCTCTTTACTTCAAAGTAGGCAGCGTGAGTTTTCTTTTCACGTACAGGTTAGAGGTGGGGGTACTGTACTGTATGGCGTCTGGGCCGGGCCAATTCACAGAATTTTGATCAACGACACGGCAGTTGCCACTGAATGGAAACGCGATCACGTGAGCGCGTGCGTTTCTACCAATTTGTCATGCAGAAGTGGAACAGCCCTGTCGGTCGGACCTCCCAAGACCTCACCCTCCGTGTCGCTGCTTTGGTACTGTATACGTGTGTTGACGCACCTGTGTTCCTTTGAAAATCCCAATACGTGCACCCGTTCGTTTTCCCCGACTTTGAAAATTCAACGGAAAGCCCAGCACGGAGTGTCTCCTCATTCATGCGGCTTTCCGGGGACTCAGGAAGGGGCAGAATAACTGGTGCGTGATGGCACAACAGGTCTAACCATGAGATTATAGTGGCGAAAGTAGAGCGACAAGCGTAAAAGAGAATAGTATGTGGTAAGTACCAACTTATAGGTGACTCCAATATTGGTTCCATTCCAAATAAAGGCCAAAAACAGAGACCGCTCAACGATTAGCGACCACAACCTGATTCGCCTACCACCCACGTCCTCTTACCCAACAATGGACAGCCACCGGGCGACCGGACAGCTGTCTTGCAGCAACAAACTTCCCAATGGCCTTTTCAGCACGTCCGGATGACAGGAGATCCTCTATGAAAACATTTTGGTGTGCCGGCAACACTGCTGTTACTCCTTCCGGGGGGAGCCCTTGTAAGGCGAATGCAATACGTGATGCAACCCTGTCGAATAGGTAGAGGTTCTCGGTGGCAGGAAAAAAGCGTAAAAGTTCCAGCCAATGGGTCCTTCCTCTACCCTTTATCCGAGCACGTATATGTTGGCACGTACCCTCGATAGCGAATTGGGGTGAGAGTGATGGATAACAGACCCGTGTTAGATACCAACGCGAGAGTTTCCTTGTCATTGAGAACTGGAGCCTCCTGCTACCTGTGGTAGCTTTTCGAGGAGAATCAATGACGTCGGTCAACTCGTCGGCAATTCCCGCATATATATGCGTATGCAGAAATCAAATATGCCGAGAAGGATCTCGTCTGGAAGCATGTCAATTGTGATGTAGCCTGGAATAATGCGACAGTTAGCGGTCGTTGCGGTGCGCCGCACAAAAGACCTACCTCGACCTTGTCTTGTTAATTGCATTGCAGTTAGGTTGTGTGTGCAGTTCTCGGCCATCGCGTGGGCTATTGGAGGTGAAAATATGGTGGCACTAAGCAGCAATTGGGCGTTTGCGGGACGTAGTTGGAAGCCTAACCGTGACAACAAACACCCTCACGAATCACGATGAGGGCTACAACGACGGTTTCTTAGCTCTAAATTGGACAGCAATTCCTGTTCGACGTACCGTTAGAACGTTTCGGTGAGGATTTGGGGTCTGGGGGAGGAGCTGACTGACCGCTGTCCCAGGAACTCGAAAGTGAACTGAACAACGGCGAACTTACTTATTACGGTAATAGATCATGACGTAAATATAACAACATCCATCATGGCATCATCTTGCACCAGTCTCGCACCATGGTTCCTTTAGGTGCGTACATTTTGCCTATGTTACGTTTGACTCAACTCATATCTTACGCTCTCCCCAGCTCGTCCTCGTGTCCCTGGCGTCCTATGTCCTTTCGTTCTCCTTCCCGCGCCTCCTTGCGTGCCCCTCGCTTTTCCCCTCCTTTGTGCCCCATCCCTTGTCTCTTCCTCATTACTGACACATTACTGCCCTTCTTTCCTTCCTTCTCTTTTGTTTCTTTCCTCGGGTCTTGGGTCGTGTATTCGACCAACGCAAAAGCGAGTCATCCTTCTATGGCATTCGGCACGCATCAAAAGAAGGCTCCGGTGGGCTGCACACCGTATGGTCCCCCTCCTCCTACCCCCATGGTGCCCACCAGGTGATTACATGGTCCCCTCCCGTTGCTAGTTCAGGTCCATGGCAAGATTTGGCAGTCGTGTCGAAGAAGGCCAGAGCTATCTCGGTAAAAGGCGAAAGAAATTGTCTTCTACAACGTGAGCATCCTCGTACCCTCTTTAAATCCATGGGTTGACAAATCAGCCTTGTCGCCATACAGCGGGTGCATTAGGATGACATCGTCGATCGCAACCCGTACAGGTTACCATCTTTGCTCTCATCCTGAACCATATGCAGACGTCAACGCGAGCTCGCACTGAAGTCGAGGTAGTCGCCGTGTTACATCGCCGTCGACACTTCCCTCCTCTTTCCTTTTGACTTATACCATGAGTCATCTTTGCCGGGCCATTCTTGTCCAGCTTCGCCTCTGGACCAGGAACTAGTGTTACAGCACGTCCCAGACTGGTTTCCCTCGAGTTCCGTCTACTCATTCACCCTTCGTCCCCCTCAGCGGTAAACCGAGTCGCATCAGACTTTCAAATCTCGACTGTCGTGCTTCCATGCTGGATCGCTCTTTCTTCCTGCGCCGTTGCAGTTCCTCTTAGCAAGTCATCGAGATGCTCAAAAATGGACCAAGAGCTTTAGCTATAAGGAGCTGTGTGTTGTGGTGGGTGGGAGATTGAAACTAATTACGAGGATTGTGCCCGCACTACCTCAGTTGTGGCTGACTGCTGCTTCAACTCAATTCTGGATCACTATTTTCTGGCGGTGTTTTCGGATCACTGTAACTCCTTCGTCCATTGATTGGTGTCGCTTTTTCTGAGACTAATACATATCATTAGCCCGAGTTTCCGAGGGCGGTAAAACCTCCTTGTAGTCTGTTGTTAGAACCCTAGAGATCGCACCGAGGACTCGAGGAGACGTTGCCATCACTCCTCACTGTGACCCGAGCGGGACGAATGTGGCGTTCAAGACATATACACGGGACGTGAACCTGACAGCACGCAATTAGGAGCTGATTAAGTCCGAGTGTCACACCCGGTTCTTGAAGCTTGAACCACGGCGGGTCTCCTTCATCGGACCTAACACGTCATATTTCGCGGAATACCTGGAACGACCGTCATATCACTTTGGATATTACAGTTCATGCTGCGTTTAAGAAATACCGTGAGGACACTAGACCTTGGACATGGTAGCGAAAGTACAGTAACTAGTATCAAACGACTCCGTGACAAGTGAAAAGGGAACAGCATGGCATAGTAGATGAGGCCAGATACTGGAAGCAGTAATTGATAATCTATCATTGAAACCGTCATCAACATCCTCATAAGTTGACTCTTTACTTTACCCAACATTGGACATCCACCAGGTGACCAGAGAGCCGTCTCGCGGCCACAAACTCCCCTATGGCTTCGCGGACAGGGCCGGGCTGTTGGAATCGTTCGACAAAAAGATTTTGTAGTGCGGGCAACACCGTGAGCCCAGTTACACCGCTTTCTCCGGCGAGCCCTCTCAGAGCAGGTGCAAGACATAGAGCAACACCCTCGGATAGATATAGGTGCTTCATCGCGGCAAAATGGCGTAAAAGCTCCAGCCAACTGGCGTTCGCAATCCGGGCAGCCCAAAGCGGTGAAAGATGCTGATCACCTGATTGGCGGATGTCGAAGCGTTCGTGGTCGGCGAGGGTAGGTGACGACCGATGATGATCACGGGTCAGAGACCGAAACTGCCAAAACGACTCTGTACCCATGTATTGAATTGAAACGACGAGAGACATCTGGCCAGGGGTGCGTTTGTGTGATGAAAATGTGATGTCGATGAAGTCGTCGTTAAAGAGTATATGCGCTCGATCAAGCCCTTCGATTGGCTTTGTGCAGTTGGAGTCGATCAATGAGGAGATCCGTGACATGCGAAAGATGACCAAATCAAGGAAAGTGACTTGGGAATATTGGAGTGAAGGAGTATCTATTGAGGCAAAAATGTGCGCCAGATACTCACTTCCGCCTTCAAAGTAAAATGTGTCGAGTGCTGGGAGGATAATGCGTGGAGATGGGGGTGGACGTCGGGTTTCTTGGTCGGGACGAGGTTGAGAAGATCGAAATATAATTTGAAGTTCTTCAAGCTTGGTCAACGAGGACAGACCATTGATCATTGCCGCAGAAGAAATATATCCGGAAGGGGGAATATCATCAAGGCGAAGACAAACGAGGTTGGGGGCAGACAGAAGTAGATTCGGTAATGACGGAAATGAAATGCTCTGAAGGGAGAACGACTGTAAACTTGTGGCAGATCCACACAAGAGCGAATCAGGAAGCGCAGGTCCTGTTTCAGAATCGTCGAATGACCAGAGATGGAGGGTTGTCAGTATAGGGAATGGGTGTTGCATCGCCGCCACAATTCTTTCCCATCCATAATCTGTAGGATCCTGGACGAGGATGTCACAGACGCGATCATTGTGCTCGAGAGCAGCAACGACGTTATCCAAGCCTTCGTCTGAAATTCGGGCAAACCATCGTAACAAGATCGGGAGTTCTGGCCAGATATCGAGCATTTCCCTTGTTGGCGTCCCAGCCGTGCAGACGAGTCGCAGTTCTAGGCGACGTGGTGCCGCGAACACAATGTATCGCCACCTTCGACACACGTGCGACAGCGTCTCCCAGTCGTCTTCATTTTCAAATTCGCACATATAGAAGTCGAATATTTCAAGGAGGACCTCGTCGGGAAGGATGTCGATTGTAACGCTGCCTAAGTCGCAACAGTCAGCGATTGTCTGCAACCTGGTCCTGACAAGACGTACCCTGACCTAGTCTGGCCCGTCCCTCCGCTGTCAGGTGATGTGCGCTGTGATCATTTGTCAAGAAACTTTGGGAGGGGTTATCCGTTGGAGTCATTGGATGCGACGACTCGGATTTGGGGGCACGATAGAGACACCTTCTCGGTTTCCCTACTGTCACATGCCAGTGGGATATTGTTACGTCAGGAATGGGGATGACAAACTTCCTTCGACGTACGGGTGGGATCTCTTCAATGGTGTACGGTGACTGGGAAGAATTTGCTGGATTTAGACCTTGACGCGAAGAAATCCGAGGTTGAGCGGAGGGCTTCAATCAAACAGGAGGAAGTAGACGAGAGAGTGAAGGGCACTGAGACGGCAAGCGAGGGGCCTCCAAGAATGACGGGATATCCTTCACGTCCAACGCCTGGTGCTATATAAACGCTGAGTCGCAGGACAAAGGAATTAAGGGGCACCCTTGGGAGCCGGGGACATAAATGAAAGGGGAACCATAAATGGCAGTCCACCAGTGATGTGAATACAAGCCACCACAGTGCCACCACAAAAGACCATGAGGTGTCTTGCGATGCAAATCGAATCGAGTACTACGTCTCGTGCACGCTTTCCACAGAATGTGCTCGCCATAAAGACGTGCACGCAGAGTCTGAGGCTCTAGAAATATCGCAGCGTCAAAGGGGATGAGGAAGCTTCCCACGCTCGAAGAGAAGAGATCGGTCAGCCGCACTCGCTTCCGTCGCACGATCACGTGATTACGTGTCGCCTACTGGGAGTCTCGCCAAGGACGTGCGCGACGGTGAGTGAATAGACAATTGGGGTGAGGGGAACACGGCGATGCGAGAAGGTGATCAAACAAGAAAATCGGATCATGGCAGTCGTAGTGAAATCCAGAGACGTCCAACGTTCCAGGAGT
>Ga0307510_10006244_pt1 | contig 14218 bp, 16 predicted proteins | sample 12_EM_MG_FD_207224 | JGI IMG/M metagenome (GOLD analysis project Ga0307510, IMG submission 207224) | Populus trichocarpa ectomycorrhiza microbial communities from riparian zone in the Pacific Northwest, United States - 12_EM | ecosystem: Host-associated > Plants > Roots > Unclassified | place...
AAGATCACGCGTCCGATAATGGAGAGACCAATATTGCTAGCATTTCTCCTGTCGTGCAACTCATTCCCCAGGCCGAACCACCGCACGCTGAAAGTAAGCCGGAGCTCTACCACGACGACACAGCAAACACAATGGAAAGTGGACGTCACAGTGAGAACGAGGGAACAGACGAAGAGGATGATGACGAAGATGAAGGCGACGACGAAGGAGAAGAGGATGAAAACGAAGAGGAGGATGAAGATGAGGACGAAGATGAGGACGAGGACGAGGAACCGGCATTAAAGTATGAGCGGTTCGGCGGCGGTGCGTATCAGGATTTATTCAAGAAGGATTCGGCTTCTGCTCTTGCAGTATCCAACAAGTCCCTGGTAACGTGTACTCTCCTTGTTCAGCGGACCCAGTTGACGTTGCGATGCAGGCACTCGGTACACATAATGGATTCGCACATATCCTGGACTTGACTGGCAAACGCACCAAGACGTTTAAACCTCATACAGCATCGGTCGTGGACATGTGTTTCGATACCACAGCGGATTTTGTTGCCACGGCCTCAATGGACGGTGAACATTTGAGCCTCGGTTCTCTTTCTCCCCGCCTAATGATTTTAACTAGGACAGGTGTTCATTCATTCCATTTCTGGTTCAGAGTCTTATGGTTTCAACATGAAACGCCCATTGAGAAGCCTAGCCCTTGAACCGAACTTCTCGAAGAGAGGCTCTCGTGCAGTCGTATGTGGAGGCATGGCCGGCACTCTTACGATGCATGAGAAAGGTTGGCTGGGGCATAAAGAGACAGTGTTGCACCTGGGGGAAGGCCCTATCTGGCACATCAGATGGAGGGGTAATCTGATTGCATGGGCTAATGACCTTGTCAGTGTCCAGACACCTTACTCAAGAACCATACGATTGAGCTGACCGTACAGGGTGTTAAAATTTACGACACTGCGTCGCAAACCAGAATAACCTACATCGAAAGGCTCCCAGAAAGCCCACGTCCAGACCTGTTTAAGTGTACTCTCCATTGGCAGGACGATTCCACACTCCTCATTGCCTGGGCAGATACCATCAAGGTCGCTCGAATTCGAGCTCGGCCTCGAACCTCGACTTCTTCCTCGTCAGCGAACCTCCCCCCCTTGCTGGTCGAGATCACTGCCGTCTTCCAGCTAGATTGTATGATTGCGGGTGTCCTTCCTCTGTCACCATTGATGACGGATCGCAGCCTCATCGCGCCAGGACATACGCGAAACTCCAGCACCTCCAGCTCTTCGTCCGTGCCTGCTCCCACATCCCTTCTTGTTTTGGCATATACCCCCACGGATACATCGTTCCTCCATGAAGCTACGGATGATCGCGCCCTGCAAGCACGTAAGACCGCCGAGCGTCCAGAACTCAGGATCATTTCTCGAGCGGGCGAGGAGCTCTCAACTGATGCGCTTAGCGTCTCAGGATTCCAGTCCTGGGGTTGCAATGACTACATTCTAACAGAGTTCGACCAGGATAGCACAGGGAAGACCAAAGGTTACCTCGTGATTAGCCCCAAAGATGTGATCCTCGTTCGCCCTAGAGACCGGAAGGACCACATTGCGTGGTTGGTTGAAAGGAAGCGTTACGAAGAGGCTCTAGAGCAAATCGAAATAATGGAGAACGAAGGCACGGAGACAATCGATGCAACAGAAATCGGACAACGCTATATCGAACACCTTGTCGGTGAAGGCAAGGAACATACTTACGTCGCGATCAGGTCTTCCTTGAACTTTTCACAGGTGATTTCACCAAGGCCGCTAAGCTTTTTTCGAAGGTCTGCGGACAGGATACTAAGCGATGGGAAGATTGGATATTCGTATTTGCCCCAAAGCAACAGTTACAAGTCAGTTCACAAGTTGTTGAGATTCACAAAGTAGCCCACTATTGATTTCGCAGGCGATCATCCCCTATATCCCAACCGACAAGCCAAGACTTGGTCATCTCGTGTATGAAATGATCCTTGCTCACTTCCTGGCGAATGACCGGCAGGTAGGGGAAACCCCCAAGCTTGGCATTTCATTATTGAATGTGTTTTAGGCGCTCCGACGAACGATCCATGATTGGCCAAAGGACATCTATGATACCTCGGCAGTAATTGTGGCGATCCAGTCTGAGTTAGACCGTTGCGTTCCGTCTGCGCAGAAGCCAATTGCTTTTCCTATGCCAGCGGCACCTGACGCCGTTATCCTGATGGAGTGTTTGGCGGAGCTGTAAGTTAGCAACTCGGGTTTTTCTCATCCCTCACTGATGTGTTGAAGGTACACCGCTAATCGCCAGCCAGCGAAGGCGCTCCCTTTCTTCATCCGGTTGCGGCGACCAAACGTTTTTGAACTCATTCGCGAGCATAATTTATTCACAGCAGTGCAGGACCAAGCTTTGCTCCTCGTCGAGTTCGACCACGAGCTAATGAGCAAACAAAAGGGTGCTGACCCAAATGAGCGGGGTGTCGCAATTACTCTCCTTGTTGATCATTTTCATTCCATCCCAGTAAGGTGCTTTCGTTGTCCCTCATAGATCACACCCCTCACCCCGTGCAAAGATAGCGAGGGTTGTACAGCAGTTACGCAGTCGCTCGCGTTTTCTTTTCCTTTACCTCGACGCACTGTTCGAAAGGGACGCGTATTTAATCTCTGACTTTGCCGATACACTGGTGGAACTCTACGCAGAACATGCGCCGGCGAAGCTCGTTGATTTTCTTCGTGCCAGCAGCTCGTACAACCTCGAAGCGGTAAGCCTAGAGTCTATTGTCATACTTTTGAGCAACCGAAGCCAACCACCATCTAGGCATACAGAATTTGCACAGAACGTGACCTTGTACCAGAGATGGTGTTCTTACTTGGTCGAATGGGCGACAATAAGAAAGCACTGTACCTCATAATTGAACGCCTAGGAGATGTCAACAGGGTACGTCTGTGGATGTTATCATGTTTCTTGTCTTCACACTGATCACCGTAGGCAATTGATTTCGCCAAAGATCAAAATGACGATGATCTGTGGGAGGATCTACTGAAATACTCGGAGACTCGGCCACGTATGTTACCTCCATAATTTCCTTTGTTCTGTTTCACGACCTCTCGCAGCATTCATTCGTGGCTTGCTTGAGAATGTTGGGGCTGAAATCGATCCCATCCGTCTCATACGCCGTATCAAGAACGGTTTGGAGATACCTGGACTGAAGCCTGCGTTAATCAAGATACTGCAGGACTTCAATTTGCAAATATCGTTGCTAGAAGGCTGTCAAGCTATCCTGCACGGCGACAGCGCTGATCTGGCGAAACGACTACACCGTGATCAGACCAGTGGTTTCCTCATCACTTGTGAGCTTTCAAAGTGCCTTCGTCCTTCTCGTGGTGGCTCACATACATTATTAGCGAAAACACTTTGTCCTGTATGCGGTCTGCCACTACAGGAGTCGTCGCCATCCGTCGTATTACTTTTCCTATGTCGCCATGCTGTCCACGCTCGCCATGTGGACTGTGGTGATGAACTGCCTCCTCCCCCAGATCCTGTGGTGGCTAGTATGACTCCCGGGAGCAGGTCCAATAGGGGTATCAGCAATAGGATCGCATAGTGCGTATTCTCAAAAATTTGGTGGCCTTGTTTCTACACTGACGATGCTCGCCTTCATAAGCACGGCGATGGTTCGTGCGAAACTTGGGCAGGGTTGTCCTGTGTGTAACAAGGAAGGAGAACGGACATGACTTACGATCGCTACTGATATTCCATACCATTGCATCTACGCACTCACTAGCCTACTCTGCATGCACTCCATATATCCGCCTTTCGCCCAGTTGACTTGGTGTACTGCCTTTCTTATCTGTTGCAGGGATTTGTTGTTAACTGCAAAGGCGTGGCCAGGTCCAATGTTTCGATGGCTACGGTAGCAAAGCTCTTTTCGACGCGACAAAACAAGCGCTTTGGCTGGCTGAACGAACGAGATGCAGTCTGTGCCGAACTACTGTAATTTACCGAATTTGCGTCCCCGGCTGTTTCGCCCAGAACCAATCCTTGCGCCTCTACAACAAAAGGAGTCTCTTACATTTCATTTCTCACGCTCCGTTCGGGTACAAGTAGTGCGGTTGCATAAGGCAGCGAGGACAATCGACCTCAACCAGTTCCAGCTGCTTTCGCCCATCTAACAACGCCGTCTTCACCTCCTGTGACAAACGCGCTCGAAGATGTCGCAGGGGAGGAAGCCTGCCATGACACGGCCCAGACTTCTTGTGTGTCCGCTATGGTTGAGACAGCTGCACGAGCTGCCAAATCCCAAACCTTGACGGTCTTATCGGCAGAACTACAAATAGTCAACGAGAATGTCGGATTTGGTCACCGATAAACTTACCCGGATAGAGCCAGACGTCCGTCAGGAGATATATCTGAACTCAGGACCCACGAGGAGTGCCCAGAAAGTGAGGCTACCGCCCCAGAACCCGGCCGACCGGATGACGTTGTGCGCACGTCGTGCAAGATAAGGCGCTTGTCCTCGGAAGCTGAGAGGAGAAGCTGCAGCGTGGCTTAGTCACGTGGGTGATGTATGCGTGGGGCACAAACCTGCGAATCAGGGGACCACGACAACGAGCGAACAGCCATAGCATGTGATGTGTACGTGGATGTGAGGGCGCTTGACGCGAGGTCAAATACGAAGATCTGGCCACTGTCAACGGATAATGCAACACGAGAGCCATCGGGACTCTATACGGCATCAGCCATGTCTCAGGAGACGATGCCTAGGGAGTACGTACATGACTACACCGCATCCCGAACTTACCACGCCCACTCTGGAGGATAGCACGTTGCTCGCCAAATGTTTCTGGTTCCGCTGAATGGATAGTAACGTTTCCTGACCCGCCAGTGGCTGCATACGTGCCGCCTTTGGGGTTCAAGGATACCGACCAGGCTATCGAAAGAAAGGAGGTGAGGTAGACCTTCAGTAATTACAGAGATGAGAGAATATGGACACAGGACTGACATGGTTCTGACCCCGAACGTGTATAACTCTCATATTTGCCAACAACCGCACCGCCTTCTAAATCCCATAGAAAAGTTGTCCCGTCAATGCTGTTATATAAGGCATGTCCTCCGTCGGGAGAGACGGACAACGAGACGAGACCAAGGGTGTGGGCAGGAGCCGTCCGCATGACTTGACCAGAAGTCGAATTCCAACGCTTGATTACCCCGTCAGCTGAAATTGATACGACCGCGTTATCTTTTGCAGTCCAACAGATGTCCCATACTGCATCGCCATGCGCTTCGATCGAGAGGAGTTTGAAGTCAGGAAGAAGGGAAGTCGTGAACGGTCGAGAGCACCATACGTTCAGCACAGACGGTCGTATACACATAGGCCAGACTCTATATAGCGAGGTTAAGCTTCCCCACAACTTGTCACGCTAGCACTTGTGTACGGACCATTTTTGACGATTTATCTGAGTTTTAGGAGCAAAGCACAAATATCTGCCTGCAATTGAATCTGAGGTGAGAAATCGTGCGGGTGTATTCCCATGTCGGTTTGTGCCGAGCTGTGTTTGAAAATGAATCTATATACTAACGAACGTCTTGAACTCTAACTTTCTCTCATATCAACGAAGGCGGACGAAGACATCACTTGTAGCCGTGTTTTAGCTTCCCATCGAATCAAAAAAAGTACGCATCTCCTTGTGCAACCATCTGTCACTGCTTTATCTTCGTGACCAACTCTCACGTTTAGGATGTCTGACGCTGGAGATAATGTCGACGTTGAGGTTGAGGTTGCTGAAGTTGCTGAAGTCTCAGAGGCGCCCAAGGGAAAGTTGTCCGTTGAGGAGGCACTCGAGGTGATCAGCACTGTTCCTTACCCGTTATGTGGCTTCTGAAATTTCTGGCGATGATTAGCAAGTCCTGAAGAAGTCTCTTAAGCACGACGGTCTTTCTCGTGGTCTGCGCGAGTGCGCAAAGGCGCTGGATAGGCGTCAGGCCCACCTTTGTGTGCTTGTCGAGACTTGCACGGAGGCGGAGTATATCAAGCTCATCGAAGCACTTTGCGCCACCCATACCATTCCACTCATTAAGGTCGGAGACGCAAAGGTCTTGGGCAAATGGGCAGGCCTCTGTAAGATTGACCGCGATGGCAATGCCCGGAAGATTGTTGGTTGTTCCTGTGTTGTCGTCAAGGAATACGGAGAAGATTCCGAGGCTCGTCATGTCCTCGATGAGTACTTCAAAGCTCGCTAAGGTGTGTCTCACAACCTTTCCTACTTTTCTTTTCTGGCGCCTTCGGGATGACCAAAAGACTCCCTCTACGGAGATTTTCAATGAGGAAAATCGTCTAACCGGAATCATTATATTTTCTGATTCATATCGTTTACCGTGGAAGGTCTTCAAACAGGTGCTAATGGTTGTTTTCTGTTCTGTAGCGCAGATGTAGCCCTTGTGTCTGCTATTGTATTAGTAGATACCGCGAAATCCATCATACGTTTCTTCAATCTTCGATCTACGATCTAGGAACTCACATGCACGTGACGCGAATGAATACGGCCAGATACTGCCTCGGCCGGTCTTCCTCCACTTCACGCTCCCCACACCTCATCCTGGCTTGTTCACTGGCAGAAAGATTTTTTTTTAACTTGCTCGCCGACAATCTTCAGAGCCCTCATTTATGCAGTTTCGTTGTTTTCGGTATGGGTTACTCCTATGACTCAACAATATGTTTATGCGCTTCTTTAATCCGAAATGGACAATCAACTCGCTCGTGGAAGTTCTGTCTTTCTTGTAGTCTCGCCATGCATAGTTTTCTATCAAACAATTAAACCACGGACTGCTGAGCCGCCACCGTTATCCATCTTTTTTCCAACGTCGAACTGTAAAGTCAGATGGAGTCAGATGATGACATCGATGACTCGTGTCTTAATTTGTCTTTTTATGGTGTGAGTTACACGGCGGAGGTTGCCGTGGTCAAGGCCAAGTGGGTGAGGTATTCATCATCCAACAGCATTGACAACGCGCGTAAGAGTTGCGTACCCACGATCCCGATCCGTGCAATGCACCGTTACTATGGCCAAAAAGATCGACCGTCCTACTCAGCTAGGGATATTCTTGTTTTCAACTATTTAGCGACCTACTCACATAAACCCCCTCTACCTCGCGCAAATATCATATGCGAGATGGAATACGAGGTCGTGGATCAGAAGAGGCGGGTGGAATGAGCGTGGAAGGTAATTGGTTGCGCGTTGAGCGGATGATCGAGTGATTCATCATGATGCATAGGACGGGGACAAGGCGCTCGCGGAAAGCGCAGACCACTTACTTTCCTTCCCTCCTTCAGGTATCGGTCTCAACCGCCTTTGCATCGAAACTGATCGTAAGAGAAAAATTATGTGTGTTTTCTCCTCAATCCCCGCCATCAGGACTATTGAAGCTGCTGTGTTACGGACTTTATTTCCTTTGTAGGGGCGTTGGATATAACGTATCGCCCTCCGTAGCCCTCACACGGTCCTCCGCAGGGCGGCTATAGAGATGCGTGCTGTAGGCGCTCATAAAGTGGGGCGCAATGTGCCTCCGAGACGTTCGGGCTATCCTTGCAAGAGGTCTTTGGGAAGTCAAAAAACCCCAGAGTCGAGGGCATGAGATGGACATAGGAGGGGGACACTTGACATGCTTGACAGCTGGCCTAACTTTGAGGCAATGCCGATGTGAACCTGGGATATTTGAAGGGAAATTACTTCCAGAAAGGTGCGCCCCGTGTCAAACGTTGGATTATGAAAATTATTCTTCGCTCCACTTTCATAACACCGGCGATTTCTCCACCCCCTCTCCTCCCTTTGCTTCCCTTCGTGATCCTCTCGCCCCCGTGTCAACATGGCTGTACCGCTTGTTGACGGAGGGCCTGCAAAAAGCCTCCCCCCGATGTGATGCGAGCTTAGGGTGAGGATGAGGGTTGTAGGACGTCCCACTCTAGTGCAAATTGCAAAAAGGAGTGAAACAAGGGACCTTTCCAACCTCGGCAGAAGGCTTGGATCTTTCTCATTGCACCGATTTTACTGCTGTCACAGGAGACGGGGGCAAGAGGTAGGTGACAAATACCTCAGTTGCGCTTTTATCTGTAGTGGCGTTCGAGCAGAGATGCCGGTTCTTGTGTTATCTAGGTCGTTTTCCGTTCCCATGAATCCAAACCCCGACAACAGAACCCTTGTTCATCGCAGGGCGCACCATCGGCTCGTGAAAAGCTACCGTCCAATAATATACGACTTGTACAACCCTTCGCGGCCCTCGTGATGGCTGTCATCATTCCATCGAGAATGTCCTTACCAAGTGTGACGCGGTCGCTGTATTGAACCAGGACAAATGGAGAAATGCAGACATCATTTGTCAATCTGCGATAACATACAGTGGGGTGTGCATCGAATGTCCGCCTGCACGTGAGACGATGATGAACGGATATTGTGAGAAGCAGGTGGCCTAACTAACCAACGGATCGACAAGGGCACCTGCAGTGCCATACCCAATACCCAGGAGGTCGGGGTGCACCAGGAAGCTATCGAAGCAAAACCTTCTCATCACCTGGCAGGGGATGTCCCCTAAGCGATTCTTGCCTCTTTCGATCCATTATTAGGCGGCGGCGATGATACTGCTAGGGGCACCTACGGAATCCTGGCATTTTTGGCACTCACGTGGCAGGCCGATCGGACAGAGAGGAAGAGTAAAACCAACAACTGGTCCGCTGCTCAGTGTGAGCCCACCACAACGTTTTGGCCTGTAGGAAACAGATATAAGGAATCGCCATGCGATGCATCGGCTGAACCGTGGCAGGTTTACTATACCACCGCCAAAAAGTGCACAAGGGGCGGAATTTCCAAAAAAGCTCTCGAAACATATGCGGTTTATCTGGTCTGTGCGGGCTTCGCTTGGAGGACGAGCTCCGTATAGTCAGCCGATTTTGTGGCGAAGGCAAGTCCTAAAAAAATATTAGACATTTTAACCGACTTCAGTTGGAGGCAGTATACTAAAAGTACACGGGACATGAAGAATAACGAAGATGAGGCACGACAAGAGCACTCGTTCCATGCAAAAGGGCCAGCCTGAGGCATGAAAGGGCAAGTGCCAGAACGTCTGAGAAGTAGAAGTGACACCTGGGTTTTTGTGTAGCTTGAAAGCAACGGTGTTATCAGCGTGAGATCGTTGACGGGCCGGAGACGAGACGAGAGCTCGATTTGACGAACTGACCCAAATTTCAAATTTCAACGACGAGGACGCCACACCTTCTTTTTGGCGCCAAGCAAGTCACAAAAAAGCTTTCGCGTGGCTTCGGACGCTTTGGCTTTGGCTCTCCGACCCTTTTTTGCGCGTGCCTCTGTTCACCCCCAATTCAACAGTCAGGAGATTTTAGCTTCCGCTCATCACCCATCTTCGATGCGATCCGATGAAGGGCTTGAATCGAAACGCGGTACAGACGTCACGTACTACACAGGCAAGTATAACTTGGCGCTTAAATCAAAGAAAGCAGTAGGAATCCTCATACTATCCGTACTTGTGGTTTAATCCGTACAGTAACAATACAAGAACTCCGCCGCGTCAACAAAACACAAAACACACTTCAAACCGCATCATCATGGAGGTGAGCGAAGTGCGAAAAGCGAAACGATATACCGCTGGTCATTAACATGTGATAGCCACCACCGCAGCCGGTGCCACAGGTGCCACCGACGAACTACGAAACATATGTGCTTGAGGTGTTAACCTCGATGACGACGAGGTCGTCGACGATTGACCAAGCCGCGCTTCGGCACTGCCTGGGGCTTTCGTCCTCATACCAAGTCTCCGACGCGACCACAAACCCCACTGGCGGAATCGCTTCGTGGACTGCGGGGCTCAATCGGCTCGTAGATGTTCTCACTGCGCTGCACTCGCGCGGAGAACTGGAGCTAGAAACGGTCAACGCAGCATCCAAGGCGTGTTCGGAATGTTGGTCTGTTTCGGGGAATTGGAGAGGGACGGAGGAGTGTAAAGAAAGTATAAGGCAGGTTGCAGTTCGGCTGAAGAGGCTTCTAGACGAGAACGGCAGAACTTTTGGTGGCGAAAGAGTGTATGTTCCCTGATAAAGCTTGGTTTGTAATTGCGAGTTATTGATAGATAGCCGGATCATCCGGTCCGTATGTACCGTTGATTGACGTCTCGTAAATATTATCCCCTTCTCGCCCCTACTGTATGACAATATGCAGTCAGACGTAGCCCCTTCCCCTGCCCCCGCTCCTGACAATCCCTCTGACCAAGATCCATCCGAACTAACTCCAATAAGAGCTCACTATCTTAAAAAATCTCTTATTCAGCTCCAATTTACTCAGGAAGTACAAGCAATCGCCTCCGCAGCAAACAACTCCACAACGTCTACTCTATCATATCTCGGACCCCCTTTCTCCCCACCTCCAAAGGATGCCCCTTCGATCGACTTGCCATTCTTACGATATCTATTTCGTCAATTTGTCCTTACATTTCCCTTCCTGGCCTCCGCTCCTAAAGACTTCTTCCCTGACAAAGTGCAACCATTCATTTCTTCTCTAATCTCTCGGAATCTCAATTCTACCCCCGTACTCGATGATGAATCGGTGGACCCAACAGGCACGTCAAAACTCATTGCCAAGGCTGAGCGCAGCTTCGCATTGTTCTTTAACTATGCTGTAAAGACCGTTGAGAAAGAGGAGATCGTGCGATTAAGTCAGTCAGACCTAGACAGGCTCGAGATGATAGCGCGCAAGCGCCATGCAAAGCTGATGAAGCAAAAGGACGTTTTCGAGGTCAATATAGTTTGTGTGAGGACAGTTGTTGACAGAGGGCGTGTCAGGAGTAAGGCTCACGAGGTGCGCTCGCATGATTTGCACGCACCCCTCTCCAACCTGACTGCGCTTGACTGTAGGAGTTTATTGTTCGTACGCGACGGTCACACTTCAAGGACGTGTACGTTTCCCGGAGATATGGAGACTTCAGGACGCTGTATAACGAGGTGAGTTTCGTGGCCGACCCATGTCCCTTTCTCTCAGACTGAGGGTCCAACTCAGCTACGCAAAACTCATCCTGACGAGGAAATTCGGCCTCCTCCGGCGAAGGATCGCACATACGTCAGTTCACGAGCGCCTCTCAGCCCCACAGCTAGCAGCCCTTCAGCCTCCTTTGAACTCCCCGCACCTGGAAACAATGACTTTCAGCCACCTTCCCCTGTTCCTGTTGCCCCCCCTTCGCACCGCCTTTCCCGGGAAAAGAATCGGTTAACTTTGAGGGCGTATCTCCACGCGCTGATGTCTTCAGTAACAATTGCATCCTCTCCTGTCACAAAGTCGTTTTTACTCTCAAACCCGACCACTCTGATGGACGAAGAGCTTGAAGACGCTCAGCGTCGTGAAGAGGCAGACAAAACGCGGGATGAAGGTCGCAAGCAATTTGCTAGGGAAGTTTCCGCTCGCGTTGACTCACTACGGGGCCTGGTCAAAGGCGTGAAGGGTGACCTCCTTGGCAAAGGTCAATTTACTTTCTCGCGTTGCACGTGAAGTGAGTCTGACCACGTTGCAGATGGTTTGACACGTATGTTTGCGGTCATAAAGACAACCGACAGCGTGCGTGACCTTCCCCCCGATATGAAGGCAGTCATTGAGTGGGGGAGAATATCGTCGGTGAGCTACCGTTGACGAGGCGGCTTCCCACTTATGTTTCTCTTCTCTCCAAGGTTGGCTTCTACTGTTTTCCATCATTACATCGCCGCAGATGACGCGTCCGAATCGATTACTGGACTGAAGCGCGTACATGGCTATATGCCATACTTTATGCTTAAAGCTGCTTTGAAAATCAGCAACCCAGTCGCTATGATCCGAAGTTCGCCCTTTTTCTTTCGCACTATCTTCGTACCAAACCCCTGTTTACTTAGGCGTTCTTGACCTTTTCCTGGCACAGCCATTTGGTGGTCGAAGTCTGCTTCAACGGTAAGTGGTTAGGCCGTTCCCAAGACCCGATCGCTTATGATGCATAGTATGTTCACGAGTTCGCTCAACGAAGAAGTGAAATCCCTCGAAGAGGATATCGAGGCCGTAAAGGATAAGGTCGATGATCCTGTAATCTGCGAGAAAGTCCGTCAGTTTGTGTATGCGTCGAATGAAATCCGGGCCATATATAAGAGCGACTCTGGTACAGTCCTATCAACCAAACGAGAGCACATAAGATTTAATTCGTTCATTCATTCTAGCTAGGGAGAAGATACATATCCTGGCCGCGGTCCTCCGTTCCGGGGACGAGCCCACCCTCTCTCGCGCCCAGATGCAACGAGTTGTTCGATCACATAGAGCACACCAGGAATACTTGAAATATCGCGAGTCCTTGGCGGACTCGGATGATGATGACGGCCCACAGAATGAGGATGCCTGGCTTTTCGAGGACTTGACTGTCTTAACTAAGTTATACTCCCGATTGAGGGACAAAGAACAACTCATTTCTCTGATTTTCGAGGTGCGCATAGACATAGCTGCAGACTGTGTCTCACAGCTAATGAGGAGCTATCCTCTACATAGGGAACAACTGCAGACCTAATGAAAGATATTATAACAATATTCTACTCCCCTCTAGCACAGGTTTATAGGGCTGCAAGCATTGCCGACTCCATTGGTGACCTCCAGAGTTTCATAAACGACCTCATCAGGACCGTGGAGGCAACGGAAGAACGTATGTGACGCTGAAACCTAAATATGCTGGTCCAGTTGACAAATTACCATTCCAGTCAGCCAAGAAAACCCTCAGCAGACTGTCCAAATATTCATTGATCTAATTGAACGACACGAGCAGTCCTTTTATTATTTTGTACACAAGGTCCATTCCAAAGGCGAAGGTCTTTTCTCGCGGCTTATGCGTTGGACCGAGCTTTTTCTCGACGTTGTTCGCGAGGGCCTCGGCGAACCCATCAGCCTCGAATTTATTCTTCCCCATACTGGTGACGAACGCAAAGAAATCATGGCCGAAATTGACGAAGTAGCACTTTACCACTACAGGCTGAAGGTCGCCCACGAGAGTAAGCTGCGCCGTCGGTTTGGAAGAGCCGGCGGTGCAGATATGGGTGGAGACGACGAGACCACACGAGAAATCGTGAACGGAGTTGTGCGTGATGTCAACTTTGGTGACCTCATGAGGGCGGACCTGCTAGAGATGGAGGCCGAAGACGAGGAAGACTCGGACGACAGCTACGAGTCGAGCAGTGAATTTGAAACGGCCACGGATGATGATGGGGAGTCCGGGTCCGAAGAGAGCAGTCAAAGGCCACCTCCACCGAAGGATACTACCCCACGACACGCGCAGGAGACTATCCCCTCGTCCTCGCAGCCGAGATTGGCATTTCCGCCTCCTGGACCAACCAAATCGCCGTCGCCATCGCCCGCGCCATCCGTGACTTCTCCTACCTCAGCCGGTTCTCGCCTTCGCAAGCTATCGTTTACACTACGCAAGGCACGATCGATGACTTTCGACTCGACGCGCGCACCACCCTCGTCAAACAACGCCGAAGCACCACCGGTACCGCCTCTTCCCCGTCCCCCCGTCCCCCCTTTACCGCAGTCCGTCAAGCAGTCCCGATCTGCCGCGCCCCTCACCGTGAACGCCGATCGATCAAAGCCCTTGCCGCCACCTCCACCACCGCAATCATCATTATCGTCTGCGACGATCCGTGCCACCTCCTCTCCGCGTCGCCCCTCGGCACCGCCTCCGCCTGCCGGTGCCCCTCGGCCATCAAGCGCCAGCACCGCCCCAAAGCGGCACCACCCGACGAGCCACCAGAACCAAAACCGGAAATCGCCTCAGGCGCCGAAAAACAACCAGGGCAAGCACCAGCAGCAGGCATCTGGTCATGGGGCGGCGCTCAAGCCTCCGCAGCTCAAGAAAATACCCGAGCTGCTCCCCATTTACGTGGAAATGGTGAGTTGCAATTTTTACCATCACCGAACCCTCACTCTTTTTTTTACCCCCAATCTTCACCCCCGGCGCTGGTGGCGGACCTTCTGACAAAAAGTTTTATTGTCTTTTTTTTTTGTAGATGCGCCCCTCGCTACGCCCATGGCGACAGCTTGATGGACAGCCTGGTAATTCTGGTTCTCGATCAACGGGCAGTTGAGTTGGTTTATGAGTATAATATACTCCTTCGGGGATAATGTCAAACGGACGCTGTACGATCAAATTTCCCCTCTGGTATGATTTTTTTT
>Ga0307510_10006245_pt1 | contig 14217 bp, 18 predicted proteins | sample 12_EM_MG_FD_207224 | JGI IMG/M metagenome (GOLD analysis project Ga0307510, IMG submission 207224) | Populus trichocarpa ectomycorrhiza microbial communities from riparian zone in the Pacific Northwest, United States - 12_EM | ecosystem: Host-associated > Plants > Roots > Unclassified | place...
TTGATAATAATGCGCTAGGCCGACTACGGAACCCGGGACCTGCCAGCCAATCAACGTGTCCACGGCGTTTAGCAGAGGGTCAATACGTTTCGTCACGGACAAACCCTCCTCCTGAAGGAGTCGGGGATAGCTGTTATAACCGGTGTACACACGTAAGTTAAGATCTCTGTTAATAACTAGTTAAACTAGCTGTTAAGAATGGGCCGCTCCATGCAGGAGTTAATAACAGTTAGTTATAAGTGCGGACCATTTCTCACTGTACCCTACTTCCGACATTCTCAAAGACGGAGAACTGGAGCCAGGGATCTACGAGACCCACAACATCTACACCGGGGCGTTCCTCGATATCCACGTACACTCGAGGGAAGCGCGTTGTCGTCCCCTCGAAAATCTCGGTTCCGAGAAGGAAGGGGTCTCGTAAGTCAGTATCCGTTTTCTGTGCTTTACGTATCTGATGGTGAGAAGTGGGCTGAGATCAAAAGGTTTCGGAGTGGACATACGATTCAGGTGGTAAGTGCACCGGTGTTTCTGAACTCTCTACCGCATGCTGAAGAGCGCTAAACGCAGGTTGAACCCAGGAGACCCGAACAGTTTTGCACGGTCATGGGCGGTCCTCTCAAGGAATCGCCGCTTTCTGTCGCTGCTTTTCCCGTAGCTTGGAGTCTAAATCGTCGACGACGATAAACATCGTGGCATCCAGTCAGAACTACACGTCATTCGGTATGCTTGGGCGGACCGTTGGCGCTACATAATGGCTTTTAGTGAGGAACCACGAAGTGGACCTGGGATTTGGTTGCAGGGCCCAACGCCAACAGTGCTCAGGTGATATGTATTTACGCGTGCCAAGAAACTGCAACTGAACAGTTTCGACACACAGGTGGTTGTCCGGTCGGATGCAGATTCATCGGGCCTGGAAATGTTGGAGGCTGATCCTCGCGGAGTTTGAAAGAACGTCTGGAACGCTTGGTTCGGGCTCCCTCCCTTCTTTCATATGATGAGGACGCCACCAGACAATCCTCCACTCGTGCTCAGCACGCGCAGTATGAGCGTGATGATTTCGGCACAATAGTGACCGAGGCAACAATCGTTACTACTCCGAGTCGCAAGAGGTATCGAGTCGAAAATAATTGAGGAGTTCTCTGTCTGCATGTGTTATTAGTATCGAGACAAACCGCTATACTGAGCATTATCCCTACCAGTAACGCCGGGAGGTGCTTCGGAGATGGTCGAACAAGGCAGCCGTTTGTAATTTCTCACGTCTCCTCGGGTCAGCGCGTTTTCGCGCGGCGTTGTGGCATTGAACCGCTCGACCGTACACGAAAGTGTGGCGAGCGCTCACGTCAATGCACGGTACCCCCATCATAACCTGGGCCCGAACATTTTCCCCATGTTGCCGTACCTTCTCCGTCAACGATGACCCCACATTCAACTAGCGATTCCTCCTCCACCCCCGAAGATAGAAAACCGAAGCCAGGAATCCGCAAGATCTAGAATTCTCATTCTTGGACCCACCTCGACACCCGCAAACGCCCGAGGCAAATGTGTTGTCGTCCTGCCCAAAACCTTGAGGAGGGAAACGGGCTGGTGCGTCTGTTTTCGTGGTCCGTTGTTCGTAGATCTGACGATCACAAGTGGAAAATCATGCCTCTCTGGGCTGGGTATTCCGTGCAAAGGGTGCGTATTGATGTACACCGACGTCATTTTCTATTGTCTGCTGAACGGCGTAAGGCATAGGTTGAACCAGGCAAGCCGGAACAGTTTTGCACGTTGATGGAGGGAATGGGGGACAATGCCTCATGGCGTGGACAATCTAAGCCAACGCGTCAACGACGACGCACATCGTGACTTTGAATACGTTCGGTACGAACTAGACATTACCCGACGCACCAGAACAGCTCACCCACATTGCACATTAGCGTTTACCGGGGAACCGCAAGGAGGGCTTGGCACCCAGTAGGGGGGTTCAAAGACGACGGTACAGTGGTTAGACGCTCGAAACTTCACCGATACAGAGAAGAGTAATTAAGCGGTGTTACCGCCTAGGTGCAAATTTGGACGGATACAGAACGCTTATCCTGGCGGATTTGGAAGCTAATCCCCGTGGGGGTCGAAGGCGTGTCCGAACCTTCAGGGTCATCGTCCGGGGCGCTTGATGACTCAGGCTTCCCTCCTTTATACGAAGGGGTTGGGCAGCAACCCTCCACTCAGACCCAACGGACCGAGTCCGAGAATGACGCCGAGGTCACTATCGTCACCACTCTCAAGAAATATCGGGTTCAAGAAGTTTGAGGATTTTTTATCGTTCTGCCCGCGTGGTATGATACTTGTACAGCCTACAGTGGTTCCGATGGAAAAATACGGATGAATACTATGTGCGTTAATATGTGGAAGTCTAGACAGGAAATCCCGTCGCGTTTGATGATCTACATCTGGTGAGGACCCTTAACAGGACCAGAGAACACAACCCCGTGGTCACAATCTGCACAAAGAACGCAACTGCATCTGGTAGAATGGGTCAAACCGCGAAACGGGCGGGGAAGAATGACAACCGTGGCTTACCGACGGAGAACCCTAACGGTGACGAGCTGATATAAAGAGAGCGAATGGTGGGAATGACCACAAGAGTACTGAAAGGGAGTGCAGCAATCATGCTATTGGCTTCTAGCTTTCCGGAGACCACAAGGGCCGTGGTATACACCGAGCTGACAGTCGCTACCCAGTTGCCGAGAAATAGGCAGATCGCGAATGCCTTCGCGATCGCGGATCGCTCGATCTCCGCCCGTAACACACGAGATTCAACTTCCGTGGTTACCAGCCCGTCTTCAGACTCGTAAGTGAACTTGGTCGTGCCCGCTGTGTCGTAGGAACGGATGATATGGTCGTTGAGTGCGTCGGCGATGCCAAACATGGAAATTTGGACGGATTTATTTGTAAGGGGATCGATTGCGAAAGCGGAGGCATGGAAACCGTAACGTTCAAATGGGACCATTAGGTCTTGAGTGGGGTCCCATTTCCCATTCTTGTCGAATTGGTGGTCCATTGTGAACCTGGGTGAGTCCAGAACGCCGTACATGCAAAGGGTAAGTAGAGTGACAAAAAGAATCATTCACACAACATACCCTAACCTTGTACTCGTAGGCTCAATGTAGGGGGTAAACGAGAGGATCGGTGTGGAAGGGCTATAACCAATGGTGAGTAAGAGTGGTGGACTTCCACGCCGGTAATCGAGCGGGTAATTCAACTTGGACGTACTCGTTGACGTACACGTCGAGTGCTTTATCGAACGGCTCGCAGTTCGCGGGAACGTGAACATAATACCGTGGTGGAACCTTGGGAGGAGTGCGTGCACCACAGACGACGACCTTCCACGAAACGGACAACACATATGCATCGAGATCTAGTTGTATGGTGTGGCCGAGTATTGATACCTAACGCGGCGGCGGCAGTTAGTACTACACATCCGTTGGAGCAGAGAGACAGGCTTACTCCGGTCGCGTTGGAGAGAACCTGATCTTTCATCGACCGTGCATCTCGGAGGACGGTAAGCCAAGTCGCAGCGACGAAGACGATGAGAATGGCCAGTGAGATCAAGAATAACGTAAAGGGGGGGTTGGGGTGCGGGGTAGGGAGCATTATGTTGTCCTTGTCGTTGTCCTTGTCGGCAAAATCGTCCGCATATCCCCTACAAGACTCGAGGGTTGCAGCAGGATTGAGGGGAATAGGATCCCTGGGCTTCCTTGAGCGGTTAGTTGCAATTGGGAGTACAGGCGATAAAATGTCGGTGCGGACATGAGCAGCTGGGATCGAAACGAGGGCCATAGATGGAACGTATGGTTTACCGCAATTGTCCATCCTGGAGTGAGTTGAAAAAAAACAGCTGGGGCGGGAACAGCTGCCAGGGTAGAGTGAGCGGGGGGGGGAATTCGATCGATCAGCTGAATGGGTGAGGTGGATGTGGCTGTGTCCTGTTCTCTAATACGTATATACCCTAAGTGCGTGACTGTTACATGTCACGCTCTGGTTCGAGTCAACTGCGTGGGTGGGCGGGACCCATGAAGCTGGCTCAGAAACTGTCTCCTGCGACCTAAGCTGGTTTGACCAGCGAAGTGTGAAGATATTCAAGGTGTTGAATATCTTCAAAGTGGAGTGGTGGGTGGGGAAAAGAAAAGCAAGAGAGCGAGTGAGGCAGAGGAGGAGCCGGAGTGTGCGGAGGTGGTGGTGTTTGCGGAAGGTGACCAGTGACCGGTAAACGCGTGCCGGATCACATCCGCGGCGCAAAGACATTACTCTCTTTGCTCCGATCGTTCCTCTCTGCGCCGGGACTCTCAAATAAGCACACGTTCATACCAACTCTTGGCTTGGAGTAGGTCCATGCTGCTCTTTGACCCCCGCCTTACACACACGGCGGTGCGTCATGTACGTTGAAGTTCTCTCCGACCATCGGTCCTGTCAAGTGGGGGGTGTCCGGGTAACGGGCCAACTCCCCATTCGCCGACGCCGAATCGACCTCGATGACAGTGATCGAGGCGTTCAACATGCACTTCACGAGCCGTACACTCACACCGTCCCCTTCCGGAGCGCCTGCAACAGGACTCAGATGAGGCCTCCATGTGAGACGGCTAGCACATCCACCGCAAATCGCATACCGACGATGTCCTCGTCCTTCTAATCTCCGCCTCACGTCGTCGGAGCCTTTTCAGGCTCTCACTGTGTCGTAGCGGTACTTCGAAGTTCTTGCCGGGTCCCGCGGCGCTACATTTGGCGATCGCAACCCGCGTGTAGTTGAACTCTTGCTTCGACGACGTCGTGAAAAATATCCATTCTCCCAGCCACGGGAAAGATGCAACACTTTCGTTTCCTAACCCAAAGAGCATGATGCGGAATATCTCGGGCTTGACTGTCTCGAGCCACATTACCTCGTTTAGTACATGGCAAAGAGAAAGCCGGCACAATGCGTACCCTGTATATCGCATACCCTCGATCCCAAGGGAGCATTTCGAGCAAAACACCCCTCTGGGTGTTCCCGCGTGTCAACATATTTGTCTGACAACGTTCAAATAGATCCTGGTTTGGCCCCTCCATCTTTGAATATGGACACAGAGTCGTTCATCGGAGTCAAGGGCGTGATGTAGGGACAAGAACTATGGAAGCCTCAGGGGTTCCCGTCACGTTTTCCACGGGTGGTGTAGTGCGAAAGATCAGAATATAGATATATTGCGCTCTGGGTGACATCGGTAAACCTTCTAAAATGTCTTGGAGCAGTATATATTCCCAGATATCGCAATTGAACTAGACCGGCGTTGGCAGATTTTCATGGTCGTTCGTTGGCGTGTGGGGCAGCCACTCGATTGCAGGCTCGATATGTATGATCACGAGCGACGGAAGTCCTACTAGTAGAGAGTTCTCGGTCCCCTTCAATCCGGTACTGCTTTCGCGTGGTGACAGTATTTGTAGTGGTGGCGACGGTGACCTCGACGACTGTAGTTTCGAACCCGTCATTGCTGGCTTCCGTGGATCGGTGAGAGCAGGTGCAGTGCTGGTCCCCATCGTATGGCGGGAGAGAGCCCGATCCCGTTGGTGGAGTAGGGATCGCTTTCCCCCCAGACCGGGGCCCAAGGTCCGACTTGACTGGGATTAACTTCCAAATCCTACACCGCCCGTAATCGTGGTTATCCTTGAGTTGCACCCAGAGCACGGGTATCGTTTCAGTTATGGCCATGGAATAGTCTCCACGGAACTGTACCTCACCGGCGTACGATCTTCATCGGATCCGAAATCTGCGAGGTCCCATGTCATGCTGGTCGTGCCCCAGAAAAAGCTGGGACGTATCAATGTAAGTCCAGGACACTTGAGGTGTGTTAGGCCTCACCGAACATAATCGTGTCCATGATGATCCCTCTAACCGGCCATCTCAATTCTCCAAGCGATGGAAAAGATGGCGACGGAGACACGGCTCTCGTTCGTTAATCCATTGAGCATGATACAAAATTGCTCAGGCTTCCCTGGTTCGAGCTACGTCGCGTCATTCAGCAGACCGCAATCGAAGCGAAATGCATCTCGATACCGCACCCTGCATATGGTGTATCCGGGCCCGGAGGGGAGTATTTCCCAATAGCAATGCATGGAGATGATCGGAACTACGACGTCGGATGGGCAAATTGTGGACGAGAACGCACCAATCCTTTCCCTTCGATAGCTGCGGCGGGTCGGCCACAAAGTTCTCTGGTATGTTCCCGTATGTCGACGTACGTTTGACCGACGATGTTCTGGATCTTGTAGATCCCCGGCCGGAGTTTTCTGTCTCTGAACACGAAACCGGACTCGTTCGTCGAGGTTGAGGTTGTGGTGGGAGTGAAGAAACCTGGAAGCATGGGCGACAACCACTATTCTTACCAACCGGTACTGAGTAAGAAGTGTGGCGGGCACGTGTGTTGGCGTACGACACTAGCGTTGTAAATTGCTTGTGTTCCCCATGGCCTGCCGCACTTACTCTTCCGACCATGGCCCCCACTGACCCGACCAATGATCGACCTTCCATTCTCAAAGATGAACTGAAGCGAGGGATCTAGTTACCACTCGCAAGAAATATCGAGTTCAAGAAGTTTGAGGATTCTTTGTTGTTCTAGCCGTGTAGGATAATGCTTGTACAGCATACAGCGATTCCGATGAAGAAACTTGGATGATTACTATGTACGCTATGTTGGAAACTATGATCCTCAGCAGAGGAAGAGCGACAACGAGATCACCCGGAAGATGTGGAAAAAACAAGGTAGGAACTAGCTACCTTAAAAGGCAAAAGACGAAGTGTGAAATGTCCATATTCAACACGCTAATATGTGGAAGTCTAGACAGGGAATCTCGTCGCGTTTGATGATCTACATCTAGTGAGGACCTTCAACAGGATCAGAGAACACAACCCCGTGGTCACAATCTGCACGAAGAACGCAACTGCATCTGGTAGAGTGGGTCAAACCGCGAAACGGGCGGGGAGAAATGACAACCGTGGCTTACCGACGGAGAACCCTAAAGGTGACGAGCTGATATAAAGAGAGCGAATGGTTGGAATGACCACGAGAGTACTGAAAGGGAGCGCGGCAATCATGCTGTTCGCTTCCAGCTTTCCGAAGACCACCAGGGCCGTGGTATACACCGAGCTGACAGTCGCTACCCAGTTGCCGAGGAACAGGCAGATCACGAACGCCTTTGCGATCGCGGATCGTTCGATCTCCGCCCGTAACACGCGGGATTCAACTTCGGTAGTCGCAGGCCCGTCTTCAGACTCGTAAGTGAACTTAGTCGTGCCCGCTGTGTCGTAGGAGCGGATGATATAGTTGTTGAGTGTGTCAGCGACGCCAAACATTGCGAGTTGGATGGATTTATTGGTAAGAGGATCGATTACGAAAGCGGAGGCATGAAACCCGTAACGTTCAAATGGGACCATAAGGTCTTGAGTGGGGTCCCATTTCCCATGCTTGTCGAATTGGTGATCCATTGCGAACCTGGGTGGATCCAGAACGCCGTACATGCAAAGGGTAAGCGGAGTGACAAAAAGAATCATTCACACAACTTACCCTAATCTTGTACTCGTAGGCTCAGTGTAGGGGGTAAACGAGAGGATCGGTGTGGAAGGGCTAGAACCAATGATTAGTAAGAGTGGTGGACTTCCACGCTGGTAATTGAGCTGGTGATTCAACTTGGACGTACTCGTTGACGTACACGTCGAGTGCTCTATCGAACGGCCTGCAGTTTGCGGGAACGTGAACATAATATCGCGATGAAACCTCAGAGGTAGTGCGTGCACCACAGAATACAACCTTCCATGAAATGGACAACACATATGCATCGAGATCTAGTTGGATGGTATGGCCGAGTATTGATACCTAACGCGGCGGCAGTTAGTAGCACACACACACATCCGTTGAAGCAGAGAGGCAGACTCACCCCGGTCATGTTGGAGAGAACCTGATCTCTCATCGACCGTGCATCTTGGAGGACGGTAAGCCAAGTCGCAGTGAAGAAGACAATGAAGATAGCCAGTGAGATCAAGAACACCGCGAAGGCGAAGTTTCCCAGAACAGAATGTATAAAGGATGTAGTGGGGAGCATTGCGTTGACCTCGTCTTCGTCGGCACAAGCGTCCGCAGGGCTGAGGGGAATAGAATGCCCGGGTTTCATTGAGTGGTCAGTTGGGAGCGCAGGCGATAAAACGTCGGTGCGGTCATGAGCAGCCGGGGTCGAAAGGAGGTCTTCAGGAGCTATAGATGGAACGGCTGGCTTGCTGCAATTGTTCATCCTGGAGTGAGGTCAACTTCTTGAAAAAAGGACAGTCGGGACGGGAGCAGCTGCCGGGGTAGAGTAAGCGCTCGGGGAGGCATGGTTTTATAGAGGTAGTTAGAGGGAAAAGAAGAATAGAAGAAGAGAGAGGTTGTCCAGCGTCAGGTGCTGCGATCACGACTGTCAGGGAAACTCCGAGCAAGTTTTTATCGGGGTGAGTAGGATTGGGTATGTACCTCTTTTATGGACATCCATTGCCTCATATAGGACTAGATATCGCCCTAATTCGTTGTTTACTTTTCGATCGCATTGGGTTCGGCATCCCGGCATCAGGGTGTCGGCCAAAGTAATGAATTACCCGCACTCTTTTTTTTCTTTATGATGCGAATAGCCATATATGCGTGGTACGTCGGGAGGAAATATATTCTCATCTCCCCGTAGTCACAGGCGCCCGTGACCAAGCGTGACCTTACGCACAAACCTTCGTAAGTTCTAACCCACCTGTCCGTACATGCCTGGGTGCGTGAATGTAGCCCATGGGCGTTCCAAGCGCAGTTTGCCCGGACGATGAACGCCGGTCAGATTCCGCCGTTCTATTCATCAGTTCCTTAGCTTCATGTGCTCGTGGAGAATATTTTATTTTATTTTTCCGGACATTTTTCGTATTTTTTGTCATGAGCTTGGTACCGGTCTGGACGTTCTCGCTCACATCCAGGACCAACCCCCCACTTATATTCAGGGGTCCTCTGAATTCTCCCAAAAGATCAGTGAGTGTATGAAGGAGAACGCACTCTCCGAGGGTATCTCGCAAATGACCTTTGCAGAAGTGCTATGCAGACGTATCCACCTCCCCTGTGCCCTCCCTATCTAAACTGTATCCCCCCGTCCCTGAATTCGAGGCTGGATTCTGGCCGGGGGGAAACGCTCGGCTGGAGCCAAGCGACCGCTTACAGTAGCGCATTGCATTTGCTCACCGATCGATCGTAAGAAAAGAAAAGAGAGCGGACAAGGTTTCCGCAAACTGCTGTAACTTCATGCCGGAATGCCGAAGTCCGGATTCGTACTATCAAAAGGTACAGTTGTTTACGTTTCGATGGACCGTTTCTATAGGTTTACCGCACATCCGACAACGTCCATGTCCTTCTAATCTCCGACGCCTCACGTCGTCGGAGCCTTTTCATGTTCTCACTGTGTCGTTGCGGTGCTTCGAAGTCCGCTGGGTCCCGCGGCGCTACATTTGGCGATCACAACAGTGCGTGTAGTTGAACTCTTGCTTCAACGACGTCGTGAACAATCCCCATTCTCCCAGCCACGGGAAAGATGCAACACTCTCGCTTCCTAACCCAGAGAGCGTGATGCGGAATTTCTCGGGCTTGGCTGGTTCGGGATACATCGCCTCGTTCAGTGCACGGCAAAGAAAAAGCCGGCCCAGTGCGTACCCTCGATCCCAAGGGGGGGGGGGGTTTCGAGCGGTGTGTCAGGTCAGCAACGTAGTTCCCGTGTGTCAACATGTTTGGCTGACGACGTTCATGTAGATCCCTGGCGCCCCCTCCCCCATCCCTGAATATGGACGCGGGGTTGTTCATCGGGGTCAAGGCCGTGATGTGGAAACAAGAGCTATGGAAGCCTCAGGGGTGCCCGCCGCAGTTTCCACGGACGGTGCAGTAGGAACGGAGATCAGAATATACATGTATTGCACTCCCAGCGACCGCGATTGAACTAGTCTGGTGTTTGCTGGCAGATTTTCATGGTCGTTCATTGGCATGCGGGACAACCACTCGGTTACAGGCTCGACACGTATGACCACAAGCGACGAAAGTCCTAGAGAGTTCTCAATCCCCCTCAATCCGGTACTTCTTTTGCGTGGTGACAGTGTTTGTAGAGGCGGCGACGGTGACCTCGACGACCGTAGTTCCGAACCCGTCATCGCTGGTGCTAGTTTCCTTCGATCGGTGAGAGCAGGTGCAGCGCTGGTCCCCATCGTATGGCGGGAGAGAGCCCGATCCCGTTGGTGGAGTAGGGATCGCCTTTCCCCAGATGGAGGTCCAAGATCCGATTTGACTGGGATTAACTTCCAGATCCTACACTGTTCGTAGTCGTGATTATCCTTGAGTTGCACCTAGGGCACGGATGTCGCTTCAGCTATGGCCATGGGATAATCTCCACGGAACCGTAACTCACCGGCGTACGATCTTCACCGGATCCGAAATCTACGGGGCCCCAGAAAAAGCTGGGACGTATCAATGTAAGTAACTCCAAAACACTCGAGGAGCGTAAGACCTCACCGAACTTAATCGTGTCTATGACGATCCATCTCACTGACCATTTCAATTCTCCAAGCAATGGGAAAGATGGCGACGGAGGCACGGCTCTCGTTCGTTAATCCATTGAACACAATACAAAACTGCTCGGGCTTCCCTGGTTCGAGCTACGTCGCGTCATTCAGTAGACCACGATCGAAGTAAAGTGCATTTCGACACTGCACTCTGGGTATAGTGTATTCTGGCCCGGAGGGGAGCACCCCCCACTGGCACGGAGACGACCGGAACCACGACGTCGAACGGGCCAAATGTGGACGAGAACGCACCAATCCTTTCCCCTCGAGAGCCACGGCGGGTCGGCCACAAAATAACCGAGGTCACTATCGTCATCGCTCGCAAGAAATATCGGGTTCGGGACGTTTGAGGAATTTTTCTTGTTCTGTCAGTGTAGGATGACGCTTGTGTAGTAAACAATCTGCTGTCGCCGCAGTGAGCACGGCCAGGAGGAAAACCTCGAGCGTACCAGAGTCTATGATGCGTAACAAGATGACGTCTGTCCATTCCGAAAAAACAAGCCAGTTCGGCGATCTGTTCCAGGACTGAGTCCGAGTTGGTTGAAGGGCCCCGACTCGGATCGAGATCACCCGCTTGTTCCTTTCACACGACCCGGTACCAGTGACAATGGTGGAGGTGAGCGTGGTTATTCATTCATTGGCTTGTGAGGAATGTATTCTCGATTACAGGCTCGGTGGATATGGATCATGTACAGGTGACACAAGGCTCAATCTCCTTCAACCCGATACTTTTTCCGTGTGGTGACAGTGTTCGTCGTGGTGGTGACTGTGACCTCGACGACGGGAGTCGTTCCAAACCCGTCATCGCTCGTTTCCGTGTGTTGGTGAGGACAAGTGGAGCGCTGATTTCCCAAATTCCCATCGTATGGCGGGAGGGATCCCGCCACTGACTGAGGCTCGGGGTCCAACTTCACTGGGATCAACTTCCAAACTCTACACGCGAAGAAGCTGGAGTTATCCTTGAGCTGTACCTGGGTTATAGGTATTTCAGTGGCGGCCTACAAATATTGCTATGGGATGACGACTAACCGGCGTACGATCCTCGGCACACCCGACACCTCTGAGGTCCCAGGTCATATTGGTCGCACTCCAGAAAAAGCTGGAACGGTGTAAGTGACCGATCCTAAAACAACTCAATCATGCTAGGGTTCACCGAACGTATTCACATCCATGGTAACACTCGTCACCAGCAATCTCCACCCTCCAAGCCACAGGAAAGGTGGCAACGGATACAATACTTCCGTTTCTCAATCCGGAGTGCATGGTGCAGAATTGTTCAGGCTTGCCTGATTCGAGCTACGTTACCTCATTCAGTGCATGGCAAAGAGAGAGGTGGTTCAACACTGCACCCTGCGTATGGTGTATCCGGGACCGAAAGGAAGTATTTCCCACTGAATATAGCCATGACTACGGTTTTACAAGTCAAACAGGGGCGCGAACCCACCAGTCCTTTTCCCTCGAGAAGTGTGGCGGGTCGGCCACAAAGTTCTCTGGTATTTTCTTGTATGTCAACGTATGTTTGGCTGACAATACTCTGGATCTTGTAGATCCCCGGCTGGAGTTTTCCATCTTTGAATACGGAACCGGACTCGTTTGTCGGGGCTAAAGTCATGATGGGAGTGAAGAAACCCGTAGGCGTGGGCGATAACCACTATTCTTATCAGCCGGTACTGAGTAAGGAGTGTGGCAGGCACGTGTATTGGCATATGACACTAACATCCAAATCGTGAATTACTTGCTTTCCTCGCGGCTTGCCGCACTTGCCCTGCCGATCATGGCTCCCAACCCAACCAGCGATCTTTCTTCCGTTTTCAAAACCGGAGAATTGAAGCCAGGGATCTACAAGATCCAGAATATCTACACCGAGGCATTCCTCGATATCCATGTACATACACTCGAGGGAAGTGTGTTGTCGTCCCCTCAACGATCTTGGGGAGGGAAGGGGACTCGTAAGTCAGTATCGAAAGGTCCGCCAAAACTTTCGCAGCAATCGCCTGAAACGCTTGGTTCGGGCTCTCTTCCTCCATATGATGAGGACGCGACCGTCGAGCAGTCCTCCACTCGCGTTCAACATGCAGAGTCTGAGCGTGACAGTCTCGGCACAATAGTGACCGAGGTAGCAATCGTTACCACTCGCAAGAGGTATCGAGTTGAAGAAAATTGAAGAGCCTGTGTTTTCTGCCTGCATGCAATATTGGCGTTGGGACAAAGGAGCTGCTTCGGGAACGGTCGGGCAAGGCAGCCGTCTGTAATTTTTCATGTCTCCTTGTGCAAACACTTTTTCGCGCGGCGTTGTGTAACCACTAGACCGTACACGAAAGCGTGGCGAGCGCTCATGTCAATGCACGGTAGTACCCCCACTGTGACCCAGGCGTTAAGTTCCCCACGTTACCGTACCTCCTCCGCCAACCATGACCCCGCAATCGACCAGCGATTCTATCCTCGAGAAAGGAAAACTGAAGTCAGGGATCTATAGAATCCAGAACGTCCAACTTGAGACCTTCATCGACATCGAGGTTCACACGAGGGAAGTGTGTTGTCGTGCTTTCAAAAGCCTCGGAGCAGGGAGGGGGCTCGTATGTCGCTATCGCTTCATCGTTGTTCGTGTCTGACGATCAGCCTGAAGTGGGAAATCAAGAGCCTTGGGGCTGGATATACGGTGCGAATGGTGAGTGTACCAATACTGTCTGATGAAATATCCGCCATCGTACGCTGAAGATCGCTAAACGCAGGTTGAACCCGGGAAACCCGAACAATTCTGTATCTTATTGGGGAAACTTGGAGATTGTAATCTTTCCGTTGCCCCCTATCCTGTGGCTTGGAGAGTTGAGATCGTCGACGACGAAAAACATCGTGGTTTCGAATACGTCCGGTTGGGATTACGCGTTAATCGATGTCACGGGGTGGTTCGCTGATTATATGTAACAGTTTTTTCTTGGGAAACACGAACGCGATATGGAGCCAAAAGTACGGATGCAAAGATGATGGCACAAAGGTTGGGATTTTACTGGTTACTGAGGAACTGTGATTGAACAACTTCGACGTTCAGGTGTGGCTCTGGCCGGAATCTAAGCCTCTTCCCTATCAGATGTGGAGGCTGATCCCAGTGTCCGAAATGCCCGGTTCGGGTTCTCCTCCTTCGTATGATGGGGGCGCGGCCGGGCAGTCCTCCACCCGCACTCAACACTTTGAGTCCGAGCAGGATGAATTTGGTACTATAGTGAACGAGGTCACTGTCGTCACCACCAACAGTACCGTCACCACTCGCAAGAGATATCGAGTTGAAGATGCTTGAATGCTTAAGTATTACCCCGTCCGTGTATAAGATCTGTATAAGTAGTAAACGATCCCTTGTCATCACCGTCAGCGAAGCAACCAGGCCATACCACTCGATACATGATCCTTTCAGTACATCATCAGTCGCTTCTTGCCTCTTCCTTGGTGCCACGGTTTTGTTCTCAGCGAGAGATCAGTGATAATGCACAGCGTAGGGAAACTAGAAAAGTGCCGACTTGACGTCGGCAGAAACCTTGCTTGCCAAAACTATTTGGAGGTTGTTTATTATATGTTTCCACCTCACTAAAGGAATCTCGACTCGGAGTTTCAGG
>Ga0307510_10006246_pt1 | contig 14216 bp, 13 predicted proteins | sample 12_EM_MG_FD_207224 | JGI IMG/M metagenome (GOLD analysis project Ga0307510, IMG submission 207224) | Populus trichocarpa ectomycorrhiza microbial communities from riparian zone in the Pacific Northwest, United States - 12_EM | ecosystem: Host-associated > Plants > Roots > Unclassified | place...
GCGGCGCCCCCCCGAATTTTGTCGCTAAGATCACAGTGGAGCAGTCCATAAGTCGGTACGGGAGGACGTTCCGCTCCACAAACTCCTGGAAATATCCCTAGAGTTATGGCATGGGAGTATAGCACTTTGTTACAAGATTTTGAAGAAAAATATCGGTGCAGGCAAGAGAAATTATTTTCTTTGAACTGGTGATAAAGGTATCAGATGGATTCGACGAATAAATTTATGATACACCCGGCCAATCTCGACCAGCCTGTGACACTCCCAACCCCAGCCCCTCAGAGTAGAAATATAAATTACATAGCCGAAATTTAAATATATGGCATAAGTCATACAATCCCAACCAAGGTTTACAAAATTAAGACCCTGCTAAAACCACCACTATACCATTCACGATGGGCAGCCTATTGCTCTACTCCCCTACATATCCTCTACTTCTAGTGCTTGCATTGTTTCCTTAGTTTTGTCTGTGTTCGGCTGCTGACAGTTTGGATTTCGTTGGCGATGTCCACGAAATCCAGTGTTCGGCTTCGGGTTCCGGTCAGGATTAGGATGCTTAGGAATTGTCTTGGTAGCTAGGTCCACGTATTAACCTCTCGCTGAATGTTCGGATCTCGCGCTGGACAGGCGGTTGCGCTGTCTTGGTTTCGGCGGTCTGCCCTTCGTGGAGTACGCGGTTTCGTTTTCTGAATTGTCCGAACTGATTGGGCTGAACCTCTTCTTCCGGGTTGTGTAAGTTTACCGGTAGGCAGTTCTTGACGCAGTTTCATCAATGATGGAGGTGCGGATTTTGTGCGTTTTCTTTGAGATGTGTTCTGCGGGGCCGCTTGTTTCGGGGGTGGATTTAGGACAGTTTCCACGTTAAGCGTCTGCTGGCCTTGGGGAATTGCTTGCGCGTGGTCTAGGTTTTAGCACTCAATTCTCGTTAGTGACAAGTTCTGCAAGTAGGGCGGGTGCTGTGTTCTAGGTCCTACTTTGGTGGCATGTTTGTGGAGTGCTGCGGAAATGTTTTTTTCTCACTCGCTTGGGCCTCATTGAATGAAATTCCGATTTCCGGGGTCCCGTCTGGACCACCGGGCTCCCGGTTGGGGCCGTATTTGATGGCGTCATCATTGAAGAATCAAACGAACTTTCCGCGAAAGTAAGGTTACAACCCATTTTCGATTCCGCGTTGATCCCTGAATCCGCACCCCCGTGGATGTGCCTTGTGCCTTCTTGTGTGATTGGATCCCTTTCACTTTTCTTCGGTTCGTTATATGTACCCTGTCTGTTTTTGCGCTTCTTGCTCGGGATGCTCCGGTTGCGACTTTGTGTCCTCTCATCCTTGTCATTTCCACTCGCTTCGTTGGTACTCTTAAGGCCCGTTAGCCATTGATTCCTCAGCGCGCCTGCAGCGGTAGGGCGATCACCGGGCTGTATTGCGAGCATGGCCCTCAGTAGCGAAATTCCGGTGTTGTTTGTCGGGGGCGATAGCACCCTCAGACTCTCTTCCGGGAAGGGCCATGTCCCGTAGAAGTAGCGGTATAATTGAAACTCCGAGAAAAACAATTTTGTCCCTACAAGTAGCTCATATATCACACATCCGAGTGACCAAATGTCAACAGAATTGGTGTAGTTCGAGGTTTCACTATTGGGGTCTAATCCTAGAACTTCCGGAGCGCTGTACACCGGAGTTGACACCTGGGTGTGAAAGGTTGTGGTAGCTTCAGCCAGGATCCTCTTCGAGACTCCGAAATCACCTAGCTTAACCCACACCGGAGACATGGAAACTACAAAAATATTCTATGCATTTGTTAGTATTCTGCGATGCGATAGTTAAGCGAGGTGTTTGGTGGCTAAGTCCATACCGCAGGCTTTAGATCCCGATGAGCTATCCCTTGTTGATGCATCACTTCAAGGCCCTCAAGTATCTGCTTGGAAATATTTTGAACGGTTTCTTGTGGCAGCGGTGTACCGATGTGCTTGGTAAGATCGCCTTCCTCGAGATATTCCATCGCAATATACAGAGTCTCGGGCTCTTCGAACCATCCAAGGAACTCCACAAATAATGATGGACGCTAAAAGAACTTACCATTAGAAAACAGCAAGAGTCTCCTGTACGGGTGACAGACTGCCGGTGGAGTGAATTCCTTCGGGGGTGAGAACACGAACCTTTGCCAATATGGCCATCACAAGAAGCTCCCTTGAATAATGGATCTTGGAATGTAACCTCTTATCGATTGTCTTAACTGCGCGACAGCGACCTGTGGTTTCTTGGGTCTGCTTATAGACAACCCCGAAACCTCCTCTTCCAAGTTCACCGCAATTGCTCCAATCCTCTTTCACTTCCTCATCCCTGCTTTTCGCTTTCGCCATATATCTTGTGTGTCTGATGTGATCCTGAAAGAATTCTGTTTCGAGTTTATACCATACAACCAAATCCGATTGTGTCTCGTCCATATCTTGTGCTTGGGGCTTTTTGGAGCCTGAACTCTGAATTGACAAGGAAAGTGGAAATGCAGGGCCAGTACGACCGTGACAAATAAGAAATGGGTAAAGCTTTGTAAAGAGTGGCGAAGTGGAAAATAAAAATCCAAGTTAACTGATCTCGCCGGTGGGAGATTTCTAGCACAGTTTTAATATTTATATTGCCCTTGTTCGATACAAGTATAGTGCTTCTAAGGCTGTTGCGGTGCAGGTACAGTAGACCTGTCATGAAGTTTTAGGTGGTGGGGTCAGATACACCGTCTCAGTTGCACCGCATGTACTGTACTAGTACTCACGCGGCCAGATTGAAATCAGAAGGGCCTATTTTGGACTAGTGCATGTTTAGTGATAGTTAACCATATACGGTATAAACTCGCCAAACTCGGTGGAAAATCCCACCATACTTGTGGCACTGCACTCATGGCAGCCTTGGCTGCATAGCGAGTTTGGAAAACATATACCATATGTGGTTAGCTGTCACCCGACAAGCATCAGTCCAAAACTAGGCCTTCTGATTTCACTCCGGCCGCGTGAGTGAAGTACCGTATAATCTGGCAAAAGTCGGATTAGAGCTAAAGCGAAACTAAGGCAACCGAACCAACAGGGGGGCTCGAAGAAGGCGAATTTGCTGTAGTTTAAACATATGGGCCGCGGTGGTTGGACAGGTTCGAGAAAATTCTCACTGGCGTCATAAATAACTTAATTTTTATCCTAACTATCACCTATCCGGTATATAAGCTAGCAAACAAAAACAAATAACACCTGCCTATCCCACAGTACATCTGGAAAGTACCCGTGAGTCCGACTTTTGCCAGATTATACGGTACCGGCGCTCGACCCCCCTGCCCCAATCCACCAATGAACGCGACCATAAATTGCCACCAGCTCAGGTGCTTTTACCAGCTCCCTGGATCAAGATATCGTACAAGCACAATCAAGATATCGTAGAAGCACAATCAAGATATCCTAGAGGCACAATGAGGGACAGGGTTTATTTTGCGTGTCAACCTAAGTTAACCGTTCGGAAACTTTATTCCTCGGCATTCTATCCTGCCTGTGCGGCATTTGGTTGGCGATAGCGACTTGGAGTGATAAATTGGGGGCGACTACTCAAGTGCTCGAGTACCATGGTTGTAATTTACCACACAAGTAGACAATAGGGGAAGAAACCAGGGAACCATTTCCTGCCTACCCACTCAGCCGTTCGTCCGTTTTTTTCACCTTCCCAATAACCATTCTTTCTTGCTAGCTTCTTGTTTCACCCTCTCTACATTTATTCTTTCTTACTCGCTGCTCTGTTCGAGTTATTGACATGTATTTTCTTCGTCACTTCTTTTCCCGCACCCTCGACAGCCACTCCTTATTCTACTCTCTACTCCTTCCACTCTCTTGAAAAACCTTCTTCCTTACTCGCTACATTGTTCAAGGTATCAACAACTATTTTCTTAGTGGCTACCTTCTCCGCCCTCTCGACAGCTATCCTTCCTTACTCGCTTCTTTCAAGTTATCGACAACTATTTTCTTACTCCTCGTTTTTCTTGACAAATATTCTTTCTTACTTGCTGCTTCGTTCGCTTTCTCGGCCAATATTTTCTTAGCCATTCCTTTCTCTACCCCCAACAACTATTCCTTCTTTCCATCTGCTTTTTCCACTCTGTCAATAATTATTCTTTGCTACTCGCTGCTCTGTTCAAGTTATCCATAACCATTTTCTCACTCTCCCCTTTTTCCACCCTCTTGATGTCAAGAAGTGGACTGTATTGTTGTGCAGTGGAAGATCGTTGATTAAGTTCTCTAGCTAGCTAAGCGAAACATAAATGGTATAAGCATACCCTATCGTGATGATGCAACCCATGATGTAGAATACACACATCCGCGTACGGCCTCTGATACGAAATAGTGAGTAGGAAGCCTCAAGCAAATCTCTCGTAGCTCCACCGGGAGGATCATATCTCAACACATATCTCAACACTTCTACCCTTCCTCTCACTATCCATGCCAGATCCCATGAAACACAAGAAGCTTGTCCCAAGCATAAAGTAGAACAAACAGTGAATATGGCCAGCCTTATTAAAAATCTATCGTGCTGCTCGCAATAGGGAAAATGAGGACTGCCTACAAAAATAAGAATGAGAGAAAAGATATAAGAAATAAAAAAAAGGTAGAGAAGGCTACGAGTAGATAACAAGGCTTATTCAGGAGGTCCGAGTCCAAGAAGTCATAAGGCCTTAACGTGCTTCTGGTGTAAATCCCTGGTAAGCGGCTTGGTAAGAATATCTGCAGTCATGTCGACGGACGGAAGGTATTCCACAGAGATAAGGGCATTTGGAAAGGAATCCCGGACATGATGATACTGAATACTGATATGTTTAGACCTTTCATTATACCTTGGTTGTTCGACTAGTTGTAAAGCACTCTTGTTGTCCCAAAAAAGCCTTTGTGGTTGGTAGACCGTACAGGTAATCTCATGGTAAAGTCGTTTGAGCCAAATGGCTTCCCTGGAGGCCTCTGAGTATCCAATATATTCCGACTCAGTAGATGCGAGCGCCACTAGACTTTGTTTCTTTGACTTCCAGGAAATGGATCCTCTGGCAAGGGTAAAGACCTAGCCAGAAGTTGACTTAGAGTCCTGCGAGTCCCCAGCAAAGTCTGAATCGCAGAATCCCTCGATATCTGGAGTACAACCAGAATGATAGTAGTATCCTAAATGCATTGTGCCCTTGATATAACGCACTAGTCTTTTCACAGCAGCAAGGTGGACAGCCCTCGTGTTGATACTAAACTTACTAAGCATGCCAACAGCATAAGAAATGTCTGGCGTAGAACCAATGGCAAGATTCATCAAGGACCCTAGAATTGACTGGTATTGGGCTTGATTTCCTTTGTCACATTCAGGAGTGGTAGAGACAAAGCACTTCACCTCCAGTGGAGTAGAAAGACTATTGCAGTCTGCCATTCCAAACCGGTTGAGTACCGTCTGGATAAAGCGCCACTGGTTTAGAAAGGGATAGTCAGACCCAGTGGTAATCTCCAAGCACAGAAACTTTCTAGCATATGCAAGATCATTCAACTTGTGCTTTCCGGCTAGCATGGCCTTGAACATGCCAGTAAGATCCGAGGACTTGCATAGAAGCAGAATGTGATCGACATAAAGGACCAAGAATATGCTCCGATCCTTAGTGAAGTAGAGGTTTGGGTTATTGTCTGACTTGCGAAGTCCAATAGATCCAAGAAAACTATCAATATGCTGATACGAAAGGCATGGAGCCTTCTATAAGTCATAGAGCGCCTTGTTGAGCCTGAGAATAGAGTGCTTGGGATCCGAGTTGACAGTTGGCTTGAGACACTCAATACACTCAGGCATTTCCATGAATACAGTGTACGCCAGCTGAGGATTTAGAAATGTCATACATACATCAAGGTGATGAATCTCCTACCTATTGAGTCTAGCCAATGCCAACACCAGCCTAATACTCGTTAGCCGTGCAACTGGGGCAAAAGTCTCACCAAATATCTGCTGCTTGTAGCCCTTGATAACCAAACGCTCCTTAAAGTGCACAGATCGATCAGGATTTATCTTGCGTCTAAACACCTACTTGCATCCAATAGGGTGCACGCTATGCCCAACACTTGATCTTCTGATAATACACCACGTCTCATTATCTTCACGTGTCTTGAACTCCTCCCGCATAGTCGTTTTCCATTCCCGGCAGTGCCCCGACTTCAGAGAATCCCAGTAGCTAATCGGTTCCTCTTCAGTGTCGTCAGGTGCCCTGTCCCCCATCATAGCATAAAAAGTGGAATGAGCACTGGGGGGCCCCTTCGCGGCGGCTCTTCGAGATCTGCGCCAATTCACAACCTTGCAGACTTTGGACAGTTCATCAAGACTTAGACTCCCCGCAGGAGACGCTTCTTCACACCTGTCTCCGGCCGTCGCGGTGCGGGGTGTGGACTGATCGACCTCAATCTCAAGATCAGAATTAATACACTCATGGGTCCCTTTAAACCCAGAGTCTTCCACCCAGACACGCCGGGGAGCAGGCGCTATCTGCTGAGTCAGACCAGCAACCTCTTCCAGAGCTGGCTGTGGCTGTGTGCTCGACAGTGCTCCAGGTGGTGTCAAAACATCGGAGTGCTCCTCCAGTGGCATATCCTCAGAAACACAAGAGCGCAGAATCTGAACTTCGCCTCCATGCTCATCACAAGTCCCCCGGACTCGGAGCTCATAAAACACATTGTCTGAAGCCTCAATAACATGGCCACTCTGGGGATCCTATAGTCTCCAAATCTTTCCCGTAAAATGTACATAGCTGAAGAATATGCACTCTTTTGATCGCTCTGAGAATTGTCCCTTTCTTAACTCTTTTGGGATAAACCTCTCGGCAGCGCATCCAAATCTTCTTAAGTGTCCCAACTCCGGTTTCTTGCGGGTTAATTTCTCATCTGGAGTTGCTCCAGAAATCGACTGTGATCGTGTACGAGCATGAAGATACGCCACAGTCCATACTCCCTCAGCCCATAAGTCATCATCGAATTTACAATCTATGAGCATTGCCTGAGCCTTTGTAACAATAGTTCTTATCATGCGCTCAGAGACACCATTTTTAGACTGAGTATAGGGGGGACTAGGCTCAAATGCTATCCCACCAACTCTTAAAATACCACGAAACAAAGAGTTATTATACTCTCCTCGGCTATTGTCACACCAGAAACGTGTTATAGGCCAATCACGATACTGCTTTTCAATCCTAGTTTGCAAATCCTGAAAGACAGAAACCACTTCAGTTGAGGACTTCGTTGGCAAGAAGTAGACCCAGGTGACTCGTGTCAAGTCATCAATGTAAAGAATAAAATACCTAAAGCCTGACTTAGAAGAAGGATTGATTGGGCCACATAAGTCAGAGTGTAGGAGCTCAAAAGGCTTCGTAGCTAGCGGTTGTAGCTTTCGCTCAAACTTGCGAGTATACTTTGCCTTGATGCAAACTTGGCAGAGTCTCGTTCGTATTCTCGTCTCTCTGGTAGGCTTCTTTCGGAATCAAAGCTGAAAGAGACTTGGTGCTCAATTGAGCCAACCGCTGATGCCAGAGACTAAAACTAGGCAGAGAGGTAGCAAGAGCGGTAGCCAAAGGAGAGGCGCTAACACTCTTCGCTCCTACCGGGACATGGTATAGTCCGCCGTGTAAGGAAGCAAGCTTCGCTTCCTCTGAGTCCTCGCGTTGGATGAAGCATAATCCATTCTTAAAACTTATCTTGTTCTCTACTGAAAGACAACTAACTGATAAGAGACTAAAGGTAAGTTCAAGAACATAGAGAGCTTGAAACTTAAGGTTGAACGGAGCGAGAGGAATCGTCATCAAGAAATAAAGTTGTTGGTTTGGCAAGCTTCATGAGACAGGAGAAGGCCAAGCGGTCACAGGAAAGGTGATGGCTGGCTCCGGAGTCCACGATCCAAGTTCTGAAACAAGTGTTATGCGAACTGGTTCTCTTGCCAACAAAGCCCGCAGGTGCCTTGGCCGAGACAAAAGCAGCTCCGGCCTCCTCCGACTCCCTTCCCCCATTTCTACGAGGTCTTAGCCCACCTCTCTCCCTTTTTGCCTCCTCTGCTGCCTTCAGGAGATTTCGGCTATCTTGCCAGTGACCTTTGTGAAAACTGTACCAGCAGGTAGAGCCAGTGGCGAGACTTCCCCGATGACTATAGGGGGCAGGGTGGAAGGAAGAACGATTGTGTTGGTGAGAGAGGTCGAAAGTAGTTCTTGGTGTGAAGCTACCTCTGCCCTAAAATCTCCTACGGGTATAGGTTGCCAAGGCAGTAGCAGGAGATGTTGGTTTTGTTGGCTCAGTTTTGGTCTTTCAAGTACGGTTGGAGGCTTCCCATTCAATCAGAGTCGAGATTACACGGTCGCCTGTTTGTTCTGCGTGTGGTCGGTGGGTACTGATGTCTATAATTGAGTCGAAGTATTTTGGTAATGTTGTAAGCAGATGACTGATAAATGTTTCCTTCGGAATTGCTTGCTCAGTTCCACTGAGCTCCTTTCTGCACTTTAATAGCTGGGTGATATAGTCGGCAACTGAGGCATTGGAAGTGGGGCGTAATTGATTAAACCTTCATAGCCTGGCAGTCCTTCCTGCCCGATAGTTTGCTGTATAGTGTTCGTTACGGGGCGGGGGGGGGGCGGGTTTTCACTCGCCAGACTCCGCCCTTACCCGGGGCCGGGGGGTATGTTGCGGGTAATCCCCACCCCGCCCCCGTGCGGGGTCCACCCGCATTCATTCTCTGGACGGGGCCCTATTTGTTACCACCTATTTTTAAGGGGGACCTGTCTGGGGTATGGGTGGGGTTGGGGCCTGAGCGGGGACAGGGGCAGGGAATGCGGAAAAAGGCAACCCGCCCCAGGCCGTTGAGTGGGGCGGGGCGGGGAAAACAGCCGGGGGCCGCGTTTTTCGGGGCCCCGTCCGCTCACGTAACCAACTCTATTGCTGTATCAAGCTTGGCTTTCTACTCTTCTCACATGACATGTGGATCTCTCAAGCCATGAACATAAGCGTTGACTGAAGATTCACAAGATGCATGAATGAAAGCGGTCCCAATGCCAGCCCACTGGTCAAAGTCACCAGCATTTGTGTTTGGCCTTTGTTGGCAAGTTTCTTCTCGCAGAACGATAGACAAGATCTGGTCGTAAAGTTCGTTACGGGGCAGACGGGGCCCCAGAAAACGCGGGCCCCCGGTCCTTTTGCCCGGCCTGCCCGCTCAACGGCCAGGGGTGGGGCCTGCCGAGTGAAAACCCGCCCTGCCCCGTACCGAACACTACCTGTTCGGCCTGCAGGAAGAACTTGATATCACACCTCCATTGACTGTAGTTGAGGTGGTTGAGTTTGACCGTCTCACCATACTTACAGCAGTAAGTTTCCTTCTCAAGGTTGCTGATAATACTTGAGGAGAAGGATATAATGTTGGTTTTGTCTTCGCTACAGGAGTCATGGTAGAAGAGAGCAGAAGGGATGATGCGGTGATGCGGTGGTGCGGAGTCGGCTAACACTTTTAAGAAAAGAGAGGGTTGAAAAAATGGAAAAGTATTTTCTTATTTCATGAAAGAATACAGGTAGCTGACCGGGCTCATAACCTGTCAAGAAGTGGACTCTTTTGTTGTGCAGCGGAAGATCGTTGCCTAAGTTCTCTAGCTAGCTAAGCGAAACATAAACGGTATAAGCATACCCTATCGTGATGACGCAACCCATGATGTAGAATACACACATCCACGTACGGCCTCTCATACGCAATAGTGAGTAGGAAGCCTCTAGCAAATCTCTCGTAGCTCCGCCGGGAGGATCATATCTCAACACATATCTCAACACTTGACAATTATTCTTTCCTACTCGCTGCTTTGGGGTGGGGCCATTCCTACTCTCTTTTTTTTACCCGAGTTTATTCGAGTGAGAGGTGATGAACATGCTGAGTAACAAGTACTCGGACCAGTATCCCATAACCAGTGTTCGCAACGGGGCAGTCCGTCCGTCCTGGGCCAGGACGAGGACGGACGACATTTCGTCGTCCCGTCCCCTGCCGTCCCCCATCATCCCCGGTGGTCCTATGTAGGCACTTACCGTCCCATACCAGAAGATGTCTCACATCATGGGGCTCATCGTCCTTACTGTTACAATATTTGTTAGATTCACGAAGGCTCCATTTCTACGACACGGCTATTACAACAAATGTCTGGACGAGGAGAAGTTTTGTTTGGAGATTGTTTTGGATGTATGGGCATTGAAGCGATGGCTTGTATGGACTAAAGGTTAGTTGCAGCGGAGATGTTTTGGGAATGTGGTGAAGTCACACTAGGAGGTGTCGAAGGTTTGGAACTAAGGTTAGCTGGAAGTTGGAACAAGCAAGCGTCACACTATCATGTTAGCGAAACTGGCACATGTATCAGGAACGTTAAGGAAGGGCAAACTCTGTATGTAGTTGAGACAAGATCAAGGGATTCAAGGATGAGATGTGTTGGATAGTTGATGGTCTGGTTTGGAAAGAAAGAGACCGTTATGGAAGAACGAGCTTGAGCGATGGACAAAGAAAACGGGTTTTTTGGGTAGAAGGGTTTTTGTGTATATATAGGACGCTGCTGGCAGCACAGAACGGACAAGAATCCCAATACACTCTCTACCCAACATAGCCTTATTTTATTACTTACATCATGGGGCTCGTCGTCCTTCGTAATGACGGCCGTCCTCAAAGTTCAAGGACGAGAACGGACGGCATTTTGTCGTCCCGTCCGGTCATTTTCTAAAGTTTCCCGACAAGTAGGAATGAAAGACGAGGACGGACCACGTCCAGCCGTCCCGTCTCGTCCCGGGCTCTTGGCAGTCCCCCCGCCGGGCCCCACGGGGGCCCCGGACGGCTGCGAACACTGCCCATAACTCGTCGAGACATTAGAAACTTTCGGCAGACTCGCTTTTCGGTTCGCATTCGAATCCGAAAGATGATAGGCACAATCGCAAGCATACAGTACCGTAAAACCTTGAATAATTGAACCTTGTGCTATGAAGTCCAGAATTTCCTTCTCTGGAACGGGGGCCAAAAACACAACAAAAGCACATCCCCTTCGGAGACAGAAAGAAAAACAAAAATTTCTTGAACCCACTGGAAGAGGAAAGTCCAACGACATAGCACACGGTTCAATTATTCAAGTTTCTACGGGACTTGGACAAGTTCCCAAGCAACACCAGCCGTAAATTGAGTTAGCTTCGGAGTATCACACCCGGTACGGGTATACTTGTACTATACTCTTATTTATTGGTGACTGCATCTCTCATGGTATTGAGCGAATCTATTTTGCGGCACACGTAGAGCAGTACTTGGCAATGTTTGAAACCTTTCTTGGCATGCGCACCATTTTTCGAACCCGAATTCGAACTAAGATCTGGGATCCGCTGAAAGCGTCTAGTAGTTAGTGTAGGTCACCAAGCTTTCCCCCCCCCGACTAACTTTATTCGTATGCCAAGGAAATTATGAGAACCCCCATCCTGCATCTCTTTCAACCCCCACTAAACCTAGCCGTGGCCAGGACGGCTTGATCCCCCAGCCCTGGTCACAGTCAACTCTGATTCTGGGCAGTCCCGATCCCCGTTTTCCAAACTAGGCCTTAGTCAGCTCAAAACTTGTCATCAGCCCTACAGTACCCGGGGAAAAGGCCAATCTGGGTTCTTTCCGTGGTCGCATTCCCCAAATTTTTTTCTCTCTCTAACGAAGGTATGATAGGACGAATACTAGCGGGTGGCAAAGGATATTTGGCGAGCGAAAGGCGAATTTTTCAAAATAGAGTTGCAAGGGAATTACCGATCTCATCCACAGGTGGCCGGTTTTGATCACTTCGGTTGAAGATAATTTCACGTTTCTCCACCCTGGATACTGGTATCCAACATCGTTAGAAGGCCAAAATGAACTGTGGATCGACACGCCAGCCTATTTGAGCGGAGGGTATCCTCTGGGGGTTGGGTTTTCGCGCGCCGCCGCAAGGGGCCTTGTCCGAAATACTTTGCAATATCTCCAAAGGATATCCCAGTACTCGAGTATCCGTAACGTCTGTTACTAGCTTCTTTCTGCGAAATTTTAAGCCGCACTTTATTTTGACCTCCTTCCGGGAAAAACAAGTTTTACCGGATTGTATTGTGCCGGGGGCGGTACAAAACCACTCACCACCCCACAAATAGGCTCCTGAAATGTGGGTTACAGACTTAACCGCACCCACGGCAAAAACTGGGCGGTCCAGGGACGGGGTGTGTATGGGAGGATTATATTGTCAAGGTTGGGGTTGCAAAACATTAGTGGTCGTTAATCCTTGTTCGTCACCCACCTGGTCTCTTGAAGCCTAGGGTGGAGACTGTAACTGCCTGAAAATGTCTCTAGGAATGTAGCACCTCGTCATAAAACCTTGAAGGAAGGGATCGTTGCGGACGAGAGAAATTATTTTCTTTTTACGGGGATAAAGGTATCGGACGGATTCGACGAATAAATTTATGATACACCCGGCCAATCTCTGTCGGCCTGCGACTCTTCAAACCCCAGTACCTGAGAGTAGAAGTATAATTCCATAGCCGAAATCTAAACATATGGCCTAAGTCATACAATCCCAACCAAAGTTACAAAATTAAGACCTTGCTAAAACCTCTGCCCTACCATTACCGATGGGTAGCCTATTTCTCTACTCCCCTCCACTTCTAGTGCTTGTATCCTTTCCTGAGTCTTGTCGGTGTTCGGCTGCTGACAGTTTGGGCTTCTTCGGCGACGTCGACTCCCTCTAGCGTTTGGGCCGCCGTCACCGTTAGGATGATGGTCACCATTTCGGCCGGGATTTGGAATTGACATAGCAGCTAGGTCCTCTCGTCTATTAACGTTTCGTCTAATGTTTGGATCTCGAACTAAACCGGCGGTTGCGCTGATTTGGTTTCGGCGGTCTGCCTTTCGTAGGGCGCGATGCCTCGCTCTCTGAATTGCCCGAACTGGCTGGACTGAACCTCTTCTAGTGGGTTGTGTATGTTCACCGGTGGGTAATTCTTGACATAGTTTCATGAATGGAGGTGTGGGTTTTGTGCCTTTTCTTTGAGATGTGTTCTGCGGGGCCGCTTGTTTCGGGGGTGGATTGAGAACGATTTCCAAGGTAAGGGACTGGCCTTGGGGGGTTGCCTGCGCGTGGTCTAGAATTTAGCACACAATTCTGGTTAGTGAATGTTTTGTAAGTAGGGTGAGAGTAGTGCGCTGGGTCATACTTTGGCGACATGTTTGTGGAGTATGACGGATCTGTTTTTTTCTCATTCGCTTGTGGCTCTTGGAGTGAGTTGCCTGGGGATTATGAGACACAATATCCTGTTTCCGGGACCCCGTCTGGACCACCAAGCTTTCGTTCGGGGATGTATCTGATAGCGCCATCATTGAAGTATCTAATGAATTTTCCGGGATAATAAGATCATCACCCATTTTCGATCCCGTATTGGCCCCAAAATTCGCACCCCCGGTGATGCGCTTTGTGCCCTCCGGTATGATCGCGTCTCTTTCATTTCTTTCCTTCGGTTCGTTATTCGTAGCCAGCCTTTTTTTGCGCTTCCTGCTCAGGGTACTCCTGTCGCCACTATGTGTCCCCTTATCTTTGTCATCTCTACCCCCTTCATCATCACTCGGAAGGCCCGTTAGCCACTGATTCCTTAGCGCACCCGTAGCGGTAGGGCGATCCCCGGGCTGTATTGCGAGCATGGCTTTTAGTAAAGAAATTCCGGTGTCGCCTGTCGGGGGCGATAGCACCCTTAGCCGCTCTTCCGGAAAGGGCCATGTCCCGTAGAAGTAGCGGCATAATTGAAACTCCGAGACGAATAACTTGGCGCCTGCGAGTAGCTCATATATCACACATCCGAGTGACCAGATGTCAACAGAATTCGTGTAGTTCGAGGTTTCACTATTGGGATCTAATCCTAGAACCTCGGGGGCGCTGTACACAGGAGTTGACACCTGGGTGTGTAAGGTTGTGGTCGCTTCAGCCAGGATCCGCTTCGACACTCCGAAATCACCCAGTTTAACCCAGACGGGAGACATGGAAACTACGAAAATATTCTATGCATTCATCAGTGTTCCACCATGCGAAACCTTTAAGCGAGGTGTTTGGTGGTGAGGGCCATACCGCAGGCTTTAAATCCCGGTGGGCTATCCCCTGTTGATGCATCACTTGGAGACCTTCGAGTATCTGCTTGGAAATATTTTGAACGGT
>Ga0307510_10006247_pt1 | contig 14214 bp, 12 predicted proteins | sample 12_EM_MG_FD_207224 | JGI IMG/M metagenome (GOLD analysis project Ga0307510, IMG submission 207224) | Populus trichocarpa ectomycorrhiza microbial communities from riparian zone in the Pacific Northwest, United States - 12_EM | ecosystem: Host-associated > Plants > Roots > Unclassified | place...
GGCCGCCGGCATAGATTGTCGCGCCGTCGGCACTCCAGGCCACGCAAGTCGCAGGACAACCGAGTTCAAACACCGCCACTGGGTCCTTACCAGCTTCGTCTCCTCCTTCCCACACGCGGACAGTGCCGTCGTCACTTGCGGAGGCGAGGAGCTCGACCCCTGCGCCACCTGCTAGTGTCCTGTCAATCGAGTTGATGATCTCACGGTGGGCACGGAGTCTTCGTATGCGCTGCCCCGTAGTCAAATCGGTATATGCAAGAGTGTGATCGGCCGAGACACTGTAAAGAAGGGGTGAGAAAAGTGACCACTGGAGGTCCAACACTGGCGCCTTGTGGATCGTCGAAAGGAGACTGTAGTTTGTATTTGGAGGGTATGTTCGCCATAAGGCTGAAAGGGGGCCTTCCTGAGGTTACAATATTCCATAAAATAACTGTGATACATACAGATACCCCGATCTGCTGAGCAGGCTGCAATATTTTGTCCCGTAGGATCGAACCTACAACTCAATATCTCCGCCTGAATGACCACGTTGCCTTGAGTACCCTGGCAACACAGGCATTGAAAACTCACCGCATGTGCCCCGGAAAGACTGACTATAGGGGCTTCGAGGTTGCTTGTCCGCTTCACAGAGCGGACGAGTGCTTTTTGCCTCTCGTCATTTGACGACGAGATTGCGAGTTGCTGGCTGTTGGCCTCTGGCTCCGACGACCTCGCCCTTTTGATAAGAGTTCCCTCTTCCTGTGGCGCAGCACGTTTTGACATGTTTTGAAAGTCGCACTCGATAGGGACCAAAAGAGTGAAAGTGATGGAAAGTGATTCGGGACAAGCACCAACACCAACAGCAGAACAGCCGTAAAGGTGTCACGTCACATAAACGCCTTACGTAATAGAGCCCGTGGTCACAGTTTTCTCCTCAAGGCTGAGGCAGTACCGTACTCGCTCGGGTACTGTGTTCACCGGGACGCTCTCCCTTGCATCACTCATCACCATTTCTCACCCCCTGATGCCTGCAAAAAAATCATCTGCCGGAACCCTCTCTGGATTCTTCCCTTTCCCAGTACAGTATGACCGGGACACACGGCATACCCTTTACGTTCGAGCACATGTCGGTTCGTCCAGAAATGCCAGTAAAACTCAGTGGCCGGAAGACCGGACAATCTTTATGGTGAATGTACCACCAGATGCTACGGAGCGAGAGATTGTGCTCCTGTTCAAATCGTGTGGGACTGTCGAGCAAGTGGTCTTTGATGTAGAGGGACCAAGCGAACAAGTCGACCCCGAAAGCGACTCGGACAGCTCTGACGGTGCCGAGAGCGATGTAGCTTCCTCCTCAAGTTCACAATCTCCGGCGCTGAAAAAACGCAAGACGGTTGCGAGTAGTTCGAATGCACAACCAGGGGCTTCGGCCTCGCGCAGCCAGCAGCCACCAAAGGTCGTCCCCCTCCCCGTCGTCCCACTTCGTTCACTCCGGAGGACGGGCCAGACGGCCCATGTCTTATTCTTAGACGCGTCTTCGTGCGCTCGCGCCCTCGCCCTCGCCCATCCGAGTTCTGCCAAACCCATTCATTGGCCGATACATGGGGACGAGGAACGGCCTCGTGGGCTCTCACATTACATTGCACGATACGAGTCTGCTCGCCCCTCACTCGATGCGGTGCGTGCTCATGCAGACTCGGCAATAGCGCGGTTCGACTTCGACCTCGCGGCACGGAAGGCCACGCTTCGGCGCGAGTCCAAGTACAAAAAGGGCGAAGCCCTCGTGGACGAAGATGGGTTTACTCTCGTTGTACGTGGAGGGGCGTACGGCCAGGCTGTCGGGGGCGGTGTCGGCGTTGCGAGCCGAAAGTTCATGGACGAATATTCCAAGGGTCCACATGGGAAGGAGAGTGGAAGCAAGAGGAAGAGACATAAAGAAGGGAAGGAGACGGCTGCATTCTATGCCTTCCAGATTCACGAGAAGAAGCGGAACGGTGCGTATCTCTCCGGTTATCATTGTTCAACTGGCACTCACTGGCCGTAACAGCCCTACTGGAACTGAAACGAAAGTGGGAGGATGACAAGGCGGCTGTAGAGAAACTCAAGGCGTCGAAAAAATATAAGCCGTACTAGTCGCATAAGTTATGTTTATTGTTCGGCACCAGCTGGCATGTGTGCTATCTATGAGGTCACGGTACAGTACATTACAGTACAAAAATGATGCATCTATTGCGGAATGAACTAGGGAGTTCAAGACACGTAATGGAAGGGGGCATTGATCCCGGAGCGGAGCGGCAGAGTAAATTGATCTTGATCCATTTTGAAAATGCCCGATCAGATCCGGGTTTGGATCACTCCGCACCGCCACGTACTGTCAGTGGTACCGTTCTCCTTTCAGGCATTACATCCCCGGTGATACTAAATTTCGAGGTCAGATCAGCCTATCATTTGGTGTATTTGGAATACGCTTACCATGAGACCTCAGGTATTCTAGGGCTTGAATAGACGCTATCCGTTTTGCGGCCCCCATGGAAGGGCCGTGCCCTACTCCAATGTTCACACCGCGGACTGTCGTATAAATGGTGAGTTTTTGTTAACAAAAAAGTAAATGGTGTGCTTACAGACGGCAGTAACGTGATATAGGGCATCGTGCTCCGGTCCTTCTTTTGTCGAGCTCCATTTGAAGTCCTTGGTCAAGTTGCCCTCCGGCCGTCCTTGGAGGAAATTATTGAGATCACGAACGGGGTCCGCTTTGTGAGAATCCGACATAGGGGAGTCTGCAAAATCTAGTAAGCCGAAAGTGTACGCCACGGCAGAATGAGGAGACACACCACTAGTAAGTTCGAGAGGCTGAAGGCGATGAGTTGGAATTTTTTTGGCACTCCAGCCAGTACTTAAGTAACCAAATTACATAGGGGGCCCGGGATGGGGGATCCAATACGCCGATATACGGCTAGGCCGCGGAGTCAGCGGTAAACGTGTAAACCTTCGAAACGAAACCATAAAAATGCACGGAACCGGAACGACATGTAAAATTCTAGAAGGAAGACGTGCCCCGCCCCTAAGCGGGCAATAAATCTAATGAAGTGTTCTTTAATTGCTTGCCCAGACTCAGGCCAGCAATGTGAAAGAAAAAAAAATTGAATGCGCCCCTTTAAATGCTTCACCAAGGCCACTTCCGGAATTCCTGGGCGGAATCGCGGATTGCAGCAGACTGCCAGTGGAGTGCGGTCTCATAAATGTCAAGATAGACGCCTCGACTTACTTGCCTCCGAAAAGAACAAAAAAAAATTCATAGCCATCAATCATGTACCACATCAGATGCCAGTGTCACATAAACTACCATAATCAATCAGTTCGACCCTGATCCCTGATAGTGCTGGACGCCGCTCTTAAAAAATTTGTTACAATCGCTGAGATCCCCAAGCATTTTCTCTGATTATCATCGGGGTCTAAAATTTACTCGGGGACCCCATGCGCATGGAGATGCTGTAGAGCCATATCGGCGGCGTTGCGCCTGGCCACACCCCTGGCGGTGCCGGTGCCAGTGCCAACGACAACACCGCGAACTGGGACAGTCAAAGTGAGTATCGTAAGTCGAGGACAACTCAAAGATAGTGTGGAACTTGCTGACAGGTGTACGTGCCAATGTGTACGGCCTGGTTGTTTGGTCCTTGTTGGACGCTCGAGAATTGCAAGAATTGGGTCAAATTCGTACCGTTGACATTTTGCAGGAAGTTGTTCAAATCGCAAGGCGGATCTGGATGCTGTCAGAAGACGGACAAGAAGGATTATGGTGCGGCTATTGCGCACCACGGTCGGCCATGGCAGTGAAGTTGCGATGAATGTGTTCAAGTTGATGTGGGTTGTCTGTTCGACGCTGCAGAGTGAAGACTGGCCCTTGTCTTAAATATGACGGCTGGCTGGTCTATTATGACGAGTCGCCAGGCGGTGTGATGGGCCGTAGGCTCCTACACCCTAACATGCCTACAACGAAGGCGTTACCAAGACTTGACCGCCGAAGTGTATCGAGGGTGACGAAGTTGAGGCGTGAGTTGTTGTTTCAACCAGTGCCCGTTCATACAACTTGAATGACCTAACGCTGTACTGGCACCAGGCAGCTAGAAAACAATAAGAAGAGTCCAGAGTTTCATACAGTCCAACAAGCTGCGCGTCTCGGAGAACGAATTGAGTGGTTTCTGGATTGCAGGCTTGCGAGTCTTGTGAGAGTGCCGCCTGTATTGGCCCGGCCGCGGGAGGGTCGGAGCCGCATCCTGGGATAGGGAATTGAAGTTCCGCACATCCCCGATTGGCACAATTCCCCTTTCTGACTTTTCTTTGTTCCGCCGTCCTACCCAGAGAATCGAGTCACCCAGAAAGCAATGTACGGGTCTGGACATGGGGCAACTTGGGGTCAAAAGACAGGGGTGGAAAGAAAGACATAACAAAGGTGAGCAGTGCATTTCGTTGATATCGCAGACCGGAAGGTCTCGCGGTCCGCGGTCACTGCATTCGGAGGATACAGAGTCGTACCAGTGAAGTAGTGTAGTAACAATGGAGACCTAGCCACACCACTACACCACTACTTTCCCCTTTCGTAACAGGCGTTAGCGTTAGGACTCCGCTAGTACCGTGACGTTTCTTGTCGCCTCGCTCACGACAACAAGATCATGATGGTGCGATCGTCAAACCTGAACAGCACTGTATCCAGTAATATCTGGCAATCGCTCCGACGTCCAGCGGTGATATAGCGTGAGTTATGGTCAAGTCGTTAGCCATGTCCTTGATCTCACTCTTTCGAAATGGCCGAGCTAACGCCTCCGGTTCTTCTAAACTAGTAACTTATCCTCGCCTGTCGTGTCATGCGCTGACAAAGTGCAACCAGTCATATATCGGCTTCGAAAGAAACGCCAACGAAATTCAGACCGGCACAAATGGTTTTCAACACATCTTGACCACCGAAGGTCTTGCATTTGCACTCTCGATCGTCCTGTTATCACGTTAAAGCCTATCGCCTTGTCTATGGCCGGACCTTGAGCGCCCCAACAGAATCCGGCTATTGTAAGTGATAGTTTGTCAGAAAATGCGATTTGTGAAAATAACCGTAAATTTGAAGACATCCACCGCCTTAAATAAATCGGGCCCCTGCCAGATTCCAAAAAACATCTACCACTGGCAGTAGGATCTCTGAATTTCTTTTTCGTCTTCCGGTGCAGCATACATATGATATACACTTAATACCATTTACGCACGTACTAGTATTGACGGGTCTTCCAGAAACGCCAGTAACTGAAAGCTCAGTGACCAGAATTCCGAACAATCTTCACGGAGAATGTACGACGAAATGCGACAGAACGAGAAATCGTGCTCCCATTCCAATCATGTATGGATATCGGGATCGACGCCGATGACCAGGCAAATACGTCAACGATGAAGCGACACCGACAGTGCCAAAAGTGATACGCCAGCTCACACTTTGCAGTCCCCGGTGCGGAAAACGCAAACGATTGCGACCACCTCCGGGAATGCAAGCGGGGTTTAGAGTTAAGCTCACGAAACGCCTCATCGCAGGTACACTTTACTTATTCTGCTCTAGTGTCCGAAGCCAATAAACACGTTATTAAGAGGATTTCAACGGATCATAAGATGTTCAACGAGTTCTACTACAAATTTCATAATGACCCCCGCTCAGGAACGAGGAATGCCCGTGCGAACTCGATGCGGTGCGTGCTCACGCAGACTCTGCAATGCCGCTGTTTGAGGCGCGGAAAGCCGGTCTTCTGCGGGAGTTCGAAGACAAGGAGGGCGAGACACTCGTGGGTAAGGACGAATTCACACATGTTGTCCGTGGAGAGGTGTAAGCCAGCGTGCCTGGGGCGGTGTCGGCGTTGGGAATCCAGGGATGAAAATGCCCAAGTGCAGAAACCTGAGCAGGAAGGAGGAACACAAGTAAGGAAGGGAAGGAGAAGGCCGCATTCCATGCCCCTCAGATTCAGAAGGCGCAGGGCGGTGCATAGTTTCTCTCTCCTTCTGATCATCTCTCTTTTAAGCTGGCATTCATTGTGATGACAGCCCTAGTGGAACTCAGCCTGAGATGAAAGTGAGAGCATGACAAGGCAGTCGCAGAGAGACTCAAGCGTCGAGAAAACATCAGCCTGAGCATTATTAGCCCCCTGGGTTATGACATGGTCTCGCACTGGCTGTATGCTGTGCAAGTGATAAAAATACCTATGAGAATGAGGAATGAGGACAAGCGATTGAAATATAAATATATCGATACGCCAATCTACTACGATGGTGGGTGTCGTGATCTTATCTATTATCACATCTCACGTGAACCTAACGAGCACTCCACCCTGCCCAAATTCGACCGATCCATTTTCTGGACCGATCTGGATCTACCGTTAAAGTATCCCTCCATGCGCCGTCCTAGAATGTTTCCTCGGGTCGCACTAAATTTCAAGATCAGATCCGCCCTATCATGCTTCTATTTGGATACTTTACCATATGACCTCAAGTACTCCAAGGCTTGCACAGATGCTGTCCGTTTCCCGGCCCTCTTAGAAGGGCCATGCCCAACACCAATATTTATTCCCTGGACTGTTGTACAAATGCTGAACAGCGATGATGCCCCAATACAAAGGCGGTACTTACAGACAGCAGTGACGTGATACAGTGCATCGTGTTCTGGACCTTCTCTCAACCAATTCCACTTGAATTCCTTGGTCAAGTTGCCCCCCGGTTGTCCCTGCAGGAAATTGTTGAGATCACGAACGGGGTCTGCATTGAGAGAATCTGCCATGATAAACAGAGGTTGAAGCCGGTGTGTACAATGAAAATTTCTGACCCTCTAGCTTGGGTCTTAAATACTGCACCACCAATATACAACGGATCATACTCCAGCGACGGAGCAGGCATATCACATTTTCCAATATTGCTTATGGCCCCAAACCCAAGTAGCGGAAACGGCAAGGCGAACACGAGGCTGCCAGTGATCTAGAACGACAATTTCAGGTGAAATTTTATTTTCTCATGTGAAATGGAGTCGTTTCCACTGCACCCCCCTAAACGGGAGGAGGTATGATGGGTTCATCAATCACTGTTCACACCGCGGGTGCTCGTGTGAGAAGAGGCCTCCTCAGCTCTGCTAAAGCTCATTCCGGAACTTCTGTACGGAAACATGGAATACTGCAGGTCGTTAATGGAATGCATGGCTAACGAGTCTCGTGGGTGTCAAAACGTGTCGGTTCGAACAGCACAAGATCGCTTTCATAACCATGAACATGAACCGCATGAGACACAAAAACTAACCTGATCAACTTGAATCCAGGGAGAACATGAAAAAATATCGATCATGCCGGCCTGATTCCCTGATATGCCCGCCAGGGAATAGTCTTACAATCGCTGATAAGTCTATGCATCTTGTCGGACAGAAATCAGTGCCAAAATTTTACTCGGACTCGGGAATCCCATGCGTACGGAAACACCGCGGAGACTGCGTGGAGGCACCGCGCTTGACCGTATTTAGCGCAGTGCCAGCGATCACACCGCGATCTGGGGAGAAAAGGTCATATCGAAAGTCAGGGGGAAGATGTGGAACTTGCTAACACGTGTAGGTGCATACTGGTGGTGTGCAAAAAAAATGGGACCGAATTTCTGGCTTCCTATCCTCTTGGTCAAAGTTGTTCAATTCGCGAACAGGACCTGGGCGCTGTCAGAAAACAGAGGTCAGAGGTCATGAAGCGGCTATCGCCCACCGGACGCAGGGGTGACACCGTATCAAGTGGTGCTGTGAAAGCGAAGACTGACCCATGTCCTAAATACGATGGCTAGTCCTTCATCTCGCTTAAAGCATTGGGTCAGTAGACGTTATGCCCCTACACCCCAACGGTACCAGGGAAAATTGCGTGCAAGGTGCAAGTGTCGTGGGATGAATGTTTTCCCCTTTTGTCACATGACATTTATGTAATCTCATTGCCTTTCCCAGTCGCAGTTGCGGAGGCGACGACTTCCTTTCGAAGGTCAACCAACAAGTCTGAACGTGTATCGACTGTATCAGGTAAACACACCTAGTCTGCTGGTTCCAGCGATGATGTGGTATGAGACATGATCAGGTCCTGGGTGTTCTGAGATTCTGAGATGCCTGTTTGACCCCGTCACAGTGGGTCAGTTGCGTCTTCAGGTCTCACTCTTTCGAAATGCCTGGGATGACATGGCTCATTTTACGGTTTTTTGGGCCCATCGCCGACTATTGTACATGCGCTGATAGTACAATCGGCCATCCGTTAGCTTTACAAAAGAAAATCAATCAGGAGTGGACTGGTGTGGACAGCTCTCAAGTCTCAACACTTCTTGACCCCCCCCCCCACCGGAGCTACTGAAGGTCTTGTATTGCTACTGCTGTCTTGCTGTCGTGTTAGGGCTTATTTAAATTTCAATGGCTGAACTGCAGGGTTACCTTCCAGGTTTTATCGTTTAAGGACCCCGCATTCGATAAAAAAGCAGTATATTTCGATGCGCCGAGCAAAGGGGCTACTCTTGCCCCGGGCAAATACCCCTGTGACTACGACCCGGAGGGTCGAATGAAAAGCCACTGTACCGTAATGGTGGGCTACTTGTTACCAAGGGAAGAGACATTTCCGGGTATTTTGTCCACCTCCGAGGTGACAAAGACTCTCCCTTCACGTCCCGTTCTGTCGTCTTGCGCACTGTGATTGACAGGCTAGGTGTCGTTTTGTACTAGGTATTCTGCAACAGAAGACCCCGATGCGGGTCTCAGAACGCTCGCTTGTAGATGTACGTCTTGAGCGGCCCTCAGGCCTGTGCCAACAGTGATCTTTACAGTGTTCTTACTCTTCGTCATAAACTCATTCGGGTTTTCTGGACAACCCCTGTACCGACGCATTATCTGTGGGGGAAACGCGATTTTAAGTGGCTTGGTCCTGCTCTTCACTTAATCAACTCTAGTGGATTCGGGCCCAAGTGGGCCTTTCGTGTTCGCCCTTACGAGCATGACACCAGTTAGGTTATCGATTCCGATAGGCCAAACGGACGTGTCGACGTGCATAACCGACACGAACAGTGCCAAGAACGATACCGCTATCTCTTCTCCGTCCTCAGCGCGGAAAATGTAAGTTGGCACAAGCAGTTCGACTGCCGAACCAAACGCCCCATTGCGGGGCCCACGACCAAAGGCTGCCTCGTCGTCCAGCTTCGCTTAGTGATGTGCACAGGTATGGGTAACCCGTACGGGTTTTTACCAGGGGTATAATGGGTACAGGTAGGGGGTATGTATGACGATGGATTTACCCTTGTTGTATGCGAGGGGCTTACGGCCAGGCTGCTGGGGGAGCACCGGCGCTGAAAGTTCATGGACGAATATGACAAGGTTGTACACGGAATGGAGCGTAGAAGCAAGTGGAGGGAAAAAAAATCCCGGAAGGAGGCGGCTGCATTCTATGCCTTCCAGATTCGCGAGAAGCAGAACGGTGCAAGTCTCTCCCTGTTTGGTTATTTCGCCATCCAGCCAGCACTCACTGACGATGACGTCCCTAGTGTAACCCGACCGGCAGTGGGAACAAGGCCGTGACAAGGCTGCTGCTGAGAGGCCGGTGACACAATGAACCGAGAAAAGGTGTGACACTGGATGTGTGCAGTGTTATGCAAAGGATTGTGGTAATCAATGCATGGATGAGAAATGGAATAGAAGTGTATTGATACCATAATTGTATCTTTATCAACACATACGAAGTCAGCGGGCATTGTAAACCGATCCCACCTGCTGTGATCCAACATATCCCGGCCAGATCCGGTAAAGTCGCATGTACACGCGCCAAGCGCCAGCCTGAGCCTAGAACGTCTCCACCCCTCCATCACATTCCCGGTGGTACTAAATTTCAGGGTCAGACCTGCCCCATCACTTCTCGTATTCGGATCCTTTACCCCATGACCTCAAGTATTCCAGGGCTTGAACAGATGCCGTCCGTTTCCCAGCCCTCTTCGAAGGGCCATGCCCCACCCCAATGTTCACTCCCTGGACTGTCGTATATTTCAACTGTTAAAAAAAAGGCGGTGATTTATCACAAAGACTGTGCTTACAGACAGCGGTGACGTGATACAAAGCCTCATGTTCAGTTCCTTCCTTGATAAAGTTCCACTTGAAATCCTTGGTCATGTTACCCCCTGGTTGTCTTTGCAGGACGTTGTTGAGATCTCGAATGGGGTCTTCTGTATGAGGGGCTGCCATGAGAGAATCTCCAAAATCTAGTGAACCGAAGTACTCTCCTCACGGCGGAATGAGGCACATACTATAGTACTCGTTAAGCTCAAGTGAGGGGTTGGGGCGGTGAAAACGATGAACTTGAAACTTTCTGACACTCAAACGAGCATTTATGTACTACCACCCTAATACCCTCCGAGAGTATGGAACACTCCCCCGGGTTGTGGCCCTCATCGCGGAGTGGGCGCATCATATTCCCGGAAAGGACGCCGCAAAACGCAAAAAAAAATCGGGACGGCGCCGGATCGACATGAGGTTGATCCCAGGACGCGACGACAATTGTGTTGGTGTCCCCCTAAACGGAAACGGAAGCGGAGTGGCAATGAAGGGTTCAGTACGTTCAGTGATCATTGATCATTGCCCAGATGCGGGTAGCCTATGTGACAATCAAAATACTGCCTCGGTTCCGGAATTTCTATACGGAAACCGAAACGCAGAATACTGCAGTTGCCAGTGGAATGCTACTGCGGTAAAGGGTTTTATGGGCGCTAAGATAGACGCGTCCGTTTCTCAGCTCAAAAACACTCCGCAAAAACCATGAACTTGAGCACATGAGATATTACAGATATCACATAAACCAAACCAACGTGTTGATGAATCCGGGAGACGTGGAAGTTCTCCGGATTCAGGTTAACCCGATGATCTATCGCCGAGAAAATATCCTACAATCGCCCAGGAATCCATGCGTCTACTCGGAACACGGTTGATACCCAAAAGTTACTCGGGACTCGGGAATCCCATGGTATGGAAATACTGCAGCGCCTGCGTGGCGGCCACGCGCCTAGCAAGGGCTATCGCAGTGCCAGAGCCTTGGCCAACGACAACACCGCGGACTGGGGTGGCCAAAGTCAGTATCGCGGGTCGGCAACTCGAAGATGGCGTGAAACTGGCTCACAAGTGTATGTGCCAGTGTGGGTGGCCTGGTTGTTTGGTCCTGTTTGCACGCTCGTGAACTGCAAAAATGGGACCAAATTTTCTGGCTTCTTGACCTGCTGCAAGAAGTTGTTCAATTCGCGAACAGGGTCTGGGTGTTGTCAGGGAACAGGCGAGAGGACTCATGAAACGACCATTGCGCACCAGCACTAGTATCCATGGACTCGGAGGTGGTGTTGTAATGAGTGTAAGCTGCACTGTGTCTTATATACTGGTCTTGCGTCTCGCATTAAATTTGGGGATGGGCTGTATGCCCCTACACGCCAACATGCCCACAATAAAGGATTTACAGAAGACTTGATGGCCGAAACACACCGACAGACGAATTCAGACGAGAGCTGTTTCAACTGGTCCCCGTGCGTACAGTGACCTAAGGATGTACTGGCACAAGTAACCCAAACACAGTAAGAAGATGCTTCCATACTATCATACAGCCCAACAATCTGCGCGTTCCTATGCAATAGATGGGCGTTCTCAAGATCACAAGGCTTGTGAGAGTGACGCTTTGTATCCCTGGTGACCTGGAGCCCCAGCCAAAGGTAAGAAGCTGAAGCGCTGCACATACTGACAGCCCGCTTATTATGTTTCATCTTATTAAAAAAGCCTCGTCTTCTTTATTCGGTCATCCTTTGTTGCGATCCCGAGCCAGAGCAAAAGGGGTGGAAAGGATGTCACAGGAAAGTAAGCGATATATCGACCTGAAAGATAAGACCGCAACAGTCACCAATGAATGCAACGTCGGGTTACTTGAAGTAGTGTAGGAGCAGTGTAGGAGTAGCAGTAGTGATAGACTCGGAGAGACCCGCGCTAACAGCGAGTGTTGGGGTGAGTCACCTGAGTTTCTCACGCTAATGTATGCATGCATGGGGGCTCCTTGAACCGCTACCCACCAGGAGCAGTTTTCCTACGGAAAAAGCTGGGGCAAGGATGGGCAATGTCCCACGAGTAACGTCAGCCTCTGCTCACCTGGAAATGCACGTCCCACTAGGGGGACCGACATTACCCTACCTGTCCTTACATCGCTAGCATGACAGGATAGCTCTCACTCTTGTTCATGGTTCCTTACCACTCAATATATCTCGTACTCGTATACTAAACTCCAACGCAGCTCACGAGTGAGTCGGACTAGAGTCCACTGTAAGGCATCCTCAACGGCTTGGAGGTCGGAAGACCTGCGACGACGAACGCATCCGGCTGCGGCCTCTCCCTCACCACCTTGCACTAAACCAAGCATCCCCGGGCCACTACCACCCGAAACACGTAGCACAACTACTTGCAACCCGAGACGACTGGCCTGGAACACGATGAATTATCACAAGCCCGCAGACCCTACCTGGCTCTGGCCCTTCTCAAAAGAGTCCAGCCCACCCCTCGAGCAGGCCCTCGATGCCACCGGACAAATTTTCCAAAAGTCACGCCAAGCCACCCCAACATAGCGTGCCGACCAAACGCCACCCATATTGTCTACATCTCCGATGTCCTCGCACCGCTGCCACCCCAGTAACCACCATACAAGCCCAACCCCTCTCCGTCAGCACCAGCTAATCTCCCGACGGCGCTCCAGTCCTCAAGCCACCTGACCAGCAGACATAGGAACCCACAACTTGGAAACCTGCCCTAGCAGACTCCCGAACAACTGGCCACACGCTAGTGAGGTTTTTAGCGGGCAGGAGAGTGCTGTAACTGCTGCCTATAGGAGTTGACGGCCCCTGAGTCCCACAAGGCACCACAGGCGTGTGCGTAAATCTGCATGTCGTCCTCACCGCAGCCTCCAGCCTGACTCTAGTGCGTCAAATAGTGCTGATGGTAAATCTCCTGCTATTTGATACTCAATCTCCGTAGTTATGTCCCAGCTAATTACTGAGAATAAAGCGCTTTACAAAACAAAAAAAAGAGAATCCGTCGAACGCAGCCCATAAGTGCCAACTCGGAACTCCTGTTTAATTTTTGGTCACAGAAGCATTCTCTAGGTGGTTATTCACTTAGAAACAGCTAGTCGATCGCGATCCTGAGACTCAGACTTCACAAGTCTAGGTCTACAGCCATCCCATAGCTTCACCTAGCCTTGACTGAACGAGACGACAGACAAACAGCGTAGTTTGTATTCTGACACTAACGTATTAGAAGGTGGAGCGTAAGGTACTTAGAGCTCTGACGGCAGCCTCCTTCTTGGCGAGGCCTCTGGAACAACCCTTCCCGGAGCCAATTTCCTTGCCCTGGACTGCGTGACTCGTGACTCAGCACAGGGTTCTAAGTCCGGCTGAAAGACAGACTCACACTTGGCAGTAGCATAGTGGGTCTTTTGGTGATCAGGGCCATTTTCGGCCAGAGCCCATGAGAGAAAGGGCGCGAGATTACCACTTGGGTGGCCTTGAAGGTAGTTATTAAGGTCGCGTACGGGATCTGGGTTTGCCTCATGACTTGAATGGCACGCGGATTCTGCATTCAATTCTCAACATCCGTGATAGAATATAGATGAACGTATCACTCACCCATAGCGTGTAAGAGATTGTAGCTGTGGAGTGGAGATTGCGTTGGGTATGTTGATGGTTAGCAATTAGTTGACCACTGAGCAGTTATATAGCCCATTCCGTGGCCATGTGTGACCCAACTACAACAACTCATTGTGGTGCCAGTGCCCGACCGAGAGTCCAACACCCCTATAATTGCAGCAGTGGATGTCCCCAGGTGTAGGGATACCCACCGATCGCGCCTGGTTACCCAGGTGATGTGATGCCTCACTGTGGCAGGCAGGGTCTTCGTCGGAGACGAAGGGTGCCGATGCCCTAAACCCGCTACCCAGATCACAGAACATCAATTCCACGAGTGGGGCTGCCTCTAGATTCACCGGGATAGCCGGAGCGCTGTGACTGTTGTGGTCTCAATCCGGCTCCGGGATCCCGAAGAGTACTGGAGGTGCAGTACAAGGATTCCCAGATAGAACGGGGTACGAAGGCGCATCATTCCTGGGGGGACGAATCATTCCGGGAGGATGGAAACCGGGGGGATGTATACATGTAGTGTTT
>Ga0307510_10006249_pt1 | contig 14213 bp, 9 predicted proteins | sample 12_EM_MG_FD_207224 | JGI IMG/M metagenome (GOLD analysis project Ga0307510, IMG submission 207224) | Populus trichocarpa ectomycorrhiza microbial communities from riparian zone in the Pacific Northwest, United States - 12_EM | ecosystem: Host-associated > Plants > Roots > Unclassified | place...
CACTCTTCAATCACAAAGAGTGTGGCGTCGAAATCCTAGATTGATCTTTGTGGCGTCCAAATCGACTTATCAAAGTATCATTCTAGTCTATCCTCCATCTTATTTACCTTGAAATCACTATAATCCATCCTAAACACCAAAAGAAAGACAACACAACCAGACCCATCCTTCATCCATTTTCGTCAGATTCATTGTTGCCGATTTTCGAATCATTCACGGCACATCAATGATTGATAGGGAAGAGACATGGGCTTTGACCATCTTAGAAGAAAATAACGAAGAAAGACCTTCATGAAGATAGTGGTGATTCCCTTTTTAACAATGTTGATGAATGTGTGATATTGTCATTGAATAGAAACATTATATGTTGCCTTGTTTCATAAACTTTAAGAATGAATTTGGTTGTGGTTTATGTCCAAAAGGTTGAAGTATGGTCTTATAAGAAAAACTTGGTGTTAATCATATGCGTGAACTTAGGGAAAAGAAACGTCAAAGTGACTTAGTTTTCGTCGATGATTTTCAGTGTCAGAATAATTTAATTTTCGTTGATGATTTTCGGTGTCAAAATGACTTAGTTTTTCATCGATCATTTTTCAGAAAAGACTTAGTTTTTCATTGATATTCTCAGTGTTAAAATGACTTAGTTTTTCTGTTGATGATTTTCAGTGTCATAATGATATAATTTTTTATGAGGATCAGCCCAACCCTAAGCGTAATCATGCCAACGACCCATTAGAGGTGCCAATTGGGCCAATTACAAAAGCTAGGGCAAAGAAGCTTAAAAACACATTGAATGGGTTTGTTCAAAACATATGGAGCGCAATGGACCTAGAGGGGCTTGAGTCATTTAAGGAGCATGAAGGACACCCTTTAATTCACCTAATTCAGGTCTAAGAAGAGTCTTATTCGTGTGGAACAAGGGGCTGATGTGTCCAGCCCAATACCAGCCTTGTTAGGCTTGATTTTTCCTAATGCTATAAGAATAGAAAGGCAGCAATTTATTCTCCTAATTAAGTAAGGAAGGTTGCCAAATCTTATTCCTAAAGAGGGGAGGATTATTTAATGCTTTTCCTAACGTAGGAAGGAAAGTAATTAAATCAGCAACAAAGGAGGATATTTGTTTTCTTATTTGTCCAAGTTAAACAAGGAAATGCAAGCTAATCAAGGACATCAAAAGGGGCCTTTCCATAATCAGATTTCTCCTAGTTTATTTGGACTTCTTAAGGGTGATGAATCTGATTCTAGCATATTTAGGATGATAATTTTTGGATTTTTATTATTTTTATTATATTCTTCTTAGTCTTTGAGTTATTATTACTTATTTGGGTCAATTGTAAGTGAGCTTCATATAAGTCCCCTAAGGGGTGCTTAGTAGGTAAACCTGAATATTTCATAAGAAAAGTATGATAAAACCTTGTTGTGAATGTTGTGAATGCTTAGTAGGATACGTCTCAAAAGTCAATAAAATTTTTTTTATTGGACCATTTTTTTTATCCTAACAATAACAGTTATGTCAAATGGTCTTAATAACAAGAAAAAGTTAAATTTTTTTTGTCAACTACTACCCTCTCCCCCAAACCAAAATGAAACATTGTCCTCAATGTTCTAAGGTGGAAAGATAGAGTATAGAAGATAACACCTGAAACAACGACTACTGACAAACCTGAAACACACTTAAACAAATATAAGAAACAATAAAACACAAATATTATGCTATTAAAAAACTAAAAGACACAATTTCTTACAAACTAAGGCTTAAATTATAGTTGTGATTGTGGCACATATCTTCCCTTGGTTTTACATCCAAGAATGACTTAAACGCCCTCTATTGGTCGGGGATAGGCTTCCCATGCAGTTTTCTTAAAAATTGACAAACATGGTCTTTTTTTAGTTAGATTTCCAAGACTATGATGAGCATGTCCTTTATGAAAATGGAGCTATAAATCATGAATTGCACGATGCACATCTCCACCAGGATACATCTCAAGAGTCAATAAAAGATTATCTAAAGACTCTCTATGTTTTGAAATAAATCCTACCTTTTGATAATTTTCCCAGGTTTTGTAGAATGCATATGTTTCCTTGAATATGGTAGGCTAATAAAATCCACTTTGTAAGATTTTTACAGCTGTCTTTTTTTACGAGAAATGACCCTTACATGCCTCAGAATGACAAAATTTAATAACACTACTTAACTCATTATCGGGAATGCTTCTTTAAAATATTTGATCAGGATAATATTTGAATAGGTAAGGGTCATTCCAATAAAAAAATTTCACTTTGCTCAAAAAATTTCTTTTGTCTTAGGTATTCCAATAAGCTAGCAAAAATCCTGAAGCAAGAAAATTGTCAATATTAGCAGACCAAGGTATTGAAGCAACAGAAAGTGAAGATTCATCTGGAAAGTAATCATCAATTGGTGTGATGTCAGATGTGGAATCTATTGTCAATCTTGACAAATGATCCGTGACAACATTTTCGATGCCTTCCTTGTCCTCAATTTCTTCCTGTTTGAAAGTTTCAAAGATTTCAGAATCGTGATTGACTTCCCTTTGTTTGGTCATGACATGAGGAAATAGAAGTAATGGTGGGGAATCAGTCTTTTCTTTGCAATGTTCAGGTTTAACCCCTTCCTTACTACTATAGAGAGTAATGACTGATTGGACATGATCCATATGTTGGCTTCTGGAGGTGCTTGCACTTGAATTGTATTGTCCTTTGGGATTTTGTTGTGGTTGAAATGGAAACTTACCTTTCTCCTGAAAACTGAGAGTAAATGTGAATTTTGCAAGAGTATTTTTAAAATATGTTATGCTTTGAGCAAGTTGAGTGTTGATTGTCTCTTGTTTTTCAATGAATGCATACAAAGTGATGCGATTCAGGAAAGGTCAAATTCAGATTTTGACGTAAAATGTGCAACTATCCAGTTTTACGGAAACAATCCAACCGTTGGATCGAGCTGAAATTTTACGTGGCGTCTCCTGACATGTTGTCCTACCTTGTTTTAAAATTTCAGGTCAGTCGGAGTTCGGTAAGGCATCGAAACACGGGTCAAGAGAGGCTGTACGAATTTTGTTATTTACTTTCTTTTGACTTGTGGACTTCCTATTTGGCTAGGATTGTTTTCCTAAAAGGATGTAGCAGCTTATTTTGGAAATCTACTAATTCTACAAAGATCTTAAATGGGCTCCAACATAGTTTCCAAGTGTGGCAAGGGTTCATAAATAAAGGCATAACCACACATATAAGTTAGACAAGTGCAGGAGTGTCAAAGTAATAAATAACCCGGCAAGACCGGGGTCGAACCATAGGGAGGTAAACTATATAAAATCATAAACAAAAAATGAAAAGGAGTTAAATAGAACTTTTGAGATATGATATTGATGTGAGTATTAATCAAAGATAAAAGCAATTGTCAAGGTTAGAGTATCTACTAATAGTATTAGAAATAAGTATAATATGAACTCTTTTTATTAATCAACTGGAAACCACACACAAAGGAGGTTCCAATCGGATGATCTAAAAGTAGAATTAATTCTGAAGTCTTCTTTCCATGTTATTGCTAGGATGAATAAGGAATCCTTGTAAGAAAAAGGACTCTGAAACATTTATGAATCCTTGCCACACTTGGAAACTATGTTGCAGCCCATTAAAGATCTTTGTAGAACTAGGAGATTCTCAAAACAAGCTACCACAACCTTTTAGGAAAAGAATCCTAGCCAAATAGGAAGTCTACAAGTCAAAAGGAAGTAAATAACAAAATTCATACAGCCTCTGTTGACCAGTATAGTGGTGCCTTCCTGAACTCCGATTGACTTGAAATTGTAACCCAAGGTAGGACAACATGTCAGGAGACTCCACGTAAAATTTCAGCCCGAGTCAACTGTCGGATTGAGAATTATGACTGTTGCCATAAAATTACATAGTTGCACATTTTACATCAAAATCCGAATTTGACCTTGCCTGGATCGTTTCAGCTGCAGCGAGGACATTAGCTTAAATAATATTGGAATAATCAGCCCAAAGATTTTGAAAACCAGAAAAATATTCCTCAATGGGGAGACTTTCATTGTTTGAAATTAGCCATCTCATACTTCAATTGAAAACATCGAGCCGTGTTGTCTTGATTGTAAATCTTATTCAGATAATTTCACATGTCAGCGATAGTTGTATAAGGCCTCAGATTGAGAACAAGGTGAGGCTCAACTAAGTTAAGGATCCAAGTCATAACCCGAGCATCCTTGATTTCCCATTTAGACAAAGTCTCGACCTCTTGAGGTGCTTAGTAGGATACGTCTATTAGGGTTTCTTTAAGTCTAGAGTTAGTATAAATAAAGGCATAACCAAACATGTAAGGCTACGCAAAAATTCAGATTAATAAAACTTCTTGTTTGTCAGACTTTGTGTGTGTGTGTGTGTGTGTGTGTGTGTTTGTGTTGGTGAGATAATCTCCCTTCCATGGTTCTCTAAATAACTGAAAACAACTTATAAAAAAACAATTGGCTTCGTGGCGTCATCCTTATACTTCTCGTTCGTGAATCAATATTTGTTGGGTGGGGGTTTCTGTTTCCAATAGTGCTGGTGCCTAGGTACAAGTTATCTTTATGTCACACTACTATCAAAACTGATTTACTTGGCTTTTCAGGAATTGGTGTCTTTGCGTGTGGGTTGCCTGACCACATGATCACAAGGTTTGCATCATTTGGAATCAGAGCTTGGCTCCATTGATCAAGTTGTATCATTCTGAAATTTTCGTTTCTTGTTGATTCTGCAAAGATTCCTTAGTATCCAATTTCTTCTTCTCCTTGAATTTGCAGCATACAAAAAAAATTATTATTTCATTCTGTTATTGTCCAAAATATATCAGTAGCATAAAAAAAATCGTTCAAAAAGACGTTTATTGGTTTCTGCCGTAGAAAACTAAACAAGAGAAAATTGGATCAAATCAACTTGGAATTAGCTCAAATTTTTTTATTCCGCTTACTGGGGTCCTAATCGAACCACTTATGAATTTTAGAGTCAATTGGATATCGTTTGCTTTAGTTTTCAATTTCAGGTCTAATCAGGTCTGATTCATAATGTTTTTGCGTCAATATATCAAACCTTATCGTAAATTGCTAAAACTTTATATTCTATCTATTTGGGTTGATATCGCAATATATCTGAAAGTTTAGCTCAATTGGACATCATTTACTTTATACAGAGGTTAAACGAGCATCCCACACCCAAAAGGTGCCCCACATAGGTCTTCCCCGAAACCCTCCAGTAACTACGGTAAACAACGTAAAAAAAGCACCCATTTCTGTACCGGTTCCGGAAGAGCGAAGAAAAAGGGGGTGTTAGGTTCCAGATCGGACTTAACTTGCCGTAAATGAGTCTATTTTGCGTCAACTTTTTAAATTCGCTTTCTTTCAGTTGTTTTCATTTCTTGCAGTATATTTTCAACATATACAACATATTTGGGTGTTGTTTCATCATTTTTGCATATTTCATTTCTGTTTTTATTCGAGTCTTCAGTTTCGTTGGTATTTTGGATAGATTCGCTTGCTACTCGCGAGACTATCATCGCAATTTTGTTTTTAATTGTTTTCTAGTTTTTTATTGCTTCTTGAGTCATATATACATATTTGGATTGGATTGCTAAGATTGGCTCTATTTGGTGTTGGTTTCAGTTCTGCAAGAACGGCAAGGTGAGATGAGAGGTGTGAGGATATTAAGAGTGTTTTAGGGAAACACGAGCTCCGTGAGGATTTTTTTTTACCACTAACCAAATTTTGCAGGTACTATCAAAACACTCTTAATATCCTCACACCACACCATCCTGAGGGAGAACTTAAGTTCCAAATGCAAGCCATGACGCAGATGATGGAGAGGATGAATTTTATGATGGGGGAACGTGTGTGACAGGCTTGATAAGGTGGTGAAATATGGTAACGTGGCTGGAACATGTACCCAAGATGTGAGAAAGGTTGGGGCTGAACCGAAATCAAATAGTGGCAATAGGGCTGAAAGGCCAAAGTGGGCTGATTATGAGGATTTTGAGGAGAATGTTGATGATATTGGTGATGGTGGTTTTGAGGACGAGACCATAGGCCATCGGGAAGGTTTTCGGCTGCCTAGAAACCAAAGGGATTTTAGGAATAGAACCAGGGGCCAATTCGGCCAAAGGGGAAATTTCTGTAGTGTTGGGGGACATGATAATTTAGATGGTGATTTGGATGCTATCAAACTGAAAATACATTCCTTTCAAGGTATGAATGATCCCAAGGCGTATTTGGAGTGGGAGAAAAAGGTGGAATGAATTTTTTATTGTCATAACTATTCCGGAGGCAAAGTAAAATTGGTAGTCATCGAATTCACGGATTACTCACTGATTTGGTGGGATCAGAATGTGATTAGTAGAAGGAGGAGTGGAGAGTGGCCGGAAGCGTCGTAGGAGGAGATGAAAGTGTTGATGAGAAGGCGATTTGTGCCTAACCACTATTATAGAGATTTGTATTTGAAATTGTAGGGTTTGAATCATGGTTCTAGGTCCGTGGATGAGTATTTCAAGGAGATGGAGATCGCAATGATTCGGGCCAATGTGATTGAGGATAGGTAAGCTACTATGGCTAGATTTCTAAATGTGCTGAATAGGGACATTGCGAATTTTGTAGAATTACAATATTATGTGGAATTGGAGGACATGGTCCATATGGCAACAAAGATGGAGAGGCAAATAAAGAGAAGAGGTAGTACATGTTTTCAGACCAATTCGACTTCATCTTCCTCAACATGGATGCCAAATTTGAAGAGAGATGGGCTGTCCAACCAAACTAATGCGAACTTCCTGATCATGTGGTCACGCAACCCTACGCAAAGACGTCAATTCCCGGAAAGCCAAGTATATCAGGTTTGATAGGAGTGTGACACAAAGATAACGTGTACCTAGGTACTAACACTATTGGAAACAAAAAACCCTCACCCAACGAATATTGATTCGCGAACGAGAAGTATAAGGATGACGTCATGAAGCCAGTTGTTCTTCGATAAGTCGTTTTCAGTTATTTAGAGAAGCATGGAAGGGAGATTATCTCACCAACTCAAACAGACAAAGTGCGGCAAACAAGAAGTTTTATTAATCTGAATTGTTTCCCTTACATGTTTCGTTATGCCTTTATTTATACTGACTTTAGACTTAAAGAAACCTTAATGGACCCCCCTTAGGTGGACTTATATGAAGCTCACTTATAATTGACCCAAATAAGTAATAATAACCAAAAGAGTCAGATTGGTTACCCTTAAGAAGTCCCAAATAAACTAGGAGAAATCTGATTTGGAAAGTTTGTGTTGCTTCCCCCTTTTATGTCCTTGATTAGCTTGGATTTCCTTGTTTAACTTGGACATTTAAGAAAACAAATTTCCTCATTTGTTGCTGATTTAATTACTTTCCTTCCTAAGTTAGGGAAAGAATTAAATAATCCTCCCCTCTTTAGGAATAAGATCTGGCCAACTTCCTTACTTAGTAGAATAATTGCTGACTTGCTTTCCTTGTTGTAGCTAGGATGAATAAGGAATCCTTTTACATCACAATCTGAATTTTTCAAGAACTATTTAATCTTATTTAAGCCAAACTTTCGGCAGCTTTGATGATTATTACCTCTGAATTTTTTCAGTTTTAACATGTGAGAGTGATTCTTGCATTTTTCAGTTCTTGAACGAACTGAATCTGACTTATCGAAGATTAACTGGCTTCGTGCCGTCATTCTACTCAATCCAATAGTGTCGATGCCTAGGGGCAGGTTTTCATTGTGTCACACTCTTATCAGACCTATTTCGGCTTTCCGAGATCAGATCTCAATCTTGATTGTGGGTTGCGTGACCACGTCATATCCTTCTGTTATTTTCGTTTTTTTTTGTTCCTTTAAGTTTTTCAGTGTTTGCGTCCATCTTCTTGTTCTTCGTGTCTGCGTCATTGAAGCAAAAAAAAAGGTTATATTTCATCTTGTTACTGTCTCTAATCATATCAGTATATTAAAAAGAAAAAAAGAAAGAGATAGAGAAAGGGATTAGTTGAAATTTGAAGGATCATTCAATTTTTGCCGCAGAAACACAACTCTTGGAGAACCATATGAAAAACACCTCGTAATCATTTGAAACTTCATATTCAGTCTATTGGGGGTAAGATCGCATCATATGTAAAAGTTGGGCTTATTCTGATATTGTTTGCCTGAATTTTTAATTCGAGGTTCAATTCTGCCACATAAACTCTAGTCTTAGTGAACCATAAGCAAACCACCTTCGAATCAATTGAAACTTTATATTCTGTGAATTGGGGATGAGTTCGCACCATATATTAAATTTAGGCTTATTTTGATATCGGCTTATGGAGGTTTTAATTGGAGGTTCAATTCTGCCGCAAATTGATCGTACAAGGGGTTTGGGTACCTAGACATAATACGTTACCTATAAATTGAGATTTGTTGTTTTCATAGTATCCTAATATTATATATTAAAATTGAGGTCATTTGGATTGTGTTTTCGTTAGTTTCCAGAATCAGGTTTTGTCTTGTTGTAACAGTTTGTTTTGCGTTGTCTTTCAAAACTTTTTTTGTTTCTGTTGATTTTGTTCCTTCCAGTATATTGTCATCATATTTGGGATATTTGGCTGTTGTTTGAGTTATTCTCATCAATTTCATATTTGTTTGTTTTCGATCAGTTCTGGTCCAAACAAAAGTCAGACTTCTAATCTCGAGTCTAAATCAGTGTTCTTCCTGTTATAAACTCTATTTTTGTCTTCGTCTTCGTCTTCTTCTTGTTTTTTTCCCTAATTGTGTCATGTATTCACCAAGGGAGAGGGAACAAAGGAGGATTGTAGATCAACAATACGAAAAACCTTAGGCATGGTTTGCAGGTTTTAGAACGAGAAGTTGATAAGTGTAGAAGATTATTTTATGATCTTCAAGCTTCATGGGAAAAAGAGGTACAACGCTCAAGAATGAAAGACGAAGGAGAGCCGCTGTGGTTATCATTCAAAATTATGTAAGTTGATAAGTGTTGCATTGTGTCACACTCCTATCAGACCTATTTCGGCTTTCCGGGATCAGATCTCAATCTTGATTGTGGGTTGCGTGACCACGTGATCACGAGGTTCGCATTAGTGTGTTGGTGAGATAATATCCCCTTCCATGGTTCTCTAAATGACTGAAAATGACTTATCAAAGAACAACTGTCTTCGTGGTGTCATTCTTATACTTCTCGTTCGCGAATCAATATTCATTGGGTGGGGGTTTTCCATTTCCAATAGTGCTTGTGCCTAGATACAAGTTATCTTTGTGTCACACTCCTATCAAACCTGATTTACTTGGCTTTCGGGGAATTGGTGTCTTTGCGTGTGGGTTGCGTGATCACGAGGTTCGCATCAAATATGGTTGGCTTGATTTGGGTTTTCAGTTGCTTTTTTTTTTCGGAAAAGGAAAGGCAAGGTTTTCTTTTGGTGTGTGTGTGAGACAGAGTCCCTCTTATTTTTTTTGGTATTTTTCTATTAGTTTTTTTTTTTTTGTAATGGGATCCCTAAAATTTCTTCCATTTTTAATGTGAGATAACCTACTATTTATAGGCAAAATTATTTTTCCTTTTCCTCCAAATTTCTTGGCCAAGCAATCTAAATTTTTATTATAGGCAAATTTCTTGGATGACGCCACGAAGCCAGTTGTTCTTCGATAAATCGTTTTAGTTCTTTAGAGAACCAAGGAAGGGAGATTATCCCACCAACACACAACAAGTGCGGCAAATAAGAAGTTTTATTAATCTGAATTGTCTCACTTACATGTCTGGTTATGCATTTATTTATACTAACTCTAGACTTAAATAAACCCTAATGGACCCCTCTTAGGTGGACTTATATGAGACCCCCTTACAATTTATCCAAATAAGTAATAATAACCCAAAGACTAAGAAGAAAATAATAAAAATCCGAAAATTACTATACTAAATATGCTAGATCAGATTTGTCACCATTTAGAAGTCCCAAATAGACTAGAAAATATTATCTGAATGTAGAATTAATTCTGAAGTCTTCTTTCTTTGTTTTAGCTAGGATGAATAAGGAATCCTTATAAGAAAAGGATTCTGAAACATTAATGAATCTTTGCCACACTTGGAAATCATGTTGCAGACTATTAAAGATCCTTATAGAACTAGGAGATTCTCAAAACAAGCTGCCACATCCTTTTAAGAAAAGAATCCTAGCCAAATAGGAAGTCCACAAGTCAAAAGGAAATAATTAACAAAATTCGTACACCTTTTAACCCAAGGTATTGCAGTGCCTTCCCGAATTCCGATTGACCTAAAATTTTAACCCAAGGTAGAAAAACATGTCAGGAGACTCCACGTAAAACTTCATCCCATTCAACTGTCGGAATGAGAATTATGACTGTTGTTGTAAAATTGGACAGTTGTGCATTTTATGTCAGAATCCGAACCTGATTGTTTTTTCATTGTTCGGATCGTATCATACACGTTCCAATCTAATACAATCCGAGCAAGGTCAAATTCAGATTTTGTCGTAAAATTTCTTGCTGTCCAGTTTTACATGAATGAGTATAACTCTAAATGCAGTCGTTGGATCAACTGCAACCTGAACTGAAGATCCCGGAGGTATTGGTCTAAGTTGGGGTAAAGTTTCAGGTGAATCAAAGTTCGAAGGACTTGCGATATAGGTCAGAACATGTTGTATAAATTTTGTTATTTATTTCCTTTGACTTGTGGACTTCCTATTTGGCAAGTATACTTTTCCTACAAGGATGTAAGAGCTTATTTTAGGAATTTCCTAGTTCCATAAAGATCTTTAATGAGCTGCAATATAATCTCCAAGTGGCAAGAATTCATTAATGTTTTAGAATCCTTTTCTTATAAGGATTCTTTATTCATCCTAGTTATACAAGGAAAGAAGAGTTGATGCTATTTAATGAGATATTAGTTATTTTTATTATTTTCTTTCATGTTTGGACCTAATTAAAACTTTGTTTTGAGTTAGGATCCAAGGCTTGTTTGGATCAGGTTATTGGCTTTTCAGTTTAGGGTTTTTGGGTCAATTTTGTATGTGGGTCAGTTTAGCCCACAATGATAAATCCATTAGAGTTAACTTTCAAGAACTATTTAAACACATGTAACCTAATTTTCAGCAGCCATTAATGAATATTACTTCTGAATTTTTCAATTTTAACGTGTGAGAGTGATTCTTGCATTATGTAAAAGTATACGTATAGATCAGATTATTAAAATCCAAGAATTGAATAGATTATCAAAATCATCTTTATGTAAAAACTATACGTATAGATCACATACCTATTGCAGAAGCTCGGCTCGCACTCCTTTATTGTTGTTATTTTGTGCCCCTCATACGGTCCCTCTTAAATCCACAAGTATGCGACATCATTTCTTACTCAAGTTACATTTCTCATAACAATGATAATAATAATAACGACAATGTTGACATCTTTTACATTTGTGTTTTCCATTTTATCCCTTAAGATCATCGTTATTCATTAAATTATAACTATCATCACCAATTCGGTTTCGAATACGGCTTATTTCCTTTTGAACTCTAAGACTCAGCACCACATATCTTTTGAGTGAAAGAAATTTGATTCTGCCCCTAACACGACTAAGTTTCCCCGTTTTTCCAATTGGTTAAATCTACCAACAGAGGTGACAACTTGACCTTTACTCGTATATTTACCTATATTTGCAGTTCTAGAGCTTCAAATTAAGCGAAGTCAGATTTGTTGGAAAGCTAATATCCTTGACTATAACTTCATTGAAGAACCCCTGCTTGCATGTTATCATTTTTAGGCCAAGGTGACGAACCTATCTAGTTTTTATCGATGGTTTTTAGATGAACTTTCCATTATCTTAATTTCCTTTTTCTCTCAAGACAACCATTCCTATGTTTTTTTCTCCATTTCATGACTCCTTCTAAGCCAAACCATAAGCTATACTCATGGTTAATAAATTTTGATTCTATCTCACATAACATACGCATTTGATTCACGAAGTTTCCTATTATCAAGTTTTCATGCTTTTTATTATTAGTAAACTTCCTACCACACCTAATTCATACATCATTAACATATAACATGCTAAAACTCTTCCTCCGTCCACTCAATTTGGTCTTGGGCGAACTTGACCTAAGGGGACTAAGGGTCCCCTTTTTCCTTTCCATGCAATAGTTTGCCTCATTTACTCATTGTTCACATCATAACACATATCATAAGGTTTATTAGGTACAAATTCAGAATTTCTTTTCCTTTCATTCAACCCTCACATGGTCGGCCACTCAAGAAATTTTTCATGATTTTTCTTTGGTAATTTGTTTTTGCATGATTTCATGTTCAAAACAGATTATAGTAATTTAATTAATCTCATTCTAACAAGTTCTACAATTCCCTCAACTTCGCTCAAGAACCCTAATCTACAAATCATGAAATTGGTGCACAATTCCTAATCAAATCTCAAATTGGTTTTGACAATTAGGTTTAGGGTTTTTACTTCGAGGAAATTCGGATTTCAACTCAAATTTGGTTGAAGATTTTAACTTCTCCTTCCTTGCATGCAACCAACCCTCTCATCCTCTTTCCCTCATAATTTCTTCACTTGTTTCCTTGTTAATTCCTTTGTCATTGTTTTTTCCTCTCCTTAAATTTATACCTCCTCTTAAATTTGGTGTTTTTATTAACCTAGGGCCAATTCTCCCATGTTTCCCACTTAAAATAAGCCGATCCATTTTTCTCTTTTTTACGGGGATTTACAAAAAAAGGTGATAATTCAAGACATAGATGGAAAAAGGGTGGTATTTAAAGGAGAGGGAAAAGTAGTTCCTAGTTGTTTAATTCCCGTCATAATGGCTGTGAAATTGGTTAGGAAGGGATGCCCCGAATTTTTAGCCCATATAAAGGAAACAAATAAAGCGTGTAGAACTAACCAGTATTCCTATTGTAAGGGAATACCCGGATGTGTTCCTAGAGAAATTACCTGGATTGAAGTCTCAATTGACACTTTCCTAAGAACCAGCCCTATAGCACAATCGCTCGTATAGGATGGCACATATGGATATATGGTTGAACTAAAGGTTCAGCTGCAAGAATTGCTGGATAAAGGATTCATTTGACTTAGCAATCCTCCATGGGAGCTCTAGTACTCTTCATAATGAAGAAAGATGATACCTTTCGGTTGTGCAATGACTACAATCAATTGAACAGGGTAATTGTGAAGAATAAGTACTCGCTTCCATGAATAGTCGATCTGTTTGATCAATTAAAGGGTGTCAGAGTCTTTTCCAAGATAGATTTGAGGTCTGGGTACCACTAGTTAAGGATTAAGGATCATGATATACAGAAAACTACTTTCAGGACCTGTTGTGGACATTATGAATTTTTGGTGATGCCTTTTTGGTTGACAAATGCCTCGATAATGTTTATGGATTTGATGAATATGGTATTTCGAGCATATATGGATATGCATGTGGTAGTGTTTATCGATGATATACTATTGTATTCTAGCTCCTACATAGAACACGAGTAACATTTGAGGAGTGTGTTATAGGTTTTGACGGAGAATAAGTCGTATGGAAAACTAGATAAGTGTGAATTTTGGCTTAAAGAGGTTGTATTTTTGGGACATGTCATTTCTGTAGAAGGGATACTTGTGGATCCAGGAAGGTAGAAGTTATGCGAACCTCGTGATCACATGGTCACGCAACCCATAATCAAGATTGAGATCTGATTATGGAAAGACGAAATAGGTCTGATAGGAGTGTGACACAATGAAAAACCTGTCCAAGGCACCAATACTATTGAAATGATGTAGAATGACGCCCCAAAGCCAATTAATCTTTGATAAATCAGATTCAGTTCATTCAAGAACTAAAGAATGCAAGAATCACTCTCACATGTTAAAACTGAAAAATTCAGAAGTAATATTCATCAATTGCTATTTAAATTGTTCTTGAAAAAATAACCCTAATGGATCCATCCTAGTGGACTGATTTGGCCAACTTACAAAACTAACCAAAAAACCCTAATCTGAAAGCCCACAACTGATCTAAACAAGCCTTGGATCCTTGATTAGTACTTAAAAGTGCATTTTTATCAAGGTTTTATATCATTATTTTGCACTTGAAGTATCAATAACTCCTTAACTAAAGCATGTTTTATAATAACATATCTAATAAT
>Ga0307510_10006250_pt1 | contig 14213 bp, 5 predicted proteins | sample 12_EM_MG_FD_207224 | JGI IMG/M metagenome (GOLD analysis project Ga0307510, IMG submission 207224) | Populus trichocarpa ectomycorrhiza microbial communities from riparian zone in the Pacific Northwest, United States - 12_EM | ecosystem: Host-associated > Plants > Roots > Unclassified | place...
GTTGGTGCCAGAGACAAAGGGACGGACACTGGAAGAAATACAATCAACATTAATCAGCTCATAGTAGTAAAAGGAAATTCTAAAGATGGTACAATGTTGAGCTGAGGACGTGGTATTTTTCCTTAATTATTTTTTAAAACAATTATATGTAATTGATTTATGAATATAAATAATGAAATCCTGAGCAAGTTGGGAAATTACTATAACCTCAACGCAATTATTTCCAGTTCAAAAAGTAATGCACAAATCTAGAGTTCCAGTCCAGTATGGAATGAACACATCTAATCAACCTTTAGAACACAAACAAGCAGCCCAGCTATGATATCAATACTATCAGAACTTGAGCACGGCAAAAAACAATAATAATAATAATGGCAAGCAGCATATTCAAATATATTTGAAAGCAAGTCCACAAACTAGGAATCCTTGAAACTTCTAAGACACGATTGAACAACGAAACAACAAAAATCCACTTGACAGGGTCAAACTTCTACTTCTTCTCTTCCTTCTCGGCTTCTGCAGCCCTCTTCAACCTGACACCAACATGGCGTGCACTCGTGCGCTCCACACGGAGCTTGTCATAAGCCCTGAATGACTTCATTTCCTCAGTGACCTTCACAAGCTCCACGCATGGCTTCTCCAGTACAATAGGCATAATCTGTCCTTGTACTTGGGTTGCAGTTGCCAGTTCCTCAGGAGCAGAATCACCAGCCTGCAAGGAATACATGTATAAAATGAAATTCCAAGTAGAAAACCAGACGATCATCATATAATTCAGCCATACCACAGAAAGTACCTTGAACTTGCGAGCACGTCTTGGGAAGACAACCAATTTGGCCTTGTATGTTTTCAGCCTCTGAACATTAGCTTGGAGACCCTCCAGAGATCGATTCCTGCGACGGTGATCAACTGCAATTCCAATTGTTGGAGCAAGTTTCTTTGGAATACCAGCAGCCTAGTGAAGAAAAAAGAAATGGTTTATTCACTATACAAAACTAACAAACATATCCACAGTTACCACGAAGAACCACAAATATCCAAACATTACATAGAAAGTGAAAACCATCCCCAAGACTCTTGCAAGACCTCAAGTAAATTTACATATCCATGCTCACAGAGAAATGTGCTATGAAAACTAGATACATATATACATATCCATCTCTATTAAATGTTGATACGAAACATTTCTAAGTTAAAATCTGAAACTGTGCAAAGTAAAAATACAACTCTATATCAGAGTAAATACAGATACCCTAACCTAAAACTCTAAGCAGATGCACGCAATTAATAGCAGGGGAAAAAAATTAAGCCCTTCGAAGATTAGAAGATAATGAAACATGAAAAAATAAACGAAGAATCAGGATAATAAAAAAACAACTAACCTTGAGTTCTTCAAGAGAAAAACCCCTACCAGCTCTCACTTTCATATTATATTTCAAAGTCTGGCCATGTACAATGGGTCGAAGAGGTCCGGCCGTAGGTCGAGGAAAGATTTTGACTGCCTTCTTCTGACGAGCTGAAGATGGTTACAAATAACACAGGCATAAATATTCTTAATATAACTATTTCCAGGAAAGGACCCTAGAAACAATGGGCCACATGTGCAGTACATGTAAACAGACAGACAGAGATGGGTAAATTCGATTAAAAGATAAACAGAAGCCACTCACCTATGCGTCTGCGGGTCTTTCGGGCTGGTTGGTTAAACCATGTCTTGACATAGTTTTGCCAGTGCTTCTTGAAGTGCCCATTGGGCACAACATTGTTATGCTTAACCATGTCTTACCTGAACCAGTACAAGTAACAGAGTGAGAGACACGACATGTGAAACGAATCATGCTGACAACGTTAAGAAAGCAAGGCTTAAACTAACAAAAACTGAAGCACGCTATATCAAAACTAAATCACTTAGTCACTTAGATTAACCATTAACTGGCTTCCTATTGGACAAAACAAGCTACAAATCGAAGCAGCAGGATGGAGAGCACAGAGACAATGATAGAGAAAAAGGATAATAACTTGGAGTTGGGAGAAAACCCAAAACAGAAAATCACTTAATAACTCTTGTGCAAGCTAACCAGCAGGCAATATCAATCCACAAGCTAAAAAAAAAAAGAAGCAATGCTTAAAACTCGTCAGTAGATCCAACAATGTTCCTGGTAAAGCAAGCGAAGTACAAGAAAATGGTTACCCAAATTCTGGGTTACTTCCAAAAAAGAAACTGAAGGCAAAGGAGAGACTAGAGAGACACCTGTTAGAGAGAAAGGCGCGGCCGTTTATGAGAGGATGAGGAAGGGGAGGAGGAAGAGGAATTTTAGGGTGTAGGGTTTTTTAGGGTTAAGCTTTCGCCCTTCAAATGTGACAAAGCCCAATATAAGCCGGCCCAACACCACTAACCAGATCTCGTATTATTATGTAGATTTAAAATATATTTAGTATGCAGTGCATATTTTTTAAAATAAAAAACAAATATTTTTTATTTAAAGTAAAATTAAAATTATTTTTTTTATTTTTAATATTAAATTTTTTATAAAATACTAAAAAAAATCATTTAATATTTTTTCAAGCAGTCAAACGCTGTTAGAAATAGTATTTATCATTATATTTTAATTTGGATTGACTAAACAGGTAGTTACTTAGTTAAAACAGTATTTTTTATTATATTATTTTAAAAAAAAATTCATTTAATTTAACTTTAAATCGTTTTTAATTATTGCGGCCCTAGCACATGCTTCATGCTTGCCATTTGCTTCTTTTTTTTGTTATTATTATTTCTTTCTCAGTTACCTCAGGCGAGCGAAATGGTAAGTGATGCTACAATGATAAATATATAAAATTAAATATGTTTTTATAATAGTTTTAAAATAAATATTTATATATTTAAAATAGAAGGTCTACTAGACATATTTTTAAATATAATATTTTTTATTTTTAAAATATCACTGTAAAACATTTTTAACTCTAAAATTATACAACCAAAACTTGAAATGACAAAAATAATTATTATTATAAATTTAAAACTTGACTTAGAAATTGATCCGGGACAAAATCCAGGTCACGAGATGGAATGGTCAACTCAAGTTGATCCAAATCAACATAAAAATAAAAAATAATTATTATTATAATTTTAAAACTCAATTCAATGGCTGGCTGAAGCAAGGCTCGAGTAATTGGTCGGGAGGATCAACTCAAGTTAACCTAAATCAATGTAAGGATAAAAATTGTTATTGTTATATTTTAAACAATCAACTCGGGAGTTGACTAGGGCGAGCCTTAGATTACGGGTCAGGAGAGTCAAACCGATTGACCTATTTAAAAAAAAAAATCAAAGCAACCTTGTTTTGAAAAAAAAAATTAAAAAAAAAAAGTCAACGGGTTTTTACCCATTTGATCCTAGGTCGACCCAAGTTTTTGATTAAATCAGATTAAAACAATTCTTCCTTTATTTTTTCTTAAACTTGAAGTAGTCTAAGTCTTGAGTCGTCTGGGTTCCGAGTCAACTCGCCAAACCAGTCCGTGATTTATTATTAATTTCAATACTTAATATAAACTAAAATAAAAATATATATCTAATTATTTTTTAAAATATATAAGTTTTACAGTAATATATATATTAAGGATAAAATAATTTTGTTTTCATATTTTATTTTATATATTTACTATAACCAAATATAATATAACAATTTTATCTTATCTTCACCATCTCCGTTATTTTCATCTCTCCAACCACACAATATTTAAAATACAAACCCATGTATAAATTGAGCTAAAGATTGACATGTGCTAGCGTGGCAGTATCATCAAATGGGAATAGGAATGGGGCGTCGTTTTATCTTTTTCACATAAAAAATATTGGGTAGACAACTCTATTTTGCTTTTTTTTTTTTTTTTTTTTACTAGTGAGACTGTATTATTTAACTTTTTATATAGATAAAGAAAGTTATTAATTGATATTCTATACTCTATATATATAATATATGTTAAAAAAATATCTCATTTTTAATTAGAGACGATGAAGTCTCAAAAAAAAACTCTAACATTGAATTGAGACTCCCTTTAATGCGTTATGGGTTGAAGTTTAACCTTAAGTTAGTATATGTAAGAAAAACATAATGTACAATGAAAAGAAATAGAATAAAGATCTCAGAGAGTGTGATTGAATGAACTGGCATGTAGTTTTTAAATGGCTTGAACTTGAATGATTTACCTTATACCTATAAATATTTATAAATCTCGACCATGTCTACTTATCTTCGTAGAAAATGGTATGCACCAGTCCGAGGTATGTGACACTGCTTAAACTTCTTAGAACTCAAAAAATACATTGAGATATGTGCTTGTGTAGGTGTATTATGTCGAGGCTTAAAAATACCATGGCCAACTTGTCGAGCTCAAAGATTGTCAAGCTAGGGTGTCTAGCTGTTCGAGGAAATCCTAAATAGCTAGAACTTCTAGCCTATCCCAGCCAATCAATTTAATGTTAAAAGAATAAATTAAAAATAAAAATATTCAATTAAAAAAAAATAAAAAAAATCTAAGTAAACCCGAGTTAATATGCTAAACTCGTGATCATGTTTACATTCTCAATTGCATTTTATAACTTTTTCTCTAAAATTATTATCTATTTAATTACAGGACAACTAGGTGCATGACTCTTTCTATATAAAAAAATATTCTTTTAAGAAAGAAAAATAGGAGAGGCACGTGGGACTAAGAGTGTATTTGTTTTTGAGGTAACTTTTGTGGTTGTGGTTTAAAAAAAGTTAGTTTTAAAAAAATGTGGTTAGGTGTGGTTAGTTAGATTTAGATACGTGTTTGATAAAAATTATGGTTGAGGTTTATATATAGTAAAAAACATAGTAAAAATTAAATCGTGCTTTTAAAAAAATATTATAGTTAACTTGATAAATTCATTTATGATCTCAAATAACTCTAAAATTAATTAAAAAATCTAAAATTAACTTAATTTCTAAAAATTCTGGAGTTCATATCTATCCTTTTAGATCATGAGAATAAACATCTTAATAAAATTATTTTTATTGTCTAAAACAAATTTTTTTTTTTATGATTGACATTAATATTAATAATATTTTTTTCTCTCTACTTACAAAATTTTTCGTATTTTTCCCAGCTATCCTCGTTTATTAGCTATAATAGCTAGCAAGGCTCAACAAAAAGTGTAGCATCGTTGCACTTCTCAAATTTTTTTTATGGCTGATGGAGAGAGAGAAGGCTGGTAGCACTCGTAAGTGGATAGAAGTACCCAACAATGACAGAAAGTGTAAAGGGCTTATAGGTCTGAAACTTTAATACATGGTTAAATCGATTAAAATTAGAAAATTCAGGGACCTAATGCACTTTTATCCCTTCATTAATCCTCAACAAGAAAAACAGAAGACAAGGCAGTCAACATCGAGCGGGTCCCTTGCCAGCAGTCTACCTGTCATCCTGTCTTGGTGTTCATCATCAAGTCCTCCTATACAGAAACTCTCTTTCCATGCTTGACCTTGAACAGTTGAACTCATCTTTGCTTCATGGTCCCTTAATTGTTTTGGCTCTATTATATCTTGGTCTTTCAAGAAATTCAAGATAAGAGTAGGATAAGCATGGAAGGAGAAATATCAAGCCCTTTACTTCTCAAAGAAAGGACTCAAATACATGGTGGTGGCAGTGGAGGGGAAGAGCAGAGAGGAGGTTCTTCAGCAACAACTATGGTGGTGTTAAGTACCCTCGTAGCTGTGTCAGGTTCATATGTTTTCGGATCAGCTGTAAGTTCTTTCACTATTACCCTTACTATCATTGTAAGTAAATGTGTGGTCCATGAAAGATTTCCTATTTTGATACACGATGAATATGTTGGGATTAAATTTTGTCTCGTGCAGAATCTTGGGCCAAACTGCCCTTAATTGACACCAATTTTTTTTCTTGTAAATGATGTACTAGTTAGATTAAGTTTGCATGGTTTTAGAGGTAAATAATTCTCAAGGCTTAACCAGTGGATGGATTCATCAGTCATAGATTTGCAAATAAAAGATCATGAGTCGTAGCCCTGATACTGATTTGCTGTTAATTAATGCTGTAAGGCAGAACGCAGTGGCATGACAATTGCATTATTCTGAGAAGCTATCTTCTTTTTTTCCCCTCCATTAAAATGCATTTATGAGCAAAAAAACATGAAGTTTGAAAGTAACTAGTAAGATACATTTGGAAAAGAATTGCCCTAATTTTTATTGATGAAAGATAAGGTAGCGGATTGCAATTACAACAGGTGCATTTAATCAGAGGATCTTCAAATCTCAACTTGGAATTTGAACGATATTGGTACTAACTTTTGATGAATATGTTTATATTTGCATGGTGAGGTGTGAAGATTTTCTATTCTAATGATTTCTTTTCTGGGGTGCATAGCAGTCTTTGGCAGTGTGATAATATGAACTTGTTAGGCCTATTGTGCACAATGATATCTCTCCTCCAAAAGAATTGCTATCTATTTCAGCTGTTTGTGGACTAAACTGCATAAATTTTATGTACAGATAGGATATTCATCACCTACTCAATCTGGAATCATGGAAGACCTGGGTCTCTCTGTAGCAGAGGTAAGCAATTATAATACAAGGTTAAGTAAAATCTTTTCAGTTGTTCAATAAGTACTGCATCATTCTGTCCTTTTGCATAAAATGCCTTGTATTGCTTCTTTTCTGTTTATAGGAGCATGGATCTCTGATATGCAGTCTTGTTTTAACACATAAATTGATTTTAGTCGATGGAAATAATCCTGATCTCATTGTTATCAACACTTTCCTAACAGAATGACCTTTAGTAATGAAGGGAATTGTAACATAATAATATAAAACCATTATGGAGCTCGCCTAATAGCTTAAGTTTTTAGATTGAGATGGTTCTTTGACGGGAATAACAATATATCTTTCATGATTAGTAATGAAAGGCAATAGTTGCAGTTATTGAACTTCATCATTCACCAAGAAACTTGATGTCATCAGCCAAATTGCATGTGTCTAAGAAGATTAAAAATTATATGCCATTAATTGAATCTCGTGTGTAATTTATTGTATTTTAATTTTCTTTTGAATTCCTCAAATGTTTACTTTCTTTCTCATTTTTTATGCAGTACTCACTTTTTGGTTCAATATTGACCATTGGGGCAATGATAGGAGCAATAATGAGTGGGAGAATAGCAGATTATATCGGTCGAAGAGGTGTAAGTAGTACCGTGGAATTATAACTGGCTGTACCACATTACTATTAAATTCTACATCAAGCCACTGTTCAACTCTTGATTTTTCCTTACTTTGGCTTTGACAAACCAGACAATGGGCTTTTCAGAAATAATCTGCATTATAGGGTGGATGCTAATAACATTCTCCAAGGTTCTCTTCTCATCTCCATCTGCATCCTGCAGTTTCATTACTATGCTTATGCTCTGTACAGTTTCTAAGGAGAATATGAATGCTTCAATATCAGTTCTATGTTTATTTTATTCAATCAATATGTTGAACTTTTCAATGTGTGTTGAAAGGCTTCTTGGTGGCTTGATGTTGGAAGACTGCTTGTGGGATATGGGATGGGCCTTCTTTCTTATGTGGTAATTCTCTTTCAGCATTTGATTCACATTTGATTACTTGTTCATGGATCAGGACTAAGTCATTTGTGTTTTCATTAACAAAAAGATTCCCATATACATAGCTGAAATTACTCCTAAGAATCTTCGAGGAGGTTTTACAACAGTTCATCAGGTATGGCATTATGAAGTCCACTTAGTGTATACTGTTTGGCTCTAGACAAAGAATATCATTTTCTGACGCCCTACTTACCACTGATTCTGCAGTTGATGATATGCTGTGGGGTGTCAATTACATATCTCATTGGAGCTTTCATGTCCTGGCGAAGCTTAGCTCTAATTGGTAATATTTCTGTCTGCTTAATTTGGTGATCCTACAAAGTAATGTGAAGGTAGTTCCATGACTGCTGGCTTGTCTTTGGTTTCAATCCAGGAACTATTCCATGTATTGTTCAGATTGTTGGTCTATTCTTCATTCCAGAATCTCCTAGATGGTTGGTGAGCAATACTCCAAAATTGTAAACAACTTTGTATGGCCATGAAGGGATTGTAATTTTGTCATTGCTGCTCAAGAAACTTCTGAGTATTTTGTGGCCATGTAAATTGCTAAGATTTCTTGTTCTTGTTAGTGCATGTAAGAAAAGCTAGCATCTTTTTTACATGAGATATTTGAGAGTATATGGCAAATGACCGTTGCAGGCAAAGATTGGGCGAGGTAAAGAATGTGAAGTGGCTCTACAGTGCCTTAGAGGGCACAATGCTGATATTTCTGATGAAGCAGCTGAGATTAGAGTAAGCTTTTTACATGATATGTTCTACATAAAATTGAAGTTTTGCACTTCGCTTTACGATTGTGTTTTTTGTTTATTTGCTTTGACATAAGAATAGAGATGGATTTTAATGGTTACAGGATTACACAGAAACCATTCTGCAGCTTTCGGAAGCTAGTATATTTGAATTATTCCAGTGGAAATATGCTCATTCACTCATTGTGAGCTTTCCGTGATACATCCTAACGACAAAATTTTCCCTTTTTGTCCCTGTGAATTTGGAGAAACATTCAATAGGAATAAAATTTAGGAGTAAATTAAATTTGTTTAGGTTGGAGTTGGCCTGATGGTACTGCAACAATTTGGAGGGGTCAATGGCATTGCATTTTATGCAAGTTCCATATTTATATCAGCAGGTAGATGAAGGATCTTTCATTAATTAATTATACAAAATTTATTCAAACAGGAGAAGTGATCATTTGAATCTCTGATTGTATGACAGGGTTCTCTGGCAGTATCGGGATGATTGCAATGGTTGTTGTTCAGGTTACAACTCTCAATGTTGTTAAGCATTGGACTCTGCTTAATTCTTTTTAAGAGATAAAGTGTGACAAATATTAGAATTTGTTTTCTGCAGATTCCAATGACAGCACTTGGAGTAGTTCTGATGGATATATCTGGACGACGTCCTCTTTTGATGGTATGAAGGCATAGAAATTGTTCTAAGTCTGTGATGTCATTTGAGTGTTAACCCATCCTGAAGTCTACCAATTTTTATAGGTCTCTGCAGCAGGAACATGCTTGGGTTGCTTTCTTGCAGCATTATCGTTTTTATTGCAGGTTCTTTTGGAATAAAATCATTTCTCTTGGAAATATTTTCCCCATTTTTATGTAAATTTGCTGAGAGCACATAGCTTGCTATTTGCAGTACCTTAATAAATCGGTGGCTGTCTCTCCATTTCTTGCACTTTTTGGTGTGCTGGTAATGCTAAATAACTATGAAGGCAAATTCTCCTTTGTTTTTGATATACATGTTATGCTTACAGATCATTCAATCAGATTTATACAGGATCATTCTCACTAGGTATGGGAGGGATTCCATGGGTTATTATGTCTGAGGTAAGTGGACTACGTTAGGCTCAACTATTCGTGGTGCTCGAAATTTTTTTATTATCTTCGATAAACTTTTGAAATATGAATAAATGATGAATAGCTTGACCATAAGAATGATTTCAATTTCAGGTCTTTCCTATAAACACGAAGGGTTCAGCTGGAAGCCTAGTGACACTAGTTAGCTGGTTAGGTTCTTGGATTATATCCTATGCTTTCAACTTCTTGATGGATTGGAGTTCAGCAGGTAATGTTCTCTCTTGCTTTCTATTTCTCTGTTTTATGTAGACAAAATCTAAGCTACCGTGTAATATTCTTTGGCTTCAGGAACGTTCTTCATATTCTCATGCATATGTGGCCTGACCGTCCTGTTTGTGGCAAAGCTGGTACCAGAGACCAAGGGGCGAACACTAGAAGAAATACAAGCATCAATGAATCCATTATCAGCAAAGAGATAAATCCTATCATTTCAGCATAAGACACATTACAAAATAACATGGAAGTGGCTTGGTTCTGCATGTAAGACTAAACATGCTATCAATAATTTTGATTCAAGTTCTTTTCTTTCTAAGAGGTGGAATGGAATAACCCGGTTGAAGTATAGTGATCATACATCTGTAATGCTTGTATGTCCCATATAGGTCTCATTCTTCTACCATTTCTAGGAGTTGATGGCTATTCATAGCTATCACTTTGATACCAAAGAAGTGTTCGGCTTGATGCTTTATTTTTGTCCTAGTTGATCCTGATTCGACATTAGAAGTCCTTTGTAAGAGTGACTGATTATCGTAAGATCGAATAAGGGGTACTGAAGTTGTGATAGAAAATAAGAATCACACTATCTATTTTGAATCATAAAGCTGTTCGTTGTCCGGGCTTATATGTAGAGAGCTGGGTTGATACTTCTTTTTTCTTTTTCATTTTTTTTCGAAAGTTCAGGATATCTGAGATCCAATGTTCATGTCCAGACAAGTCATGCATACAAGAATTGAATTGGTACATTTATGGAAAAAAAAAAAAGTTTATGTTTTGCATCTTATCATTGGATTGAAATCCGAGATATAACAAAGGAATATATCCACTCACAGCTTCAGCCAAGACTTCAAAGGTTTGTGACAGTAACTAATTGAAACCCTGTATGAGATCAAAGGACGGCATGCTTATATCTTGTTCAAGTTTCCATAAGACACATTACAAAATAACATGAGGAATGCTTTGTTGGATTGTGTCCAAATTCCAAACTCTGTACCAGCTTGGCAAGAAAGCAAAGGGGCGATTATTAACAGCAGCATGGATGGGTGTTTTGTCTGCCTAAGGTTGTCAGGTCATGCCAGCAAGAATTCCAATTTTTACGGAAATAATGAATGCTTTGAGACTTGCTGATGTGAACATGGTTAGAGTGCATGGAATGGGTGGTATGGGCAAGAACACGTTGGTGAAAGAGGTTGCGATAGAAGCCATGAAGAACAAATTATTTGACAAGATGGTTATTGCAACTGTAACCCAGAACCAGGACATCATGAAAGCTCAAGGGCAAATTGCAGACCAGCTTGGCCTAACATTCGACGAGGAAAGTGAATTGGGAATAGCAAGTCGACTGCGTGGTAAATTTTAGAAAATCAACCGCCGTCAAGCTCCCTCACTCGAGGAAAACTCGTCTTCAAGTTCTTGGTCAGAAATTGAGCTCTTGAACCAAATTAGTCCATTTCTTTTCATCCTCTAGACTAGCCTTTGATGCGAATTTTGGAAAATCATATTTTTCTTTGTCCTGTTTGATATTAATTTCAACCTTCTAAATAATTATAGCTACTAGTTCTAGTTTTTTACTGGTTAGTATAATCACAACATGTTAACTGACTTCATGTTGTCCCTTAGATTTCAACTATACTTCATGTCCTTGTTTTCAACATGTTTAGTGATTTAGGACTTGTTCCTCTAGTTTCTCAGGAGTCGTTGATCCTTGTTTGTCGAATCCTTTTGACACTACTAAATCTTCGATGCTTTTTTGCCTCAATTTGTTCTGATTTTTCAACAGGAAGAATTTCCAATTACTCGTGTAGTTTCTCAATGGCTTCTTCTCATGATACTGGAACATCCACTATTTTCTGTTCTTCCGATTCCAATTCCTTCAAAGATGACGATAATTGTTGTTCTTATGCTTCTTTAGAAGAAAACTTTATTGCTCGAGCAATTGATTATTAGAATTATAGGTTTATCAGCAAAAACACTATCATCTAGGATATTATATCCCAATCTTCAGCACCATGAGTTAAATCTCTAATGCTTCATTAATGCTTCGTAAACACCATCTTTTATATAATGATAATGCCTATATGGGCTTGTAAAAATAGATCTAGACTTTGATTCGCAGCAAGTTTTTAGGCAAGCTCTTATTCTCATATTTTTTTTTTTAAATAATATCTTTATCTTATCTTTTCCAACTCATTTTTTAATTGAATTCAACAAATTTATTATTATTTATTAGTATATATAATTCTTGATTAATTTTATTAAACTTACATAAATTTTCCTGTTCATAAATTATTATTTTTTTAATAAATTTTCCTGTTCATAAATTATTTTTTTTGGATGGTTAATAAACTGAAAATAATATTTGTATTTTTCTGCATTGCAACGTTTCACGAGGAATCAAACTAGTAGTTGTTTAATTTCTTTGTCAATTGCAAGGTCAATAATTAATGTTAATGGCCAAAAGTTTCGCTTGATGCAGCTGTAGATGGCACAAGTCTGCACATGAAATTTTTATTTCTTTATGCTTGCTCATGAATTTTTTTAATCGAAAGTATAATAAGAAAAGCCGCCTCTCATGACTACAAACAAACTACTACTATTGACATTTGAGTCGACACCGTCATCACCAAGTCTACCCTTTTAGCTTCTTTCCCATTCATCACTACCAACTCTTATTTACTGATAGCTACTTTCATTCTGTCCATCTTCCAGTGGCTGTCTGTGCTCTGCACTCTTATCTTCATGAATCATCTGTCAAACATCCCTGCTGCTTTGCCCTTGTAGTTTGAGGTATGTACTTCGCTTTCACTTGTCCCTTCATGTTGTAGAAGTTGCTGTTCTCTTATGGTTTTCTTTGTATCCGATCTTGATAGGAAAAGGGAAAATTTTTGCTTGTTTACTTTCATCTTGACTTTTGTATAACTTGAAATTATTCTCTCTTGCTCCTTTTCTTTGTATCCAGTCTTGAAGAAAGGGGGGAGAAACAAAGATCATTGCTTGTTGCATTTTTCTTGAATTTTTGGACTGTGTACATTGTTAGCCTTCGTTTGCTTGTGAGCTCCACAAGGAAAAAAGAAATAACAAAGAGGAGATTAAAAAAGAGAGAGAAATCCGAGAGAAAACAAGATGGCTGTGGATATCATTCTTTCTGTTGTATCACCTATTGTTGAGCTTGCAATTGGTTCCTTTAAAATACACATTTCTAATGCATTTTATTGCAAGAGCAACCTCCGACATCTGAAGGAGGAAGTTGATAAGTTGAAAAATGCGCGAGAAAGGTTGCAACACTTGGTTGACGAGGATAGAAGAAAAGGGAAGGTGATCCAAGACGATGTTGCGAAGTGGCTACTTGAGGTGGACGGGATCACTGAAAAGGTGGAAAGGGAACTTGCTCAAGATGAGGGCGGAGTAAAGAAGAAATGCTTCATGGGATTGTGTCCAAATTTTAAAACAAGGTACCAGTTTGGAAAGAAAGCAGAGGAGAAATTAGCAACAGTTAAAGCTAAACTAGAGGAACAACGCAGCTTTGGTTCGATTTCCTACCATGCTGCACCGTCAGGGGTGGAGGTCATGTCTGGAAAAGGCTATCAGGCCATGCAATCAAGAATACCAGTGTTTAATGAAATCATGAATGCCTTAAAAGCTGCTGATGTGAACATAGTTGGGGTGTATGGAATGGGTGGTGTGGGAAAGACCACACTGGTGAAAGAGGTCTCCAAACAAGCCATAGAGGATAAATTATTTGACAAGATGGTTATTGCCAGTGTAACTCGAAACCCAGACATCATGAAAATTCAAGGGCAAATTGCAGACCAGCTTGGCCTAACATTCAACGAGGAAAGTGAATGGGGAAGAGCAGGTCGATTGCGTGAGAGGTTGAAGCAAGAGAAGAAGATTCTTGTTGTCCTAGATGATCTATGGAAGAGGCTTGATTTAGAAGCAATTGGGATTTCATTTAAGGATGAACAAAATGAATGCAAAATGCTGCTGACATCGAGAGAATTTGATGTTTTATCAAGTGAAATGGAAGTTGAGAAAAACTTCTCAATTAGTGGTTTAAAGGAAGATGAAGCTTGGGAGTTGTTCAAGAAAACGGCAGGTGGTAATGTTGAAAGTCCAGATGTCCAATCCATAGCATTGAAGATCGCAACAAAGTGTGCAGGTTTGCCCCTGGCCATTGTAACTGTTGCAAAGGCTTTAAAGGATAAGAGGCTGTCCGAGTGGAAGGATGCATTGCGAGAGCTGAAAAGACCGTCCCCTAGGAATTTCACAGGAGTGCAGGCAGAAGTGTATAGCGCTATAGAACTAAGCTACAAGCATCTTGGAAGTGAAGAGCTGAAGGCGATTTTTCTTCTTTCCAGTCGAATGGGCTACAACGCCTCCATTCAAGACTTGTTGAAATACAGCATGGGCTCAGGTTTGTTTTCTGATGTTGCTACCATAGAAGAAGTCCGAGATAAAGTGAATTCTTTGCTTCATAAACTCAAAACCTCCAGTTTGTT
>Ga0307510_10006251_pt1 | contig 14212 bp, 15 predicted proteins | sample 12_EM_MG_FD_207224 | JGI IMG/M metagenome (GOLD analysis project Ga0307510, IMG submission 207224) | Populus trichocarpa ectomycorrhiza microbial communities from riparian zone in the Pacific Northwest, United States - 12_EM | ecosystem: Host-associated > Plants > Roots > Unclassified | place...
GTTGATGAATACATATCCGTTCGTGAGAACCATCAGCGCTCAGCACGAGCAACAAGTCTTTCGAACTCTACCCACAAAGTGTCGACCAACACAAAGCCAATTGTTAGGCCGCCCGTGTTTAGGCCAGAAACCTACTCGGTATCATCGGGGGATGTGGAGAGGCACCCTAGCGGCACCCTCCCCGTTTCTGAACCTGAGGCCGGACCCATGTGGGTAGGGGAGCGAGGGAATACACAGCTCGCAGAAATTTAAAGTTGCAGGAAGAGCATCTCGATTTTCTGAGGCAGTCACGTGCATCCTCATCATCCGTCTCCTTCCAATTTGCGGGTCCACCAAACTGACTGCGGGGCTTCACCAAGCCCGAACGATTATACAATCTCAGATCTCACCCGCCGACGGGTAGTGACCAGTAATCCATGTCACCCAACCAGTCTTCTACCGAGCAATCCTTCAGGGCCAATCTATCCCAGTTCCGGTGGGCCAACAGCGTCCAGGATGATTCCCAACAACAGCAACCTCAGTCGTCCAATCCATTCGCCAGATTCTACAACGCCGTTGGCGGAGGTTACATACCCCTCAGGTCCAATGAAAGGTCAAATGAGGAGGAAGCTTACTTTGCTCTCTCCAGATGGGACAGGCGCGTATCCAATCTTGTGTTCTCGCCACATTGCATTAGAACCATCTCCCCTCTATCCAGATTGATAGGCTTCGGTGCATGTTTATTGGGGGCCGCAGTCTGTTTTTTTGTCGCCTTTGCGACGGCACCACTTATTCCCATACGACCCGCCAAATTCGCATTGGCCCTTAGGTATCCCTCCTCGCTCCTATCCTCGACCGTCTTCTCATCCTTCCTTCCCCCCAGCCTGGGTAGCATCCTGGTGATGTTTGGGTTCGTTCAACGTCACCTTCTCGTGCCCTTTCACTCACTCGCCGGTCTCATATAGATTCGCCGTCTTGGTTGGTCCCATTACCCACCTCAAACACCTTCTGTCCAAGGAGCGACTACCTTTCTCCGCTGCCTACATTGCCAGCCTTGCCTTGACCATTTACTTCTCTGTATCGGTGAGCCTCATATATCAGTAGGTTCTCAACAGAAACTCACATGACATTCTAGGTCAAATCGTATTTGGGGTCCCTGATCTCCGCAGTAGTCCAGGTCGCCTGCCTCGTTGCATACGTCCTCGCTTATTTCCCCGGAGGGACCACCACCCTTCGCTTCGGTTCCAGCATGATCTTACGAGGGGCATCCTCCATCTTACCCCGCTGACGCCTATCTCCGATCCTTCTTTGTCCGATTGGATATAGTGTATGTTTATTCGCGTCGTCTGATAAAATACTACGATCAGGCACCAAAAAGTCGGTCACCCGCTACGCCTTACGCTACATGTATACTGAGGTCCGTGAACGATGCGTGATAGAGAACGAATTACAGAGTGGATATTGTGGAAGTGACAATTTCGTGGCGGATCATCAAAGGCCGTTCATCATAGTTTGGTCGTTACTTCGTCTTGCTGAGTTTCGGGAAGGCAGAAACAGATTGCTGTATGTGGCGGGTTTCCTGGCGACGGTGGTCAAGACCACAGTCTCGCGGAGCGACCTCTCCACATTTGACATGAGCGCTTGGGATGGCTGTGCGTCAACAGATCTGAACCAATTGTTCCTGCCCGAGACTTACCGTAGACCGCAGTCATCACACTCGAGGACCGGTTTCCAACCAATTCTTTTGGTGCATATATCGCACTTCACCGTCAACAGCCCGCTCGTGAAAATACGCTCGAATGGGTTCCATCCCCCTTCCCCAGGTGGTGAACGTTGAGGAGACGAAACACTATCGCTCGACCGTTTGGCGCCGGGTTTTAGAAGGGTGAATCGATGAACGAGCGTAGAGGGAAGAGATCTGATCGTTGACCCTCCCTCGGTTGCCGCTGTAGTGGAAATTGAAGAGTGTGCAGTCTGGAATGTTTCCACAGAAAAGGCCGAGGTAGCGTTTCTTCTCCCCATATCGTCTCTGGCTCCGTCGCCCCCATCCCCAGCAGGTCTAACCGTGAGCACAGAGGAAAGGGACGGCAGGTTGTTGCCTTGCGGTTGTCGGATCACCGTGGTGCTGTAATCCGATAATCCGCTCTGGGTGTCTTCGATGAGCGGTTGCGCACTATCGCCCGAGTGATCTGCACGAAAGTTAACAGGCGTGGTGGGTACCACGTGTCCCTCGAGAGACCAAGTAATATCACTCACCACTCCATGCGCTGGTGAGACCGACCTTGGTCAGTTTTTCCACAGCCTGCGTCAGCTCTTCATCAGATTCGTCGCTTGCGTAGTCTGATTTAGGGGAGCCATTTGCGACATCCTTTCCTACGCCCATGCCGAAACTTGGTATCCTGGGCACTACACTTGTTCGTTTGGCGCCTGTCATAAACTTGATGGTGCCGACGTGGAGATCTTCAGCTTCCGAGGGCCTGCTCAGAACGTCTGCCTCGATCTCCCGGAGGCGGTCAAGGATCACACGTGTCGTTGGACGCTGCGAAGGTTCGTTGGCCAGACAATCGATACATAACTGGATGAGGGCAGGGGGGCAACCAGGGCTAGCACGGCTCCGAACCTCATCTTGATCGACGGCGAAACTTGGCGCCGAGCGCTTGAACGTATTGTCGTCGGCAAGCTTGCGGCTGGAGATCTCGCAGAAAATGATACCGAGAGAATATATGTCTGTCGGGAGATCGAATTCGTTGCCGAGGAGAATTTCGGGCGACATGTACGAATCTGTTCCGCAGAATGTCAACCGCTTGCTTTCGTCTGCATTCCGAGCGGCTATACGGGCAAATCCAAAATCGGTGATCTTTAAACGGCCATTCGAGGTAACAAGGAGGTTTTCGCCTTTGAGATCCCGATGTATGCAACGACGAGCATGGAGGTAGGCGAGAGCGCGAGCTATGTCCGTGGCAAAGGAGAGTCGTAATCGCCATGGAAAAGGCTTGTTCTTATCATGGATGTATGAACGGAGGTTCCCTGTAGTTTTTACGGACCTCATCAGCGCGAGTGGGTATATAAGGGGATGAGAAAATTCTACCGTTTTCGATGAACTCTGAAACGATAAATATCCGGCTGTCCGGGTCTGGGGCGCGAGACAGGCCGAGATAGAGGACGACGTTAGGGTGCCTTGCCTCCCTAGAAGAGTTATCATGAACGCTGGATCGCCCGAGGAGAACCCGTGAAAGCTGACTTCATGAGCCTCCACTCTCGTTCAAAATATTTGGCGACATCGTAGTCCGTAGATGGCAAGACTTCTTTTATTGCAACTTCGATCCCAAGGTAGGTCCCTGCAGGTATGGTGAGCAGGGGATCGGCGAATGTATCGGTTTGGAGGGTTGACCTTTGTAGACGTTCCCGAAGGATCCGGCGCCCAATTTCTTCCAATTGCCCTTGATGTCCTTCAAGGATGGTAGAAGAGATTAGGCCAGGCAATTTTTAGAGAATTTGTGCAGTACCTCGAAAGGAATGACATCGAAAGCGTCGGAGTGCATGGCGGTGGAAGGTGAGAACAAGAAGCCCAGAGTGGAAATTGATTGATCTCTCGCTCGTTCTCCATCTCACCTGCCGACATCCATCCCAACGAACAACGACGGCTACGACGCACAGTGGACGACGATGGCCGACGACGATGATCACCGTCCCCGTCCCAGGGCAAATACTACCTCCTTTTCTGCCTTTGGATGGCGCAAACCTCCTCCTCCCCAGCCGAGCACGTCAATGGCTACAACATCCTCCAAACCCACATCCATCCACGGTCTCATCGAGGACCTCACACCACCCGCCGTACCTTCTTTGGCATACGCCAGGTCCTTGGCGGCTCTCCTCCAAACAGCCTCCCCTTGTCCCCCTCTCCCCACACTCATCCCGATATTAGGAACGCTCTGCACCGAACATTCTCCTTCATCCTTGGAGGCCGCGGGCTACGATATCCTCGCCGCGTATTGCGGCAACTCTGAGACCACGCTAACCTCGAGCTCAGATGTCCTCGCTTGTTTCGAGCTCTTTGATGCACCATGGACAATCGATCTTTGGGAACCTCGATTCAAAGCATTCATCAAATTTCGTAATGCTATATCATACAGAGACATATTCCTATCCAACATATGCACGACAATAATAGGCTGGATAAAATCCGCTTTCAACCCGATTTTCACCCCCGGTTGCCTCCCTCTATCAGAGACCCTTGAACGACAACGTAGCCTCAAGGAATACTTTTCATTTCTGTTCACCGTCCTCGCTTCTCCAGAGTTCCTGTGCGGAGCCCACGAGGAAGAGGCGACACAGATACTTTCGCTACTGGGTGCGAATGTCCGGATTGCGATTCTCCTACCTCGAGAGGTAACCCCTACCTCATTCTCGGGAAGCAGCTCGCCCCGATTCCACCGTAGAAACAAATCTTCTGCTTCCACCCCTACCGTCGATTCGTCGGCTGTTCGCCACCCCGCGGACATTGCAGTAGAGGCATACGTGAAGTTTCTATCGACCCACCACAAAAAACTCTCGCATTTGGACCTTTCCTCCATCTTGCCCCTTCTATTCCGTTCGCTCGCTTTCTACGCGAGCCCACTCCCTCGCTTATCCTTACGTCAAGTGACCGAAAATCCCTCCGACATCGAGAGAAAAATATATGGACTCATCGATTCCCTGTTTTCGGGGCCACATGCGAGCTCATGCACCCTTTTCTTACACCATTCGCTCTTCCCGGACACAGAAAACAATCAAGACCCTCTACCATCTGTGCAGCTCACATTTGGAGCCTACAGAGTCCTCAGGAACCTTCTCCGTCGATCACTCCTCACCCGGCTAGCTCGTGCTTATATCTCGAAGGCGAGCTCACACACATATACCTATACAGGCGCAGCTGGTTCTGTCGACCTGCCTCAGGACTTTATATCGCTGGCATGGCCGAGGGAGGATGTATCAGTATGGGAATTCTCTAGGGTGTCACCGGTCTTCTGCAAATCATTGGGTGACTGGATGGTCTGGCAGCCAGAAGGCCACCCCCTTGATCCCATTTTGTCCCCAGGTACCGTATTATTGGAGGCCGCTGGTTTATTGACCGACGTGTTATACGCGCTGGACGAGCGGGCAGAAGAAGACGATTTTGACGAAGAAGAAGTGGTAGCGTTGTCCAAGACACTCCATCAGTTGGTCCCATATATGAGGGTTTACCGGTAACTTTCTCGTGTACAAGGAGGAAAACATGTGCTTGACTACTGTCATTCAGAACTCCAGAAGGTGGACCCTATATCTTTTCGCGTTCTCCACATCTGGAGACCCATCCAACAATACTACAGACGATTTCGTTCATACTGTCACGGGACATCTCCCTACCTGTGAACTGGTTCATGCCGAACATACTCCTTTCGGTTGCGGATCACCTCTCAGATGAGGATTCATGCGAGGCGGTCGCTGCGATCGCGAGACGTCATGGATTTTCTCCAACATTGCCAGAGTGGATGGAAACTTGGGAAGATGTGCTGAAGAACCCGAATATCTTCTCGTGTTCCAAGCCTTTGACATGGACCGCGATCCTAGAAGCCGCGGAAACCGTGCACTCCATCATCAAGGATGTTCCATCTTACAGGAAGCCCTGGGTGGAATTGATGTTTGGCTTTTGGAAAGTAAAAGCCCACTCGGATCTAGGTGATGGTGCTGAGGTACTATGGTTGATTTTCGGCGAGGAAATTGTCCTAAGGCAGGCCGAGTCTCGGCGGGAGATCCCGACGGATCCGGTCATGGACGATATACTACTGTTCTTAACAGAAATAGCCGTTAACGATCAAACCAATCTTGGCACCGAATCTCGGTCTCCATCGAACGACAGTTCCACTTCCGCGTCCTCTGCTATTCCATCTTCAACCATCCGACAGGATGTACGCGTGCCCCGAAAGGGTGGGGAACATACTTTACCCTCCGTCATGTCCATCCTCACTACGTTCACGACCGGGAATTCGTCTAGGTCCCAATCACAGAATAGGAGAGCCGGTGAGGAAGATGCTTCCGAATCCATGCAGGATCCAGAGACACCCCCCGCGCAAACCGCTCCATCAAACACCTTTACGAGATCTGTCGGGGCAACACTTGCCCTCATTCTAGCTTTCAGTCAGCTCGCATTCACACCTCATCCAGCGAAGGGGTTCGACTTCTATCTGTTGGTTCGAATATTCCGGGTGTTATTACAAACAGCCTGTTCCTCGACATGCCAAAAAGCTCGCTCGACTTGCTTGAAATTTCTGATGCGTCTCCGAGCAGACCGAGACCACAAAGTATACTTCGCCGCCTTAGGTCACGACCCAGACGGTCACGTGTCGGCCATGGCTAGGATATTGAACCGAGTCAGACCGGAAGAGGAGACAATAGGTCTCCACGGTGGAGAGAGGAAGGAGCGCGGACGTCCAGCGGAGCCCCTTTCGCAACGGCCCCGTGGCCGAGCACTCGCAGTGGCTCGCCACCATTCCCTGTCGAAGCCCAGTCGAAGCGCCTCTCGGGCTACCGGCACTATAGTTTTTCAGCCTCTCTGGCAGATTCCAGACGTCCTACCATTCAAAATTCCTTTCAGCGACGTGCCTACAAAAGGAGTTTCCTCATACGCTCAAACACCGTCCGACGAGAGCGGGCTACTGCCGGTTTCCGAATATCTTCATATCATTATCAACTTATTATCGGAGGAACAAGACTGGGAGATCCTATCATTTATCCTCTGTCATCTGCCGGCACAGATTAGCAACAAACACCTGTTTTGTGGGCCCAAATGCCGCACTCTCATGAGCCAGCTTCTCAAAACACTGTGCACCGGCGCTTCGACCAAAGAACTTGGAGCAAAAATACATCCTTGGCCAGACGGGCTCAAACCTAGGGACGCGTACGGTTTGGCCTATCATTCTCTCTCCGTTCTCATCAGCTACAAGCGTTGCTTCGATGGACAATCCCTACACCACCTCGTTGAAGTCTTTCTTGATGGCTTGAGTGGATCACCCTCGGCCATCAAGTGCTGCCTCCACGCCCTCTCCTTGTCGGCATTCGAATTGAAACCTTCGATGACACGCTACTTGTCCAGGATCTTGGAGAAGTTATCTCAAATCATGTCCAACCCCACGATGTCGGTGCACATCATCGACTTCCTATCCATCGTCGGGTCAATCCAGTCCTTGCATGTCAACTTCCGGGAACAGGATTACAAGATGGTCTTTGGGGTTGCCCTCCAATACCTCCAACAGCACAATAGACAAGATTCGGCGAATCAAATCTCGTGGGCATTGTCCCAGCACGTTCGCATCATGTCGTACTACATTATCTACGTCTGGTTTCTATCCCTTCGACTATCCGATCGGTCGAGGCACATTCCGTTCATCTACCGTCAATTGTTATTGGCCAATGAAGGGCGTGCTACGGTTGACCAATCGACCGAGGTTTGTTTCGACTGGCTCGCACGTTATTCGTACGCTAGCGCAGATCCACGACCCGCAAACTCCATCCTCAGCGAGATAATAACCAACTCTCCCGGCGCAGTGGAGACCGCAATCTCGGAGAAGACCTGGATCGTCGGAAATTCCGTTGTCACTATTCGTACCCTCTCCAGACTCGGATGGCTGGAGGTCATATCGCGCAGAGCGTCGGGCCTTACAAAGTTCCTTTGCCGAGCTGAGAACGTTCCACTCGTGGGACCTGGTGACCTTAACCCGGATATGCTCTCGGTCCCTGCTAGTTTCACCATGGAACGCTCTCGGAGTTCAAGTAGTCTCATACCCGAGGCGAGTACCTGACTTGATGATTATGCTCAGCCTTTGTAAATATAAGTCACCCAGGAACCATTAACCTCAGAGCCAGATGAAGCCGGCATTTCCCCCCCGGACCCAATCACCGGTTACGTCTGGAGTGGAACAGCCCCTTCCCAGCGTCGTAAAGACGTAGCGATTGACCCCTCGTACTTTCCACTCCAATTGTCCTCCTTTCCAGATAAGGACAGTCCCCCTTTTGGGACTCTGGTAACAGACTCCGCGAGGATCAAATCGTTCATCCGTGCGTTGGATCGGGTACCGGTGATCGACACCCACAAAGTTGGTATCATGTATGTCGCTCCTGGGCAAACCACAGAGGAAGAGATTCTCCAAAACACATATGGGTCACCTGCGTACACAAGGTTCCTGGAGGGGATCGGCCGATTGATCAACCTTCGTGGTCAAATGGACGTCTACGCGGGCGGATTGGATCCGGACGAGGACGGAGAGTATGCCTACGCTTGGTGGGACGATAATTCCCAGGTTCTGTATCACACCGCGACGTTGATGCCGACCGACCCACACGATAAGTATTCCAGCAAAAAGAAACGACACATCGGGAATGACCTCGTACGCATCGTGTGGAACGATTCGGGACTGCCGTACAGGTTCGACACGCTAGCCACCCAGTTCCAATTTGTCAACGTTGTCATAGAACCGCACTCTAAAGGGGTTATCGCAGCCTTCTCGGATAACGTCCACGAGAACGAATATTTCAAGGTCACTGTCCAGAGGGCTCCGGGAATGCCAGAGTTCTCGCCCGTCGGAGAATTCAAACTTATCTCTGCCCAGGAGCTCCCGCTCCTTGTGAGGCAACTGAGCCTTCTCTCCGATTGGTTCGCGTTCGTTTTTCAGACGACAGAACGGGACACACAGCGTGTGGAAGTCATCACGAACTGGCGTTCTCGATTGGACACTATTCAACGGTTCAAAGCTGGGCTGGGCTTGACCGAGTCGCACCTAGGGGCTGCGAGTGGGGATAAGATCTTGGAACAGCAACATATTCGGGATTTTTCTAGCACATATTGAAAAACCTCGGTTCTCACGTTAGCCATCTTTGTCATTGTCCTAATCTCGTGTCATAACGGATGTATTACATAGAATCAAGTCAAATCAATGATATCGTCCGGAACCTGAGCCTGGGCTCTACGGCGCGACCTCGCAACTAACAGAGGTGCAACCTTCGGCTGTGCGCGAGGCGGGACGGGCTCACCTTCGTCCGAGTCGCTGGAAATTTCTATAACGTCATCGGGTGTCGGGTCCTGGGTGGTCGAGGTAGACTTCTGTGGGAGGGTGGGCGTTGGGGCGGGTGGGGCCCCAGGTCTTTGGCTGGGGTGGTTCCGAACCTGGGAGGGAGGCAGAGACTGTTTTGCCCCGCCAACCAACCTCGGGGTGACGACTTTAGTGATTGGGAATCCTGCCTTGTCGGCGATGGTAACAGGTCGGACCTTGGGACTTTTGTGTTGTGAAACGTCTGTGGTAACGATATCGTCGATAATGCTGAGGATCTTGGAGTGCCCAGTTAGGTCGGAACGGTCATCTCTGGAAGGCTTGTCGGCTGATTTCAGTGTCTGTTTCTGTGGCTTGGTAACAGGGTAGAACGCCTTTAGGTTCGGCTTTGGTCGAGGCTCTTGTTCCTGGTGTTCCTCCGCCTCATCTGGGGCGGATGAGGTGCCGGTATCTGCTATCTTTCGACGGCCAGTGGATTTTGTACGGGCGGTTTTCTTGGTGGCCTTTCGCTTGGCCTTTTCATCAAATGAATCGATAAGAGAAGGCATCGCTGCCCTGACTATGTATGCGGATACCCACACACGGAAGTTGCACGATGGATCGGGCGGAGATTTCTTTGCATGTTTATCATCTTCGTTTGTTACGTCGGAGGAGGAAATATCAGCAATGAGGGGTGGGCGAATGTCCTTTATTCCCGCGGAGGCGAGTACCACAAGACGTTCGGGGGACACTTCGAGACGGTACTCTAGTAACCCATCGGTGGAATCATGGTTGCGGGTCGAGTGAATCTTGAGGATTATGTCCTGGCAGATCGGTGAACCACCAATCTGAAGATGGGAGAGGGACGTTGCTGTGGATGTGGCTGGTGACGACGATGGTGGCTCGTTTGGTGATAGGTGTGTCGTGGCTGGTAAGGGGGGTCGACCGGCCCTTTGCGTATCCTTCTCTAATACCGCTTCGCGCAGAAACCGGAAAACCGCGGCTGGCCAGATTACGGTGCGGAAGCGTTTTATAATCACATCCCGAACACCCCATTCGAAGTAAAGTTCGCAAATATGTGCGATCTTGCCCAAGTCAAGCGGTCGTTCCCAGGTTGCCTTGATTTTGTGAACTTTTCCCTCTGTCTCAGAAGTGACAGGTTTCGCATATGACATGAGGATGTCGATGTCCGGGAATTCTTCAGGGATGACCTTAGATAAGGAATTATATCGTCGGCCCAGGATACCGCGGGAGTTGTTACGCAATTCTTCTGCTAAATCTTTTTTCCAAGCGATCAAGTATTCCTGTAGACCCTCCCTAGGAAGGGTGTGTGCGGCGGACAACAGTCTATCACCAAAGCCGCATTTTGCGAGTCCGTGGGCCACCTTAGGACCACATCCAGACAACCCAGCCTGGTGATAGTCTCCGCCGCTCAGAAGTGCAATAAGAATGAGGCCACCGTGGGTCAGGTTTATTTCTGACATGTTGAAATCGTTCGCCTTGAAGACAACCACGTGATTTCCATCGTCTTTGGGTGAGGAACCGGCCCCTGGGTGTGAGTGATTTCCTGACAAGGAATTGTTCGGGCTGAGGCGTGGTTAGTAGGTGGTGGGGTGAACAAGAGGACGAAGCGCACTTGCGAATTACCATGGTTCCCCCAAACACAAAGGTGTCAACATCATCAGAGAGAACCGCATCAATAACACCGGTTCTGTTGAGAAATGCCAACTCTGCTTCCGCTTCTCCTGGAGCCTGAACGCTATGCAGTTTCATCACAAGTGACGCAGGGGAGGAATGCCGTTACCATATGCCATTCAAAACCAAAGGCTTCAATGATGTTCTTCATACCCTCCGTCAACCAATGTGCCTTCCCAGAAATCTTCTTGTTCCGTTTCATCGAAGGGCGTTTCGGGCCGTCAAATACGAAGAGAGGTAGCAAGGGGATGCCAAGTAACCTGGAGCATCGGAAGAACAGAGTTCTCAACTCCGGATTCTCTCCTTCGCGCCCGTATGTAGCGTGATAAAACCAGATGCTGGCGTCGATACCAACGCGGAGCCCTCGGACGCCCTCGACATTGAGTTCGAAGCCATCCACGACTGTGAGATTGGTAAGGGATCGTCGCTTGCCAGCAGGCCGCAATAACTCGAGGGGCTGTAAGCCAAGAGAGACCAAGGGTGAGGCGTAAAAAAATCTCACATCCCATAAACCAGGAACGCCCATCACGGACTCGGAGGTGGTTGTAGGAGGTAGGTCGCAGCTGATTCAATTGTCGATCGTAGCCAAGATGTAGCGCGACACAGTCATGTGATGTAATCATGAAATAATAACTTAAATGCATGATACAAAATCCATAGTAAAGCGTACAGATAATCCAAAACCCAACTTTGCGCCCTCACAGGTGTACTTGATTAACCACTGCTGTCATCTGTGAATCGATCCTTTGCTGGGTGCGCTCTGCGGCGGCATCATATACATAATGTACCACTGGATGCCAAGGTATTCTGAAGCCATCGACGGGGCTAAGATTGAGCGAATCGGAGGAATTTGCTCGAACTTGGTCTTGTCCGAAGAAGCTGTCGCCAGCATCAGAGAGGCCTGTTAACAGTATCACCCATCAGTGGGATACAAACGGAGGCTGGGGTGCATACGGTCATCCTCCTCAACAACTCTTCTCTTTCCAAGTGCCTTCTCACTTAACCCAATGGGGGCGATAATGTCATACCCATCACTATCATCACCTTTTTCAGAGGACTTTCGTCCACTCCCTGGATAGCCTGAGCGGGTGGTAATATCTCCTATTGACCTTTGGGGTGATGGCGTTCTGGATCGAGGTTGGTTGGGCGAGGGCAGCCGAGGACCGTGAGGTGCAGGTGGGGGTGGCGCAAGGCTTTGAGTGTTACTTGTATGCGTGGACACTGGCTGCAACTTCATTGGAGAGGTATTACCAGGAGAGGTTCCAGACTGATGGCCATGGGGGGCTGGAGACAATGAGCGCGAGCGATCCGTCACATTGTCGCGCGAACGCTGGTCAGAATTCGTGTCTCCATGCTGCTGGTGCGTCAGGGACCAATGCGCCGGGGAAAGAATACCCGTACCGTCATCTGTTTCTTGATGCCATCGCTTTGACTCCACTGGTTAGCATCGGTTTCGAATCCAACCCTTTCCCAATCATCATACATGCGTAACGATTCGACCAATTCTTCATTCGAAATCAACAGGGCTGCAAGCAGCTGTTCTTCTACCGTCAGTTCAGAGGGGTCTTTACTCAAGTCGAGAACATTTGATTCTTCGTGGTCAACAGGATCGCCAGAAGACACCCTGTGGTTGCGCGAACGCTCGGCACTTGAAGTAGCCCAAGGTATTTGAGCAAATATCAGCTCCTGAGAGGCTCTACATCGTGCATAGAACTCCTGTGAGCGGTAAATACATGTACGATTACGGTCCAAACGAAACTTGCCTTGATAACAATCTCCTTCTCCTTCATTTCTTCTGGTTTTGTATAGGTAACGGCCTCCGCCAATAGTGCAGCGTTACCACGCCCAATTTTGCATTCCTGGAAAAGCCGTCGAATATCTTCGTCCAAAGGGATGATGAGGTTATGTGGACTGGTGAGTGAGTAGCTGGACTGAGGATTGGGTAAATCCTAGGGGATCGTAGATCAGACTGAATTCACATAGTAAAAGTGCGTCCTACGTGTGAGTCTATCGAGTAATTTCCCGTAGATGAGGGCGTCCCCCGTTGAACAGGGGGGTTAAACATTGCATCGTCGGGGTCAAACGGGATGCCCTAGGAGTGGGTAAACACCAGTCTGAGGGGAATCAATGCGGTAAAGGCGCACGCTATCAGGCTTCCCTGGAGATTTGACCTTCCTCCATAGACCACGAAAACCTTCTCGATCGTTTTCTAGAAATCATTCCAGTACATTCCAAGCCGATCGCGTGGTGACAGACTCACTTGAAACACTGATGTGGGCTGCTGCGGCTACAACAGTCAGAAGACGTTCTCTAACGACCGGAACAGTCTGGGGATTTTCCAGAACATCCTCAATGGTTTCCAGAAACTTGCGAGAACTGGACTGGTGGATGAACACTTGTGACGAGTTGCGAAGCATTATAGCCCAAAGCTGCCGGGTAGGTACCCCTTCTTAGATTGAGCAATTGTAGCAGTTAGCGGGGAGTGACCTACACGAGCGGCGGACAGTTGGGCTTGGGGTTCTGCATATCTGCAAATAGGGGTAGTGAGTCCATCGGGTTCAAGAGGGGCTGTAGAGAGCTACGAACTTGAATTCACGTCTTAGGGCTTTGATGGCCTCTTTGGCGTTTGATTCGCTTGAGGACGCCCGTTCACAAACTTCTAGCACGAGAGCCCAATCCTCTGAAGCAGTTGCTGTCAGATAGCCTTCCACACAGTCAGTGCAACCGATAACAACGCGACCGAAGGAATCACCGCACCAATCATCCTTGTCAGTTCTGCCGGTCCATCATCCTCTCGCCCTCCCCGGTCGCGATTTCTCCCTCTTTCCCCATCCTTTTCCCTCTCTTTGCGTTCCCAAAAGAGCTTCCAATCCTTCTTATCATCCCTGATCGAAGGCTCGTACTGACTAGCACGGTCATCCGTTGTGGTCGCAGGGTGAGTAGCTTCAATGTGAGGATCAAGTGCTCTCAGAATACCGACTGCAGCAACTACTCCTCCAGGTTGAGGCTTCTTGCGTAACAATCGGGAATCTCCATCGCGCTCAGGTTTAATCTGCTTTTGTGGCAGTGGAAGCGAGGAGAAAGATGAAGACCTGGAGCCGGAAAGAGGGTACGGCTGAGGGAGAGGAAGCTGGGTATCCTCTTCGATGACACGTTTCGGCTTGTCGCGCCCAAAGAATTTCTTCATGGCGGCGGCTCAGGGGTGAGGTCAACAGGAAGATGGAACGTTTGCTGGTGATGGAAAGTGCGGTGGGAAAGTCTCTGTCGGAGTTCGAATTCTCGAACTCGACTAACCAACAGCACTTGCAAGTTCTTTAGCCTCAGCTCTCGAAAGAGTGTCCTTCCGAATACCCGAGATTTGATAAGTGATTTTTACAATACGAAGGGGATCAGCACTCACTAGTGGTGTACAAATGCTGACCATAGGTGTATCGAAGTAACGTAGTACGGAAATCTGACTGGGCAGTGGTGTTGGATCCTTGGTTGAGAATACCGTC
>Ga0307510_10006252_pt1 | contig 14211 bp, 17 predicted proteins | sample 12_EM_MG_FD_207224 | JGI IMG/M metagenome (GOLD analysis project Ga0307510, IMG submission 207224) | Populus trichocarpa ectomycorrhiza microbial communities from riparian zone in the Pacific Northwest, United States - 12_EM | ecosystem: Host-associated > Plants > Roots > Unclassified | place...
GCTAAGTTGTCTTAAGTGATCCTTGGCTCCTAAATGTATTCTATTCACACCTTTATTTTTAGAATTTTAGCTATTTTATTTTATTTGTTATCACAGATTTCTCAAAAACCTTGGCTCAAGCCCCAGCAACACTAGCAGAGAGGGCAGTGGGACTGCAGGACACAAAAAAAGTGGGACAAGGGGGGAAATATAAGAAAGTAAGGGGTACACTTAATTGAAGCAGTGGCTTACCTAACTCAGCAGGCCCAAGCTGCCCAGTTGTAGGCTAAAATGGCACCTGCAGCATGGCATTCTGCAACACTAGTAATGACAAAATCTCAATCCCATTTCTTTGCTTCTCCAATTGCCGGCTATCATATTCAGCAGCCGTCTGATCTCAAGAAAGACCACCAAAGACAGTGATATATGATAAATGCAGTTCCAAGAAGTCAGAGATGCATAATACTCTTCACATATCCCTCGAGACTCGGAAGTCCAAAAAGTCAGATCCTCTCAATAGACACAGAGAACAAGGTCCTTCCCGTTCCACACGCAACAACCGGTCAACTACACTTCTCCTGACACCTCAGCTCCGTCGCCTGCGGCGCCATTCTTGTTCGTAACCACATTCCTGTCCTCCACATTGGGATCCCCAGGCGTCTGGGACTGTTGTTGGTGTTGTTCTCCAAGACGTAGCACATGGTCGGCAACACCAGTGAAGCTGCTCTTGAAGCGCGTAACTTTGGGCTGTGTCATGCCGGGGGTGTGTGGGGTGGCCGGCCGCCGAGCGCGAAGAATTGCCTCAGAAAGTGAGGGTGTCGGTGAGGAGCTATGGGAGGCTACACTTACCCCCGGGCGTAGACGTGCAGCGTCATTGATTGGACCATCTGGTATTGGCAACACTGGGCCCGAATGAGGCAAGTAAACGGGGGCGGGCGTCGCGGGTACATCTACGATGGGGGTGATCACAGGTTCCACAGGCTTCTCGCCGGTGTGGATTGAATCGTTTGTGGGGGCATTGTGATTCTGCTTTTCATCGCCTGCTTCGGGAACAAAAGGGCGCGCGGATGATGCGCGCTTGTTATCCCGTGGTATTGGGGGCATGGAACGACTGCGGCCAGTGAGAAACGAAAGGCCCTTGAATGCTGGAATCGCGATGGGACGCAACACTGGGGTGCCGCTACCACTTGCTGAACGATGAACGAGTGGAGCAGGCGAGCGTATAACACGGGGTTGAGTGGAACGTGCAGATAGCTCTGGTGCAGAACCCTTGCGTTTCAGCGACGGTGCGATATCGAGGTCCGTAGAATTGCATTGCGGAGGTACATATGATGTGACTTCGCCATGGCGTGCACCTTCGGTATCGAACTCGTCATAGATCTCTTCGCCTATTAACTCTGTATCGAGTTGTTGAACTGATCGACGAGAAAAAAAAGATATACACACCTTCCAGAACGTCTTCAAGCGTAATGATACCAAGCGGGTCAACGTAGGGGTCAAAACCGAGAAGAAACTACAGAACAAGTCAGTACTGAGTCTTCGACACATGCCACTCTACTTACTTCATTGGCACCTTCCTCGGTGAGAACCGCATCTGCAGGCATATTCTGTTCTAGACCGGGTGTTAACGCAAACTGAACGAGATTTGGTCGCTTCGGTTGTGACTGGGCTTCTTCCGGCCTGGGTTCAGACTCAGGTTGCGGCTCAGGCTTGACAACTCCCATCTCAACATCCTCCAGGCGCGCTCGTTTCTTGCTGCGTTTACGTTTTTTTCGAAACGAGAATGAGCGGCCTCCCTCGTCCTTATCTGACGTAGCTTCGCTCGCTAATGTACCATCACGATCGCTCGTTCTAATAATGCTATCTTCACTGGTATTTGAGCGTTCCGGCGTTCTTAGTGTCTTCTGGGGCTTAGAGCGCGAACTCTGGAGTTCATCTTCGGAGGAGCCCTCGGAGGATGAGTCGGAGATCCCGACACGACTCTTAATGCGCTGCGTGATGCTTTTCTTAACAGCCTTCTTCAACGACGAAGCCTTCGCTATCGATGTACGCGTGACAATAGCCATGTGTGAGCGACCTTCCTGGAACTTATCAAGAATGCCAAGGAGAGGCTCGTTCTGCGCGACGCATGGCACTTTATGTAGTGGGAGACTGCGCACGGGAACCGCATCCCCAGGATCAAGTAGAAGGCACTGGGAGGTCATTATGAGAATCATTTTCGATAGACCCAAGGCAGAGGAGGGCATACCTGTTTGACAAGAAGCACGCCTACGATTTTTTTCGCCTTGACAGTCTGGCCATCGGGAGCAGGCAAGTCGATTTCTTCATAGACGGGGACGCGGCTGTGTCCCGTGACACAAACCTCTCGAAGGGTTTGATAATCAAGTCTCGCATTGATTGACAACATGAAAACGTTCTCTATCTTGGTCATTGCCTATAAACTGATGTTAAAATTCCCAATTAATTAATGGGCAGCATAGGCGCACGTGGCTTGTATTCTTCTCTTGAAGATCCAGCGTTGCACCAATGATGGTGACAGTGTCGGAACGTAAATCGCCACCATACTCACCGACTGACGAATGCAATGCAATCAATTCTTTCAGCTCTACAAGTCCATTGTTACAGCATAAGAGGGAAAGATAACGGAACGTCGTACCAGCGCGGCGGTAGATGATCCCATGATGTGAGCCGAGCGTCAGTTCGAGGATCTTTGCGATAGGCCACGCAATAATCCCCTGCACTTCCGCATTAGACGGCACGTTACAAACATCAAAACAAATGGACGAACCAATGTCCACAGAAGCACGCGTGTGACGCCGACCATCTTGGCGCCTATGTAAAGTCCATGCCGAGTACAGACCGACTGTGGAATGATTTCCGCGAAACTAACAAGAGAACGAATCAGCAAGTCGCAGTGATAGAAATGGCGACGGAATTGAATAAGTGAGAAGGCCCTCGCCAGGAATATTTCAGCGACAAGCAAATCTCAACCCATCAATCACGAAGATGTGTGACGACCGAGAAGTGCTCGTAGAGCTCTAGTAGCGGTGCTCACATGACGATGAGCACCGTGCTGACGACGACACTCTGTACACCTCCGCCGAGGATAGGGTCTGAGATCACGGGAAGTGACTCATTGACGATCATATTCGCGAGGAGGAGCGTGACAAGGAGCAGGTGACCATTCTGGCGGATAGGTTTGATTTGGTTCGCATACTTGCGTTGCCGACTGCTCGCCAAAGGCCGGGGTTAGCGGGGTTAGCATATAGCCACTGAAAAAGTGCTTATGAATGAACAGATGACGCACGGGGTGCCACTTATGCTCAAGACGTGGAGCTGGGTTTCGTCAAGCGACATATAGCCCAATGTTAAGCCGGCAAAGATACCCGAGAGTATAACAAGGACGGGCATGAGAACAGCACCGGCGATGAATTCAGCGTCATGCTTGGTGTGGTCACGTTTGGCGAGCTGGTGGGTGCTGGAGAAATCAGGCAAGGTGGGCACATGTTGAGAGATAGTTGCGACCAGGGACAAGAAAGAAGGGCGGGAGAAAATCAGGGGCGGGTGTACCATAAGTTGCTGCGCAAGCTGTGAGTGGCCCGAGGTTTCGCGGACACCACCTTTATGAGATTACGGAGCTTCACCTCAACCCCGTCACGTAATCAATACATCGAGATCGTTTGTGAAAATACTCAAGAGACCACACACCGCAGAAGTCATAATGACTCCCCTATAATATCGTGTGTCTACTGCACTCAATCCTGCACTCAATCAAGATGTGGACCATTAATTGTGGTCGGAACCTCAGTCTCAGACGGCGTCTTGTCGCGCGCCACACTTGCGGGGATGACCGGTGAGCGCGGTGAGCGCCGACGAGCCACCAAGCACAAGCCAGCCACGACAGCAAGGTTCGGTTCATCCCGGCGCTCCCCAAATCGGTTATGGCCGCTGTCCGCGTGATCGGCCTTTTAGCGCTTGCCAATTTGTGCACGGACCCACTGAACTAAGGTTCCCTGTGCTTGATATCTGACAAACACTATATCTGATCCTTGATCCGTGTAGGGTGAAGGGCCAGAGACAGGGGTTAATGTGCCCATGGTTCTGCGCTCCTCTTCGGTTCCGGTTTAGGACAGAAAAAAACAGCGCCAACGCCAAGGAGCTCCACGATGCGCAGCTTGGATTACAGTTCATCCCAGCAATCCACATCGCTCCGAGACGCCAGCGTTTGGAGAGACTTCAGCCCGGGCTAGAAGCGCATGAGAGATTGCCACGTAGTCAAATTTCACCCCGTGACCTGGGCAAGTTCTCAATCGTTGATTTCGTATGCTACATGCGTCATGGCTCCAAGATACGTAGCCAACAATACAAGATAGACTCGGGCTCGTAGAACACTACGGGGGCCAGTACGGGGCCACCGAGCGGATCGACAAAATCAAAGGCTAAGTGGGCCTCGGGCGTGAAGCCTGACCCTAATAAGGCTCGCTGAGACGCCGATACTACCCGTACTACCTTGTACAGTATCAGTACGGGGCGCGTACATCGCACATCCCAACTGTTCCACCACATACCGGAATTTGAGAAATGGAGCAGCAATCGTGAGTGATATTTCAAGTCCTCGAGTTTGTGGACCCCGACTGGTGTACCGCCTTTGATCATGATCGATGTCTGCGGGATGGCCTAGAGAGGGACGCATTCTCAGATTCACAAATCACGATTTTGACGGCTGGGCCCCAGGAGCACCCCACCCGGGCATCACCCACGCGGTCCACCGTCCAGACCAGCACACCGCGGTCCACCATCCATGCCAACACATATTGGTCCAACTGTTGTTGAAACGTCCAAGCAGTCAACTAACCCGACTTCGCCGCCCCATCAGGAGATTAAGATCACCCACTCTTTGCCTCCTGCTGCGGGTAATCAGATCAATCAGAACCGCGGCTGTAAATGTATCGTAATGTAGCACAACATGGTCAATTCCTCGGGCATGTAATGCGAGTATCTTAGCGCGGGTACAAGTTGGTAGTCGGGAAGTACATAAACGTAGGTCGTGAGGTTATTGGCAACATTCCATTTTGATTGAGGCCTTGCGCCACTAGGAGCCACCAACAATGGTGATGTTTTTCTTCTGGCGCCCGTGGTGGCTCCATGTGCCTTAACAGTACTACGGAGGAAAAAGTAAGCGGTCAGGAGTGGGCAGTGTCCTGATATGAGCTTGCGACGACAAACTTAAGCTTACCCTCGTAGCCCCGTGAGGGATGTGAGGGAGGCATGGAGAGTGCGCAAGTTATACAATTTACAAGGCACCACCACGAAGTGGTGTATCAAGTAACAAATAGAGATGCCTTGCCAGTTGTCTTTGAATGATTAATGATCACTCAAGCAACTTCAGCAGCTGCACGAACTTGGACCCAGTGACTGTCACGGCATTCGTAACCACGAGGACGCATTGTCCGCAAAACTACCCACTCACTGAACGTACGAGGAACTCGGGGGAACCAGCGACGCGTTCCCTGCAGCCCATGCAGCTGTACATGAGCGGTTATCGGACAACCACTTTGGCGTGCACCAGCGGTCACGCGTTTTACAAGTAAGGTCTCACCCAAGGGGAATCCCTCATGGTTTCGCTCGGGGATGTGGATGACCGTAGTTTTGTGGACGACGTTGAGTGACCAAACTGAGCAATCGTGACAAGTAGATTGGGTTGTCGTTAGGACGAAGGGGGACCAAGAGAAAGGCTTAGCATATGAGGTATAGGCAAGGAGGCTACTTTATCGCGTATGGAAGGGATGACATTGAAAAAGGCGAAGGCCCATTCAGGGCACTGGAGCATTGGCTTAGAAGTCGTTCTGTAGACTGAGATTGTCAGCCCTTGGATGACCCAGGTGGCGACAATTGCATGGTAATTTTGGGCGACGGAGAATACTAAGAAGGTTATTGTCACGCGGCTGGGTAACCGAGGCCTCCATTGAGTTGAGCTGGGGGCTTGACACTCGCCGTTGTCGCGTGAGAAACGTGTGAATATCATACCAAAAATAAACCAAACTAAACAAGGATGTGAGGAGGAGGATGCGCTGTTCGCTTCCCACTCACTCTTCCAAGTTATCGAAGTCACGCGGCGGGCAACCGAGGCCTCCGATGAGTTGAGCTAGGGCTTGACATTCAGCATGCGTCGCGTGCGAAACGTGTGAATACCATACCAAATTAACAAACAAAACCGAGAGGATGCACTGTCCACTTCCCACTCACCCATCCAGGTCATCATAATGTTGTTCTGGAGCGGTACTCTACAACCCCTTGTTGTCGTGCTCACTGCGACAGGCATCGTCTGTGCACTCGACTCTTACAAGCCGAGGTTCAACAACGCCCAGAGCGTCAACCTCTGGAAGCTGCTACACCACCGTGCCGCGGGCACTGATGCGTCCAAGCAGCCACGGTGGTACGTGGACCTGGCAGGGGCTCATGATCAAGCACAGGCAGGCGTGCGAGCACCCCCAGTCTCCGTTCCCCCCACCTACAGCACCCGCGACCAAGCAGAGTTCCCCGAAGAGACATTCATGCAGCCGCTCGACCACTTCAGCAACTCCACCGACGAGACGTTCCCGCAGCGCTTCTGGGTCAACAAACGGCACTACCGGCCGCGTCCTGGCGCACCGGTCATCGTGATCGACGGAGGCGAAACGAGTGGGGAAGGCCGTCTGCCGTACCTGGACACGGGCATTGCAAACATTTTGGCGCGCGCGACTGGTGGAATCGGGGTCGTGCTCGAGCACAGGTATTACGGTGCGTGCATGAGTTGCTCTACTCACCCCCCACTGTGCTTGCGTGTAATTTGTATGTGTTGATCGATCGATACCGGTGCTGGTCTGTGTTCTAGGCAAATCCGTTGGTGTTCAGAACTTCTCGACGGATGCGCTGAGGTGACCGCCTGCTTCGTTGGACTTGTTGCGCTGCTGACGATATGGTGCTGTAGATGGTTAAACAACGAGCAAGCACTTGAGGACTCTGCCAATTTCATGCGTAACGTCAAGTTCCAGGGCATTGATGAGGACCTGACGGCGCCGAACACGCCCTGGATATACTATGGCGTTCGTGTGTTCCTGCTAGCGTTCTTAAAGATGGCCATTAACACTGACTACTTTCGTTGCGTCCGTCGCAGGGCTCGTATGCAGGAGCGCGGGCGGCGCACATGCGCGTACTTTACCCTGACCTCGTGTTTGGTGCTATTGGGTCAAGTGGTGCGCCCTGCCTTTTTCTCTGTCCTATCACGTACGACCTTAAACTTGACTGCACGCTTTGGCCACTCAGCCGTGACTCACGCCGCGCTCACGATTTGGGAATACACGGACGTTATCCGGCTCGCTGCGGACGCAAAGTGCTCCGCCAACCTTGTCAAGTCGATTTCCACCATTGATGGGATGCTCGAAATCAGCTACCTTCGTGGCCCACTGAAAAAGCTCTTTGGCCTTGACGGGCTAAAGTCTGATCAGGACTTTGTCTCGGTGCTCACCGTATGTCTCTTTGCTGTGGTTTCGAGGGTGAGTGAACTAGTATTAACGCCTGCCTGTGGGTCAGAATCCGCTCGGCTCGTGGCAGGATCGGAATTGGGATCCCGCTGTTGGCTCGACGACCTTTGTTGATTTCTGTGCGACCCTAAATGGCGACACTCCTTCCCTGCAAGACACAGAGCGGACAGTTCTTCTCCCAGGAGGGCCGAAGGTCAATGTTGCTCTACTTAGTTATGCCAAGTGGATACGCGAGGTAGGTGCATTCGAGTTGTTCTAGATCTCAAGTCGCTGAAACTGGGACGTGCAGAACGTTGTCAACCTCTGTCCGCAAGATAAGGGCATGGCCGTCGAGGACTGCTTCGGGACGAACGATGACTCGAAGTATCAGGCTGCGGACCTTGGTCAGGAATGGCGTCCCTGGACCTTCCAAGTCTGCACCCAATGGGGATACCTGATGGTGCGCCTCACATTTACCCTATCTTCCTGACATCGATCTGATCCAATGTAGACCGCACCGCCTAATTGCATAGTACCCACGATCATCTCCCGCCTCTTGGATATAGACTACCAGCACAAGATATGCACTCAAGCATTCCCACCAGGAAAATACTACCAAGTGCCACCACTGCCGAATGTCACTGCCGTGAACGCTCTGGGTGACTATAATATAGCGGCAGACAGGTTGGCCCTTATTGACGGCGAATGTATGTTGGTCTTTTTTATTGACCATCCCTATCCAGCAATGCTAACTGCACACGGATCCGCAGTTGATCCGTGGCGACCGTATACACCACATAGCACCTATGGCGGCGCCGTGGAACGTAACGATACATTATTGAGGCCATTCAAGCTTATTCCTGGTGGGTTTCAGTTCTTCTCCTCGGGGTTCTTTTTTTTCTGAAGTATGCCCTCCAGGTGGAGTCCACCACTGGGACGAAAATGGGCTCGTGGACGGTGCGCGCGAGCCCAAGGACATTCGGCAGATTCACGATGAAACCATCGAGTTCGTGAAAGCATGGTTGAAGGACTGGGAAAGGCCCGTGGCGAAGTAATCTCACGATCCGCTAGATATGTAGTTATTCCTCTCATTTTAGTTAGACGGCATGCGATATGAAAGTCCATTCAATGGTTCTATCTCTGGGTCTTTGGGTGTGTGCCAAAAACTTCAAATCATCAATATTACAGTAATTCATGGGACTGATGATAAGTCCATCTTAGCGACTTTCCGTTCAAAGAATCCTGTCACCCGAGATCGGAACGAAATGCAAAGTTACGTTTGTGGGACCTTGTGAGGTCAACTGCTCATTGCTCCCTTTGGGGATGCATACGAAAAAATTGGAACGATACAGAGAAGATTAGCATGGCCCCTGCACAAGGATGACACGCTGTTTCAGAGTGGTAGACCTATGGGTCTCAATATTTATTTTATTTATTGTTCTTTTCCATTTCTTTTCGGCCACTCTGTCTGAGCTTTTGTCACTTGCCATATTTAACAGGAAGATGGGCGGGCAAGCCTCTCGACGACGTCAGCCACGGTCAAGTATATGCGGGCTTCCTTCGTCAACATTTTCCGACATCGCCGGTGTTTGTTGCTAGTCTCACTATGGCTGACGTATCGTGTCTGCATTGCATGCCAGGTAACATGTCCGACACCAAGGTATGTCTTTTGAACCAATCAATTACAAACCCGTCTATTTGCACGCACGGCTCAGGGAAACCAATTGCTTGCACATGTTAACGTACCGCGCGGACCCCTGTCGTCGCCATTCCACTTGTAAGTCATCCAGGTATAAAGCTTTATGATATGGTACCCTAACTTGAACGAGCTTGGCAGTTATCTTCATTGCCTTTCGGGCCAAATGTTGTCAGGACCCTTGAACCAAATTGACACGTCCTTCTTTACGTGACCAGACTCGTGATTGTCGATGCTGCCGCAGCACAGCAACGTCATATACTATTACCACACCGGTGCAGCCAGGAATGAGTCCTGACAAATACCTTTTAGTAAGGCAGTCCGTGGTCCTCACGGACCCCAGTCAAACCGACCGCTAAGTGGATCGCAGAGGCTTCGGGCGCCACTCATTCTGTAGGAGGCCGGAGCGTACGGAGGTGATGCTTGAAAACGGCGGCACCAGATGCCAAGATATCAAAGCTGGGCGCAATTGAAGATACCAGGCGTCGATTTCAGGGACAGTTCGGAACAGTTCAGAAGTTATGAGGAACCGACGGCGGGCAAGGATCAAGCACCGTGACAATCGCCACTTCGCCGAGGCTCGCATCATTGGTAGTAAGCGAGCCGCAAAATCCGAAGGTGGTGTGGGTTTGATAAGGCCACATGCCGCGGCGACACCACACCGCTTTCGAGGAGAGAAGAGAACAAATACGACGATGATGACCCTAAGTGCCCTGCAGGTGAAACCGAAGGAAGCATGGAACACACAAATCGAGGCTGTGCAAAGGGCGTCGAGGAGAGCGAGGATTATCAAGCACCATTACAGTGCGGGCAAGATGCACTGATGCCGAAAGTTGTTCTGAATCGGATAACCAGAGTTGTTTACAGGGGTTCAGAGTAACTGTCATCCGGTCCACAAGAGTACAGCATCTATTTGCCACCTTCAGGCTTGGCCTCACGCGTGTGGTAGTGGTTAGACATTTATTCAAGGGGTCACAATTACCATTCAAGTCGATAAATTGTTTCATATTTGTATTGTATTCTGTCGTCCAGGTGACATGATAATGGTGGATTGCCTATCATACTATATACTGGACTGTCATCCTTCTCTTCTGCATCACCCGTGCTCATATATTCGAACGTAACCGATTACGGAGACGGCACTGCAAATGGGCGCTCTGCCTGTACCATTCTGGGTGCTCGTAGAGTAGTATGATCCGAGGGGCCCACTTCTCACCACGGTGAACCCAGCTATGATATTCGGCGGTGACGAACTTGCAAGCGCGGCTAGTAATTATTAGGCGCAGAATGCCGACATAGATACGCGGAATTTAGTATATTCGTACGATATGTTTGTGTAACAGCCTCAAGGGGTGTGTGCATCAAACACCTGTCAACCGCAATTAATGCCGAGTGTATAGTGGCAGGTGGAGAACAATTACCGACCTAGGGAGTGTAATGATCCATTTTTCACGCCCAGCTTCCCGTGTGTCGACACCCCTGACCCCGGCACGCTCATCCCACGTGCAGGGTCACAGTAACTGACTGGACTATCTGTCCGTGGGAACCCGTACCATTCAGCTGTTTGAGTACCAGGGCCATCGTTGAACGTGCCAGCGACAGTGTCACCGAGAGGTGATTCGAGCGTGACGTCGGGGATTGGTGGGTCATGCGGGAGTAGGTAGGGGCGTGTAAAGGAGAAAAGGAGGACATTGAGCAGGCCTAGGGAAAGGTAGATAGCGTCGACGAAACATATAACGGAAAAGGAGACGGGGTGATGTGCGAAAGTTCTGTAACGCACAATTGATAAGGGCAGAATCTATGGACCCCGTATTAAGACGCCTAGGTGCACGGTAGCTAGATAAAAGCGCTCACAGTTATTATGTAGACGAGTGGATAGCTAGGCGGGGAGACAGTGTGAGTTGGAGGCGACTGAAAAACTGAAATATATCCCACAAGAGTAATCCATATGCTTGTCTGACGGATGCAAAAGCGTTGAAAGGCTCGGGATTTCGCAGCACTTGTAAGCGTCTCCCGTCTGTCGTGATATAGCCCCTGAAGTTGAGGAAAAGTATTCCGTATATCACGATGTTGCATAACGTAGTCGTCCACATAAATACGAAATCGGTGGCAGTACGCTGGACTGAATACTCGGCGCGAATCCAGCACCCTGTTCCGTGTGTCAGATCCGTTCATGCTGCTAAAAAGCATCGGGCTCACAATACCCCGTCGGGCCGTAGAAATGATGCACGCCGTTAACAGCGATGTTGACAGTTACCAGAATGCCAAGAGCGACCCAGAGGCAGGCGACGGCGACGAAACTGTGGTTTACGCCCAATTTAAAGTTGGGCTCCTCTGTGTTTTTCCTGCGATCGCCATGACCGGTTTTCCAGAAACAAAGGACTCGGATTGTGTATAGTGAGATGAACTTAGCATTTCGGAACAACCGGAGTGAGGATGCGCAAAAACGGGCACAACGAAATTGACGACTGACCAATGTCCTATAGTCAGATACGCAGGTGAGGCTTCTCGATCGATGGACTGCTCAAATAAATATTTGTTACTCACGAGATTGCCGAACCGACATCGGACATCTGCTTGATGGCACCTAGTGCACCGGGCCTCATGTCAACAGCATTCTTTCCGGCAGCTTCGAGGAACTGTACCTTGGGTAGAGCAGTAAGGGCCAGATCGTACACTCTATTCCCCGATAACATGAACATGGGCGACATGACAAATGTCACTGAAATACTTACTGCGTCTGCCGCCCACTTGATATTCATGAGCCCGCCTGAAGAAGAAGCTCCAATTAAGAGAAATAATCGTCATTTGTTGTCCAATGACTCACCGATGGCCTGAACAAGGTCCCACGCGAGCTGGTTAAGGAAGTAAACCTCTGCGGGGCCACCTAGTCTCCATCGCCGTGATGAACCTGGAGTGACACAAACAACGCTATACTTTGAAAAGAATCCACCAGTCGGTTGACATCATGATTCCTGCGCAAGCAGGGTACGCAACTCACTGCAATGTAAGATAGGAGGCCGATGATAGCACATGCTGATACAGCAGATGTTTCAGCTAGCAAGACAAGGCCGACGCGCTCGCCGAACGTGAAAGGGGAACCGGTGAGAGCCATACGGTTGTTTCTAGGGAGGGGTCGCCATTGCTAGAAGGATGGGGTCGTCCCTTATAATACCGTTTGAGCTGTATAACCCCGTTCAATTATTATACTAGTAGTAGGAAGCATGCGTCTGCGTGTATGGTATAATTGGAATTTCCGGACAGCCACGCATACGGCGCAACTCGGTGTTGCCTACGTCGATGCGTCCATGCTGTGCAGTGTATCCCGTGGAATCCTGAGATTGCCCGAAATTGAAATAAGAAATAACACCCTAGAAAATGACAGATAGGATGCTGGGGAACGGCTTCGCATGGAAGATTCAGCTTCTCTGCAAGGAAGTTGAGTGAGCTCGCCACAGGTTACTGGTAAGCGCTAGTAAGCGCCTAAAGGGGGATCAGTATCCCATCACCATCACCGTCTCAGCGTCTTGCGCCACCCGCCACCCAAAGCTATGCATTCCCCGCCTAACACATGCTACAATTTTCGAACTACGATGACAACACTGTGATGAGATCATCTTCTCAAAATCCCCTTAAAGACCCCTAAGACCCTTGTTGTTACTTCTGCTTGGGTATCATTGGGGATAACGACTGGTAAACGTTTCTACGTTACACAACATGCTTCGTGCTGCACACATGGCCGTACTTGATGGGTGCTATGACCTTGGTACTGTACATAATGTCACATCACCACTCACAGCCTTCAATAACCCTAATAACCAGTTGAATTGGATCCCATACACCACACTGCGCCATTGGCGATCGCTTCTTATCCTGGAATGGAGACCGCCTTCGAGTACCCTATCATCGGGCACCAAGGAATAGCCCCAAGGGTGCCACGAGAGAAATGACTTCAAAGTTTGTGCGAAAGTCAAGGGAATTCACTGGATGACGTCCTGCTGTAGTATTGCTTGCCCGCCCAGGAGATACATCTTGCAAAGAAGCGGCTGCGTTCATAGCCTGACTTGCTTATCGTCGTGACCATAGAGATGTATCGGTCAGTGGGAAACCATACATCCTGCAGGGAGAGGCAACCCAGAGTCTTCGTGTTGCCAGTACGGTAGTACCAGGTTTAATAAATTCCTGCGTGCTGCGTGCTGCGAAGGCTGCAGGAGCCTGGGTTTCGCGTCCACGACCCTCTGCACATGAAATGATTTCAAGGTCAGGGTGGCGGATGGGATAGCGGATTCCCTCTCCAATACGCGTATTCGGCCTAGGGATGGGGTGGATGACGGTGAGGTGAGATGAGAGATCTGGCTGATTCTTATTCACGTAGTATGTATAAGCCATGTAACTCTTGAAAGAATATGTAACCTCACTTTCATGTGACGCATCTACTAATTCGGACATCTAACAAACACAGATGAGGCGCACAACATCCCACTAGTCCATCGCAGATATGAACCCCACGGACATTACTCTGGATCCCAACTAGAAGGAGAACTTGAATAGATCTGAAGTTCCACACGGGAAAAAATGGCCTAGAGTCTTGGAGCTCGACAGGGCGTATGTAATAAACCAGGCTGGGTGGATGAAGTGAATTCAAAGTGATGAGGGACACGTTGTGAAGGTATTGCCTCGTTTTCGTGAACCCACTGAGGTTGTCAGGACTGAAACACAATGGAAAAGAGTTGGCCATCTTGCTGGCAATAGTGAAACGGCTGGGACCTTCCAATTATGCAAGAAGATATGGCTAGAAGTCAAGGAAGGCTTGCGTGCGATACGCCCACACCTAGTTGCGTAGCTGTGAGTGCCCTATTATCCCATATTGTGGGGAGAACAAAACAGGCCTCACCTTCCGATCGAATAGATTCCGACGCCCTAGGATGAGCATTTCCGTACAGCCTACGTTTTTCCTGTGTGCATCACATCGAGAACAAAGACAGCGTGGAGAGATCTACAATGCAGATACACAGCCTCTCATCGCCTCGCATG
>Ga0307510_10006253_pt1 | contig 14210 bp, 13 predicted proteins | sample 12_EM_MG_FD_207224 | JGI IMG/M metagenome (GOLD analysis project Ga0307510, IMG submission 207224) | Populus trichocarpa ectomycorrhiza microbial communities from riparian zone in the Pacific Northwest, United States - 12_EM | ecosystem: Host-associated > Plants > Roots > Unclassified | place...
GGGGAAGGAAATGGTGCATTATAATTGGACCGAGGCCTAGGAGTTCCTTGAAATTTGAGTGGGACATTGTTACGCGACCTCCTGGAATTTGTGGGGTACATTACAAAAGTGCTACATGGACACCTCGCTTGAAGGCATCTGCATCGGCGATGTCAGCAGGGTCTAGGGATCCGACTGGGGTCCCATCGTAGTCTAGTTCACCATCTATAAAAAAATTGTAAGGCGGTAGCCCAGGCAGCATGTGTCACAGCGAACTCACTTTGTATTGGTTCCTCATATTCATCGCCCAGAGTGTCTTCACCCACAACCTGAGATGTCCAGGTTGAGGATAGCATTGGCGGTGATGCCATACAAGGAATGGCTGCAGATAGTAGATGCGATTGAGACGTTGCAACGACACGGCGACAACGCAGATCTTGAGTCCTGGTGACATGCTGAGAGAGGCCACAAGGGGTGAAATCCTTCTCACAACCGGGGCACCGTACTTGAGCGGGTAACATGGCATTCACGGTCGGGGTGGAGGTAACAAGAACGGGGACTGAAAATGGTGGTCAAAGAAAGAGGGGGGGAAAAAATGCCTACAAACAAATTTGGTCAGCCAGTACTGTGACACGAAGATAAAAGGGGACATACCTCTCCATATGAACATCATCCCTATTCCTGTCTTTTTGTGCCATAAATCACACTCTTTTCACTCACTCACTTTGCTTCCACAATGCCACCACGCGCACGCTGTGTACAGCCCAGGGCTACTACCAACTTAGCCAGGTGAGAACGTTCTTCATTTCATAGTGGTCGTCATTGGCTCAAAGTTACTGAACCGACAGTGCCAGCAGGCAAAATAAAATCGTGTATACAACCAGCAACGGCCCTGAAAGTAAGTCCACCTGGGATATCGTTAGACTCTTCTAACACACCACAAAGCTTGCAGGAAACGTACCCTTGCATCCATTCAGCCCAGTAACCCCCAAAATTCTACTGCACCATCGACCAACAATGGGCCACCCCCAGCAAAGAGAACACGGAACAGTGGTGTGTGTATTGCAGATGTGGGGAATCGAGCTGACCAATACTTGAAGGTCCTGTAAATGGTCCCCCTGTTCAGCCAGATTTAATGGGTCAGGGATCACCAGCTGAGCAAGGGCAACTTACCGTCATCGAGAATATTGGCCTGCAGGACAAAGATACTGACTTGTTGTTGGTTCGGAGTTGAGTTGCCACCTTAGTAATCACGTTTGTGTACTGTCACCTGACTTGTGTTCGTGAAAATTTTCTGCATCGTCTTTTTACCCTGGCCACAACAGCCTCCCCTCCGCAACTTTTCTCAACAACTGTGCCCATACCCGCTTCGACGTTGCCAGAGAAGCTGGCCAGGTTCGTGGATATGACGGCAACGATAGCGACATAGAGACCGAGGCTGAATGGTTCGACAAGCCATCTAACAACGCTCCTAGGAACCCCTCCAGAATGTCAAACGCAATGGCCCTCAAGGTATGTTCTTCTTCTTTTTCAGCGACTCTACACTTACGAATTTTTTTTAGATACCATCATGGCACGAACCTCTGAGTGCTACGGGGTCGAGTGCGAGTATCCCTAGCATGACCCAGGCCAGCAATGATGCCACGTCACGCGATTCTGGCACCTCTGCACACGACGCTACTTCGAGTTGCCAGGCCAATTATGAATGGCCATCTGATACTGACCTCATCGTCTTTCCAGGGACTAACAAAGTTTTACTCACCATCCAGTCCCCCTTGATGCGGTCGATATTTCATGATGCCTTCAAGCATCTTTGAGCGTCTCTGCTTTTCATTCATGCTTTTCCAGACCCTGCTTTGACTTGTTCAATAATCTCAGAGGCGCTTGGTGTTGCAACTCAGTCTCACTTGCCACAGGCGGGGACTATCAGGAACCAGCTGGAGTTGGATGGGGAGTACCTGTCCAGAATGTGTCGTTTGGTGCGTCCCTCTTGTTACTCACTTTGAATATCTGTTCACTAATACTCTTAGCCGCGTGGACGGATTCCCCTTTTCCGAGGGGAGGTGAAAGAGCGATGTGCCAGGATGATCTACCTCAGCTTCTCTTCATTTGGATCAGCGACCGACATCGTGCAAGTGGTCGAGAGGCAGTTGGCTGACTACTGTTACACCTTTCCGACGACACATGTATTTTTTTTTTTTTTCACTTCTCAATGTAGTCTAACTCATGCTCTGTTAGGGTGATGCGCTCAAAGCACTTCCATATCGCACGCGTCCCTATTGCAATCCCTGGATCGTTTCAGTCATCAAGGAATCGTATTTTTGTCCTGGAACTGCATCATATGCCTATTGGTTCGAAGAGTAAGTCGGTTACTTTCTTTTCTTTCATGGGACAGGCCCTTGTACTGAATTGTCATATAGTCACTTTCCGACATCTATTAGTGATAATGGGGTATCAAGGCGGGAGGTCCCAATACCAATGGTGGCCCTAGTGGCCACAGCGGTGAGTGCTGTCATGTCTTTGTAACCCAATCTTGACTAGCCTCAACAGCTCTATGCCGCCATTCACAAGTGGCATTCGGGAAGGCATCACCCAACGGAATTTTCAGCCAACTCCTACCTTGACGTTTATCAGGGCCATATTGATACATTTCACCATATTCAAGAGAATCAGCCCAGTGCCTTCCACCTCATGATGTCCGACATATATGCTCAGGCAAGGTGTGTGTTGGGTTACTCAATTTGCCATCATCACTGATATATTGTTGCGTCATTAGTGCAGCAGAGGAGCCAGCAGCGGTTCCGATTGCAGACATCAATCTTGATGAAATGGAAGGGTAAAAGGGTCATGATTGCATTGGTTTCAACACACCTCTTGTCTACAAGTCCTATTGTACGTTCTTGGTCTTCTCTTACTTTATATATTTACTGACTTAATTCAGCTCAACAATAGGTCTCTATACCAGTTCTTGTTCCTCATTCAGTTCTTGTCCCTCGTTTGTTGTGTTGTTCTCCTTGATTCTTATCTCTATATGTTACCTGGTGTTGATATTACCAGTGGACAATGGGCCGTGTTAGTGTACTGTCGTGGTAGTCAGGCCAACAAGTTAGTTACATTGATAATATGATCTATTTATTGTCGCAAAAATATGTGTGATTGTTTTAAGAATTATCCAACAATATCACATGGAAGATCGCATGGAAACACAATAATTTATCAATAATCTGAAGTTGGCTACTGGCGGCAAGCTAGCGAGTGATAATATAATTTACTTGTAAAATATTATTAATTATCACTAACGAACCCAAATTATCATGGGGGCACTTTCCTGATGAGGCTCAGTGGCTTGGGTCACATATCGTCAAAGGTTGATTAATGTTGACTGGCGAAGAAGGCAGGGAGGAACAAGGAAAACCGAGCGACGGGAAATCGGCATTAACAAGCAGTCGATAGGTGTCTTATGTATGAATGCCCAATATATATAAGAATGGCCATCAAAGGTCTGCGAATCGAGAGCCTGAGTGAACATACACTATACCAGGGGGAAGAAGGTACATAGGAATCTGACTATCAAGTAAGTAAGAATGAAGGGGGATCGGGTCTTGGGGGGGCACGGGATGAAAGGAAACAAGACGCAAGAACGGAACATGAGGAGGGGCAAGGAGGGGCTGACGCCAATTAATAAGGAAACATTGCGACCTATGACAGTAAAGTAACATCCCCACACCACATCTTGACCCCTCCTTCCCCTACGTAGCCTATCCAGGCATGCCCTGGTACGTCTTTGAGTCGAATGATAACGAGGTACAACACAGTCATATCGTGCGGGGCGGGTGAGGCCGTGAGATTTGGCGCAAAGCACCGGGGTGGGGAATGATTGGTGAGTTTAATGGGAAAGAGCACAGACACGAAGGAGAAGAAAGAAATGTGATGGGGATAATGCAGAAAGGGACAGCCAATGGCGATGGAGGAAATCACTGGGGAGATCTTGACAGGCGAGGGTGATGGACGGAAGGCAAGGACGCTGCGGACAAAGGAAACCAGACGATTCGAAGTTGTGATCGTCGCCAAGATTGTGCGAGCACCAACCAATAATTGTTTGTGAGTGATTCCACTGTGATTCTGTGGGTAATCGGAACTGGCCGCAACTCTTACCTCACAACACATCAACAACCAGCTCCTTTCCCTCCCAAGAGTGCACAGTCACAGGGTGGCCGGAGAGCTGCCATCTGACGATGAAAGGCGCAATTGCATCGACCACGTCCTCCGATGGCTGAAGTCCCTCCAAGAAAACACTCTGTAGTGCAGGCCATACTTCGACTACCCCTTCCCAAGTAAGCTTGTGCAATGCACGGGCAACGTGTAGTCCTGGTTCGCCAGATAGATATAGGTATTTCACAGCGGTAAATGGGCCTAGAAGTTCCAACCAGTATGCATTCTCCACAATGCCTTGCGAAATCAGTGGCCCATATTCATCCTTGGTGAGGTTGAGGCATTCCAAAGAGGAAATGAGGGATAAGAATGAGCTACGGGCTTGTTCCAGAGATAAAAAGCTCCCTTCTGACCATGGGAGGCTGCTGTGGATGCTGAGAATGGTGTGATCAACAGTCTCTTTCTGAGAGAGAAGCTTGATGGTGACGTCGTAGTCATGGAAGTGTAACTCCGCTTGATCGAGGACTTTGAACAGTTTGGTGCGATCAACAAATTCTGTGAGTTGTGGAGTGTTCAAGAGAACAGGGCCGATGAGCAACATCTGGAAGACGTGGAGTAGAGGGGCATTGATCCGGGCTACAAAATCCTCCAAGTACTTGGTATTGCCCCCAAAATGAAGCCAAATGAGATGGCATAGGTTGACGCGTGTCAGAGGCAGATGTTGGTTCCGATCGGGGTAGAATGCAAGAGGTGAGAACCCGAGGCGAAGATCTTCAAGCTTGGTCAAAGACGACAGGCAAGAAGCCATCCCCTCGGGGGAAACGTAATCAGAAAAAGGAATATTTACAAGGCAAAGATTGACAAGGTCATTTGTGGACAAGAGCAGTTTGTGTAATGCAGGAAATGTAACACGATGCAAGCGAAGTGATCGCAGACATGGAGCAGATCCACCCAAGAACGAATCCTTGAGGATCGCCTCCTGTCCATCATCGTCATATGGATCAAGCTTCAACAGGGAATGACGCATCCATGATTGCAGTGAACCTGGAAAATATGGAAAGCAGGAGACCCAAAAAGGAAATTTGAGACACGCGATCGCGATGCCTGAGTGCAGAAACGATGTTTTCTGCACCCACCATCAGCATTGGCGGAATTTCAGTCAAGTTGATCTCCTTGCACCATATGACAATAGGCAAGGCCAGCCAAAGATCCAGAATCTCCCTCAGAGGCCTTGTATTTGTACAGAGAATTCTCAGATTGAGGCAGCACGACAACGCAAACATGAGCGATCGCCATCTCTGGCACACATGAACCAGCATATGCCATGTGTCTATCTGTCCCTCTATGAGAAATTCAGGCAAACCACCCACTTCCTCCATATATAAACTGAATATTTCTAAGAGGGGATGGTCAGGGAGTGTTTCGATGGTCACGGTCATTGGTCGATAGAGTGGGTCTGTAGCAGACAACTCAGTAATCGATACAAAGTGCCCCGTGAATGGCCACTCACCTTGACCGTCTTCTATCTCCAGATCATTTTGACAAGGCGAGACACCGGTTACTGATTTGGAGTGATGGATGATCGGCATGAATGAGGTATTTGGAGATGAATACTTGGTGAAGAAAGTGTTGATTGTGGGATAATTAACTGAAGACTGGAGCACCTCCAGGTGGAGATTAGTCAGTGCCGAGGAGGCCTAGTCAACGTGGTGCCAGAACAAGGGTGGAAGTGGAAATACTGACCTCAGCCCCCAGAACAGAACCCTTGTGACGACCAGGAATCACATCCTTCTTTCTCTTCAACCACCATCATCTAAGAATCCCGCTTGCATATTCTCTGTACCACAGGAATCTCGCGACTCTTACTGCTGGTTGTTTAGCTCCCCAACATCGAAATAAACCTTTCTCATTGTACCCAACCCTTTCTCCGAGTTGTCGTCGTTCTCCAGCCCCCTTTCTCTCCTTCCCGACCTCCCTTCCCCGCCATCCTTGATGGAATCCTTTATCCCCAATGCCCCTGTACCTCCCATCCCCATTCCCTTTGGCCAGCTCACCATCACTGTTGCCAAAAGTCTCAAACCCTCTCACCCCATTACCATCACAAACCCCATCCTCCTCTCTGACTTCCCCGATACTCCTCAAGGCGCCATCACATACACAGCCCTTCAACGTGTTTCTGAAATCCTCTCCCATGGCTTCCTTACTCCCACCAACACTCCTCTTGACGAATCTGCTCCTAACCATGAACTCTGGCTTTCTACAGTCTCCCAGATCCTCGTCCATATCCATAACAGTATCCACTGTACCCACAATGCTGATCCCCTTCCCAATGCTTTCGGTGCCCTATCTCCCGACGAACTGGATTCGTATACTCTCCTCTCTAAGACTATTTCAGCTCTTTCTTTGATAACCGTTTTAAGAACCTCGTTACTGACACAGAGGACCCGGATACCGAGTCCTGGGAGATTTGCCTTCATTGTCTTGAAGAATGTCAATATCCCATCACCAAAGCTGACTTTGAATCCGTCCTCATGTCCTGTGTGCAGAACATACATGCAGCCCACCGCACCATCATCAATAACAAACTCCACTTGCTAACTATTGAAATGGATGATTGGGTTGACGACAGATGCACCCAGATCCAGAATGCCTTCATAGACTCTGTCATCTCTGATGACCTTTCTTATCTTCACAACGTCACTGATCAGGACCCCCGCCTCACAGCTTGGGCTACAGCTACCCTTGCTTCTTTTACAGACACCGCCAAGCGCTTCATGGCCCAGGAAGCCATCGCCACCACAGTGGAACCTCTCCTTATCAAATCCCTGCAAGCCACTAAGGTCAAAATCAACACCAAAGGCGAAGCCTATCTTAACAACTACATTTGCAAAGAATGTGTGAAAGCTGAAGCTGCCGCCAACTGTGATGCCCTCCTTTTCTATACTGACACCCTCAATGCCCTCAAAGCTAAAGCTACAGAGCAATCTAAACATGAGATCGCCAAGTTTAAAAGCTCTCTTAAGGTAAAGAATGAGGAGCGCAAAGCTGCGCTTCTTGAAGATTTTGATAAATGGGCTCCAAAGCCTTCTCTTGCCTCTTCTGCTTCTGTTGTTTGCTCTTCACAACGTAAAACTCATGTTGATCAATCTAACTCTATTGCTGGCCCTTCTCTGGGCCCTCTTATGTCCTGATATTTATCCTGATCTTGCTCCCTTGCCCCTTCTCCTGATTCCCTCCCTTCAGGCCAGTCCCCGGATCAGATGACACCTTGGGCTTTGCCTGTTGTCGATCTCCCCCCTACCTGTGCTAACACAGAACAACCTGTTCTGACCCTTCGCGCTCCCCCTATGGACGTGTCGGTTGGACCCCCTTCTAACTCTTTTGAAACCACTATGATGCACGTCAATACTACAATGCTTACAGCGTTCAAATATCCACCTACCCCCTCTGCATTCAAGCCTCAAGGGCCTCCGAATACGCAGACAGTACTTCCTGCCCCTAATCAGGCAGCCTCATCCTTTTCTTCCTCTATTGATCCTAACACCTCCTCCATCAAATCACTCATTCATGGAATGTCGGAGTCTTTCCTGGCTAAACTCCAGGAATCCTCCTTCATTGCCCAATCCCAATTCTCTAAACTCTCCCAGCATCTCCAGAAATTGGAACAGCCTTCTAAGGCATACTCACCGTCGGCTGCGGCTGCCTCTTGGTGCCCCCCATGCTCTTTCCAACCTGACACCCCTCCGGGTTCCTATGACCACACCCCTATTGATGATGACATCCCCACATGGTTCTATGGTGATGCCCAGATGGGTGACACCCTCGACCCTGGTTGGCTAGACCCTTATCTCCAGACTCTCTACTTTCAACATCTCTCTCTTCTGACTTCTCATGTTCCCACTGACATGCAGTGTGATTACATTTTGACCCTCCCAGGCCTCTTTAACATCTACTGTCACTGCTTTCAAATTTCCCCTGACCATCATCTCAACAAGTACAACGTCGTCCCTTTCTGGGACTTCATTGATGAATACAAGAAAATCGAAGCCACAGGTTGTGACCCCTTAGCACACGAATCTGACGCCCTGTGCAGTGGCCCGTCCAGGTCCCCCAATAAACCAGAGGCACCTGTTCTTCATCCGCTTTCTTTGGATCCTCCTGCACCACTTGGTTCCATCCATCTCTTCCCTCTGTGTGCACCCTCTCACCCCCCTATTACCACTATCAATGTTCCCACCCCTCTTTGTGCCCCCGTAAGCGACCACACTTGGGGCCAGGCTAGACCTAGCATCGCCCAAGAGGCTTCTAACCTTCCAGAGACCACGACCACTTCCTTGGCTCCCCGCCCTGCCCCTGACTCTTCCCTTCCTTGGAAAGTCATGGGAGTGGGTAATAAACCACTTTCCTTTGCTTCTGTGGTCGGCTCCCACCCTACTAACTCAAACCCACCCCCAATTAGAGTCACGCAACGTCCTGCTTGTCTCTCTGACATTCAGCTCGAAGCAATGATGCGGAACCAGATTATCTGCAATTATGAGGTTCATTTCAATGCTACCGTCCGCACTTATGGTGCTAGTAAGAACTCTCTTATCTTCGCATACAAACATGCCTGTTCCACTGAGGCGGCATCCTTTGTCCGTACCCCAGCCCCACCAGCTGCACCTTTCTCCTCTTCTTCATCTCAGTCCGCTAACTGCTCTTGCCCTCATGCCCGTCCAATTTCTACCACAGATTTTACTATCATCCGTGATCCCTCTACGATTGCCCTTCAGATACCTCAAGGCGACCCTGCCTCACTAGTCCAGTCTCTCCAGACCAGCCTCCACCAGGCCTGCCCAGGTGGCGCTGCTCTACCTTTTAACCTTCTGAGCAGTCGTTGGAGCTCTCAGCTCTCTGCTAACTTTGTTCTCACCTTTGCAGGCCAGCCCTCTAATGACGATATCCTCTGTTATCATCATGTCCTTTGCACACCTTTCGGCCCCAGGGCTTCTATCCTCCCCCAGCAAGGATATACTTGTGTTTCTATTAATTTTGTTCCAGTCATATACGATGATGAGGGCAACTGTGCCCTGTCCAAGGAACTGTGGCGTCAATTAGAGATTAATGACGCCTTTAAAGGCCTCCATGTTGTCTCCGCACCCAGATGGCTCCACTTGTCTTTCAAGACCACCAAGGAGAAATCCTCCATTATCCCTTCCTTCCTTGATGAGGATGGCTCCCACCTCCCTCGTATCACAAAGAATCTGGTCTTTATGTTTGGCACCGCTTGTGAAGCTAAACTTTTCAATTCTCTTCCCCTTATTAGACAATGCAATTGATGCCACAAGCTTGGCCATTTGGCTGAGCAGTGTAATCTGTCCAAGAATGTTATCATCTGTCCGATCTGCAGCAGCCGTCATGCTGCCAAAGATCATACAGGCAAATGCCCCACCACTAATCTCCACACAGATTTGAACTGCTGCTGCCCAATTAAATGCATCAACTGCATCTCGGCCCGCCTTCCAGGCAAGGGTCATATGGCTTGTGACCTCACGTGTCCCATATGTAAAAAGTTCTGCTGCAACACTAACTGCACCAGCGACTCTTCTTTGGAAGAGATTGATCGCCCTATGATGGTTGACAAACCTGTTCCTCCTGGGACTGCACTTCCTTCCTCTCAACCTACTGATGATGAACAGATTGTCTTCTGCCCATCCTCCCCAAAAGGGAAATCAGCAGCACATATAGATGACACTCCACCCCCACCACCCCATAAACCTCTAGTCTTCCCCGCCTCCCTCCAGGCTATTGCCAAGGAACTCAAATGCTGGCACAACATAACCAATTGCTCTTATTTCTCTTCCCTTTCTACTGATGAGCTTCACAACCTCAGTAACTATGGTCACCTTAAGGCCCTTGAGCTTAACATCAACATTCCAAACCTTATCCAGTCACATACTAATGTCTGAACACCCCATACAGATTTTATTGGTCAACATGAACCGGCAGAGTCCTCTGACTCATGCACTCATTCAAACCACCACTGCTGACGTCATTCTTATTCAGGAATCCTGGATCGGCACTATTACCACGGCCTGTTCTGATTCTGACCCACTGGGTACCACCATCCCTGGTGCTACCAATAATAATATGTGGGAATGCTTCCTCCCTTCTTTCACTAACCCAAAAGAAGTTCATGTCGCTGCTTATGTCAGATATGACCTTGCACACACCTTCTCTATTGTTAATAATCTTTCCCATCCCCTTTCCACCCTTGAGTCCATGGTACTTGACTTTTCCTTTGAAGATGAGTCTTTACGTATCATTAATACTTATCATCGCATTCCCATTGAATCTGGCCAACATAATCTTCTTCATCTTCTTTCTCATGAACTTGACCCCCTTTTACCCACCCTTCTGGTTGGCGATTTTAATATGCATTCTCATATTTGGTCCTTCCCTTACTCTATGATCTCCCCTTGGGCCTCAGACCTTGTCGACTGGTTTGACAACCAGGGACTGGAGCTCCTTAACCCACCCTGCATTGCTACGTGGGAGAGTGGCCATGACGATCATCAGCCTTCAGTCCTTGATCTAGCCCTTATCAACAAGGCTGTGGTGATCTCCAGACAGATCTCTGACCTCCATATCTCCTTTGAGGAATCTATCTCCTCGGACCATGCAGCTTTATGCCTCCTCTGGTACCCTGCGGAATCCATCCCCATCACATCCCCTCCCACTCTAACTGGTTTTGTGGTTGATGATCTCTACATGGACTCCTGGCTCAAACTCTTTGGGCCACTCCCCTCCCCATCTATTACGGACATCCCCTCTCTTGTTTCAGCCACTGCACAACTCCATATCAATATGGACTCCACCTCTTCTCAACTTTTTTCCCGTTGGAAAGCACCTGACCCACGCGGCGTTTGTTGGTGGAACCCCAAATGCAATGCTGCCCTTACCCTCATCCACTCCACTTCAGGCAGACCAAAGAAGGACGCTGTAAAGTCCCTCCGCCAGACCATTGCCTCTTCCAAGCGCAAATGGGCCCATGACTTCCTCCATCATACTACCTCTGACAACCTCTGGGAGGCTGCAGCATGGCATAAGGGTCATTCCATCAAACGCATCCCTCCTCTTCTTGTTGCACCCAATCGCACATCAGACAATCTCAGAGAAATGACCAAAGCGTTCAAACAACATTTCTTCGTCACTGATCACCCAGAAGTGAACCCTTTCCAACATGATGATCCAGACCCCCTTCCTCCCCAAGACCTTGCTCCCATCACTCAAACTGAGATAGTTGCAGCTCTCTCTGGCACCTCCAACAAGTCAGCTCCGGGCCTGTCTGGCATCAATTACCAATTGATCAAATGGGCCTTCTGTTCCTGACCTGATCAGTTCCTCGATCTCTTTAATGCTGCCATCTCTCTCAGCCATCACCCTTGGTCAGACGCTCTTGTTGTCGTCATTCCCAAACCAGCCAAACCCGATTATAGCCTCCCCAAGGCTTACTGCCCCATCTCCCTTCTTGAGTGCTGCGGCAAGCTCCTTGAAAAAATTATCACCAAACGCATCCTCAGTGACATCCACCACCATGATATTCTCCCCCCTTGTTACGCTCCTGGGCACTTGGCCCACATTTTTCTTTCTTTTCTCGACCGATATATACTTATATGATCACATGACCTCGACTCACATGACCGTCTACTTGTACAACAGAGCCATCCTGTCGGGAACTCCATTGTTCCCTTCTTTTGTACATTTCCCATTGTTCCCTTCTTATGGTAGTCTGTGACCACCATTGTTCGTGACTCTATTGTTCTGTGACGCTTATTGTTCGTGACCCCCATTGTTCTCCTCATTTGTACGCTTAGTCAGGTAGCTGCCCTTTTGTATATAAGCTGGACTTATATCCTAGAGTTGGGCCTTAAGCCTGACTTAGTTTGCAATCTATTGCGTTCTCTGTCCTTGTTGCTTGAACAAACATTTTCCTTTTTATCTTCTTTGAAGTAATCTTCAAGTCCTTGAAGTTACTTCCCTTTCCTCTTTATCTTCACTCAGACATTGGTCTTAACAACCTCCTCGCTTTTATCACCTTTCAAAGCACTTAGGTTATTAAGGGAATTACAACCCTTATAACTTCGTCACTGCTGCATATTTCACCTTTGCGCACGTCGTGCCTTAAGGTTCAATAGGCCTTAACATAAGTCAGGCTTTCCCTCGAACATCCTTGAAACATAGGACAACACCAGTTACACCCTGGCGGCAGTAGTACTTATTGGAACTCTCGAACAAAACAAGAGAGTTCACAGGAGACAACAAGACAATCTCCCAGCACACATCAAAGGCAAAGCATACTTTGAATACTACGGAGCCGGACATAAAGATACCAGATACTACGTCAATCTCCCAAAGAAAACACACAGAGTTGTTGAATTTGTCAAAGTAGAAGACGAAGACTATTGGGTAAAACTCCTCTGGAAAGATAACCAGTGGTACACAAACCAAGGAGGAGTACTTCACACTTCAAAACTCGGCGCTTGGAAAGAAACAGACCCTCAGCACCCACATTACGTCAATCCAGAGCACTATAGCCCAACACTCCACACCGCCGTTGAGCAATCACCACATGAAGAAATACTTGCAGGAGGAATTCACCACATTGCAACCCTCCAAGGAACCAATCCGTTCACAGAACAGGCTCCTATTCTTCCCCAAATTGAAACAGCAGTCCAACAAGGCATCATTATCCCCCTTGATACTATCCCAGCTGCCACTGTCCAACCCCAGTTGTCTATCCAAACCACAATGGCAGTGCAACAAGAAGAAATTAATGTCGCTACTGGACAAAGCAAACAGGAAGCACAAAACATCAACGTCATCACCAGCCCTGCCAATGGTGCTCTTAAAGGGAACCCACCACCCATCTTCACCAGAGATAGAAGCACAACCAGAAAGTTTATCAATAACTTTGACCTCTGGAAAGCAATTAATCGACACAATGACACCATGAAGAAACCCTTCTCCAGGGTCGTCACCCTCCTCACCTACATGGACGGTCCCCTAGTAGATGCTTGGAAGGAGGAACAAATGCACAAACTCCAAGAAGCAATCGATGATGGGACCCAGGAAACAGACGAAGACCTCTGGGATAGCTTCATAGAAAGGTTCAAAACAGCCTTCACCAACCAAAACCAAAAGGAGGAAGCCTATCAGAAACTATGCAAACTCAAGCAAGGAGAAAGCCTTGACGATTTCTTTGCTAAATTTAAGCAACTCGCCCACGAAGCAGGAGTTCCCCTAGATGACAAGGGAACTGTTGAAACCCTCAAATGTGCCATGAACGAACCACTTACTAGAGCGGTTATACAATCCCCTGATTTCAACCCAAACACAGATGTCCCATGGACTTTTAAAAAATGGGAAGATCAAGCCAGAATGTCCCACCAGAAGTGGCTAGCCGCCTCTCAATACAGTCAGCAAAAACGAGGACTGTACAAAGCCTTTGGACTAAAGCCAAACCAAGGGAAAAACAACCAGTACGGAAGAAACAGAACTTCCAGACCACGCACCACTTCCCAAGGAGGATACGCCATGGACGTCAACGCCAATAGAATGGGACAAACACATTCCAACACCAAAAAGCAGCAACTTATGAATGAAAACAAATGTTTCTATTGTGAAATTCAAGGACACCAAGCCTGTGTCTGTCGCAAGAAAATAGCAGACTGTGCCAAAAGTGGCAAAACCGCTGGCAGTAACACTCCCACCACCTGAAATCAGGACCCCATTGACATGACCCCAGATGTTAAGGCTTCAACAGGCCTTGATAGTACGACTTGTACTAAGAGTGAACTGGTGGCGAGTACTTGAAGGAGTAGAGGAGTCTCTAGCTTTACTAGAGATGACTTAGAGTGAAGTGGGTAAAAGGGGAGGCACAAGGGAGGCTTTCAAGAACATTGATATTGATAATCAAGTCAAGCTTAGGGCTTGACTGTCGAAATACAGGGCACTTATATACAGGCACGACCGCGCACGGGCCATGGTCACTAAGGTAGGTACTTCTGGTCAAGAGGGGGCTGTCTGTATCGTATGGT
>Ga0307510_10006254_pt1 | contig 14209 bp, 15 predicted proteins | sample 12_EM_MG_FD_207224 | JGI IMG/M metagenome (GOLD analysis project Ga0307510, IMG submission 207224) | Populus trichocarpa ectomycorrhiza microbial communities from riparian zone in the Pacific Northwest, United States - 12_EM | ecosystem: Host-associated > Plants > Roots > Unclassified | place...
CTTGATCACCTTCGGAATTCGGTCGTTACGTCGTAAATCGTTGAAATCCCTTGCTTGGCCTTGGAGAAGAGTTGTAATGGACTCGGCAGTATGGCAGGCCTGGAGTTGTACTGCAAGTGGGTATTCGGACAAGGTCACGCCTGCTTTCATTTCGTAAGCCCGAAGAGCAGGCTCAAAAAGAGTTTGAACATGAGTCGATGCTGACTGGTCACCCATAACTTATCATAAGTTGAGTTACTTGATGGCCAGATAGTGCGACGTGGTGATGAAGGAAGGTTGGAGCGCCGCCTCGATATATTCGCACGCAGATGCAAGGTGAGAAAGTTTGGCGCTTGATTATGAATGCGATGTGATTGAAAAGCGGTGTAAGGAAAATCACACCTGAAGTCAGATATGATAATAAGAACGTTGTAAGTCTACAAATGATGAGAGGGTGAGAACACGTTCCCGGATGGTATGGTCAGGTTTTGATCGGAATGCAGGCGAGAGCGGGGACGAACAAGGGACACTGTACAGGTGTCAGATAAGAGATGTAAGGAACGGGAAGTAAGAGACATGGATGTGGGAGAAAACTATGCAAAGAGGGCTGGAGAAAAAAAAATGACACGGGAGAGGAAGGAAACAACTTGGAGGGGAGCAGGCTGAGCAGCGGACAGAAAGAGGCGGGTATGGGCCTTGCAAGCAGCTTGCAAGAGGGACAGTCAGGGTATGCGGACACTAATCCTACGTCGAGACGGGATCATAAGACAAGACGCAGAGCAGAAGAGAGCACAGAAAGAAATAGGAGAGTGATCGACTCGAGGTGTTTCAGTTTCGTTCCGATCAGACCTCCGACCAGGCAACATCATCACTAAACGAACCGGCCCGCCGTCCATCCCGCTCCGCTCGCTCCTTTCCGAATCACATCTCTCACCACATGCTCGACCAATCCTGCATCATGATTGACAACACCTCCCACCTGTGTTTATCACACAACTCAGAGGTTACTAACCTAATCCTCCGAAGGTGAAGAGGGCGCTAGGGTGTGACTTGCGCTAAGCCATTATCGTTTTAATTTGGATACATGCTGTCAGTCTCATTGCTGAGGGGTTAAAACGCACGTTCTGACAACTGGTACAGTGCCTCGCTCCGAGTCACATCTCTTTTGGCTTCATCCTCGACTGGTTCCATTAATCGCAGCTCTCACTCATGAATCTCATGATTATTACAGGACCCAGAAGTAGCTATGCACTGGATATCCTAATCTTCTGAAGGTATGACTTGTGCTAAGCTGTTATCATTGCGTAAGTACCGTCAATCTTATTGTGAAGAACGGAGGGAAGCAGTAAAACAATCGTCGGCCTACATTCTGGCAACTGACGGCGGAACTCCGAACTCGTAAAGTATTACGTTATGGTGTCGTAATCGTAATGAGGACGGGAAGAGCGAACGCGATGGGCCGTCGCGGCTTTGCTTGGAATTCTCAGTTCATTTTCCACCAGACGGAACATCCGTGCTCCCAGCCCTGTAGGATTGGCCCACCAAGCAAGTTACTTCTGGACCAAGCGCCAACGTATCAACCCAACTTCCTGAACCCGCGGTGTCTCGACTCCTTGCCTCCGTCTCTTCCTTTTGCTGCCATTCCCTTCCCCGTTCATTTGGCGCTCGGATTCGGATAGGTCGCGTAGAAACCGGGGAAGTTCTCAATGACGCGTGGTCAGTTTCATGTGTCCTCTTCTACTGCCACAATTGTCACTGAGATTCTAGCGAGTAGGCGTCGATTCGAGCATCAATGTAGTCCCTGACGACGCACTCCTCGAAATATTCGATTTTTACCGACGGGAAGACGCCCACGCTTGGAATCACGAAGGATGGTACAAGCTCGCACACACATGCAGGCGATGGAGGAATATCATCCTCTCGTTTCCCACTCGTCTAGATGTACACCTTTACTGCACATATGGTTCACCAGTTGCAGACATGCTGAGCCATTCCCCACCCTTCCCACTCATCATCGATTACGATGGAGAGAAACCCTTATCCGCAAAAGACGAGGAGGGCGCGCTCCTTGCCCTCCAGAAGCACGATCGCGTCCGTCATATCTCCCTTTGTGCATCAACTTCCACTCTCGACAAACTCTTCGCGGCTATGAACGGGCCGTTCCTACTGCTAGATTGGCTTTCTATCGATTACTCAGACGCCGACGAGGATGAAATTGAGGGCGACAAGCTCGACTGTCTCCGACTTCCCCAATCATTCCAGGCCCCGCATTTATGCCAGCTTGAACTGAACCGGGTCGATGCCACCGAAGTAGGGTTACCCCTGCTCGCTTCTCTCACCGGCCTCATATGTCTCGTCCTTGCTGGTATCCCAGCATCCAGATACCTCCCCCTCAATTATCTGGCGTCATGCCTTTCACTCATGCCCCAGCTCGAGTTTATAGACCTTGGATTTTATATTCTCTCTGACGACATCGCAAGAGAACCTATCGACCCTCCGAACGTGAAGCAGATTTCACTTCCGAATCTAACTGGAATTTTTTTTCAAGGTGACAGCTCTCACCTAGAAGGCCTCGCAGCTCAGATAACTGCCCCTCACATAACGCTCTTCAGGGCGACTTTCCTCGATCAACCTTCATCTACCCTCCCACATCTGTCGGGTCTCCTAACCACGGCAGCAGGGCTCAGGCTTCCCATAGCCCGCATCAAGTTCCCTAGTACGTATGTAGATGATCCCAACGTGGTCATATCCATGACAAGCTCAGAACGAGCTCTGGAACGTCGGCCACACCTTCCACCCTTCGAAATAGTTTTCCCATCCCGGTCACTATACGCACAGGTCGCCTCTACAGTGAAGATCTGCGCTGCGCTCACGCCGATGCTCTCTGCGGTGAGGAGCTTACACCTTTGTTTCGATGGGACACGTTGTTGGTCTCCGCACGACCGCCCCATCGAAAATGCAAGGTGGCACGATCTGCTCAGGCCATTTTGTAAAGTGGAGATATTGCAGGTCGACGCTAAACTACAGGAGCTGTCTCTTGCGTTGTCTCCGAATGACAACGGACCGCCCATGGAAATACTTCCACAGCTGCGCAAGATCTTGCGACCGAGTGGTGCGCGCTTTGGTTCGCGCTTTGGGGACGAATTTGATGGGTTTATCGCCGCGCGGCGGGATGCAGGACAGCACATTGTCAAAGGCTGGCGTCTTCCTATTCTGTATCCCTACAGTGAGGCCAGTGAACGAGAAGAGGGCGAGGCCTAGAGCGGTGGGGAGGATGGTGAGAAGTAGGGAAACAATTAGGGAGAGGTTGAACCAGGGGTTGAAGATGAAAGAGAAGAAGCCGAGGAAAGCAGCTCCAACACGAAAACCGAGTCAGATATTGGCCCTGAGACCGACGATGACCCTGGATCCTCCACCGACATTGATTCTAAACCTGACTTCGATTCCGAATCAAATAGTTAGTCCGTTTCCCATCAGATCAGATCTATTCGTCTAGCATCCAACATAGCTTCGTCTAATTTGCCTACTCAACGTATAATAGTACTGTCCAAGGTACTGTCTTCTGTCTATTTGCTTTCACTGCAGGGCCGCGTTCGCCGCTGCAACAACTAGTACTTCTGGTACCTTTTGTTCCAATGGTTTTTTTCCCTCTATATCACCCTCCATATATCCAATGACGTGTCTATCAGCAAAATTCCACAACCATTACAATGTCAATGTAAGGTAGGGTTTTGCTGCGACCTCGGATCGGCGCATTCCGGACCACGTGACGCATGCCTCACCGCCAACAACACACGTCTGCCCCTCGCCGCTTCGCCCTTGCACGCCACACCTCCGCCTCCTCGTCTCCCTCCTCCGTCGCCCCTCATCCGATGCCTCGTCCCTGTCGCCACGCAAGTTCCCTCTCCGCCTGACCTAGAACCGCTGCCGATGTCACATGCTTCGCCCGCCGTCGCTGGCAGACACCACAAAAGCGTGCCACCTCGCCAACTGTCAGCCAGTGCCATGCACGTCGAGCTCGACATGTCGTCCATTAGCCCCTACTCGAGTTCCGCGCACTGTTGGATACCCATACTACTAGTTTCGGACTCATTCGCTTATCTTTTCGTACGTTCCCTTATATCTCTTTCGTCTTAGACTCGTCGCCCCCTTTCGCTAGCTTCTCCTCGACGCCTTTGCCATCGGACATCGAGCTCTGCCGCTCTTTTCGACCCTGTGCCCGCTGTCGCGCTTCGACATACTTTTCACTCTCGCTCACCTTTTGATTACCGGACTCTATTCGCATACGACGCCGCGCGCTATGTCGCCGGCAGGACTCGAATCTCACTTTCCTTCCCCACTTTCGCTCCCTTCTCCGCGTAGCGTACACTGTCTCCTATTACCTCGGATTCGGCCTATAAATATCTAAGCCCAGCCCTGGCGAACGTGAGACAACTGTGGCCCAACGTTTTTCCCCTCTTTCCGTTTTCGTGTGCTGGGCAACTGCGGCCCTCTCTCTCTCGCTCTCCTCACGACTCCTTACCGACCAACTCGCTACGCTTTTCACGACCGCCGAAGAATACCCGCCAGCGGCCGCGAGGATAACAACTCGCATTTACCGCTCCCCGACCTATTCCTTGGCGCGTTCTCGTCTCGGGAGCGCTGCTCAGGTTTTATCTCCTTGCTCTCTTTCGAACTCTCGCGCGGACTATCCGTCTGCGATAAAACAAGGGACACAGATTGTCGGAACTGGCGTAGAGAACACAGGTCTGTGTGAAGAGGCTTGCTTTGTCGAGGCTGACCTTAGCATAGGAATGTGTCATTGGCCATGCAACTCTGGGCTAAGATAGAAGTGCTACATGGGGCCCGCGCACAGAAATGGGTCTAGAAAAAAAGATAGCGAGCCTTTGATGATGTACTGCATCTTACGCAACACATGGCTAACGTTCCGGTCGTTCAACTTCCAGTGGTGGCCTGAGGGCTCATGCGGATCAATCTAACATCATGTGACAAAATGGCTGGCAAGCTGCAAAGTCCCCCATTGGGATTGATTAACTCTTCAAATACTAGACTAAAAATATTCTTCCGCACGAATGAGCCAAATGTACTAATCTACCTTTGTGTGGAAACCGTTTTTTTTAATAATGTTGTTGTAAGCTATTCACTGTTTTACGTTTTCACGTGACGTTGGATGGATCTGCCCTACCTTATGTACAAGTGATCATGCCACTGCATGGATTTTACCATTTATTCCAATTCAGTTTCAGTTTCTGACAGGCTGTGACAGTTGGCCCATCAGATTTCAAGATTTAGCATGAATCCATAGGATATATTGTAAAATCCACACGTGCATGACTTCGATACCCGAGTTGCCTCATTGGAGCCACGCTCTAATTGATTTTTCTCTCCTCAATCCATCAGCCCACTCTCCCCAGTCGCCACTTCACGAGTCATCACCATGCAACCAGATGTGATCCATCCCACCGATCCTCCAGTTGAAGGTGAACTTCGTTTTTAGTACACCCTCTAAATTCGTCCTGATTAGATCTTTGTGTTGGAAAAGGTCGCTCATCGACTTCATTTATCAGCATACTCATGGACGACATGCTTCTTGAAATATTCCATTGCTACCGATCGGATATTCCATACAGTTGGAATCACAAATGGTGGTACAAGCTCATGCATACTTGCAGGCGATGGTGCAACATCATCCTCGACTACTCATCCTCCTTACAACTACATCTTTACTTCACGCATGGCAAGCCCATAGAAGAAATGCTGAACCACTCACCGCCACTCCCGCTCTTCATCGACTACGGGAACGCGCGGATGTCCACAAAAGATGAAGAAGGGGTGTTGCTGGCGCTTCAGCATCATCATGCTCGCATACGTCTCATCAATCTGCGCGAACCGGACCTGCAGAAGCTAGTCGTGGTCATGGGCAAATCTTTTCCGATGTTGGAAAACCTTAGGCTCATTTCTCTGGACCCACATTATTGTTCCCGACTTCCCGAAACATTCACAGCCCAACGTCTACGCCACCTGGCTTTAATCCAGGTTGGGGATGTGTCCGCCCCAGGGCTTCCTTTGCTCGCATCCATCACTGGACTCGTCACACTCTCCCTCAGAGGTATTTCGTCTCCAACCTCCCTTCCCATAAATTATCTCGTTTCACGCCTCTCACTTATGCCGCTCCTCGAGCACTTGTACCTCGAGTTCGCCTCCAAGCCGTTTGAGGCACAATCATCATCTCCTGGACACGTCGAGAACGATCAAGCAGCCCTGCAGACGCAGATGGTCCAGCTTTCTAAGTTGGACGAGATTGTTTTTAGAGGCCGCTGTCGCTATTTGGAAGGGCTCGTGTCTTGCATCCACGCCCCCCTCTTGACGAGTTTTACGTTGTTGTTTTTCTCACAGCCCTCGACTCCTCTCCCTCGCTTGTCTGAGTTTCTCACTGCAGCGGAGGAGCTCAGGTATCCCGTGTGTTCCTTTACCTTTTCCGGCCTTACTGAGAACCCGATGAATCCCGGTGTGTCGATTGTCATTGCGGGCTTGAAAGAATTTGCCCATCACTTCTCGGAGGAAGCTCCGTTCCGTATATGCTTCCCGTGCAGGAACCTAGACGCCCAAGTAGCCTGTGCGGCGCGGATCTCAACTGCACTGGCGCCGGTGCTTTCCTCGGTGGAAAGACTCCACCTCGGGTATTATGCAACGGACTGGCACAGTACTGGCACATGGGTCTTCTGCCCGAGATCCCACGTGAAGCGTGGTTAGAACTCCTGCGACATTTCTCCAATGTGAAGAAGCTCCAACTGGACAGTGGCATGACGTGGAAGCTTTCAGATGCTCTGTGCCCAGGGGACGGGCAACCTGCGGAGGGGGTATTGCCGAAACTCTCCAAGCTCTTACGACCACACCATGCAGATTTCGGAGGCATACTTGACCCGTTCATCGCTGCGCGCCAAGCCGCGGGACAACCCATTTCCAAGCGCCGCTATCCTCCCACCTACAGTGATTCAGAAAGCAAAGGCGAATTGTGGTTTGGTTCCGATTACAAGAGCTCTACAGAGCTTGACTCGGAGTCGGACTTTGAATAGTCCACGTGTCCCGATTTATCCGTTTCCGTTCCCAAGTGCTTTCTTAGCCCGGCTTGCCCCACTGGCTTTGTCGGTTTTTGACTAACACCAGCACCAGAAAACCCCACATACATCTGGATTGGATTCCAGCTCTTATATTTGTCTTGCATCCTCCAATCCTACATGTGACCAGCACGTCCATCCTACTTACGCTGCTTCTGTCATTGAGCACCCACTCTCATACCTATGCCTCGTTCACTTTATCCCTTGTGCCAAATGCTGGACGTATAAATGTGGGCCTTCACACACACCTCGATGTCATCGTCCACACCAGCAAAGTACTAATAATAACACGTGATCCGAATTGTGGCACCCTCGCAGCTCGTAGAGGTAAAAATCCAACACCGCCTGCCCGGTCTGCGTTTCTGATTTTCCCGTCCCGATCACTATATGCACAGGTCGCTTCTAAAGTGAAGATATGCGTTTCGCTCACCCCGATGCTCTCCGCTGTGGAGAGACTACACCTTTGTTTTGATGGGACACGTTGGTGGTTTCCGCGCGACCGCCACTTGAAAACGCAAGGTGGCACGATCTACTCAAGCCGTTTGTAAAGTGGAGGGGTTGCGGGTCGACGCTACCCTATGGGGCCTTTCTCTTGTGTTGTCTCCGAATGACGACGGGCCGTCTTTGGAAATACTTCCAGAGGTGGGCCACTTGAAGATCTTGCGATCGGATGGCGCTCGATGGGTTTATCGCCGTGCGGCGGGATGCAGGGCAGCACATTGTCCAGCACTGGCGTGTTCCTATTCTGTAGCCTGACAGTGAGGCCAGTGAGCGAGAGGAGGAGGAGGACGAGAGTGATGGGAAGGAAAATGAGAAGTAGGAAGACAATGAGGGAGAGCTTGAACTGGGGGTTGAAGATGAAAGAGAAGAAACCGAGGAAGGCGGCGCCGCTCCAACACCAAACCCAGTCAGATATCGACGATCGACCCTCACTGTAAAACTATAAGCTACTAATTTTCATGCGTTAGAATGCTGAAATACTGAATTTAATATGTTTATGTCTGAAAAATTGCAGCTTTTTTTTACAAAGAAAAGAAACTGAAAGTTTACCATGATTTTCAACTTAAAACTCCCACAAATCAGACCAGTTCTGAACTAACTACTGACTGGATACTGACTGGATACTGAATGGACATTACTGAACACTGAATGATGCTAAAAATTCCTCCTGAGTAGTGATGTGATATAAGATGTGAGATATGTTAAAAAAAAAGCCATTGTTGCTGCTGCCACCGCCGCCAACGTTGCCATCATTGTTGCCAACGTTGCTGTCATCATTGCCGCTACTGTTGTCATCATCATCGCCGCTACCATCGTCGTTGTCATCATCGCCGTTGTTGGTGTCATTGTCAATGTCGCCGTCATCGCCGTTAACACCTGAGTACCTGATTGGCCATCAAATCGACTTGCTGTGTGACACAAAGTCAGCAAATGTTTCAAGCAGAAAAAAGAAAAAGAAACAAACTCACAGCCCTTTCCAACAAATGGACAGCAAGGTCAAAGAGCAGGGCCTCTCCCAAGATGAACAGGATACACCTCAATGCATTTCACATGCAGGGGCGGTCGCAATCGATGATGCTGGCAAGGAACTCGTCTGCGGCAATTGCAAATGCTGCATCTGCCCTGATAAACATCAGCACAGCCAAAATGAAAAAGAAAACGAAATGAACCTGGTGCCCCTGTCGACTGCAAACTTGTGGGCCTGTTCCACCACTCTCGCCACAACTCAGACAATGATAAAGCGCATCCAGAGGTGCGCGTATGTCCCGATGAGGTGCATCCAGGTGCGCACGTGTGTCCCAATGAAGCACCTCCAGGCATGTGCACGTGCCCCAATGACACAAGTCACAACATGTTGACAATGTTGGAAAATACAGGATGTGGCTTGGATGATAGATGGGTGAGAGGAAGACATAATGAACATTATTGAGAGTGGGGGGGGTGATGTTTGTGATGGTGGCACGCAGGCGCTCGACGTGTGCAACGACAAAGGATGGCAGTACCAAACAATGAATGACACATCAACACAGGAAAAAATACAGTGTGACCCTCAGAGCAAGCACATTCATGTAAGGCTCACTTGCTATGTTGGAGGTGACTAATCTGCCTCAGTGAATACTGCATGTGCCAGCAGACCACTGTGGTCGATCAACCCCCATCTTTCCCAGTCTTTAACATGGCTGACCACACACTGGATGGATTTGATGTCAATGGGGTGCAGACTCCCAGTCCACAAATAATACGGAACTGGTAGCACTGTACAAGCACTGGGTACAACAACTTGCTAAATAACCACAAGACAAAGGGTTTTGGGCTCCTTTGTTTTGAGTTCGTTACTTTTGGGAATGGGGATGACGACGATGTACTGAAGTTGCCCAAAGAAAGTTTGTAACTCAAGAACTTTGGGAAGGTTTGGAAATTGCTCATTTTGGTCACCAAGTTGCTCATACTATTGGGCAAAATATAGAAATAGGTTATTTTGTATGAGCATTTGACAATCAGTTCACGCACACGGACAAAGGATGCGTCTTGGCTGTCCATGCAGTTGGAAACAATATCATGTGCATGCATGATGTCTCCACCTTTGAGGCGATGCAGTTTACCCCACTGCTCAACGACTTCTGGAATAAATTTCCCAGTGACATTGAACATGACACCAAACTGGGTCACCAAGCCATTTGTGAGGATTGTGTGAATGGCATCATCAAGGGGACCCTCTAGCTTCGGAGCCACAAGTTTGTATTGTGGGTCTGCAACGAATTGTCTTTAGATTAGGGTGAAAGTACTGGGTACCGAGATGCGACTTACAATCTTCAAGCCTTTTCATATGGGAAGATGGGTGCTTGGGAGGTTTTCCAAGCTGCTCATCAGTAAGATTGTATAAAAGCTTGATTTGCCAGAGCTGTGATAGTTTGATAAGGTGTTTGTCCATGCTCGCATACGGATTTTGTTGACTCCGGATGCTGCATTGAAAGTACCCACATTGCCTCTCTATGGGGAAAGCCCATGTTGTCCAGCATGGTCCCATCCATCTGATTTGGTCAGGAATGTGGAGCAGGGCATGTATTGTGAGCAGGCACACTGGGAGTCATTCGGGCTTGTGCTGGTAGTAGAGCCTGGATGCATGGATCGGGTCAGTCTTCGATGTTTCGGAAACGAAAGGGAGGGACGCACCGCTCATAATCTACCACCCACTTACAAATTCCCGACTCAATGTCGTTGATGTCCTCCTTGCTGATCTCGAACTGGAGGCACAGATTGAGGATTCTAACAAGGGAGCAGAAGTGATTGTAATAGCAATCTTTGGGAAAGTGACCTCAAAGCACGGTGGGGGCGATGAACAGAGACCACATAGACCAAGTCGAGGACGTGAAATATGAACAATCTTTCGCCAGGTCAGGAATGGATGCGCCAAATGACGATGGTATCAATTTTGTAGCTTCTGCGGAGGTAGCACCAATGGCCTGCCAAATATTTGGACGCAGGACGTATGGCTGACCCTCATCCATTCCCTTGTAATTGCCAGACCAGAAGAGGATGAGGTTTGGGATGAGGTTTTCCCAGATCAGATGCATGAAGTCGAATGGAAATGACTGGGGAAACCTCAGGGACCCAAGAGCACTGAGAAGAGGCACTCCTTTGATGCCATATGCCTTTGCAAGCTCCTCGCACTGCATTCCTGTGGGCGCAGCCTCCACTGATTTGGCCTGCACCATGAAGGAATCATGCAAACATAGCGGCAATCTCTCTGGATCATACTTGACAACATCAGTTGGTGTGCAACGATTGCCCATGTGGTGGGACAGTAGCACATAGAGCATCTTGTTTTGCAAGCCTGGGATGCCAATACCTTGGATCTCACACATCCAACAGGGACACAGGCCATTGTGTCCTTTCATATGCATCAGCATAGAGACGGCAGGAATGTCACCAAAGCCAGCGATGACATATGCATGGAGGGTGAAGATACTGCTTGAGAGGGTATCACATGCAGACACACCAGCCACAAGTTCAAGCAGTTCTCACATGAGCGGATGGATGAAGGAGTCGGCGTCTGATGGCTTTTTTGGACTGGGTATGATCCCAACACAAAGAATATTGTCCTTTTGGAAGCACTGGTCTGGAGGGAGATTGTAATTGAAAATGAGGAGGATCCACGCAGTATGCTTCCGCTTCTTGAATGGAGCAAAGCCATCAGTGGCAAAGCTGAGCACGATATCACGCTGGTCCGAGAAGTAATTATGGGGTAACATTCGGTCTCCAACAACAACACGCTCTCCAAGGAGCAAGCAATAATGGAGCCCATTGAAAATATCCGTTGTGGTCCCAGGCATGCTGGCCGATGTCTTTGCGTGTTCATCAGCATGGTACTGGAGATGAGTGGCATAGGTGCGATTCGACATTAACGCACAGAGACGAGGGATAAGGGGAATATATGAGAACGTTTGCCTTGGTTGACCAGCCTTATTCAGATGCGGTGTTTTGCACTTCGGGCATTCATTAAGGTCGGCATACGAACCAGTATAACATATACATGAATTGATGCAGCATGCAAATTCCACAGACTCAAAGCGGGAGAGGGCCCGAACATGGGATCGCGTCTTGGCGTGACTCTGCATGCCTGTATTGGGAAAGGTAAAAACCATTTCATTAAAGGTCAAGTCGGATAAATTATTCCTGAGCTTCATCGCGAACAGATGTATGATATTTAAGTTGTGGTCCAAGATAGAGGACTCGCCTGAGCACAAAAACCCCAGTGAGTCCCGGAATATGCAAGGAAGAAGGCTCAAACTCACCAAGTTCCTCAGCAAAAGTATCCCAATCAACAATAATGCCCTCACACGGATCCACATCGCCTTCCGTGTCAACATCCTCTCCGTCACTAAAGTCATTGGTTCCAGGATCGACAGAGTCTGGAGCCTTGACTGCATCCCCCTTGGGGGCATCTTCAGGACCCTCATTATCACTGTCGTTGATAGCTCAATGTGTCCAAGTATGGAGATGAAGATTCAGAAGGATGTCATCAATGAAGCAATCAGACACTTTAGCACATTGTGGATCAGGAAATGGAAGGGATGGATTGAAGTCGAATGAGGGTGCATGTAATTGGGGATCACCACTACCACTAGAGGAAGAGCCAGCATCCATCTGAAATTGGGCAATGCAACGCTGCTTGGGAGGCAGAAGGGATTCATGCTGCACTATAGGGGCTTGGGCTCGAGCTCCCGCTTGAGCTTGAGCTTGAGCATCACTGGCTTCACCTTCTCCTTGAGCTTCACCAGCTTCACCTTCTGTTAGAGCTTGAGCTCGAGCTTTGGCTGCGGCTTTGGCTAACCTGTGATGTCAAATCCCCCATCAGGACACTAGAGCATTGCAACACCCACATCAGATTAATTTTGACTTCAGCAGCATAGATATGACAACCTGAGAAGGTAATCAGCAAGAGAACGAACCACAAGAGGGTTGTGATGGAACAAAGATGACTGTTGGGGGAGGTGAGGGGGGAGTGAGCGGCAGTGCTAGTGTTACCCCCATCTCGGGTCGGACGGCTCATCACATATGGTCAGAAGAAATCACATATAAATGGGAACATATAGTAGCATGAAGAGTGCACATAAGAGAAGTTGTTTGGATGGCTGGTGATCACAATATGACATGAAGGGTTGACTTCGACTCAGCATGAAACAGCAGTTGCACCACAGTCACATGACTTTTAGCACTTTTTCAGCAACCAGGGAAGGTTCAAGTTACTTTCAACCCTGCACTTCACTTCCTCAAACTCGTGATGGACCATCTGATAGCATCCACCAATTGATTTCTGAGGTGGATTTGATCACCTAGTGATGACATGGCTCTTGGATCCTACAAGTGGGCTTTTTCAGAGCATTTTTTCAGCAACTAAGGAAGGTTCACAGTTCGTTTCAACCCTGCACTCAAACTTGCGATTGACCATCTGATAGCATCCGCCAATTGATTTCTCAAGTGGATTTGATCACCTGGTGATGAGACGGCTCTTGGATCCTACAAATGAGACAGTAAATGGTGAGACAGGAGGGGTATAAAGTTGGGCATGGTACGTTGTCTTCACCCATCTCACTTCAGCTCCTTCAAACCATTTTTTGGCCTTATTCAACTTGTTGCATCTTGCAATCTTGGTATGTGGCCCCTCTTTCTCCATTTTGGCCGTGATCTGACTGTCAAATAGATTTTTCAATGGGGCGCACAACCACATCTGGAGACAAGAAGAAGCGGGCTGTGGTCAATGCAAGGCCAGTGACTTGGGCATTGTTGTCTGCTCAGAGTGCTGCCTCTGAGACACATGTCACTTCTGGTGAGGAGATTTGCCCTCCAGTGACTGCTATGGCACCAGCGACCACTACCACGCCAATGGCCACTAGTGCACTGATGGCCACCACTGCACCGACAGCCACCAATGTGCTGACAGCCACCACCATGCCAACTGCCACCACCATGCTGACTGCCATCACTGTGCCAACTGCCACCACTGCACCGACTGCCACCACCACGCCAACTGCCACCACTGTGCAGATGGCCACTATACCAATGACTGCTAATACTAATATCCAGGCCTCCACATCTGCCCGCACCTTGGACCAAGGTATGTCCGGTTGTGATTGTCCACTACACTACTAACAGCTCTGACAGGCAATCCCACTACTGTGCCCACTTTCTCTGACATTATCATGGGTCTGCACCCTGAAGTTGCTTCTGAATTCATAGCCCTGCATGGTGAGTTTTCAACCTGCTTTGTACATGTCTTGGTTATTTTATTTTAGTCCAGCTTGTGGCTGCAAAACAACAACTCAAAGTGGCTCAAGAAGCTGCAGCTGGTGGCCCTAAAAGGGATCATGTTCCAGTTGAATGCCCAGATAAATGCACCAACATTCAGAAAGCGATGGGCCTCTGGAATGACTATGCATTGTACAGCACCATTACTGTGAGCTATCTTTTTCTTCTTACAGTATATTGTAGCTGAATCATGTATGTTATAGTCAGACATTCGAGACTATGCTGCCACTGTGGAGCTCAAATTTGAAACCCCTTGGCCCCATCAAGATGTAATGAAGATTGCTTGTATCTGTCAAAAGGTG
>Ga0307510_10006255_pt1 | contig 14209 bp, 10 predicted proteins | sample 12_EM_MG_FD_207224 | JGI IMG/M metagenome (GOLD analysis project Ga0307510, IMG submission 207224) | Populus trichocarpa ectomycorrhiza microbial communities from riparian zone in the Pacific Northwest, United States - 12_EM | ecosystem: Host-associated > Plants > Roots > Unclassified | place...
CCTCTTTTATGCTACCACAAGCACAACCTCCACTGCAGCCGTCGATGCTATCACATCCTCCACCAACTATAGGGTATGCTCTCTCCCTTCTTGCTCTAGAGAAACATTATATCTATGGAAGTGAGGGAAAAAAGGATGCGTGGTCAATTTAAGCGAGGATACTATAATTCCATGCTTTTCTAGTTGATTTACAGACTAGAAAATAACCATTTGTTGCAAAATGATGCAGTGGCAGTTTCCAGATTAGAGGATTCCTGAACGGTAACAAGGATGTTGAAGTTCAAACTCAACCTAGCACCATGCCACATTGGATGCTTCGCCATGTCAATGATAGAATTTGAGACACGGGATGGGAGATCAGAAAATCACTGGGGCATTGAGGTGAAGAAGAGTATTTATCACTTCGTTCTTATAGCCGTCAATTTATCCATCGCATAATTACCTCTACTAATATGCTGACAATTTCAAGTGCTTATTCACAATAATTGAATTTGTAATCTTAACTATTTCGAGACCAAAACCAGCTCCGTGTCTTGTCATATCCCTTAAGTAGGCAAAGATTCCATTTTGCATGCGTGCAAGTATAATCTCTGCTTCAACAAGCTTAGTCCACCCTGACTTGGCAGCTGAAAATCTCATTCATGAATCATGATCAAGAGCTTTTATCTTGACTTATTTGGTGGCAACGCTGCCATCGCTGGCCTAGCCAAGATGAACATGTGAACTAATTTATCTATAAACAATAAACTTGGAAAAGAGTTTGACTCCTATTGTTGAAGAACAAGAGACAGAATTCTTTGTTTTCCCTTCTTGTTTGGTTTTGCTTTTCTTGTGGGGTTTAAATTTAGTAGTGAGTGGTCACCTCATGAGTCAACTTAACACACAAGCTACAGCTCCAGTGATGCCAATTTTCCAATTGCGACATGGTAAACCACAAATCGAAGTTGTCTGTGATGACTATTAAATCAGCTCGAGAATGAGAAAAGAAAACTGTTTTCTTAAATAAAATACTATTAAATCAAAAGACTATTTAATTATTTTTATATATTATATGGATTTATTAATTTGTTTTCATAAACTTAAATAACTAAATTATAATTAACTGGCTCAAGAAAATGACTTGTATTTACCCAAAAAATTTCCTTGAATTTAAAGGATGAAATTAGAAAAAAAATATTAATTAAAAAAAATCAAAGAAAAAAAAAACAAAACCCCCTTTCTCTTTTAGTTTATAGTTAAAAAGATTATTTCCTTATGCTATGCTATATGTCAAATTAATTTTTTTAATGTAAAATTTTTTTAAGATATTGTTAACATGTTTTCTAGTAGAAAAATAAAATTAAACTATGTGGAGGTTAATCTGGTATGACCTGGTCAACTCGACGAAGGCAAAGACAACTCAGACAACCATTAAAAATATACTTTGACTAAAAAATTTCAAGACAACATATTCTTTTTAAATATTAAGACGAAAACATATTTGATCGACTTAGATCAATCTGAGTTAACCTTTCAAATTCAAGACTTGGATCATGAAACCGAGAAAACATTATAGAAAACAAATCAATAAAATTATGAAATTCAATCTCCAATCAAACCCAATATTGATAGAATAAAATTGAAAAATCAATTAAAAAAACCAAAAAACATACAACTTGAGTTAACCCGGGTAATTGATTCAAGCCCACAAACTGAGTCATGTGATTGAGATAACCCGATAGAAAGCAAGTCAAAACAAATTATGAAGCTCAATTCTCAATCAATCCAATGTTGAAGGATGAAATTTAAAAAAAATAACATAAAAATGACATGTTAACCCGCCAAACTCGTCACCCGGATAATAAGACTAGGATAATCTTATTGAAAAAAAATTATTAAGTCTAATTTCAAATCAACTAAATGTTGGATTCCAATCGTATGTTTGTCGTTTACACGCGCTCCACCGAAATAAAAAGGACAACTTGGTGCTCTAAATGCCATCGCAGACAACTAATTATGATAACCGGATAATTTTGCACATGCCGCTCGAAGAGTGCAGGAATCGTTGCATGCATTAACAAAAAAAATTTAATAATATTCAATCTTTTAAAATTACTAAACAACCTTTAAGTCAGCTCAAAATAACAAAAAAATATAAAAAAAAAACCAAAAATACCTTTAATTTTATTTTAAAGGCAATATCATAACTTCATTGTTCATAAAATAAAAATATAAAAAATCCCTCCTGTGCAAATTTAATGTTTTTTTTTTGTTATCTTATAGGTATCACGGTAATTTTAATTTGCAAATAATAGTAAAAGACAAAAGCAATCAAAGTTGTATATTATTTTTTTTGCTTTAAAGACAATACAATCATTTAACTTTATAAAAAAATAATATAAACCAACTTATCCTTAATCAATATTGTAATATTACATCGCCTTGACAAGATGGTTTTACCACCAAATGCAAGTTTTGTATGGCTTTTAAGCTTCTTTTCTTTTAATTTAATTTAACGTAGCCTTCCCAGGAGGCTAGATCTTTAACATAACACGTCACTTATCTATGATCAAGGCGAGCAACATTTTAGAGCAAGAATCCTTTTGCATACGTTTTAAGTCCAACAAGTAACAACCACTGAATTTTATACAAGGTTCAATCAGAAGTTCAATTTCGACTTCAATATCAAGCATGTGGTTTTGGTTCAATGGTCACAACCAGACTGATCATCAAGGTGACCTACGAGAAGTGATACATAGAGCACCAGGGATTCCCCATTGGCATCTCAATAATATAGTTATTAATTGCAGTCCTAATTGGATCACCAACGAAAATACAGACCACAACAGTGAGCAGCAATCTCCAGTCCTAATTGTTTGTTTCGTCCTTCCTGTTGCTGATATCTTCATAATCTAAATCACCACCAAGCAAATGCTCCCTGCAGGTAAAAAGAGCTGTTTTGTTAAGCATCTCCAAATGAAACAATAGGAATATGACGAGATAGTACATCCACCAAGCCATCGCAAGGGTAAAGTGGCAAAACTCACGGTGGCATAAATTGCACACATGCAGTGGTAACAAAATGTAAACAATGAGTTAATTGACAGTAGCTCGACTCGGTATTTTAAAGAAGGTTGGCATTGAAGAATCGCATTAATGTGAAATTCACATCTCAGACACTCTAGAAAGAGTAAAATATAAATACATGAGATCACCTCCCATGTCACTCCAAACATTTTAGAGAATTTCAGCTTCCAATCAAATTCTAGTGACTCACAGCATATAGTGGACATCTTTACAAGCAGAAGATGGTGTGCTACTAAGAACTCCAGAATAAAGCAACCAGATAGAAAGAATAAATAGAAACAAGGGCTAACTACAAAAATACCCCTTACCTGTAGGGCTGTTATCAATGTTAACCCTTCATCAATTGCATCCATCAATTATACCCTTAAGGTTACCACATGTTTTTAATTGGTACCCTTCCATCCACCTCCCATCCAAATCAGTTAACATATTCCATTAAATACCCATGTGGTAACTCAGAATTTCAAGATTTATCAAAGTTAGAATGGAATAAGAAAAATAACAGTACGAGATTGGAAAAAAAATTGAACTTGAAACATTCAATTTTTAAATTCTTTTTAATTTTGAATTAAATGGGATTCAATGGTTCTTTTTTCTTTCTTTTTTAACAACTAACTTTAAATTTTTAGTCTAAATGGGATTCAAGTTTTTCAAAATTTTGAGTTTAAATTAACTGTTATCTTTTTTATCATTAACTTTTCATTTTTAAACAAAAAATTCAATTAATCTTGAAATTTATAAGTTTCTGCATGGGGGTGTAAAAGATTTTGTTAACAGATTTGGATGGAAAGTGGAAGGGAGGGTGAAATTGATAACTTTAGGTAACATTAGGAGTAAAATGGATGTGATTGAAGAAGGGTAACATACAACCCCATGTATTCTTGTGGTTAACCCTATAAATAACAAGTCAGAGGCAGATCTATCAACCATACACAAAAGAGGAATACCTCAATCTTCCACAGAGGCGTGCTAAAGCATCTGCTCCTGTTCTGGATGCAACATCCTCAATCTCAGAGGCATTTGATAAAGTTACATTCTCTGCAAGTCTAAACTCGCACAACTCTTTCAAGGAACAAGCATCAGTCAGCACTGCTGAATGGCCACCGCCAGCTGCTAGTTTCCGCACTTCCCCTACACACCTGCAATTTGATACTTCCATCAAAATCCAGGACTAAATAAATCAACAGAAGCTACTAAAGAAATTTAGCTATAACATACCAGTCAACTGGTGATGGATACCAAGCGTAAGTAGATTTCTCATTTGCTGCCTGACCATAGCTATTGTAACCCCATCCATGTATTCTTCCATCCCTCATAGAAACAAGTGTGTGAGAATGTCCACAAGCAACATGTTGCACATCAGTTGGGACCACCAAAGCAGGGATATTTCGCAGAAAGGATTCAGATTCACTAGGAATGAAAGAAAAAGATCCAGTTTGGGGGCCAAGGCCCAATTGCCCAGCTTGACCACCACCCCAAACATAAAGAGCTCCCTTTTGAGTCGCTGCACAAGTGTGTACACCTCCACATGCAACATCCTTGATGAAGATTCCATCAAGGGCAACCACTCGCCTCGGCAGCAACTCTTTATCCCCAGACTGAAGAGAAGTATGCCCAAGTTGGCCCATGTTTCCTAGCCCCCAAGTATAGCTGCATGGCAAGAAGTTAACAATCATGAATGATCAATTTTCTGCAGACAAAAACAAAGATAATGGTATATAGAATCAATCCAATTGTTTCTATGACTTGTCTTTGGAGTATGGCCATAGGATAAGCCATTCAAACAAATATAGGCTTTTAAAACTAAAAGATTTCTCTCGATTAAAGACCATCATACAGAAGGGATGAGAGAGGGATGTCAGCGAAGGGCTAAATATTGAATCTTTCTTCCTAGAGACAAATGCTAATTCCTGCTTCTTCTTCTTCTTCTTTTTGTGATAGGACATCAGATAGGGTATGCTCAAGGCTACACAAACATTAATGAAACAGTCCCTGTACATGAAGAAGTTCTCTCAGCAGAAGAATCGACATCTGCATCAGTCGGAAACATGTGCTACCACATGCTGAACCTTTCAGGAAAGTGACTTAGTTGAGATAAGTCAAATTTTGAGGGGGTTGCAAGTTCAACAAACAAGTTGGACAAAATATTGACACAGACCAAATGCTTAAGATGTTTGGTTAAGGGTCTTCAATTGTATATATGCTCCTTATCTAGTAAGTATGCAATTAACTCATATGCCACTCAACATTAATTTATGCTAGTCATCCTGGATGATGTGACACCTCCTGCAACTGCTTTACCAGTTTTGTGAGCAGCATGTCCGCAAAACTCATAACCCATTTCCATCTCCTGGCATAAACCAATATCTAGTTCTACATATTAGCTTTCTAGTTTCTACCCCCATTTCTCAGTTATATTATGTTCCACTTCAGCTATGACTGAGCTCTCTGCTAAGTAGAACCAAACTATGATTGATAATGTAACAATCCTAAGCACATGAAATTCTACAAATTGCTAGACCACACAATAAGTTAGTCGCAGAAAAACAAATCTGTTACAGATTTGTGCTAGGGAAAAGAGGCTTGAGCATCATAGTAGAGAACGCAAGAAACAACTAAAGCTACAAGTTAGTGGAAGAAATAATGGATCAACAATAACTTTATGCTTTTCATGGGATAACCAGGGTGGTTGGGGAAAGAGACTTGTGGATCAGAATGCATCGCATTTCCATTGCACCCCATCTCCTGACTAGACATGAGATTCCCATATGAAGATATTTCCCAACCTTCAAAGAGAGTTACATGTGTCATGCGGATAACCACAATTCTCATGCTTAAATGTAGAGCTATCTCCATTTAAGAGGTCCTTCAGATAACTTACACCTCGCCCTTTTCAGATATGGCAGCTGTGTGGTACTCCCCGCATGACACTTGGGTAATCTTCACAAGCTCAGGGGCTTCGTCAAGAAACTTTGCATAAGCATTTATTACACGAGCCCCCTGTAGTCCTTCACAAGTAAAACCTCTGCCAAGTTGACCATATTCATTGTAGCCTGGTTTATCAGAAGAGCAATAATATACTGATTAATAAATAGGTCGGATGAGAATGGTGCAAATTCTTCCATTTCCTTAGATCAAATGTCAACCAATTAAAAATTGGCGCATATATTGACCAGATGTTCTTAAGCCTTATCATCGACACATTATATGAAAGTTGATGGAAACAAAACAACAACAAAAAATCCACATTCTTCTAGAAAAATTCACAATAGCTTTTCATGCAACCAGAAGACCATTTACCCCAAGCTTGCAGTAGGCCATCCTCTGATAAAGCCACCACATGAACTGCACCACAGGACACCTGGCAGATGATCTGAAACAATTGATGTACACAATCCAAATTAATCCAGTAAAGTGAGAGTCGATAAAAAATTGAAGATATATCCAGCTGGTGCTTGATAGTAATGTTTCTTATCAATGAACACAAAACAGATTTATGATGATAGGTAAAAACCAAAAAATTAAAGATTAACAGAGACTGAAATTACTTTTAGTTAATGGCCAGAATGCCATATCCAAGTAAGAAGAATAGTGTATTGAAGGACTACAGAATATATTGCATTTCATAATGAATAAGCTTAAGTACTAGAATACCAGCAGTTGTTTAAACTAGTTTGTTTATAACTGAAAATGCAAACTCTGATCTTTAACATACCGTGTTTGGTGAAAAGGCTCCACAGAACAAACGTGGATAATTTGATCCCTGTAATGAGAAGTATAAAATTCATTAAAACATAATAAAACTGAACGGATTAATACCTATTGATGTTTATAGGAAAGCAAAGTTAACTGGAATAAAATGACAACCTGATTTTGTCCCCAAACCCAGAGCCTACTCAAGATGGTTCCATCATTTTGACGAGGCTCTGCAATAGCAGCAGTACAATGTGCCCCACAAGATACAGATTTCACAAACTCTGTCTCCAGTTGCTTCACTTTCTTCGGGTACTTCCTGCTGTCCTCAGTGCCATCTCCCAGTTGACCAAATTCGTTAGCCCCTGATTGAATTCACAGAGAGGTATATAATGTCTTTCTTCATAGGAAATACACGTACACTATCAAATGTGATCCTTGATACGATATATTGAACAAGCACCCAAAACCAGGGTACATTGCTAATGCAAGAAAAAAGAAAATAGATATAGGCACAAAAACAAATTTGAGAAGATAAACATCTAAATCCATAAAGAAAAACTATTATACAGCTATTCTGCTAAAATATTAAAATCCGCTATCCAACCAATAACAGTAAAAAACACTGGAATAAGTAAATTACTAACATTTTCAATTACATGTTAGAAGAATTCCAAGGCACAATCATCACCAAGGAATTGAACAAAATGAGGATATTATTCCCAAACCCCAGGTAAAGAACAAAGGTTCACAAGTGATAGCCAAAGTATGCTCCCGGCAACAAGGAATTACAGCTTCATTGAGAAGAAAAAACCCTATTATCCATGCTTTTTTTTTTTATCAGTGCAGCATAATAAATTGAACACAAAAATCCACTATGAACAGCGATTAAAGGATAGATAATACAATAAACAATACCATAAAAAAGTTAGAAGGGAACAAACCCCAAGTGAAAAGTGACCCATCAGAAGCCACAGCAGCAGTATGCTCACGGCCACAAGCTATATCCAACCACCTAGCATTAGCTCCTGCAGGGCACCCAAAAAGCTCGGGAGGAAGCTGTTTTGGAATTCTCAATTGACCATCTTTGCCTTTCCTCCCTGTTTGCCCACTCTGATTGTATCCCCACACATAAATTGCACTCTTTGTTGGAAAATTCACTGACCTTTTCGTCTCTCCTACTATCTCATTTATATCCATTTCTATTCTATCACGTCTTTTAAAAACCCCTAACAGTAAAACCAACAAATAAACCCAAAATGAGACAGATTGAAATTTCATCAGTTCTTAATGAAAAGCAGAAAAAATCTAAACTTCTGATGGCCCATTAGGAAAAACCAAATCTCTTGATGACCCATTTGCGATTCTTCAAATTTTGATACAAAGATTGAATGGGTCATGGTGAAAGTGTGAGTTTGATTGCTGGGAAAATTGAAGGAGGAGAAAAGAAAAGAAAAAATGTAGCAAGGGTGCAACAATTGAAGCATACCTTTTTTCTCGTTATTACAGTGAGATTTTGTTGAGAAAATGTGATGTAATATTGTAATAAAGTACGGAGATTATAGAGTACTATGTATGGAGTTGTCTTTCGGAGAAAGTGGAGAGAATGTGAAGGAATTAACATTCGACATTGCTTGCGGAAATTGGGAGTTTTCTATATTCCAGAGCTGTATGGGCCATGAATCTTCTAGAACCAGGTTATATGGTTGACCTTTTCTGTTTTTTCTTTACTATTTTTTCATGGCATTTGAACTTTGAAGGCTTTTGTACCTGTTGCTTTTTTTACTGTGTTTTTTCTAAATTTTAAATTTTTTATTTAAAATTATTTTTTTATATATTTTTTATTTTTTTGATATGTTAATTACAAAATATATATATATATATATAATTTTGATATATTTTTAAATGAAAAATATTTTAAAAAACAATTGTAATCTTATATATCTTTTGCATTAATTATTTTAATTAAAATTATAATTGTTTTATATTTGAGAAAATTGATTTTTATTGAGAATTAAAATCATTTAGATTCAATTAAGTTTAAATTAAGAAATATATAGAGTTTAATTTTCAATATTATTTATCCAAATTTTAATTTGCACATTTAATACAAAAATAAGAGTATTCAAATGGAGTTTTTTTCAATCATAAATGAGTTCCTTTTTTATCTTTTTTTTTAACCCAAAAAAATATTTTATAGTAATAAATTTAATATTTGAGATAGTTTTTGGGTAAATTTTGTTCTTTTAAAAGTAAATACATGAGAGACATGACATTTATATTCTTTCTTTTTTGTTTTAAAAATAAATAAGTTTATTCTAAAATTATCCCATTTATTTTTATTTTTTTATTTTTATAATTTAATTTTTTTATTTATGTTTTCATTTTGAAATACTATCAAAACACAACTTTATATAATTTCATAATTATAACAAATATGAGAGATTAATATAACTAACTATAATTCACTGGCAACTTCATTATAGAGTTCATCTCCTAAAAAGTAAGGAGTTTGTATAAATTGGATAGGTCAAATTAATTGTAAAATGATATAAAATTAAAATGAATTTGTATAGCAAATCTTGAACTAAGAACTCTGTCTTCTGTTTCTTTTTAGCCATTTTTATTGATAAAAACAAAATTATTTTTTTATAATTTGCAATATATATTAAGTAAGTTAAGCTAAAAAATAAGTTATAGAACATATGATTATGACCCAACTTCAGATAAATATTTATTATTTGTTTTAATATTCCAAGAGAAAAGGTGAAATCTAACCAGTTTCCTTGAGAATTATGAGCATTCTACGTGCCAGGAATGTCATATGCTTGTGTGTAATTTGTGTAAGGCATATGAAGGGAATCTTTCATCAAGACTTGTGTTCATAGCTTCATATTGAGCCTCCAGAGATTAAATAGCAGAGTCAAGACCGGACGGGTAATGTTTAACCATTTTCTTTAAACGTGTGGTGTGAAATTAATTTCCAAAAAAAAAAAAAACTGTTAAAATTTGACAATTTGTCACATTTTAAGGGGTTGGTGGAAATACTTTTTTTTTATTTCTTAATCAGCTGAATTTTCCAGTAGGTGACAAAACACTTGAAACAGTCGAATGATCCAAAGTCCACTTTTATCGTTAAAAATATACTTATAAGCACCATGTTTCTCAACTGTTTGGTAGCTCTTGAGAAGGTCACAGCTCCTTCATTCTTCCAGGTACACGCGTTTTCTCTCTTTCAGAAACCAAACCTCACTTCCATTTTTGTCAATTCTTTCTTTATTTCCAATTTTAGTAATTCATGTTGTAATAGATTTTACCAAGTCTTGTTCTTCTTCCTTGTTGGCTGTCAAGTTTTTGTTCTTTGAGTTACCCTAGTTGATTGAAATGATTCTTTGTCATCATTGTTATTATTGTTTTTGGCGATGTTAGTGTCATCTCTGAACTGGGTTGGCAATCCTATTCTTGCTTTTGGGGGAAAAAATTATGAAATAAAGCAAACCCTTCTATTATTATGCGGTTTTCTTTGAGTTTTTAATGTGATCATAAATGAAGAACTTGTGAATTTGGTTATTCTGCTTCATTACTTGGCTTAGCATTTGGTTTTGTTCCTAGCTTTTAATTGATCCAGAAAGGATAAACATTTGATAAAGGGATGGTAGTTGCTACGAGTGAAAATTGGATGAGGCTAGTCTGGGATTGTTCCTTCAAAAGACTTCAAAAAGCTTTAACCATTCCATTTTGTGTCGAAATAGGAATGATATAATAGTATAATAGTTCGTCAATCCAACAAGTCAGTTTCTCTGTGGAACAGAATTAAGAGGAAATGGTGGGGTGGGCTTGAAGCACCAGTTTAGGAAGTAGAGAAGAAAAGGTAGACATTATTGCCTCTTTTAGGCAACTAAATAGAATACCATAAGAAACTAACAAGCTTATTCATTGTCACAGACTGTAATAGTTACAATCGATCTTACATTAGTTCACTGCTGAAAGACATTGGAAGGATTTTTTTTTCCCTTGCAGCGTTTTGTTCCTGGTCTTCTAATGAATTTGTATTAGGTTTCGATGTGTTGGGACGTAGAACCAGAAGAAATACAACCTTAGTCTTTTCGAATCTTTAAAATATGTGAACCTGACTCTATGTTTGTACTTTGTATAGTTTAAAGATCGCAGATACTTAAGCATCATGGCTGAGTCAGTTAGTAACAACACTGGAAAGAAGCTTGTCCGAATTGATGTCAGTTCAGACACTGTATGCCCATGGTGTTTTGTTGGCAAGAGAAATTTGGACAAAGCTATAGCTGCTTCTAAGGATCGGTTTGATTTTGAGGTTCCTTTCTGTCGTTCTCTCTGCCTCTCTTTCTTGCGTTGGAGTTTCAGTCTAACTTAAAGATCATATTTACTCTGCAGATCAAATGGCATCCTTTTTTTCTTAATCCTTCTGCCCCTAAAGAAGGTGTGAATAAGCTAGATTTCTACAGGGAAAAGTTTGGATCTCGAGCTGAAGGAATCTTGGCTCGGATGACTGAGGTTTTTTACCATTTTTTCTTTCTCCTCTTACATACATGTTACTGTTTGTGTGGCCTTTGGGTTTGGTTAGAATGTAATTGTGTCACTATGATCATTGCAGATTTTTAAAGGTCTTGGTCTGGAATATAACTTGTCTGGACTCACGTAAGATTTCATTTTGAATTCATAAATGGACATTGTCATATAAGAAAAACAAGTACAAGTAGTTGATTTGATGGTGAAACTGTAAGAATTGTCTTGTGAACAGGGGCAATACTCTAGACAGCCACAGACTTATAAATTTTGCCGGCCAACAGGGTCTTGATAAGCAACATAAACTTGCTGAGGAGCTATTTCTTGGATACTTCACTCAGGCCAAATATGTTGGTGATAGGTAAGTGCATATCTTAGAACTTTTCACCTCCACACATGAGACTTATCATATCTTCTTTTGCATTTGTGTGTTTATGGTAACCAAATACTTTGTAGAGACTACCCATTTTCAGAAGACTCCATAGCTGCATTTCCAAGACTTTTTTCTCATAGTTTTCGAGAAGTTGCCAGTGGAATCTATTACTCAAGGATCTCAACCAGATTTCTAGCTTTAATTCAACTAAGTCACCTTGACACAGCATGACGTTGTCTAAGAAGCATTATCAATAAATTGATTGTTGAATTGTTCAGAATCAAATGAGATGGCAGCCTTAAAGCATTTCACATGAACATATGGCAGATGAACCCAATTTTGTGAGGCGTTCGCTATTAGTATGGTTGATGCTGCTTGGTAATTGAGAAAGCAGCTCAATTTCTATGTTTTTCTCAGATAGTTGAAAGGGCCTCCGCAAAGCCTTCACTAGTCTTGCTGTCTCATAAAAAGATTTGTCTGTGCTTCTGCATTCTAACAAGGATAGCACCTCTTCTTATCCTAATATAACAGTCTTAGGCCATTGAGATGTATCATGAAAATGTAAAGCAAAGTTAATAGTGTTTATTCATCTTTACATCCCATTATGGAATACTCTAACACTCCCAACTGGATGCAGGGAATTTCTTCTAGAATGTGCTCAAAAGGTTGGGGTAGAGGGAGCAGCTAAATTTCTTGAAGATCCTAATAATGGAGTCAAGGAGGTCTTTCCCCCCCAATTGTTTAATATTCCCTTTGGTTGCCATTAAAATAGCTAAAATTAAGAAATCAAATTTAAAAAAATTGGTGGTTTTTCTCTTTTTGGGAAGCATTCGAGGTTTAATATCATTGCTTTCTTTTTTCTGAAAAACAATGGAATGGAATATTGTCCAAGTCTTCCATCACACTTCTTTTGAATCCTGATTGACAGCAGGCACAACTCCCCTAAAATATGTCACTTTACTACATATTTTCACAATCAAACCAGTCATGAGCTCTCTTCAGATGAAATCGATTGCCTTTGTTACCTTTCCTTATTCTCATAAATTGAAAACTAGCCTGACTAGCAACTTGATCTGGGCTGAACTTTCTGTTTATGATCATCTGAAGGTTAACGAGGAGCTTGAGAAGTACTCAGCACATATCACAGGAGTCCCATTCTACGTGGTATGTCATAAAGCATCCTTTCTTACTTAGCTTAGATCTTTGTTTCGGCATGCAAAAGGTCCGTTGACATGGAATTTTTTGAGCAGATCAATGGGAAACAGAAGTTGAGTGGTGGCCAGCCCCCTGAGGTTTTCCAGAAAGCGTTTGAAGTTTCCGCAAAATGATAGTTCCTCGCTACGAAAAATTTATATTCCTGTAATGTAACATCTGCTTTCCTTAGAAACAATAAACTTGCTAGAGGAGAATATATTCTCCTCCATACACGATCCTTTGTGTTTTACATGTCCTGCAAATACAATCATGAAGTTTACAGATTACAATAAATAGAGACTTCGGTTTTTTTTTTGGTTTTCAAAGCATCCTTCCACTCCCCTGCAATGCATTTCTATAGAGCAGGCAACATTTTTCACTCTTGTTAGGGTTTCATTTTAGTCTTGCTATACAAGGCTCATAGAAACTAAATGGAAGTACAGTGAAGTTACATAGAGCTGCTTTATTTTTTGTATTTTAAAAATGTTTTTGAAAAAATTTAAATTTTTTTATTTTTTTATTTTAAATTAATTTTTTTTAATATTTTCGAATAATTTTAATATATTAATATTAAAAATAAATTTTTTAAAGCTCATTTGAAAATACAACTAGATGTCCAGTCGGCTGCATTCCCAATCCCAAACAAAGCTTTAAAACATGGTTTGTAACCTGATTGATGCCTCTGAGGTTTAAATCCTCCATTTATTAATTCCTTCAATAAAATATTAGGATTTTGATGCACAGTTATTTTCAAAATAATTTTTTATTTGAAAATATATTAAAATAATTTATTTAGATTTTATTTATAATTTTTATATTAACACCAAAAATACTAAAAAAATATTAATTTAATAGTTTTTAATTAAAATTACTTTTAAAAAATACTTAAAAACAGAAATAAAAATTATACTGAACAAAGCTCTCGAACTACATACATTTTTTTCACGTGCAAACAAAAAAAAGTTTAAAACATGTTTTTTTTTAAATGACATTTTACTTTTTTCCTTAAACATTTTCAAACATATAATAAAAAAATTAGTTCTTAATTTATTTATTTATTTTAAATTGTAATTGTATTCATGTTTCAATTTAATATAATTTAGTTTGATAGCGTTGAGTTGACTAAATTTTCTAAATATATGATGAATTTTTATCGAATCTTGTTTTTTTTTAAAAAAAATTCTGTAACTTTTACTTGACGTCATCGGGACCCTCTCGTTATTCCCTTTGTCCGCTGCCAAACTACGAGATCTGACCGCTGACGTTGACTAGTGACCTTCCCATTAATTTTTAGGAAAACTACAATGTTGTCCTCAACTTATTAGATATATTTTAATTAGCTCC
>Ga0307510_10006256_pt1 | contig 14209 bp, 15 predicted proteins | sample 12_EM_MG_FD_207224 | JGI IMG/M metagenome (GOLD analysis project Ga0307510, IMG submission 207224) | Populus trichocarpa ectomycorrhiza microbial communities from riparian zone in the Pacific Northwest, United States - 12_EM | ecosystem: Host-associated > Plants > Roots > Unclassified | place...
TTTTTTTGAATTTAAGGAAACCACACCCTCCGAAAAATGCACTTTATTAATTCAGGTGAGCGAGTAAAATTCTGACTGTCTCATACTCTTACAAGAAATACACGTCTTTATTCGAACTTAAAACCTGTTGTTTAGATCTCAAATTCTTTATCATCACACCACGTCTCTTGGGGACTTTAAAAAACATAACGTTCAAACAATATTTAAATCTTACATATATTAAAGTCTTTTAGCTTTGTTTTCCTGACCGTTGTCTTATTAAAACGTTTTGGTTTTTATCTAAACTCCCACCGGTAATGAACTTCACACAATAAGTAAAAAATAGATGATCCGAAAGAAACCCTAAACGATTGTCTTTATTTCAATTTCCAAACAATATAATTCCAAAGCTACTAATTCCATGCCTTTGCAAATTTGCCTGGAGTGAAGAATTTCCATCGGCCTGTATCCCACTTGCAGGACATGATGTAAAAGTTAATGTTTGAATTAAGAATGAAGATACTTCAGGATTTTCTTTGCACGTGGAATGTTCATTGACTAACTAGAGGACAATTTGTCACCCAGGCTAGCTAACCTGAAAGTCTTTCGAAATATTTCCTCTTTCAAGATATAATTTCATTACCAGCTTCGTTTTCATGTTTGGCCATGGCGGAAATAGTAAATGAACGACCCCACCACACAGTCACACACTGTTGTTTCTTCGCAGCAAGAGAACATTGGAATTACAGGTTCTTTGCGAACAAAACTTCGTCTGAGTGAGATGCACCAAGAATTGTTTCTTTTCTGGTTTTTATAGTTTCCAACTCCCTATTTGCGGGAACCAAATATCAAATTCACGAGGATTACCACCGTTTTCCCGTTATTTTATACTGTTATAATATCTGTTAAAATAATTAAGATAATATGTATATTATGAGTATATTATGAGTGTTTAGTCTTAATATAAATATAAATAAAATATATATAATTTAAACTAAAAATATTATTCTACCTTTAATAAATAAAACTATATAAATATTATTTAACAGTATCAATTTCTATATCAATTCTAGTAATAATTCTATGCACATTCATATTTCATATTTAAGAGAAGAAATTAACAGGTAGACTTCAAGTCTTACGATCTTCAACATGATATGAAAAACAATATCATTATCACATTGTCTTAATAATGTTGGGAGTGTTTTAGAGTATGGTATTGGTTGTGTTTTCAAAGTGTTTGTTATTCATAAATATATTAAAATAATATTTTTATATTTTTTTAAATTTATATTTAACATCATCACATCAATTTTAAAATAAAAATAATAATTTTAAATAAAAAAATTGAATTTTTACCAATCTTATTTGGGCCGCAATCTCAAGCAAGAACTTAATGCAATTTTTGCTAGGCATGTTCATCAAGTTATAATTATAAAAATAGTGGAATTTATTCGTATAACAAATATAGATGAAAATTTAAATTTTCCATCAAATCTATAGAGAGAGTGGTGGAGTGTGGATGGAATTTAAGATTGAACAACGGTTACTTGGTTATATTGTGCAGAACCTATTTAACCCTCATTTGTTATTCCTTTCTCTAGATGGAGGTTGAATAAATTTTGAATTTTTTTAATTTAAAATTAATATTTTTTTATGTTTTTATATTATTTTGATGGGTGACATCAAGAATAATTTTTTAAAAAATAAAAAAAATATTATTTTATTATATTTCTAAAAAAAAAAAATTTTAAAAACCAACTAATATTCTGGTTCATAGGGAAGGAAGGCAATTTTACAATCACAGATGTTAATTACTCCTGGTTTCAATACACACAAGGATGATATTTATGTGTGTGGGGGTTGATTTTATTTATTTATTTATTTATTTAATATGGGAGATCTAGTAAATCTTTCAACTAAAAACTTTATTTATTATATTATTATAATTGCAGAATTATGGTAATGGAATTGAATCTCGTCGCCATACAACTATCATGAGGGAATCTTTGTTTGGTTGCATACGCCAGTATATATCGTTTATTAAATTAAACAGAGAAAAAGAGGGACTGTGAAAAGAAAAGCCTCTCAAACTCTTGCTTTAAAAGGACCCCACTGCTACCCTTTAAATCAATCAATCAATCAATCAATCAGAGGGATGATATTTATAGCAGTTGCTCGTGGAATTTCACCGAAATTTCCACATGATGTCTTGCTCCTCTGTCTGATCACGAGACCTGACATTATATATATAATTCTTTCTTGATGACTTTAAAAGCTCTAAAATGTGCGCGCATGTTGAAAATATCTAGAATACCCTTGACCGTTTGTTTCGTCTAAAATATTATATATATAAATGTATTTTTATATTTATTTTTTTAACATTATTTTTTATGTTTGTTTTTAGTAAAATATTTTATAGAAAAAATAACCAATATAAAATATTTTATAATCAAATTTTAAACTTAGCTTTTTATTAAAAAGTATTCTAAGCTCATTAAATATAAAATAATTCACTAATATTATTTTATTTACAATATACAACTATTTTAATAATTAAAATCTATTTTTTCAATATAATTTTCATCGTCTCTTTTTTTTCCTTTCATTACCACCATCACCACCACCGTGACAACCTCTTACACCATCATTGTTGTCATCTCACCACTACCATCTCACCACTTCAATCATTACTCAGCATCATTTTCCGCCACCACCACGTCACCACCTCAATCATTTTTTATTACTATCTTTTTTATTATTTTAACTACCGTCTTCTTTATCATTTCTTTCATGTTACAATCGTATTCTTTCTCACTATTATCTTCACCACTGCCACAACTAAAAAATATTTACATGTAAAACATTCTACAGTAAAATCTGTAAAATATTTTGCATTCGTAAAGTATTTTATGCGAAACATATGGACCCTATCAATAATTATTCCAGAAAAAAATACACACACAAAGATGAGAATAAAATTATTTAATTTTTTTCAAAGCATGTTCAAATCTTTTTTACAAAATACTAGTAAGGAATAATTATACTAAGCATCTTGTACGTAGTTCACTTATTTTCTTAACTTGATATTTATTTTTTTAAAAATTCCAGTTTACATATCATAACTTATAAATAGTATAATATTTTACATCATTACTAGTGTGCATAAAAAAAACTAAATTATTTACAACAACTTTGTCATTATATTTTAAATAATTATTAAAAAGCCTATGATAAAATATCAAAATTGTTACTAATAAGAAAAAAAACAATAAATTTTTTTTTTCGAAACATAAAACCCTAATCACTAAATTGTTTTTTTAAAAGATATTTAGAAGCTTGTTTACATTCTCAGCAAATTCTATAATAACTATTTCATTGAGATCCTAATAAAAGTGAGAAAAAGAAAAACCAAAAGTATGGCTCAATAAATGCTTGCATCAAAGTGAAAGCATCGCCCCTGTGTGGACCCCTCATTGCTCTTTCTACAGTTGCTTGGAACAGTTTTGCTTGCAATCATGCAGTCCATTTTTGTCTCTGTATTGATGGTCTTTGGGTGTTTCATCTTCAACCTCACTCAATATTAGCTCAGGGGTCTTATTTTGGTGGCTCGAGTCCACATCTATGAAATTTTCTTCTCTCACCGTGATCACCCACATCCAGGCCATGAGTTTCCGGCCCTTCTAAAATTCAACACCAATAACCCTGCAATCTCTTCTCTCAACGGAACTCACGGTGACGATAACCTTGGACTGCTATGATTGTTGGTTATACTTATCAAGGTAATGCCCTTTAAGCCCTAAAGCTTTCCAGAAGGATGTTGGATTGTGGTGTGAGACCAAATACAATTATATTTATCTTGTAGTCATCCAGGTTTGGTCATAAAGAGCAAACAATATTTAACATTAGAATCTTACAAAGTCATGGGGGTACTGTAGCATTTCAAGACCAAAAAGCCTTCTTGTTTATGAATATGCATCGAATCAAAGCCTTCATGATTGGCCAGAGACTTGTATTTTAGTTTGCTGGGTTTGTATGTGGATTTGTTGCTACGATAATCATACTTCAACGACTTGGGATTTGCTTTAGCTTATCTTGCTTCCTTGCTTGATTACAGTTCAAGGTGCGAGATTTCAAGTTTTGCTTAAAGAGTCAGGAGCTGGGACTGCCAGGATCCGAGTGTCCTGTAACTGCGATTGTGGATCGGAAAGGTATAGTGATTAATTATGAAGAGAGAGAAATCAAGACTGAATACAGAAATTCTCACTTACCATTTGAGGATGTTTTTAATAAACCATTTAGAAAGGCCTCCGATTAGGGGGAAAAAACACTTCGAGCGTGATTTGTATTGCGGCTAAAACATTGATGGTTTAAAATTTGATTTTTTTATTTAAAATTGTTTTTTTAAAATTGTTTTAATATACTAATATTAAAAAAAAATTAATTTTTTTTAAATATATTTCTAAATTAAAAACATTTAAAATATAACTTGTACCATGTTATCCAGCATTTACACGAACTCAATGTATCGGTTTTGTAAACCGCGAAATGATGGTGTAACGGTGTTGTTTACCCAAGTACGAGTGGGACAAGACTGAAATTACAGAGCTCCTACAGTTGAAAAAATAAGGGTTTCTCGAATAAAAAGCTGCTACCTTTTCAATATTTATGACGTCTTGTTTCCATAAAAAAAAAAAAAAGAAGGTAAGTTCACTTGCTGGATTGGGTGAGGCAGCTTGAGAACAGAGGAGAGGACGGGGGAGGGTTGGCCTAGTGGCTCCAAAATGTATTCAAATCCCAAAGGAGGTCTCGTCAGTGTGCCCATTTCCTTGCCTCCTTCGCTTTACTTCGGGTTCTCTGAGGGAAATAAAAGCGAGATAAAGAGAAATGATTTTGAAGTGATACTTGATTTGACAGTGCTGTTGTCGTTGCCGGTGGGCTAGGTGGTGTACGACTAGACTTGAGACTTCCGCCGTGATTGGTGATGCTTGCAAGCGCATCTAACAAATATATTATATTGGTCGGGTCTCACGACTCATCTCGATAACTGATTAGAATTATGAATTTTACTGGATTTAATAATCTTTTTTTAAAAATATTTGTTATGATAAAAAAATAAAAGATGATACTGGAAAAGAAATTAAAGGACAAAATTAATTTAAAGATGACATTTTAAATTAAATTACAGGGAAAAAAAAAGCAAAAAGAAAGAGATGCCAGACACGCAGGGCCTTTGATTTCTGGTCCAGGAGTTGGCCCATAAGACCATGATTAATTGATGAGGTTCGTGGCCATAAGACCAGAAAAAATTATATTGACGAGGTGCGCGGGCTTGCCTTTGATTTTTGGTTCAGGAGTTGGCTCATAAGGCCCATATTCATGGACGCCTATCAACTAACACATCTTGAGCTGATTTTCAGTACAAACAATTTTGTGTTTAAATTCAGCAGTCCCAATCGCTATTCATCGATCCATGTCATAATCTAAAAGCCCAATAGTGAAGATCCTTAGACCGACGGTTCCATTCTTCCCGGTGGCTGCTGACGGGGCTTTCCCCTTGCTTAATTGGAAGGTTGAAAAAACCACCACCGAAAGCAAGTTTTCCTTCTTTTTTTTTGGCTTCCAAAAAAAAAAAAAAAACCCACCTCTCACCAAAAGCAAGTTTTTCTCGAAGATGCATTAAAAATATTTTTTTATATTTTAAAAATCAACAAATTAAGATAGTTTAAATATATATATATAAAATAATTTTAAACAAAAATAAATAAATTTTACAGCAATTCCAAAAAGCGTGCAGTGGGATTGATGATGGACTGGATTCCCTTGAGATTATTTTGGACCAAACTAGTAAGCCGACGCATGTGCTTAATTAAAGCCCATAAAAACACAGGACTTGACACAGAGGAAGGCGTAGCTAGAATATGGTTTCCAACGTGCAATCTTTGCTACACACGACGTCAAATTCATTGCAAAATCCATATCATAAGCAAAGTTGTTACCATCATTATACTTACAGAACACCTTAATAATATTCATGAATTGAGAGAACTTGTTCTAACACAGGCTGCCTGGAGTTCAGATCATATAATTTTCAGAGAATATATTCAACAGTTTGAAGTTCCACCGGTCCGGTCTGCCCACCCTTTATAGCCATCAAGTCACTGCTATCACCTCCCAAGTATGCTTTCATAAATGCGACCACAACTCCTCCAATAAATTTCCTCATCGGCTCCCTGGACTTCCCATTCTTGCACAGACAATATGTAGTTTTTCCTCTAATCCCTTCAGTATCATCATCTAGCATATCAAGATGTCCATAATCCTTAACAACGAAATAACTAGCCGGCCCTTTACATTCTTTGAAAAAATCCTTATGATTAACACCCTCAGGTGCACAAGGAGGGAACAGAGGGTTCTTCTTCAGCTCACCCAAGCCAGAACCAATGACCATGATTGCCATATCAAGATCAAACGAATGAGGAACATATGTGAGTACTGGTGGAGGGGTTTGTTTCCCTTTGTCCATTCCATCAACTGGGTCCACACCAATTAGTGCTGAGAATTTTAATGTGGCTGCTGCTTTCTCAAGAGCTAATGCAAAAGCAGTCTTGCCACCTCGACTATGGCCTGCAAGGCCTAGCTTGCTTAGATTTGGTTTAACATGGGGTGGAAGTAGGTGATGCAGTCCTTCGGATAGCCAATTTGTGGTTGCAGCCACAGATTTAATTTCATCACTAGAATCTTGTCCAGCCACAAGATATAACTGCCAAGTGCAGAGAAGAAAAGGATTCAACGAGTAACAAAGTAGTGCTAGTTAAAGTTCAAATTGAAGAAATCAACAGGCAAGCATCAAGCGACTAAGACACTAATTGATGCAATTGAAGAACCGAACCTTAACTAATATATGGTTTTTGTAGCATCTAATCCGATGGTTTTCATTTTTGACATAGATTGCTATGCCATATTTGCTCATATACAGCATTTTGTCAAAGTACTTTAGGAAATTGGATCGAATCCCTCTCCTGACCTTTACTAACCCCATAATTAATAGAAATAAAGCAAAACATGAGCACCAAAAACAGGGACTTGAAAGTTAAAATGGAGAATCCAGTGTCTTGAAACGTAGAAGATACAAAATTTTAAATGGGAACGGGTGGAGAAAATAGAGAAGTTGGCTCAAAGTGTCGCTTTAAAATGTGAAAGACAAGGACAATTATACACGGGATGGGGTATACGTGAAGACTGAAAAGAATACAGACAAATGAAATATAGCATCAGGAGACAAGGATACAATATCTCGAGCATTCTGGCTCATCCATCATCAATCACATCAAGATGCCACTGATAATCGTTTAATAGGCCTTTAGATTTTCCCTTGAGAAAACGATACTTTGAAATCTTTTGCCTTAGAGATGAAGTTACTCGGGGGGGCCAACATGGCATGGCGTGGCACCATAGCTTCTTTGGGAACTAAAGGTTTATCTTTTTTTTCTTTGAGAACGAAATGAAGTTATCTCCACTTCGCTGTTGGCACACCAATGTCAATTTGCAGAATACTAAAAAGAAAATTAAAAACTTTAGCAGAAAAGGTTGTGGTCGTTACAGTAACACATAGTACATACCCAGGAAAATACCAGACCAACTGTTTTAATCCGGGGAAAAAGAAAATGTAAATGGATGAAACAATTAATAACATCGAAATGATCTTAATTTGGGATCAGAATATAGTATCTAATCGTAATCTTTATCTGTTATCTATTGATTTTGGGTAGAAATTCTGCTTTAGTAAGGAAATTAATCCTAATTAATAGAGGCACAGATATATCCAAATTCATCAGACTTGCAATTCACTCACAGCCGCGATAGGAGATTTGGAGCCTTTGAATATATTTAAAAGACTTGCAATTCGTAATTGACCATGGCTGCATCAAAATTTTGCCACGACCTATATATGATCACAAAGAAGAAGTCAAGAAGAGAGAGTGATATGTACCTGAGGAGCAATGACAATGAACCCATGAGAAGCAATATGTTGCAGGAGCTGGGAGTAGAAAGAATTGTAAAGAAGGTAACCATGGAGGAAAACAAGAAGTGGGAATTCCCCTGCTTCACATGGCATAACAATCAAGAGTGGTTTTGGAGGTGGAACAGGAAGTGGAGGTGAAGTCTTTGCGCTGCAGCATGTAGTTCTTGATTCTACTTTTTGAAGCACTGTTGTATACTTCCCAGCCTCGAACACAGTAGTAGTAACAGTTGCTATAGCAGAAGAGGATGACATGGTTACTGTATTAATTAGGCTTTTCCTTGTTCTTTCTAACGTTTTCATGTAAGTTTCTTGTGCCAAGGATAAGTTGTTCAGGTGGCCTTTTTATGGCCTTGTTCTATGAGAGAGAGTCGCGACCCCTGCGATTGGATACCCGGTCCATACCCAGTTTACCCGCCCATTTACTCTCTTGCTAAAAATAATGTCAAAATCTTTCAATTTAATCCTCGCAATGTTCAAAAAAGTTAAAATTTCTCCTTAAAATTAATATTTTTAACAATTATTTATAAGTTTTCCGGTCCTCAATTTTTTTAAAAAATACATTTTGGTTCCTTTATTATAGTTTATGCATTCAAGTCTCTATATTGTCAATCAAGTCTACAAGAAAATTAGTGGGTATTAATAGGGTATAAAATAAATACCTATATGTATTTTTTTTTATCCTCCTCAATACCCATTAGACATGTTTAATGGGCATTTGTTGGGCCAAGTAAAGCAAATATCCGCTTTATATCCAGCCCATTATAATCCCAACATAATGTATTTAGTTGATCTGACTAATTGTGTGAGTATAATTGTAATTTTCATTTATTTTTTCAAAAATCGGCCAAAAAAGAATCATAGTGTGATTTATAATTTATTTTCATTTATTTAATGGGCATTTGTTGGGCTTGATTTATAATTTATTTTTATAAATTTATTTAGAATTAGAAGATTCCAAATACAGTGGAAGTATCTTCTGACAATCAAGATGGAATCCAACATTACAATAATCAAAACGTCGTTAAAACTCTTGATTAACTTAATCCAAACAAAATTATTGGGTAAAGTGGAGATGCCCTAATCAAGACAATCATGCCCTCCACCATAAGGAAAATACAAGCGCTCCATTAATTAAACAAATCAGGGAGACAAAAACAAAGCCCACATGACAGGAAGCACATAGATTCAAGCCGTGTCTTTATCTTCCATTACCATTCCATTATCGAACTCCTCTCTTTGACCACCCCAGTCCAAGACTCTCCTTTTATTTCCCTCGACGGTGAAACACACCCAGGCTTGGATCACATGGTTCTTGCTTACTTTTAATTCACAACACTTTGCCTTTTCCAGTTCAGATACAAAAACAAAGGCCCCAACTATATTCCCCCTGGACTGGAGAGAGAGAGAGACCCACATGGATAAGCTAGCTATGTTTAAATTCCTCGTTCTTTACAATTTAGGAACACCAAAAATATAACCCAACCAAATCTCAAAAAGCTTTAACAAGTCTATATATATTATAATAATAATCCTAAATCCCAGTTTTTCGACTTCATTGCAAACCTAACCCCCCTAGTAGATAAGTCACACTCTATGTCTGTTGCCCTTTTCTGCTGCTATGGAGAGAAGTCTCGAGACACCTTGAGTCCAGAGATCATATTCCTTCTGGTTCATGCACTCGAATTCGACAACACCCCGTTGCAAAGTCTTCAAACCGAAATACCGTCGATGCTCACCACCCTCTAGCAAGTGGCGGCCTGGCCAGGCGGGCATATCTTTGATCACCGCCAACACCACATCTATAAATTCAAAAGGAGGTGAATTAAAGATAATCCCTTTTGATCTTTTACACTTTAGTGCCATTTGAACTTTCCCAAATCCCCAGAATGGAAGAAGCCCCACCTCCTATTCTGTTTTTCACATTATTAGAGAAAGACAAAAGCAATGATACTTACTCTTTTTCTTTTTCGTTATGGTCCCAGCTACATGTTTGCTCTTCATCTTCAACATAACCTGCACCAAAAGAAGTTTCAAAAGCTAGGTGGTAAGCGCAGAATAAAGAAAGTGGTTCTACTTATTTCATCATTTGATCATCTTTAACTTTGACACCGATCCCTTTTTACCTCGTCAGATTCACACTCATCATGTCTAAATAATTAAATGATTTGATTCCAAAACAATTACAGCGGAAATATAGGTTTGGAATAGAAGCTCTAATTACCTGATTCATTCGGTTGACATAAACAGAAACTATCTTCCAGTGAAGGTCACCTGCATTGATCAAAGAAACCTGATCAAGACCCTCCTTCCACATCAAGTAACAAGTTTTTTTTAGATTAACAGGCCGATACTACAAACCAACCAGTTTTTAAATTAATTTAATGTGGGGAATATTGCCCAACAAAGCACTTTGACATAGAATTGCTAATCATCATCAAAATAAACAGCAAAAATCACAATACAAAATGTCTCTCTGTAATACAGCAATTCGATGTGTTCTCTAGACACGTTCCAATTTCAATTCAATATGGGGAAAGAAAGAAAACAAAGCTACCAAACTAAACATACAAAACAATTGTGAGCTGAATTAATTCCAGACAACATGGTAATAATCACCTTTGCGAGTGCGCTTGAGTAGCTCACAGCCTCTGGCAAGCAATTCCCTGCTGCATATGCCTAAGAAATTTTCTTCAGGCACCAGTTCACCACTGAAACTACCATTAGAACTACCATTACTGCCATTTCCACCAGCTACAGCTAATCCTTTGTCCACGGGAATGACCGCTGCAATATTCCAGACTTCCTTTAATGCTCTCGCCTTCAATGTTGCTGCACCACGTAACGCTGCAACAATCACACAAAAAGTCTCAGATCATTTCCATTAAACTATCCTCCATAAACGCACGCAGATCATGTATGATTTGCATTTATCTAAGACGATAAAAATGATTGATCAACAAAAATAAAGGAAAACAAACATACCTGTTGCAGCAGCAGCAGTTAATGTCATGATATCACCAGCAGAACGCACATTCACGGCAGAGTTCACAACAGATGCAAGGTGCTCACGCTCTGCCCCCATGGCCTCTGCTGCCTCCACGCATTGTGCAGCCACCAATGTTGCAGCTGATGCCACCGCCATGTCAGTCTTTGCCATTTGCTCATCTTTGCCAGCCCCCGAAGAGGCAGCTGTTGCAGCCGCAATTGCAGCAATGGCAGCAGCAACCCCTGCCACAGATATCGCAGCATGAAGCTGCGCATTATGGGCTCGAGTCTCCTCCTTTTTCTTCTCCCTCCTGTCCTTCAACCACCTACCAACAGTCTTACCACCACCACCACCACCCGTGGCGGCGGCTGTGATGGCATTGCCACCAGGAGTTACCGCAGGTGCACGGAATTGTGTGTTGTGAGGGTTGTTGGATCGAGAATACTGGCAAGGAGAATACATATGGATCGTTAACTCATTATTTTCATCACTTTAGATTAACTATTGTTAACCTAAAATTGGGTACATTAATGCAGCAAGTGAAATTGATGGCTGATAATTAATCATGACAGAGACACATCGGTGATTATCTAAAATTATGGAGGCGAGTTGTTAGGATGTTTTGGAAAAAAAAGTTGGGTCCATACACCATAAATTCGCTGTTGTGGTTATGTATTGTAACTAATCTAATTCATTCACTCACGAGGGGACCAGCGCAAACCCGCGTTTTCTAAAAACAACCATCAAAGAAAGAAGGTCATTGTTGAATCTCAATAGAAAAGGACATGCAGGTCATTATGCAAGTTACCCACAGAACTAGCAATGGCAGTTTTTGACATTTTTGCTAAAAAAATAGACAAGGAAAGAAGGCCAATTAACCTCTGACTCAATTTTTGCTACCTCTAGCTTTTGTTTTTCCATAGAAATAGAAGGGAAACTATATAGTTTTCTTTGGAACAAAGCAAAGTATAATAGGTATCATTGCTTTGATTATTTTAAAAAGAGAAACAGAACATTAGATACTCCGGGCAGATTGGATTGTGTTTCCGACAATGTTTTTTAAAATTTAAATTTTATTATTATTATTATTTTTGGATTGTTTTAATATGTTAATGTTAAAAATAATTTTTTTAAATATATATATATATAAGTAGCATTGGTTAAGGAGAAAGCCTGAGATATGTTTCATGGTGGTCTAAAGTCAGTGGAACAGAAGTCGTGCTTTGTTCAAAAAAAGAGCAAAAACAAGCAGAGACCCACAAAAGCAAAGACACCAACTTTATTCAAACTTGTATAATTATATTACCCCAAAAATAGCAATAGATTTCATAATATTAATTAGCTCCGGCAAACTCTTAAAAAAATTACCTTGACATCATCCATTTCAGAAGGGGAAACAGGAGGGCTGTCCGTTAAGGAACCATTGAGAGGTCCACTGCTATGGGAGAGTCTGCCTGAAGTGCGTGGAGATACCTCCTGCTGCATTAACAGACCCCAAGAGTTGAAAAATGGGTGCTTCATTTTTTGAGATAGTTATAAGTAATGATCGCAGGTAGTAGTGACTGTGAAGGAAGGAGAGACAGAGTCTCTGCTCGTGTGTGTTTCAAGAGTAAAGAACGGGAAAATAAATAATTCAATCGATAGTCGGGGGTGTGACGGAACCAGAAAAAAAGAGAAGGAGTGTATAGGCCTCAAAACAAGATCATACTGAAATAAATTTTGCAAATCTGTTCGATATAAATAAACCAGAAACAAGATTTTATCAAAATAGATATAAAACCAGAGCGTCAAAAAAAGACAAAGCAGAGTGGATTAGTATATTATCAAGAGAGAAGAAAACAAAGACTCAAAGAGAGCCAAAAGGAAAAAAGAAAGAAATCTCACATATTGTCTTTATTCTCTCTCTCTCTCTCCCTCTGCTTGTGTTTGATTAAATATATAAAATTAAACTCACCGACTGTGACATGATTCTTTCCAAGACCATCTGGGAAGTCTCAGAGGAAGCAAAAGAAAACGGGTTTCCAGAAACAGTAGCACCACTCTCTTCTAACTCTCCAATAATATCCTCCTGTATCATACCACCAGCACCACATGGGTTGGTCTTGCTAGAGAAAACCATCTGTGGTGGAGCCAGGGCTTTTGATACCTCCAACGCTGACAAGCTCCATGAACGTGAAAGAAACTCCATGGGCTCACGTGGTGTTTCCGGTGGCCGGAAATGGGCCGGTTCCGGTCGCCATGTCTCTGCTATGGGTTTGTCCATTGGAAAGAGAAGAGCGCGCTTGTGTGTTTAGTGTTGGTGGTGTGTTGAGTGGGGGGTTCTTATTAAGGAATGTGGATGGTTGGGTTTGGGTGTTTTATAGAGGATGGTGGAGTGAGATGACAGGTTTTTATGAATGCCCTTTTTTATTTTTAGAGGATTGGATGAAGGAATATATATATTTATAAAATAACAACTTGAAAATTAGCAATAAAGATAAAGAGGGAAAAGGGCAAGTTAGATTCTTTTTCTCCCATAAAGATACTTGGAATAATGTTTTTAGCTCCCAACAGCAAGATATCTTCTAATTAATTTTTGCTTATAGAAATAAATTCTTCATTGATCAGATCTTAACTGAACTATCCACTTAGCACAATCATGCAATTTTCCTACCATAACGAGGAGAGATTAGGTGCGAAGTAAGAGAGCTTCATTTTGTCGGGTCGTCTTAGTCAATGTCAATGACACTCTTGCTCTCATTACAAGGTTGCAAGTGGGGAGCTGTTGTGTGCCCTCCAACGCTGAAAAGTTTACGACGAAATTCAGTCCGATGCTCTGGTCAAACTCTAGCCGCGAGCTGGAATTCATTTGCCAAAAGGAACATTATGAAGATCCTGCCCAGAACTCTCTTCCAAGTTGTCATAATGTCTTGACGACGAAACTTCTACGGAGATTCAACAGAATATTTAGCACTAAGGAGAGGATGAGAAGACTACATGATGGGATATATGTGTGGGAAAACTTACTTAGTGCTAGTGCCCGTAAAGTTTGTTTTGGATTTTGTTTGTGGTTCCTGAAATTTAAAACATGGGACTCATCTGGTCGTTTGGAAGTAATAAATTATTTAGGTTAATAACTTGATCTGTTTTTATATAAAAATATATATTCTTTATTACATGTGACTTTTTTCTTATCTAAGGTAAGAAAATGGAAGCTTTTAAATGAAATCAAAGGGCTA
>Ga0307510_10006260_pt1 | contig 14205 bp, 19 predicted proteins | sample 12_EM_MG_FD_207224 | JGI IMG/M metagenome (GOLD analysis project Ga0307510, IMG submission 207224) | Populus trichocarpa ectomycorrhiza microbial communities from riparian zone in the Pacific Northwest, United States - 12_EM | ecosystem: Host-associated > Plants > Roots > Unclassified | place...
TAATTAGTACGCGTTAAGTGATAGCTGCTATGTATCTAGATAACGGGTAAGTCCGAGAATGCGGGAAAGCGGTAACGCGGACCGGGTATCGTACTAATAAGGAAGGAGAGCTGATATAAGCGAATGTGCGTCGTTAAGTGGTACTTAACTGCGTAAATGCTTGATAAATCGAAGGAGCTGTAACATGGACTTTGATTGTCCCATGCCTTTGAACCATTGGTTCAACATTTGGTTATTTTCAAATGGGCATTCTCATGTGCGATGTCCCATCTGTTGACAACTAGCACATTGTCGTTCCCTTAGCATAGGGCAGTCGATGGATCTATGTCCTATATCCAGACATCGGAAGCATCTGCCTTCCTGAAGACATTGTTGTTTGTCTTCTGTAGACAACCAACCATTCACTCAATGTTGGTTGATCCAATCCTTCATGGACTGTTCTGTGGAATCCAGTTTTGGACTTCCTTCTTTATGTGTTTGTCAGTGGTTACCCATTTGACTGGGTTCAGTCCAAGCTCCAGGTATCATTGAGATGAGCTTTTGGATAATCATCAGGGAAATATGGTTGAGTATGGTATGTGGGATCTGGTGATCTAGTGACATTCACACTTGTTATTGATCACTGTTGTTCATTCCTTTGGCTTAGATAGGGCCTTGTGATGTTCAAGATGGTCTATTAGTCACTCCAGGCTTGCACTGGGTCGTTTCAGTTGTCTTGTTACAAAGACCTGGTAGGATTTCTTCCCAGTATATCGGTAGAATGATCCTTCGTGACGCATGGTGTCATGTGCTAGTGTCTAGATTGGGTGAGGTCCTCCTTAATCTCGGAGACCTATACTTGTTGGTGGATCAGGTAGCAGAAGCAATGCTTTACTGCTTCAAGTGGATCAAGGGGTGAGAACTTTCACAAGTTCTTGCATGTGTATGTGGTGATGATATTCGTTCTGGTGACACTTCAGTGTCTGGTATCTGTGGACCACTTGCAGATCCCTAAGGTTGGTCGTTCAAGGCACTAGATGCCTATGTAAAAGCTTGACTTGTGTGGCGGCTCCTAGCCAGCTGTGGGTTGTGCTTGGAGGTGCATAACACCTTTGTGCATTCTAACACTGTCTGGCTTCTATGCAGGTCTTGGCAAGGCAATAGGGCCTCCTGCGGTAGTCAGGCCAGTGCCCCAAGCTACCAGTCCTTGAGTTGGTCAGGTGCAGTGATGCGTGTGTCTTCTGGTTGCGCGCAAGTATGGTACAAGCAGCGCATGCACATGTTGGTATACAAGTACTTGGGCTAATGCCCTTAGTATACAGACCTGGGTGTCTGTCTTGTAACACAAGTTCTACAAGTTGTCCTCTATCCTTGATGGAGGTAGAGATGCGAAGATAGATGGTTCACAAGTTTGAAGAGGGAAGATGCAGACAAGGGGGTTCGGGGTAATGATAATAGGATTGCAAGACTCAAGTCAAGCTTAAGGCTTGACTGTCCATAAGTACAGGTCTTATATACTACCTGGTACTAGTCAGTATGAGTTGTTGTATGACCTAGTCATAGTACAGTAAGCAATCAGTCATTCATACAGTAAGCAGCCGAGGGAGTCAATAAGAGTCGTACAGTACTCAGTCAGAAGGAGTCATCAAGGCTGCATACAGGAGTCAATCAGAGTCAGTGTGGCAACATAGGCCACCAGTATAGTATACAGTCAGTTAGGCCCAATATAGTAAGCCAAGTCACAGGTCAGGGAGTGGTCACTGGGTCTGGCACCTGACTGGTCAGGTGCACAATAAGTCACATGGTATCATGTGACAGGTCACATGCCTGGTCACATGAGAAGTCTAGAGTTAAGATCGGATGGTTAGTCACAGGGTTGTGGGAGCGGTCATGTGCTCCCCAGTCATGTGGCACCAAGTCAGGTGCACAAGTCAGGTGATAGTTTAGGTAATTGGTCAGGTGCTGCAAGTTGAGAGATAGTGATAAGATGGAAAAATGGTGTCTAGACGCTACACAAAGTCTGGTTAGAAGGAACAAACCTATGACTCCCAAGTAACATCACACCCAAGTTATCACCAAGGAGATACAGACCTTTTGAGGTAGTCTCCCAAATATCCAAAGTCACATACAAAATCAAATTACCCCCTACCTGGAAGATCCATGACGTCTTCCATGCCTCCCTACTCACGCCATACAAAGAAACTGATCAACATGGCCCCAACTTCCTAGAACTGCCACCTGACATTCTAGAAGGCAAACCAGAATGGGAAGTCAAGCAGATAATCAAAGAACGACTATTTGGTTGATGGAAGAAGCAATATCTTGTATGCTGGAAAGGATACTTGCCAGCTCATGATTCCTGGGTTAACTCCAAGGATCTCCACACTCTGGAGTTATTAGCGGACTTTGAAAGTCAACCAAGCAGTATAAGAACCCTTGGAATTTCAGATGACCCCCCTTATCCCCAACTCCCATGTCTTCTGTCAACCACGAGCTCCCCAGTACAGGATTTGCCACCTCTACTGTCTTCACCTTGGGCACCAACAATGGCATCATCCTCATCTGCATGCATACTGACAACAATCAACTCCACTTCTTCGGAACCTTCGTCCAATGTGGACACTTCAACATCCAATTCCACTGGACCACTTGGCGACCAAGAGAAACCCTTGATGCCATCGATATCAACCATGAAGCAGTCATGGTCCCAGTTGATAACAAAGAGCCTATTCTCAGGATTCCCGTCAAATATGAAAGGTTTCCATTTGCTCCCCATCCCCCTCAGTATCACCCCCAAAACCCTGCCAACCACATCATCCCTGCTAGCACTACTAGCAAAAGTAGCAATGACACAACAGAAGCTTCCCCTGAAACCCCAGAAAATGCCCTGCTCCAGGTCACCAACCCCGACCCTCCTACCCCCACAGAAGAACCAGAAGATGATAACCAGTCTGAACAATACACAGACACTGGACTCCTTGACCCAGACCACCATCTCCATATCGCTCAAGAAGAAATGTGAACAATGTATCAAAGATATGGTCAGACTCAGCAACAAGTGGACTATTTTCAACAATTGATTCAAGAATACCTCCATCGCCAGAATGTTCAGAAAGAAGGACAGTAACACCACCCTTTACCTCTACTACTTCCATTGGCGACTCTACAACATGGTTATGAAAGAAATCCTCCTAGTAATTGCAAAGGAAAGGAACCTTCAAAAGAGAACCATTCTCCCCTTTGGCATGCTTTCTCCTCATTACCCCATTCTGAAAGATTGAAAGTTCCTTGAAGGACTTCAAAACCTCCTTAGGAACCAAAGAAAAACTATAAGGAGCAAGTTACCATCACCTATATTCAGTCCAAGCCCCTCAGGAGCAGGAGGACCTACTGTTATCGATATCCCAATAGCACCACCATCAGCTCCAATTGTTGCACCACTGCCACCTGTCAGACCAATACCAGTTATCTGACCATTCACTCACCCATCTTCATCCCTACCTGAGAAGGTCATACCATTACCTCAAATCGCACCAGTGCCAATTAGTCCACCCCTTGTGGAACCATCACCATTTGTTCTAATACCCATTCCTCCTAGTCTACCACTTATGGAACCACCCTGAGCCACATCACCACCACTCCCCTTAGTACCATGGGGATCACATCAATGGGAATACTCATCAATGGAACAATATGAACCACCAATCCCAATGGATGAAACACCTGACCCAGTCAACATACCATTGCCACCATCCTTATCCATATCTGTACACTTGTCAACACCAGCCACCAGACAACAAGAGTGTTACACTCCTGGGCACTTGGCCCACATTTTTCTTTCTTTCTTGACTGATATGTACTTATACAATCACCTGACCTTGACTCACATGACTGCTTACCTGTACAACAGAGCCATCTTGTCAGGAACTTCATTGTTCCCTTCTTTTGTATGTTCTCTATTGTTCTCTTCTTATGGTAGTCTGTGACCACCATTGTTTGTGACGCTATTGTTCTCCCCTTTTGTATGCTTAGTCAGGTAGCTGCCCTTTTGTATATAAGCTGGACTTATATCCTAGAGTTGGGCCTTAAGCCTGACTTAGTTTGCAATCTATTGTGTTCAAAGTCCTTGTTGCTTGACAAGCCATTTTTATCTTTCATTTCCTTGGAATTATCTTCAAATCCTTGAAGATACTTTCCCTTCCTCTTTATCTTCACCCAGACATTGGTCTTAGTAACCTTCTCACCTTTATCACATTCCAGAACCACTTCAGTTACTAAGGGAATTACGACCCTTGTAACTTTTGTCACTGCTGCACATTTCACCTTTTTGCACACATCGCGCCTTAAGGTTCAATAGGCCTTAACATAAGTCAGGCTTTCCTCGAACGTCCTTGAAACATAGGACAAACACCAGTTACACCCTGGTGGCAGTAGTACTCATCGGAGAACTCGGAGACGAATATAAATGAGTTCACAGGAGGCAACAAGACAACCTCCCAGTACACGTCAAAAAGAACACATACTTTGAATACCAAGGACCAGGAAACAACAACAATGGATATTACATTGACCTTCCAAACAAATCACATGCCACTGTTGAATTTGTCCAAGTAAACAACACCTATCACTGGGTCAGACTCCTCTGGAAGCCAGAAGGTTGGGTTACTACCAGGAGAGGAATACAAAAAAGGCCACAACTTGGTTGGTGGATAGAAACAGACCCACAACACCCAGACTATGTCAGTCCAGAACATTTTAGTCCAACAATTCACACTGCAGTCGAGCAATCACCACATGAAGAAATACTAGCAGGAGGAATTCACCATATTGCAACCCTCCAAGGAAGTAACCTGTTCACAGAACAAAGTCCTATTCTTCCTCAAATCGAAGCAGCTGTCTCCCAAGGCATTGAAATTCCTCTTCATACCATCCCCGCCGCTGCTGTTCATCCCCAGTTATCCATCAGAACCACAATGGCAGGACAACAGAAGGAAATTAATGTCACTACTGGACAAAGTGGACAGGAAGCACAAAGGATTAACATCATTGCCAACCCTGCTAATGGTGCCGTTAAAGGAAATCCACCACCCATCTTCACTGGAGATAGGAGCACAACCAGAAAATTCATAAACAATTTCAACCTCTGGAAAGTGCTCAACCGACAAAATGACATTATGAGGAAACTATTTTCTAGAGTTGTCACCCTCCTCACCTACATGGATGGTCCTCTAGTAGACACCTGGAAAGAAGAGCAAATGCATAAACTCCAATCAGCTATGGATGACAGAGCTCAAGAAACAGATGAAGATCTCTGGGACAGCTTCCTGGAAAGATTCAAATCAGCTTATACCAACCAAAATCAAAGAGAGGAAGCTTACCAGAAATTATGCAAACTCAAGCAAGAAGACAATCTCAACAATTTCTTTGCCAAATTCAAACAACTCACTCATGAAGCAGGAGTTCTCCTAGATGACAAGGGAACTATTGAAACCCTCAAACATGCCATGAAACCACCACTCACCAGAGCAATCATACATTCCCCAAACTTTGATCCAAACATGGACGTTCCATGGACTTTCAAGAAATAGGAAGAACAGGCCAGAAAATCCCACCAGCAATGGCTGGCCACCTCTCAATTCAGTCAGCAAAAACAAGGACTTTATAAAGCCTTCGGACTGACACCCAAGCAAAACCAAGGGAAAAGTAACCAATATGGAAGAAACAAAACTTCCAGACCACATACTACCTCTCAAGGAGGACATGCCATGGATGTCGACACCAATAGAATGGGACAAACACATTCTGACACCAAAAAGAAACAACTTATGGATGAAAACAAATATTTCTATTGTGAAATCAAAGGACACCAAGCCCGTGTCTGCTGCAAGAAAATAGCAGATCGTGCCAAAAATGGCAAAACCACTGACGGTGACACCTCTGCCATTTGAGGCCAAGATCCTATTGATATGACCCCAGACAACATCTCCAATTTCTTAACTGAACATATGGGCTCACTTGATGAAGATACCAAGCTGAGCATCATCAAATCTCTTATGCCAAAGGATTTTCCTCAAGCCCAAAACTAGCTGCCATAGTTAGGGCATTCAGACTCGATAGTGTTTTTGTAAATCACTCAAATTCTGTGCAAATAAAAATCACATTTTCATACTATCAAGGGAAGGCAGAAGAAATAGTCCTACTTGACACTGGCACAACTAAGAATTTTATCAACCACACAACTGTCATCAAACTATGCTTAGGAATGAAGAAACTCCCCTATCCTCGCCCAGTATTCAATGTTGACAGAACTCTTAATTGACATGGAACAATCACTCATGCTTGTGACTTACTTGTTACTAAAGGCAATAAACGGGAACAACAAAGATTCTTTGTCACTAATCTAGGACAGGATCGTCTTCTCTTTGGCTATCCATGGTTTAAAGCATTTAAACCAGAAATTGACTGGGATAAAGGAACACTCTTAGGCCCAAAAGTTCAAATAGAAACCCTATTATTTGGAACTCTTCAACGTGCTAAAACATGGGTCAAAACCAAAATACCAGTCAATGAAGACCTCATCCTTGAAGCGCAACAAACTAGGTGTAATCCATGGTTGGGAGTAACCCCTTTAGAAATAAAGGGAGGCCCAGTGGAAGTCAATCACACCCATACAGCAGTAGAAATGGCCCATAAGTATGCAATGGAACATGGAAAGGAGGAAATCACCCTCCCAAAAAAATTCAAACATCATATGGCACTATTTTCAGATGAGGAAGCAAATAAATTTCCCCCAACTTGTGGCAAAGGTGACCATAAAATCGTACTAATGGATACCGCCCCCACTTGCTTCAACTACAAAGTTTATCTGCTCTCAAGAGATGAACAAAAAGCAGAGGATCAATTCATCAATGAAAACTTGGCCAAAGGATATATCATACCATTAGACTCCCCTTATGGTTTTTCAATGTTCATGGTCCCTAAAAAGGACTCAAAAGAGAAATGGTACATTATTGATTATTACCCCCTTAACGCGGTTACCAGAAAAGACATCACTCCACTCCCCAATCTCAAGCAATGCATCGAAAACCTACAGGGAATAGAATTATTCAGTAAATTCAACATCCATTGGGGCTATAATAATATCCGAATATGCAAAGGAGACCAATGGAAAGCAGCTTTCAAGACCTGCTGAGGATTATTTGAACCAAAAGTAATGTTCTTTGGCATGAGCAATTCACCAGCAAGCTTTCAATGATTTATAAACAGCATTCTCGAAGAGTTATATGAACACTTCAAGAAGAAAGGTGTACATGAAATATGGCAAATACTCCAAAATTACATGGACAACTGCAGAATAGGAACCCTACTCAAAGATATTGACCTCCATATCGACATTATTCACTTCCTATTTGACCTCCTTGCACACCATGGATTACACCTCAAACTATCAAAATTGGTTTTTATGCAACCACAGATGGACTTCTTGGGTGTCCAAATATCAAAAGATAGAGCTACAGTTGACCCAGCTAAAGTTGCAGGACTCAGAGATTACCCACACAAACTTAAAGACAAATGACAAGTTCGTGGTTTCTTAGGAGTCTCTGGGTACCATTGCATGTTCTGCCCAAATTTCAGTATCATTGCTGTACCCCTCACAAAGCTCACAGGAAAAGATATACCCTTTGAATGGGGACCCCAACAAAAGGAGGCTCAAAACAAACTTATTGACATGATTACCCATGCACCAGTACTTGTTTGACCAAACCCCAACCAGCAATTCGAACTTGAAACAGATGCATCACAAATTGGAACAGGCACTATATTATATCAACAAGATCCCCCTATTACAAAACCAGACAGCACCCAAAAACCAGGACCAAGACGACCAGTGGGGTTCCACTCCCAAAAGTTTACTCAAACTGAACAAAACTATCCCATTTATGACTGGGAATTCTTGGGAGTTATGTGCAGACTATGATGCTGGTCTCACCTCCTCAAAGGGACAACTATACCTGTTCTAGTTTTCACTGATCATGCCAATCTTCGTTACTATCAAGAACCCAGAAAAATAGGTCCCCAAGTGGCTGGATATCTACCAGAAAGGGAGCAATATAACATTATCCTAGAATATAAACCCGGTGCCACCAATCGTGCAGACGCATTATCCAGAAGACCTGACTATGAAGGACCAAATCCAATTAATGACGACATCACTGTCTGGCCAGATCATTATTTCTGCAACAATCATACCTCAATTTGAGTATTTGACATGGACAGTATCAGCGACAATTTGGACAGATGCATCAAATTAGCTCAATATAAAGAACAACTGCTACTCAAGAAATGGGCACCAACACATAACCTCTCCCTATTGGACAGTACACACTGGTATCACAGGACCACCTTGGTTGTCGTGGCAGACAATGCCCTTAGGAGGGGAGTAATTTCCCTTTTTCACAACCATGTGACTGCCGGACACACTGGGATTACAAGACACTCCAGTTAATTACCCTATATTACTGGTGGCCTAACCTGAAAACCTTCATCACTGAATACATCAAAGGATGCGCTACATGTCAAATGACCAAAGTCAACACTCATCCTACCCATCCACCTATGTTCCCCATCACTCCTGCAGACAACGCGTGACCATTTGAAACCATCACAATGGACTTCATCACTAAACTTCCACAGTCAGGTGGTTTTGACACTATTCTCATGATCACAGACACTGACTGTTCTAAAGTGTCTATCTTTATCCCTTGTCATGAAACCATTGACTCAGAAGGAGTAGCATTACTCTACCTCAATCATGTCATCCCCCACTATGGCATTCCCCATAAAATCATATCGGACCATGATGTCTGCTTTGTATCGAAATTCTCAACAGAACTATGTCGCATTCTCAACATTCATCAGAACATCAGTATGGCATATCACCCTCAAACTGATGGAGCAAGTGAAAGAACCAATCAAACCTTGGAGCAATATCTCCAAGTATTCTGCAGAACTCAACAGAACAACTGGCATGCATGGTTACCACTTGCTCAGTACACCAAAAACTCATGGCCATCTGCAACCACCAAGAAAACACTATACAACTTACTCATTGGATACACACCCCAAGTACACCAACCAATCTGAAAAACCACCATACCCTCCCTTGAAACACAACTCTCATCCATCAAAGAAACCAGGAAAGCCACCCAAGAGGCCCAATGTAAAGCACAAGAATCCTGGATAAAAGAGAAACTATGATATGTTCTGTTTACAGTAGGCTCAAAAGTCTGGCTAGAAGGAACCAACCTACAACTTCTGAGTAACACCACACCCAAGCTTTCCCCAAGGAGATATGGACCTTTTAAGGTAGTCTCCCAAATATCAAAGTCACTTACAAACTTGAACTCCCTTCTACCTGGAAAATCCATAATGTCTTCCACGCCTCATTACTCACACCTTACAAAGAAACTGATCAACATGGCCCCAATTTTATCGAACCACCTCCTGACATTCTAGAAGGAGAACCCAAATGGAAAGTTGAAAAGATTCTAAAAGAGAGGTCTTTTGGCCATTGGAAGAAGAAGCAGTACCTCATGCGCTGGAAGGGTTACTCACCAGCACATGACTCATGGACTAACTCCAAGGATCTCCACGCACTGGAGTTACTAGCAGACTTTCAAAAGCAGTCTAAGAGTATAAGAACCCTTCACCTTGACAACTCAAACCCATCTCTTTCATGTCCAGTAACCCTACCATCCCTCACTATCAGAGCTATGTCTACCAACAAGAACAGTGCACCATCTACACCCAAGAATGCATTGACTGGAATGGTGACATATCCCTTTTCTTGATGATCATCACCCCAGGACATGCTACTTGCCATAGCTGGACTACTGGACAACAACATGGTGATGGATACATCGTCACCTGTAAGGACACCTCTGACAATTTCCCTGGGCGAATTACCCGTTCCACCAGTTACCTCCCCCAGCCTAGCTTCTCAGTCATTGACACTACCACTCCCAGTACCACCACCACAGCCAACACTCTTAGTACCCCCTCATGCTATGGAGCCTTCTACATCCCCCTCCTAGAGACTACTTGCCCTGGTGGATGTCACAGTGAATGTGACCACATCCCTACTCCCATTTGACGATCAGTCTCCCAACCCTCCCCTTTCATCCATACCAATTACCCCCAACCCTTCCCCATCCCGTCCCCCAATGCCAGTGGTTCTCTGCCATACACAGTCCCCTCTCCCATCATTCTTCCACAGCCGATCCACATCCCCCCCTTTGGAGTACCAGGAGAGTCCAAAGATGATCTTCGGGATTGGAACACCCACTCAGGAGGACATAAGCAACATCAGGAAGAATTGTCAAGCCCTACTCAAAGCTATGGAGGTACAAAGAAGGCTAGAAAGGGGGGCCCCTTGAACCACGACCACCACCAGGCGCGGTTTTCCCACAGTGAAAACCTGGGCAAGGAGTGATGAACCATGGTACCAACGCCCCCAGGAAACAAATAGGAACCTATACAGTACAGTAACAGTATGAACCGCATGAGTGTGCCCAGTACATGTGTAAAACACAGGGAACAGTCAGAAAAATGGATGAAAACCATGTTGAAAACCACACACCAAGGCCCAACAAGATGCTCCTAAACCCTCATTGGAATCAGCACACTGCAGATAGGTGCTAAGGCGGAACAGAATCATGTAAGGAAGGCCAATCTAAGAGAAAATAAGAATGAGAGGATCAGGAAGAGCAACGAAAGACTCACCAGCAACATGGACACCACAATGAAACCTAGAAATGACAAGACATGGAACAGGGAACTAAGGAAAAAAGAAGAGGAGGGAACATCCCAGTGAACCAGCTGAACTATAAGTGAGGTTTTAGTGGGTAGGACTGCATGGTGAGCATGCCTGTAAGGCGTGCTCAGTCTCACCATGCTTTGAGTCCCACACTACCCCTAACCCAGGGGTGTGCGTAACAGCATTTTACCCTCACAACCGGACCTTGGTCCGGCTATAGCGCGATAAGTGGGGCTGGTCTATCCTCCTGCCACTTATCACTTATTATTGAAAATATTATCTATTGAGTGCAAACTAAATAGACATTACTTCATAATAAAGCACTTTCAAACAAAAAAAAAAGAAGGCTAGAAAGCACACTAGAGGCTTGGACTGAGGGTCTTATGCCGGCTATTAACATTCTTGGCAACAACGGTATTGATGACAAATCATTCCTCACAACATTCCACAATTTTGCTGCAGTTCAACACCTATTCTTCATTCCTCAGATCTTAGCTGAAATTGAACCTTTCATACAAGATGAAAGTGTTCAAAGCGATGAACCTGTGCAACTTGCTGCCTGTTATAACCCCACCATTTCCCTCTCTACTACTCCAAATTCATCCCCCATCCCCATTGATCCACCTCTGAGCAAAGAACTGGAGGACTCTGACCATCCTGGAGAAGGATGGGCTCTCTTCGACACTGGTAACCCTGGTCACTATCCCCTCGTTTTCCTTAACAAACAAAATCAACCAGAGGTAGCCAAGTATATTTGTTTTCACACCACCGAAGAAGAAACTCACTTGGTCGGAACTCAAGGCAAGGGAAAAGCCGAGTATGCCACCCCACTTCACACAAAAGCCTATCCCTCCACCAACTTTAATCGCTGCAGAGTCAAGGACACCGACCTTAACATCTTCCACCCTGCTCATCTTTCACGTCTTATAGTTGACACCACTTTGGTCAATCTTAAAGACCCAGGAGTTTTGGCTGATGTGCACAGGCTTAGGAGTTATCATAATGTTCTCACTTGTGTCAAGAGACAACAAGTAGAAATGGACAAAGAGGAAAGTCAAGCCAAGGCTAAGTTACTCACCGTCAAACAACACCTCACCTCTAGCGTGGTTTGTACCCACCTCCAGCAGCATCTTCTTACCACTTGCCCCCCTTCCCCCCCTACTTTTCTTCTTCCACCCCATGATTATCAGGTCCCACATATCTTCACCGCCCAAGGTCCATCTGATATTGAAGAAGGAGAAGACAGCCAGGAATGCCGCATAGTACTTGGCAAATGACGTTGGGGAGCTAAAGTCACGTTCCCTTATTGTCTCAAGTGCAATCAAGATGACCCTGGTCATATGGTCAAAGAATGTCCCCTTTGGAAGACTTGCCGCTGGTGTCTCAGCATGCAACATGCCCATGATGACTGCCCCTCCCCTCACATCTCTTGTGCAGCTAATCGCTGCATCATCTATTTTGGACATCCTAACTTTGGCAGTTACTGTTCAGCAACCCCAGCTGGACTTCTTCATCATAAGATAGAAATGGCATATGCAGAGGCGGAGTGGGATAATGCTGACACTTGTTACGAAGGATCTGACATCTAGTTGTGTGGTAGCAACTCTCTAGGAAGGGCATCATGTTATGCTCCTGGGCACTTGGCCCACATTTTTCTTTCTTTCTTGACTGATATGTACTTATACGATCACCTGACCTCGACTCACATGACTGCTTACCTGTACAACAGAGCCATCTTGTCAGGAACTTCATTGTTCCCTTCTTTTGTACATTCTCTATTGTTCTCTTCTTATGGTAGTCTGTGACCACCATTGTTTGTGACACTATTGTTCCGTGACCCTTATTGTTTGTGACTCCATTGTTCTCCCCTTTTGTATGCTTAGTTAGGTAGCTGCCCTTTTGTATATAAGCTGGACTTATATCCTAGAGTTGGGCCTTAAGCCTGACTTAGTTTGCAATCTATTGTATTCAAAGTCCTTGTTGCTTGACAAGCCATTTTTATCTTTCATTTCCTTGGAATTATCTTCAAATCCTTGAAGATACTTCCCCTTCTTCTTTATCTTCACCCAGACATTGGTCTTAGTGACCTTCTTGCCTTTATCACATTCCAGAACCACTTCAGTTACTAAGGGAATTATGACCCTTGTAACTTTTGTCACTGCTGCACATTTCACCTTTTTGCGCACATCACGCCTTAAGGTTCAATAGGCCTTAACAAAGAGTACATCCTGCTACCCCCTGATAAGAAAACACCCCCCTCTTCACTTGACCTCATTCCCCTCCCATGGGATATACCACCATTTCCAAGAAACATCAATCAACCATCACCCCCAGTCGCCTCTTCACCACAATTACCCCTTATCGTTTCAATGACACCCAGTCACACCACCCCCTTATTACCCAAGAGTCTTCTTACTGAGGAAGAGCCACTGGTCAATAAACCAACTCCCCCAGAATGGAAAAGAGTTCAAACCCTCCCAGTCACAGGAAAACAAAAGGAACCCTTACCTGAGATGGAACCCTCACCCCCAGTAGCATCATCATCCTGACTACCATGGATTTCACCCATCTGAACCACTCCACTACCCAAACACCCACTCATGGAGGATGAACCATTGGTTAACAGGGAAGGACCACCTAGTTGGGCAAGTTCACAGCCCTCACCTACCATGGGGAAATGACAAGAATCACCACAACATGTTGCAATGCTGTTCAAACATGAATGAAGTGACCTGGAAACAGAACGATCAATGAGTCCAGAAGAACAACCCACCCCTCCTGATTCCCCTAAAGCTACAGCTGTATCAACACCCTCTAGCTTTGGTTTCACTGGACTTTACGGGACCCCAATGTGAACAATCATTGAAGTCTACAAAGAAATGGAGGAAGGTGAAACATCTGATTCATTGATGGAGGAAGGACAAATCATGGATACAAGACAGTCTACTCTGGACAGTATGGACATTGGGATACCTTGTGTACCCTCTGACTGGTTGCAATCCTCTTCACCCTAGGTCGTGTGGTAATGACCACTCTAGGAAGGGCATCATGTTATGATCCTGAGCCCCATTTTTCATTTTCCACCTTTCCCACCCACTTGTTCTATGCTCTCAGTCACTTGTTCCCCACTCATTCCCTTGCACGCTGCTTGGACCACCACCCAGTCACCTGACAAGTCACCTGATAAGTCACTTGACCATTCCACAGTCAATTATCATATGCCATTGCTCTGCAGTCTGCAGCACTCCACAGCATCATCATCTAACTCATTATGGACTGCCAGCTCATGATGTGCTATCTATAGACTGCCAGCTCATGATGGAGCTATACTTAGATTGCCAGCTCATTGCCAGCTCATGATGAACCTTACTATATGTGACCATATTATTCTGTGACCCTTGTGACCCATT
>Ga0307510_10006261_pt1 | contig 14203 bp, 11 predicted proteins | sample 12_EM_MG_FD_207224 | JGI IMG/M metagenome (GOLD analysis project Ga0307510, IMG submission 207224) | Populus trichocarpa ectomycorrhiza microbial communities from riparian zone in the Pacific Northwest, United States - 12_EM | ecosystem: Host-associated > Plants > Roots > Unclassified | place...
TAGGAAAAGTGGTACTTGAGGAGGAACAGCGGAGGAGAGCGCATCGTCCGTCACTATCCATCTGCAACCATCCCCTCTTCCCCCTTTTCTATAGAATTTCCATCGTTTCCCTCCCTGATCCCCATCCCGCCCGACCCGGGCTGTGGAATTGTGAAGAAAAGTCAAGTGAATTTGCTATCCTTGGGAAGTTCCTATTTCCCACCCAAAGAACGCCTCGACCGATTGGATAATACTGACCTCATCCAGGTTCTCTTCACTTCGCAGCCAGGTCTAGGGCAGCGAAACTCCTGCGCTCTAATTCTCATAGGTACTGACTGAGCCGCGGAGAAGAAATCCTCTCATCTGCTATCGAGACAACGTCACCCACGAGGCACAAGAACGCATAGAAACTGGCAGTAGAGACTAATTTTGGAAAATAAAATACGGTACCGAATGGCAACGGGGGTGGATAGCGAGCAACTTGGTCTATTTTTCTTACTTACTAAACTGGCTATAAAGACTGGAGTATTTATGAAAAAAACATAACCCTATCCCCAGCCTTCCGGAGATCACCACTCATGTCCACTGTCTTCCGCACATGCCTCTCCGTCACTTTGTCCATCGCCCATAGGAGACAAAAGAAAGGAACATTCTGCGTTGTCCCTTAACAAAATAATTCATCACAAAGACTTCCTCGTTCCTCCAGCTTTTCATCCCAATGTCCCACTCTTGCTCTGCTATTGCTTTCGTAGCCTCCATGCTTCTTTTGGCTGTCCGTACTCCTATCCGTCTATCAATAAGCATCTATCCGAACCTCCGCACTTTCATGAGGCAAAAGAAACTATAGTGATTGACTATTCCGGGTATAGCGTAAACTCTCGTTAAATCCACCATCGGCCATCAGCCCCGCATCCCTCCAATCAGAGACGAAACCCCCCGAGAAGGAATAGTGTTTTCTAGACGCGGCATATTCGCAATTCTGTTAACATGCCGTTCTAAGCATATTGCGGCTTAGACTGTTGAGATCCATGGTGGGTAGCGAGAGTCTACGGTAGTACGTACCTTAGGCCACACCGTGGCCAAAATGCGGGTCCACCAAGAAAACGTCAACCCCCACCACATAACCACCAACTCCTGCAAACGTCGCTACACCACCCACAACCCGCCCCACGCACTTTCCCTCAAATGGATCAAATACAAGTGCTTGATAGCTCAGTCATGATGGCTGAAGGTATTTTTCATGAGGTTTTTCAGGCAATCGGGACCAGTCATCTCGACCTCTTTGTCCGCGATCAACTCAATCAAAAAGGCTTTGAGCACATCCTCGAATACTTTCGCACTCGCTTGAGACATGTCACTTCCAGCAGGCTAATACTTTCACCTGTTTTTTCTTATTTTTTAACAAACTAACCTGCATAGCATCCATTGGTTTTCCACCGAGAATAGATTGAAGGCTGTCACGCCTACATTGATGTACGAGTGTGTTGGAGCCTGGATTTTTAAGGTGATCGTGCATGCTTGTAGGCGTGGGCTCTTGCCCAGAGCCTGGAATGATACAATGGATATGATGGGTGCTCCCGGTGGGTTGCTAATTAGCTCCTCCACTCTGATCAAGTCTAATCAATCCAGTTTCCCAGGATATGATAATTTCATCAAACAATATGAAGGCTCATTCGAACAGCCAGATAGTGCTTTTATACCCCGTACTGGCCCTGATAGGAAAAGAACTGCACCATTCCCCTCAGTTGTTGTGGAGTCTGGCTGGCAAGAGTCCCCTACACGAAATTTAGAAGACGCAAGGCTTTGGCTAGAAGGTTCTCAAAATGCGGTTGTGGTTGTTCCGCAGGCCAAGCTTCATAACATAGATGAAAGTGGCCGTATCCGCCTCGTCTTGTCTATCTTGCGTGCTTACCCCGATGCACTCGGACTCACCATTTCCCCCACCTATTATGCAAGTTTCTCTCACCTACCCCGAGCCAAGTCTCCAGTTTTCATTACCAACCTGCAAATCCTAAATATAGAATATCTTTCCAATCCTGCAGCTTTCCCCACAAAACCCTAGCATCTCGCTGGATAAATTCTACGCCGGAGATTGCCCCCCTACAATGGACCCAGAGACCAAAGTTCCACTCGACCTCGCAGCCCTCCGTGAGGTAGCCGAAGTCTACATAAGAGGGCGAGGCTATATACCTGCCTAGGGGTATTTAACTGGGGTCCGGGGATTTGTCTCTGATAGTTTTTCAATGATTTTTCAATAAAGTTTGCAATGAATGAGACTGGGAAGCCCTATTTTCGACATTTCTCTCGATATAACATTTCTTTGAATTGGTCCCAGTCCCAAACCCCATATGCGGGGCCCATATCATACCTTTCTCCTCCTTCTTCGCGATCCCCACAACACCTTTTCTGCCCAACACTCTTCTCCCCTCTTCACCCTTAGTTTGTGCAGCCTTGACAGCATTAGATAATTTAATTGCCCCCATTTGCACTATCTCTCCAACTTCTTGCTCACCTCTACACGCGGTACTCTCCGAGCCTTCGCCTCGATCTTGCTCTCGTCAATCTCCACAACGGAGGCTCCGCCATGATGAGAATGCCATCTCTGCTGTCATGTCCGGGTGCGAGCACCGGATTTTCGGCATTGTGGTTGAGAAGACTTCGGGATCGTTGCATTTACACTTTTTGGTAGGGCGCCTGGTTGAGAGGTTGCCATCGGAGCCAGAATCCTCTTTGGAATTTATGCACTGGTGGAGGAGGATAGGGGGTACTTGTCGGCCCCCGGGTCTGATACTTCTGAGGGTTCCTTTGGGATCCAGCCCTCCATCACCGGTGGCGCATTCGCAGAAGGATTATGACAGCGACGATGGTGCGCTAGTGCCGGGAGAGTTGTGCCTCTCGGCAGGGGCGTCTTTTTTCTCTCATCTACGATGGCGCCAGACTTGTGCTTTTTAGTGAAGTGCAACGGCAACGCGCCCCGCTGCTTCACTGGTTGACGGGTTTGCCCAGTTCGTCTGATCATCCTGACTCGATTCTGTACGATATTGATAGCTATGTATAAAAATAATATTAAGTTAGCATCTTTTCTCCCTCTGCTTAATTTCGCATCAAATGGCCAGGGGTATTAGGGTCGTAGAGCCTCATGTTGGAATCTAATACTGGAGTCAATAGGCTACGAGGATCCCGTAAAAATATCTTAACCCCCCCTCCAGCACTCATTCCCATTATGAAGACTTCATTGACTAGGAAATTAGACCTCCAAGAGCTGCTTATTCGCCCCGCAAAAACAAGCAGCCAATACTGCCACGGCCGGCTGCAGCAGAAGCATGGGAAGCAAGGAATGCACTTCCGATACAAGAGAAAAGTCGTATTCTGTGACTAAGCCTATATTTTACGTCACCCCACCACATATTCCCCCTTCGTTATAACGATTTTATGGGGTCTGCTGGATAAGGCAATATGCCAGATCCGCCGATCGGGAATTTAGACACCACGATACTAGCCTGTATTTCGAAACGCTTGCAACTTCCTGGTTCCAGGACAATTAAAAGAAGTAGCCGAACCCGGAATCTAACGGTGGAAACCAACAACGTAGGTCCGAATCTCAAAGATCTGAAGCCATTGTGAGAATGGTTGCAAGGGCGCTGATTGGGTGATCCCCCCTGCCACCCCGAAACTGACTCGTCACAGGAGGTTAGGAGTCAGATAACAGGAGAGGGATGTTAAAAATATGTTGTTGGTTGTGTTGGAGGCTGCTAGCTACGGTTTATCTTACATAGAGAAAATTCTGCATGCGTAACCCGAGACATCCGTTCATGCCCTAGAACGTTCACCGTCCCCACTTCACTGTTCCTCCATCATAGATGTGCACTTCCTATTGTCGAAGTAGGAAATGAGGTTCGCACAGAAGTAGCCAATAGATTGTGAGATTTCAACTGAAACATAGGCACGTTGGAGGAAGGATATGGAACGTAAGTTTCACCGCGTGTATACTTGGTTCATTCGCTCGCTCTCTCAACTTCGCTCAACTAAACTAAAATGAAACTAAAGGTAAGGACATGTGTATAAGTATAACATAATATCACATCCTGATCCTCCTCTGGATCACCAGACCTATCTCTGTGTTTGCCGCATATCCTGATTCCTCAGGACACCCCCTTGATAACAAAGAAAACACATTGCTGATAGGATCCTTTATCCAACAATCTCCCATATCGGTTCCGTCTGCATATCTCCTGGGCTATCCTTCCCAGTCTGGCAACGGGGCCGGGCGCGTCGGTCCAACATCTGTTACCTGAGCTCCTCTCTGCTCCTAATACAATGTGCTACTACTGGGATTATTATACCATCACTGCATACCTAATCCGAAGGAAATAAGTAAGGATAGAGGTGCTTTTGATCGCTTAGCATTATGTAAATACCCTCATTACGATTCACATCATTAATATCTGCCACACAAATATTCACGAGTGATGCATTATGACCGCTACTCCACGACATTTCCCGTCCTACCCACAATCGACTCAGCGAAAACACACATAGTACGGAAGGGAAATTCTATTCCGCTCCAGTTTCACGAAAAAAGGAAGCGCAAACAGACAGACGTAAATGCCAAAATTTCAGGCTCCCCATCGGGTAAGGAAGGAGAAAGGAAGGAACTTGACAAACCTACCTCTGCCTCTCCCAGCTCCTCCATATCTTCCATATACAGAATACAATAGGGGTAGAGTTCCTTTCTGTTGAATTTCACCGGCGATCACTGCGCACCCATGTATACTTTGTTGTTATACCTTTCCTATCTTTCTTACTCTTATCTATTAGTTCCTTTGTCAGTCATTATCAATCACGGAGGAGGGGCGAGTATACCTGGTTTGTATACTAGTTGGAGGATTCGCTGATATCGCCGGAAATGCTCGGGGAGCATGGCGATGAATTGGTCGGAAGGCAGTGCGTGTTAGGAACGGAGAATGTCTCCGCAAGAACCACCGCGTAGTAAAGTTCTCTGTATTTAAACAGTCTGTTTGGCCGTCGGTAAATAGATAGGCAAGCACGAACGAATCCGCAGAATAAACAAACCTCTCCTCCATCGCTTCTTTGTACTTCTTCATCTGCCTCACCAATCTTTCTCCTATCAGGATCTCATAACAATAATAACGACCTCCCTCAACGGAACCCCCACACCATCCCAACACCCTCCCATCTGGTCCCTACAGTTCTAGTGCCCTCCCACCAAAACTAACACTCATCCTGATGCAGAATCACTCCCCTCGTTTGCCGACCGAGTTTATCACACCCTATAATCGGTCCCTATGTCATTTCACATTTCACATTTCACCTTTCCCCCTTACATCCTTCCCTAAATAATTACCAGCCGAGTGATTGGTTTTCCTTGATTTAAGTCTTAATAGGCTTTGATAAGGGAATTTTTCTAGTTTCTTCCAACTCCTCGTTATTCATCTGCTGGGACTTTTTTTCTACTTCTCGGCCTGTTTTTGCGCTTGCAGCTTTTGTCTCTGAACCCGGATATCATAGAGCTAATGGAGATTGCGGATTTCAAGTGTTCCGATGCGCGTATTCATTCTTGATGTGGTGGCTTGGAGCATGTACTCTGGATAAGACTTAACAAATTTATCGCGCCATAACGGCGGCTAATGATGGGAGCTACCGATGTTTATGATTTAGTAAAATATAGGATATTGAATGTACTTAGTGAAAATGCGGTATCCTATCGACAAGTTTAACCTAGAAGAAGAAAAAGCGCAAGCAAAAGGAACAAGCGAATTTGTGGGATGAGCATGGGATAGGCTCACAGCCGCGCTTATCTTCACCATCAGCCAAAAATGTTGTCAAAAAACTCATGGGTGAGAAAATGGAGATCTCGGCGCAACACTCATAGCGAGAAATCGCTTCACCGACCCGCCCACTGAAGGAGTCTACCCTTCCTAGTCCATCCATTAGGAACCTCCCCGCCCTTCTTTCCCTCGCGCCTCGTAATACCTGCCTTGCTCGAGGTTTTTGAAAGCTTCCGGAACACGAGGTATGGGACAGTCGCCCAGACTATAGTGGTACTCACAAAAACTAGTGCTGTGAAGCTATGAATTATCATGAGTGGATCGCTTGCCTATTGAGCGCGGAATTTCCAGTCCAGGAAACCAGCGGGAATGTTGCAATGGTGGTCCCTAGTAGCGTAATCTCGCCCTGTGCGGCGGGGAAGGATTTCGCCCACTCAGGAATAGACCCACGGTACCCGGTAAGGGTGATACGATGGGTTGAGAGCGAGATTGCGGGGTAATAGGGCCGAGAGACGGATTATACAGGGGTTCAGTGTGGATTGAGTGATAGATGAAGACGTGGATGTTGCCCTGCCGCAACTATTGCAGGGGCTCCGGGTAGAGTTTCGGGGGTAATTTCAATCACGGAGCTTTGCAAACTCATGGCGGGAGAAGGAGGGAGTTGTGCCATTTTAGCCGCTGGAGTTGGAATCAGAAATGCTACTGTGGTCGACGAGGTGGTTGATACCGTGGAAAGCTCGGGCCATTTATCCCGGACTGGCTTAGTTTCTCGTTTAATGTAAAATCTGGTAGGCGCTGTTCGGCGATGTATAGAATAAACCCTTGCCCTCCGCTATCCCCTGAAAGAGCGGCGAGCGTCTTGGAGAGAGTTTGCAAGAGTCCTTACCGAAGTGTCGCTACGATAAGGTTATCGCTTAACTTATCAGCATGCAGTCATTATGAAATGGTTCCTACCCCAGGCTTGACGCCTGCCGCAACGGGTACAACTGCGGTTGTTCCCGCGCCCGGCCGGTTGAGAAAGGATCTGCGCAGTCCATAGTAGGGGCTGAAGGAGGGACCGGTGGCGAGGGGTGGAAAGTAAGGCTTTGAACTGGAATACCATAAGAATTACTCGTAGCATAATTGAGTCGCGCTAGGATGCTGGAATTGCCTTTGCTTGTAAGGCTCTGGCATTTTTTTCTTTCTTGCCTCAGGGCTTGTTTGGATACGATAGTTCCATTCCGTCCCCACATACAAACTCGCCCCTCCCTTTGGTTTCAAAATGGAGAGAACGGCGTTTTCACTGCAGAAACCGTAACCCAGTGGAACTGTCTTATTTTTTGCCAAACGCACCCTTAATGTTAGGGCTTAAGTGGTTAGTTTTTGTTGTGGTTTTGCTCCCAATCCAAGAGAAACGGAATTTTGGGCCTCTTAGCGCAAGGTTCAATTATTCTATCATGGTTCGTACAGTGGGAGCCGGCTTGGGTTAATGTTTTTCCGTGATTAGACAAGGATAGGTGCTATTTAGGCGGTGTGGTTTATACTTGTACTCGGGTTAGGATTACGGTGGTTGGGTGCGTAAGCTAACCTGAAATGAGGCTCCAATGGCTGAGTTGGGTTAAGATTGTCTTACGTTAGCCGGGTTTTGTTGGGCTTACCGGTTAAGCCCTGAACCCTAAGCGCAACGCGAGTTGCAACCACCGCATCCTAGGAACCAGCGTCCTCAAACTTTCTACGAGCTCTAAAGGTAGGCAAAGACGCGCAGACTGAGCTGCTAGTGGACCTCGGGAATTGTAATAGCAGTGGTGCCTCGACCTGGAGAGCAGCCGAGACTGCCGCTTGAACTTCTCAGCCCCAGTTGGAGAGGAACGATATGCCTGGCTAATTGAACCACACCATATCACTCACCTTTCTTACCAAAAGTTATCTCATTTGAGTGTTAAATGTTTTATCAAATGATATGAACTGACTTACGCTGGGTATGACACTTCATATGGTACAACATCTTTTACACTATGGCCTTGTATTGCTTGTTTGTCTCTAAGGTACTGCATCACTTACCTAAGCATCCAACCTACCTTGCTATAGCTAGTCTAGCGACTATCAAACTACGGCATCTTCCTGGGCAATATTGCTGGAGGGAGTGACTCCACGGAGCCCCAAAAAAATAACTTCAGCAGTCCACCCATTTGGCTTTCCGTGAGTGGGATCCTTTCCAGCATGTTCCTTAGCCTAGTCCCCTTCTTAGTTTCCTCACCTCACTGCAGTTGAATGAAGAAGCTGTATACGGAATCTCCTCCAAAAACACTTTAGCAATCTATTGATACCCGGGGATCACATTATGCGTAGGTGCAAGCTTCGTTATGGGGGCGAAGGTTACCATGAGGAATATTCACGCTAAGTTTTAATCGCCTTTCCCGGGTGCAAGAGGGGCTCCACTATCCAGACAGGTAGCACCCATGGGGGGGTGTGCTGAACGCAGATTAGAGCTCTGCAGAGCTGGCGGTGCTCCTTTGTGCCGTCTTGTTTGGCCAAGGTTTTTCTAGCTAGTCTCGGTAGGGGCCAGGAATGGGACTGGGAGGAGAGGGGAAGCCGAAATTTGCTATGCCGAGGGCCGAGGGCATGGCGCTGGCTGGGTTACGGAATTGTGGGTCTAGGCGACGGGCGGAAGGGCCGCGACGGTGGACCTGACGCTGTGCTACGGAGATGGGCTGCATTCACCCCGGAATGAGTTGGCGGCGTCCAGTACTTGTATGTAATATGATACAATAGGTTGGCGGGGAGGCAGCAGGATAGCATGCACAGGAGAAGGAGGATGGAAATAGGGCTATTTCCAGGGTTCCGAATGGTTGGCGGAAGACTGGACTGGACTAGCTAGTCGGGTCGAAAGTCAAGTCTGGTCTGATGGTGGAAATTAGACCGACTGGGCAGTCAGGATTATCGGAACCGACTCGGCCAGGACTGGTCCGACCAGGCCCGCCAAGCAATTGTCTAGGCACGGCCCTTTGACAGATTTACTATTTTTATCGGAATATATTACGCCCAAATAAGGCTTTTCTTTATTAAACTTATAGTTTCCATCAATTAGGTAGTAGAGGCAGTGCCTCACTTAGATTAGGGGTGGGGAAAATAGGATCTCAAGTACAGAACTTTTTTCCATGCACTAAGTGAGTGATATTACATGACCACAGACCACAATACCGGTACCTGATGCAATTATGCATCCCGTAATCGCATTTCCGCCATATGCTCTCTCCTGGATGCTCAATCAACTTTTGCTGAGGGGTTGTTGATTTATAATGTGGCAAGCACTCTAAGATCCGACTATAGCTATACTTCTATTCTTAGGGAGTGTTGGCCTAAGCGCCATTCCGACTCTCATGAGATCTTTTATAAATACTGGTCTGGGACCAGTCCAAATCGGACCGGACCACCCGAGTCAGTCGGGTCTAGTCATCGACATCAACCAGGACTGGCCAGCGTGGTCCTGCCTTCAAGACTTGACTGGTCGGACTATTCGGAACCCTGGCTATTTCTGCTATCGGTATTTCCGAGTTAGAAAGGTTATTACTGTAGCCGGGGCTGCTAGTTCTGTGTCTAATTCTCCTATCATAGGAGCATCCAGGAGTTATGATAGGTCTCAGGACCTGAATGTTTATTCCACCCCTATCATACCACCGCCCCTGCTGACATGCATTCCCAGTGGCCCCAGTGCTCCTAAGTTTGTGGGCTCAAAGGACACTCTGCAAATATTTCCTGTTCTTCAATAACTCCGTAGCCTGCGCATAACTAACTTTTTTTTACTAAAAACTCTGCCTGCGTCTTAATTTTCCTATTACACTAAATGATGCGACTTCTGAACTCCGCTTAAGTGGTGCCACGCAATCTTCGAGGAATGTATCAAATAGCGGGGCAGGTATTAAAAAAGGACTCGCACAGCGCTGCGGGTATTAGTTTCTCAAATTTCTGCTGCCTTGGGATGCATCAAGCGAAAGTCATTGAGTGATGGTGTGTTCAAGCTCATTGGAGTCAGCTCGTAGTTTTTGAGATGAATTCCGCAGAGGTCGGGCGTTTGTGTAACTATGTCTGTGGTTGGAATAGTGTCGGCAAGGCGCAAGGCTTTACCATCACGATCAACCCCGCTCTTCCTTAATTTCAAGCAACCACCTTAACAGACCCTGGGGTAACCAGCATTTTTCTCTGAACAACTTTCACAGCTGTGAAAATCGAAAGATGTCGCAATTTAGCAATAACCAAAACTGTTTCAATACTTTTAACTACTTCACCCCCGATGATGAGTCTAAAATATTGGCCTGGATATCTCCGCTAGAGCCAGGGGCACGGCATCGGGACATCGGAGCCCAGCGGCTAGACAGTATAGGATCCTGGCTACTGGAAACCCAGGAATTCAGAAGCTGGCATAAGGGGAACCGGGAAGATAGATCTAATCATCGTACCTTATTTTGCCACGGGAATCCAGGGGCGGGAAAGAGTTACATTATGTAAGAGAGCCTATCACCAGAAGTCAGATAATGGTATTTCTAATAGTCTTGTGTGACAGTTCACTAGTCATAGACAAGCTATGCGACGAGGCGGCGGAGGAAGATACTGCTGTTGCCTGTTTTTATTTCGACTTTGCTGCCCGGAGTGAGCAGTCACCTATAAATATGCTCGGCTCCCTACTACGGCAGCTTGTCAGTGGATTGGATGGCATTCCAGAAGTGGTAGTCCGATCTTTTCGTAACCAGAAAAAGGTGATTGGGGGCAGAGGGCTACAAGTGTCAGGAATTCTGAAGATGTTCCAGGCCATCACAAATACGAAGCGCACATTTATATGCGTTGACGCACTTGACGAATGTGTGCCGGGGAATCGAATGGTAATCCTTGAATCACTAGGACAGATCGCGCGGGAGTCGCTCGATACCCGGATATTTGTAACCGGAAGATCGCATGTGCGGTGCGAGGTGGAAAGGAAATTGGGCGGAGCCGCAGCCTTCATCTTGATAGAGCCTACGGGTGATGGCATCATTGGGTATCTACGTGAGAAGCTCAGGAGCGACACCACCCCGGAGATGATGAGCAGCGCACTGGAGGAAAATATTTTGGAAAGCATTTCCCAGCTAAGCTCGGAAACGTATGTAGAAACCATTCAAGGGCAATGCTACCCAAAGCTACCTCACAATAATAGCTAACATCCAAACCTAGATTCCTGCTAGCTTCTCTTCACATCGAGTCAATTCTGCCAGAGACTAGTATCGCTCGGCGAGGAAAAAGGCTCAAGGCAGTGAAAAATGGGGCAGGGTTAGGGGATGCATATGGTGCAACCCTAGAGCGGATAAAGGCCCAAGGAGGGGAAAAGACAAAACTTGCAATGGCCACTCTCATGTGGGTCTGTCATGCGGAAAGGCCATTGCATGTGGATGAACTGCGTCACGCACTGGCAGTGGATATAGGAGCGACAGATTTCGACAGCGAAAATGCTCCTTCGATTGGTTCATTACTGAGTTGCTGCCAAGGACTGATTACCATTGACAAGGAAGCTTCGGCTGTCCGAGTAATCCACTTCACAGTCCAAGAATATCTCTGCACCCATGCAGATCTGTTCAGTCATCCCCACTCGGTAATCACAGAAGCCTGCCTGACCTATTTAAATTCACCACAGGTCAAGAACCTCGCCTCCCGCCCTCCCCCTAACCATCGGGTCGCGCCGTTCCTCAAGTATTCTTCGAGATATTGGGGGAAACATGCAAATAGGGGGCTCTCAATCCACGCGAGGGCCCTTGCCCGGCGGCTCTTAAGTTTGTATAAAGACCACCCATCCGCCGTATCACTTTTGGAGCAAGTTCTGCCTGCCGGATCCCCACTGAACCCTAGTTTCCCCCACCGCTTCTCTGGATTACATTGCGCGTCTTTCTTTGGGATTCCTGAACTTGTGGTCACGTTGGTTGATGCAATGGGTTACGAGATTAATCAAGGCGATTGCGCCGGAAATACACCACTCTCATGGGCAGCGAGAAATGGGCATGATGGTGCGGTTAAGCTCCTACTGGAACGGGGAGATATCGATCCCGAGAGGCCAGATAGCCGTGATGTTACACCACTCTTGTGGGCTGCGTTTTACGGACATGAAGGGGTTGTCCAGCTGCTACTTGGTCGGGGAGATGTCGGACCCAATAAGTCAGCTAGCGGTGGCGAAACAGCACTATATTGGGCAGCTAATAACGGACATGAAGGGGTTGTCAAGCTACTACTTGACCAAAAGGACGTCGACCCCAATCGCTGGGAAAAGAATAGTCGAACACCACTTCGGGCTGCTGCATATGAGGGACACGAGGGTGTGGTCAAGCTACTGCTCGGACGGGAAGATGTTGACACTAACCGGCCCGGGTTGGATGGTGCAACGCCATTCGCGTGTGCTGCAGCGAAGGGGCATGAGGGGGTTGTCCAGCTACTACTTGGTCGAGATGATGTCAAACCCAATAGGCCAGATGATCAAGGCGGCACACCTCTCTTTTGGGCAGCTAATAACGGATATGAAGGGGTTGTCAAGCTGCTGCTTGGTCGGGAAGATGTCGAACCCAATAAGCCGGATAATGAAGGTCGTACACCACTATATTGGGTAGCTAATGCCGGACATGAAGGGGTTGTCAAGCTACTACTTGACCGAAAGGATGTGGACCCCAATCTTCAGAAAAAGAATAATCGAACGCCGTTCCGGGCTGCTGCATTTGAGGGACATGAGGGAGTGGTCAAGCTATTGCTAGGACGGGAAGATGTCGACCCGAACATGGCGGGTTTGGATGGTACAACGCCACTCCTGTGTGCTGCAGCAATGGGGCATGATGGCGTTGTCAAGGTACTACTTGGTCTGGAAGATATCGAACCCAATAGGCCAGATAACGAAGGCAGTACACCACTCTTTTGGGCAGCTAATTTCGGACATGAGGGGGCTGTCAAGCTGCTACTTGGCCGAAGGGATGTTGACTCCAATCGCCCAGAAAGGAATAATCGGACACCACTCCGGGCTGCTGCAGTTGAGGGGCATGTTGGAGTGGTCAAGCTACTGCTAGGGCGGGAAGATGTCGACCCTAACCGGTCGGGTTTGGATGGTCGAACACCACTCGTGTGTGCTGCTGAACAGGGGCATGAAGGGGTTGTCAAGCTACTACTAGACCGGAATGATGTCGACCCTAATCGCCGCGATGCGTTTGGTTTAACACCACTCGGATTGGCTGCTTACTGGGGACAAAAGGGCACAGCCAAGCTACTGCTGGCACGAGATGATGTCGACCCCAATTGCCTTGATAAGTATGATAAAACACCACTCGGCTGGGCTGCGAGCAAGGGATATGAAGGAGTGGTCGCTCTATTACTGGGACGACAAGACGTCAACCCCAATTGCCCGGATGAGAGTGGCCGAACACCATTCGCCTATGCCGCGATGAATGGCCATACAGAAGTGGTCAAACTTTTGCAAGCCCGGATATCTATGGAAAGCGTAGTTTCGCAGCCACCTTACCAGTTATACAAGAATCAACACTAAGTTAACCCCGGAACACCCCATTGATCACGCTCAGGCCAGACTGGATTCCTCCTTTTCTAGCCCTCTTCTTCAACCTCCGGGCGATTTCTCTACGCCGTTGCCACCATTACCACCCTTCGCATTTGCCCCTTGTGTCCCCCACCCTAGTGCGGGAACGCGACCTCCGGCTCTCTTTGCTGCAAATCCAACCTTTATCTAAAATTATCCCCCTTCGAAACTTTCTAATATATGTTAATGTTTATAAGCGAAAGCACATCAGTCTCTGTTCATTGTGTTGAGTATGCAGCAATCGGAGGACTTCTTCATTTGTCATCTTGTGCGGTTTGTCGTGGTCATCATTCCCCGCCGGAATAACCTGTCTTAAAACATATCCTCTTTTCTATTTCTCCCTCCGTGCCGATATTTATCGCCTCCATATTTTCCCCTACTAGCGATAAATAGATAGGTAGAGCACAAGATAGATAAACTGCACATATATTTCCCTTTCCGCTGCCAGAGGTTTTACTATAGGTGTTCCCGACGGCTAGCATAAAAAAGATAATCAACTCTCCACCTTCTCTTAACCAGGCTGTACTCACTGGGAATTGTTAAGTTAAACTGCAGCAGACACCTGAAGAATTGTAATTATTCACCAGACTCCCAAATATGCCAGCAATTTCGGTTGCAGTAAAAGCCCTTGTCACCCATACTTCCGTATATGGGTGATCTAGGGGGCGCTATTTGCAGTGTTCTCAACGGTCCGGGGGCCCCGTAGGGCCCGGCGGGGGGACTGCCAAGAGCCCTGGACCGGACGGGACGACAAACCGCGGTCCGCAGTGGTCCTGGAAACTTCAGGACGGCCGTCCTTGACCAGGACCACGGGCCCTGCAAGGTGAGACAAATTAGTATAGGGGATTGGAGCGGACGGTAGGGG
>Ga0307510_10006262_pt1 | contig 14202 bp, 10 predicted proteins | sample 12_EM_MG_FD_207224 | JGI IMG/M metagenome (GOLD analysis project Ga0307510, IMG submission 207224) | Populus trichocarpa ectomycorrhiza microbial communities from riparian zone in the Pacific Northwest, United States - 12_EM | ecosystem: Host-associated > Plants > Roots > Unclassified | place...
GATGAGGATTTAGGGATGGGTGCGGACGAACCTGATCCCGCGGGCGATTCCTCCGGGGAGCTTTCTTTGTTCGATCCTCGTTGCTTCACCGCACTACTGTATAGGATCCTGTGTTAGGATCGTATCTTCTGGCCCATCAGGAAAATCCTCCTGAGTAAGCGTGGCCGTGTGTGCCATGAGCGGCCGCATTTGACTGGGGTTGTTGGCTCCTGGCGTTCTCATATGTACCTCATTCCACCTAGTATACATACAAATCTACTGTCTTTGGCTAGTCGTTCACACTCTCCATGTAAATCGCCCCCAGTTTCTGTATACGTATGTCCCGTAGTTTCGTACAAATCCACATCGTTAGGCTAAGCGCCTGCATGCGATATGACGACCCCAGCAGTCGTCTGTTGCAGTGGTCCACGTACGTGTAGAATTGAACCTATTTGGACGACGGAAGGCCCTGCGTTTGCATCTCCAGGAGGAACACCATACGCAGTGGTTAGTACTGAGTTATAATAAGCTGGGTGCTCGATGATCAACCTGCCGCCCTCGCTTCTCGCCTTGCTACGGCACGCCCACTTCCAAACACTGTCTGGCGATCGCAGTCCCGACGCTTGTCTCCTAAAACCTACACCTCGAGGGACTGACTTGCTTTCGGATTTTTCACGAATCGACACGTCGCAAAACGGCGAATTTCCCGTGGTGTTCCCAGAACCTGACAGCCATTCTGGCGAACTCCTTTGACCCTAGCTCGCTATTCGTTCTCCCCTCAATGCACCTGTCCCCGTTCAGACCCTTGCAACAACTTCGCCACTTTGGGATCCCTTTACCGCTCAGTTCGCAGGTATCCTCGATGGGACGGGATACAAGGCCCTGGTTCAGGCCCTTCAAGAGAGGGATTGGTCGTGACTTCTTGGTATACTTAATTCCACCGGCCAGGCTCACGTTCCGAACTTGCCTTTGGAAACTCAGAAGGATATGCGACATGTACCATACACTGCTGTCATCGTACACTGCTCCAGACTTGTTTTGGGACGTCATGCATCATGCGCCAATATTCGACCCCGAGCCAATTGGCCCGGCTGGTCAGGTTTCTCGTCAGAACTCGTCACGCATTGAAATATTGAAACCGGAAGACCGTATCCGAAGAAAGGAACGCGTCGATTCAGCCAAACTCTCAGTGTGTCGACTCTAACGGGGGGTGCCAGAACCGTACTTTGCATCGCGTTCTCGGCCCACGTCATCGTCAGTTCACAGTGGTTAAGGTTTCTGGGCTACCTCGCTATATAACCCCCGGCCTCTCGGGAGGCCGTGATTTGTAATCACGGGTTTGGTACAACATAGCTGTCCTTCGTTGTGCATACACGGGGCTGCCGAACTTCCTATCCACAAGACCATCCCCCTCCGAGTGTGGCGATGACCGCAATCCCCCAAGTATCATAAGCGATTCAGAGGCGTCCCCTCCCTGCCCTCCCCTTCTAAAATAAATCCCTCTCACCTTTGAATCCGAGGCCGGTTTCCAGCTTAAGGTAAGCCTCGATTTGCATCCGCGGGCTTGGGATGAGTAGTCGGGACGTTCAAGTGGTCCCAGACGTGTGCAGGAGATACTAGTGGTCTTCGCGTTGGAAGAGGTAGTAAAGAGCTGTGAATAGCTAGATTAGATGGAGAGGAATGGACCGTGCAATCGAGTCAATGTAAGAATGGCGACTCGGATGGTCGTCGCCGCCGTCTCAGAGGCATTCCCTTGTGTCCTCCCCTTCCAAAATACATCCCTCCTGCCTCTGAATCCGAGGCTGGATTCCAGCCTAATCTGGCCACGACTTCGACCGCTCGGAAATGAATCCTTGAATCCTTGACACGCCGGGGAGGGCTGGGAACGGCGTGCCTGGGTGTCACACACGCCTTTTACGACAGCTCTCGCCTCTTCTCAGACTCTCGCCTCACCCTCCCATCTGCTCGACCCGCTCCATCTTCCACTTACACCAGAGCGCGCGCAGAGAATCATGGAGGGCGCCGAAAAGGGTGACAAGGCGCCCCCACCTCTCCGAATCGATTCCATGTGGTATGTCGTTCGACGTGCTACATCGCTTGAGTCGCTGACCGCTGACCGGATCCAGCATCCAAGACGCTCTCAGATCCTTCTTCCAACCCATCAAGACCGGTGATCCACGTGTCGACTTCTACACGATGTACAAGAGGGAGGCGACCAGGACCCCGGAAAATGGGGGAGGAGGTTCGGCGACCGTCCGAACAAATTCGGCCCCGGATTTTTGACGAGGTCTGTCCTGATCCGAACACATTTTCGGCCGGCCTACACCCATGTCTGGTGGATTTCCTAAGGATGTCCGAACATTTTCATGCCCCTCATTGTTTTTTTTTGTTTTTTGCTTCAGCATCTGTACCCCGCAACCTCCCATCGGTGCGAGTACCAGGCAACCAGCCATGTAGGTATAGCAGGTAGTTTTATTAGGGGTCACCGGTAACCGGTCTTTCTGTGCGCGAAGCCTGTATGTACTGATTAGATGTATTCCATTCCTAAATCTCACAGTGCTATGGCTTGCATCGTTAGTGACGGTGATAAAGAACAACCGAGAATCAAACCGTGCAATGAAGGGAGTCGTTATCCTCCCACTGGCGGATACTGCGACAGATTGGACCGCATTTCAAAAATTCTGCAAGTGCTCACAGCCGCTGGGGGAGGCGATAAAGAAACTAAATGGTGCCACAAGGGGGGGTAAGGGGATGTGAGGCGTATGTAAGGCCCCCGGTCCAGTCCGCGGCAGTTGCTTTCGCCGGTCTCGTATCATTCTTGTAGGACTAACGGGTGCATATACAAATCAAACATGTAGAGGACAGGCCGAAATCTTCTTATTTTCCCTCTGTCCGAACAAAATCTTAAACTTTCAAGGTAGGTCTGTCCGTGTCCGAACATTTTCTCCTGACCTCAAATTCCTGTGTCCGAACATTTCACCGGATCCGCCCGCCGAACCTTCTCCCCCATTTTCCGGGGTCCTAGGCGACCGAGTACGACACCGACTACGTCAAGAAGTACGACGAGGACCTCAATACCACCTTGATATTTGTTCGTCACTCACCATTCGTTCTTGTCAAGTATCTCACTTGTTCTCATAGGCCGGTCTGTTCTCTGCTATCAGTTCCGCTTTCGTCATCGACGTCCATTCCAACCTCCAACCCAATCCGAACGACCAATCTGCAGCCCTCATCCGTGCCATCCTGCTCACCCTCAACCAATCCGCCATCCCCGGTGAGACCCCCACCGTTCCACCTGTCCAGGAAGGCCCGGCGAGCGAAACCGTCATCGTCACGTGTCTCATGTACGCGAGCCTTCTGATCTCCATGCTGGCCGCGCTCGTCGCCATGCTGGGGAAACAATGGCTGAACCGGTACCTGCGGAATTCGGGCGGGTCAATGATCGAGCGTTACGGGGACCGTCAACGCAAGTGCGATGGGCTCGAGAAGTGGCCGTTACATTCCTTCGTCGAGAGCCTTCCGTTAATGCTCCAAGTTGCCCTCCTCCTCCTCGCCAGTGGACTCTGCCGACACATGTGGACGATCAACACGCCGGTTGCGTGGACCCTCATCAGCCTCACCGGCCTCGGAGTCGTGTTTTATATCGGGATCGTGATCGCTGGAATGTCGTCGTATGCGTGTCCGTTCCAAACACCAGCATCAATTGCCCTTCGTGGTGCGTGGAAGAAGATCCGACCTGGGATTGCCCCCGCCATCTTTCATTCCAAACGGGCGCTTTTATGGAATCGTCGGATGTGGAAGCAGAAAGTCCAGCCCGGGCTTGACTCCCTAATTTATCACTCTAAACGGGTACTCTCACAGACCCGCCGGATATGCAGGCAGATAGTCTGGCCGCTCCTCCGTCACCCACCACTACCGACAACGGTCCCGCTCGGGAATGTACAGGTTCAGGAATCTGAACCGTGGTTAAAACCGAAGGATCTTGCTATCATCCGTAGAACGAACACTGATGACATACTATGCGTGTCGTGGATCCTCAGGCACATTACCGACCCGGAGGCGCTCGACGCTGCTCTCCCACTCGCCGGAGAGATTCGATGGTTCGATGACGGAGCCAGTGTCAACCCCCCTTACGACCTAATTGTATCTATCTTCGAGGCGTGTTTCGATTCCACTCGGAAGTTGTATCCTGGGTTAAGGGACAGGGCGTACTACTCCGGGCGGGCAATTTGGTGGATCCACACTCTTGCATTGTATAAATCCTACGACTTTGCACGGGCGTTCCCTCTACCAGATGTAGAATACACGACCCCGGCTCCTGACCCTGACCTTAAACATCTTCTGCGTGCCAGCCGTATTAATGATGGCATTGCATCGCTTTTCAGGATCAACCTGGGCCAAACACCCTTGCATTTACAATGGATTTCGAACCTACTCTTGCATTATTTCTCGGCCAACCTGACTGAACAGTACCGTAACTTTTCCCTTCAGTGGCTTACCTATTCCTACACGACAAAGACCACCATCCCTCTGAACACGGCGCTCAATCGCATCCTAGTGTGGTGCACCTTCTTTGGATCGTCTGTTGAAGAAGAGGCGCTAATGGTCCAAGACAAATTGTACGACATTTGCTGTTTTTGCTTCTCAAGCTGCTCACTGCTCTTTACCAGCGATCGCACAGAACTCATCCTAGATCGATTATCCAAAGCGGTCCTTTCAACAATCAATGGCACCCTGACCTCGGCCAAACGAGTGGTCATCCAGGCCATACTGTCCGACTTGGTCAAGTTGGAAACCACCCCAGAGTGCTTGACGAAGATCACATATGAATGGTGCTCAGCGATATACGAGAACCACGAACATTTTTATGGTTGGGAAAGGCTTCTCCTTCTCTGTCTGGAGATTGGTTTCCGTCGCCTTGATTTTCAGCACCAATACATCGAATCCACGATCACTCACACCGGACACCACCGAGGGTTGATTGATGCAATTTTCGGGAGCCAGGAAATCGAAGCGGTTGCAGATCTTCTCCAAGCCTGGACCATGTGGGGCGGCTCCTATGAACTTCTCGGCCTCTGTGCGAGGCACCTCGTCGGTCTTCAAAACCAGGTACCGTCATCCCCAAGGTTGCATCGACTCGTCATACGCTCCGTCGAGCTCGCCGAATATGCGATACCCGAGGTGGTAGGAGTGGACAGGTTCATTGAATTCCTGAATCATCTCCACGTCACAGCTGAGGATATCGATGAAAGGTCTAAGTGGGTGAGACTCCTCTTGCAGACTATCCAATCCTCCGAGGCACCCCAACACCTATCCCATTCGTACTGGGAGTTACTGGCGGAGCCTACAGTTTCGTGTTGGCTGGAAATTGGTCTTGTGGACGGTCTACGAATCACAGGATCCCTCATCGAAGCGAAGGAATGGAGCAAGTTGGAGTGCTGGATGGGAATTTTCTGGATGTCGTTGCCATGGAATGCGGATCCAACAGAAGGTGACTTGGGCCATTCGATGACACTCCTGTTCCGCCAACGACCCGGGGCTGTCCAGAAGCTCGAGCAATGGATGGAACGGTGGGGCCGAGAACACCCCAATCGTTTACACAAGTCGTTTCAACAACTCTGCAAACAAGCGCACGAAGCAGCCAAGCAGGATGCATCGTAAGTTTCCTTTCGCGCTCGTCGTACCCTGCTGAGCTTTGCGGTGTCTCGTTCATCTTAGACCACCTCGGAGATCCGCTTATACACTATTGTCCGTCCCATCCCGACCGTCTGGAGGAAACGAGTTTCGGGAATTACTACCCTTCTGACATTTGAACAGTATGATCATTTGTATTCATCCGTTTCGCTTTTGATCCAACTATTCCGAGAAATCCTGGCATATTAAGGCCACTTTCTGGAGTGGTGGTCACCATTAATTGTAGGTTCGGTGCCACCGGGTGACTGTCCGTAAGGCTAGATATGTATCCGTCGCAACAGGGTTCCATCGCTCGAGATTCACCCCCCCGGTGTCTAAGGCTTCCTGCGTTGTTTATGCCGACGAAACCGAAGTGCATCAGGTGTCAAGGCAGGGTCGGCACTCGGTGGGGTTGAAATAGGCTGAATTGCAGTCTTCCCGTCCTGGTCTTTGATTTGGCTGATTTTGGGGCGAAAGGACTGTTGCGTTGGGATTCCAAATGCGCAGTTGGAGCCAATATCCACGACCTGGTGCTGCGGTCGAGGTCCTGGAAGTACCCTTAGAGGTTCTGTATATTCACCCAGACTCGTGCACACACATACGGTATAGTCTTACGGATAGTCACCCAAGATCGTATTTACGCCTGTATAGAAACCGAGTAATGAGTATGCCGGCACGTCGTAATCGCCTCCGGCAGTCCAGCAGAGAAGATCCGCGATTGCTTCGTATTCTGACTCTTGAAAACCCCATCAACCAATTCTCGATGGTGTTCGTTATGAGGGTGAGCCTGACTTCGGCATAGGGGCTCCGTAAACCAAGGTGACGGAAATCGAATTCCAAAGAGACGAGAAGGAGATTCCCAATCCCAAAGACCTTGGTGGTTTCCACACAACGCGGAGCACCAGTTATATACCACCTCAACCAAGTGCTGAGTCTGGTGAGGATGCTACATATTGATCGGAGCCGAGACGTATTTCAGGTCGTCGGGGAGATCGGCGGTGAGCGCGGGAAGGAAGATGCCGGTCGTGGGAGACTCCACTCCCGCCTCTTCGTCGAACCCAAATCTGGACGCGACTCGATGGCGTACACCTAAAGAGGGGCATCCGACTTAATGAGCGTGTTCAGCGGCTCGCTTCATCTGGCCCACACGCCTCCAACGTCGTATTTATTGGTGATGACGAGGCCTTCGACCAGGAGGTCTGGGCTATCGACCTTGGGTGGGGGAACGGATGCTAGATGAGCCTCAGGACGAGAGCAAGGCCCCGTGGTGGATCTGTCACGCCTATGACCTCGGTGTCGACGTTTAACGCACCCGGTCTTGGTCGGGGAATGCCGAACATGTCCCTGAAGGCGGGAGATGCGAGGGAGAGGACAAGTTTGTGAACTCGAAAGTCGTGGTTGTTGGGAGAACATTGGGCTCTGAGGATGGTATCTCCATCTGGTACGTTGAATTCCTCGTTCGCCATGGTTGCAGCCCTGGAGCCGAATCAAGTGAGCGTCTCGAGCTGTCCTTGTTCCCAGCAGGTCGACTTTGTTTAGGATGTCGACGATCATCTCGACTGGATACCCGCAGATCTCTACAAGGCGAACTTCTCCCGTTGTGTCCTCGGGAAACCTCCTCCTGACTACATCATCTGCATAGGTGCTTAGTTCTGTTCTACGACGTCCTGTGATCCAATTCGGTACTCTAGGGCATACTGTCCTCCAAGGGCGATTACTGGCCTCCGCCACACTCTGATCCGACCAATATCACATCCTCGGACACGTTCTTGACCGCAGGAGACATCGTCACATCATCACTTAAATAAGGGCATCGACGCCCCAGCTTCTATTTGTCTCAACCCCTCACTTCTTCACAACTACCGGCTGCCACAATGCCAGAGGAAGAGAATTTCGACGCTCCAGACGCAGATATCATCTTACGTACTCTGGGTCCTCCCAAGCACGACTTCCGAGTCCACAAACTCCTTCTCTCCCTTGCCTCACCTGTATTCAAAGACATGTTTTCTCTTCCTCAGCCGACTTCGGACAACTCAGGGGAGTCGACCGTGGCGGAGGTAGAAATCGTCGAAGTCACGGACCCCGCTGAAGCGCTGGACATTGTCCTGAGAATGATTTACCCCTTCAACACTCCATCCCTCAACGGAGACTTTAACACTCTCGTGGAATGCCTGGCCATCACGGATAAATACGAGATCAAAGGGGCGAAATCACGACTATACAGCTTGCTCGCACGGATGAATGCTACCCATCCCCTTCGAGTGTACGCTATCGCGTCCAGGTTCGGGTTCGCCAACCTCGTGGATTCCACCTTCGGCCACATCATCTCGTCGATTGATCTCGCAGGGATTCCCGAGCTCCCCGAAGACTTCAATTTCGTCTCCGCCACCGCGTACCATAAATTGGTCAGACAGCGCACGAGCTACCTTGAGGCGATAGTGGATGTGATCAGGAAGACTCCGCTCCGGTCGAAATGCTGTCATTGCCCGGGGGGAAAGTATTCTGGGGAAGAGGTGTTCAGGCTGAGGCTGGCACATCTCATCATTACGGGCACGCCGATAGAGGCTGGACCTTGTTTCAGGGCCTGGGTGAATGTTTACGGGCACAATCCTGGGTGCGAGGAGAATTGTGTTCAGAAGTTTATTCGTCTTGCCATTTCCAGGGTTTGATGTAACCGTGTAGAATGTAGTTCTGAAGAAGGCTATGGTACGATTTCTGACAGTTCTTCGCAGATTTTGTAGCACAAGGACATTGTAGTGGTTATGTATAATGTACTGATGTTGAGGACCTTTATCAATACCTGTTTGAGCCAACTGCGACGCCGGCGTAAGGTATCGCGGTCCATCCGAAACCATGAATCATCTCATTCAGGATGCGATCTCTCGACTCCGCAGACGAGCTACAGTCCTCTCTTTCCCGAGGGCATCCGTGATCTCCGCTACCCTGGGTCCGGTCTGTCAAGGCGGTAAGTATTCTACATGTTTTGAGGAACGGTTCCGCATACCTTCATACCGCTGACCGCGTGCCTCAGAACCGTCATAAAAGCCTTCTGAATAACGCCGAGGTCGTCGGCGGCCTCGTGAAGGACAGTTATCAGCTCATCCTCCGTCCAAGATTCTAACAGCTCCAGCCTCGGGACGACGTCAGTCAAAATCCTTGCTGAAAGGACAACGTTCATCAGCCATATGCGTTGAACCACAGGGCTGCACCCTACCAATGTCTGCCTAGGGAATGGACTTGATCATCGATTCCGCCTCTTGTGATCCACAGTCAGGCTCGACAAAAAAGTAAGGGGCCAGCTTTGGGATATCAAGGATATTGGTAACTCGACCCTATCAGCAGAATTAGATAACTCGTCGGTCAAGTCGGCGCGGCACTATACCTGCAGAGCCAAGATGACTTGTTTGATATGGTCCGCGGTTGTATATTCGCTGGCGCGAGTTATGAGCGTGGGGTTTGGGGCGAGATATGCACGTAACGCAGGCATACCTATCTGGAAAAGCTTCCCCCACTGGACCAATCGCCCGATTTGCTAAAGCGTTCAGTCGGTGAGACTGAGACCACGTCTCCATGAGGTGATTCTTGTTCAGGTATTCGTTCTGTGAGTCAACGCAAACAGATCAAACTGTTCGAGACGGCAAGGCAGACGCTGGCGGTAGAAAGACACAGGGTCCTACCTCTTGGATCATCTCTTGCAAAGTCATGACCGTCGTGCTATTTAGTGCAGCCTTGGACGAAGAAGATGAACCGTCCGAATGGTCTGAATGGTCGTGTTGTGTGCCCCATCCCATGAGCGCGAGCCAATTCAGAATTTTTCCAAGTTCCCATCCACGTCTCTATCCCAGAGTCAGCGTTCCCATAGAAAGATCAGGACCATCATGAGGAAGGATACCATAAGCTCCATCGTGTCCACGTCTCCCTTCCGTTTCGATGTCTTCGAACCACCCGGGCTCAGTAGCAGGGGGAGATGAGCGAACAGGGGAGGCGCAACTCCAAGTGACGTATAAAGGTCTAGATGTGGAGGGAGGGAGAGTAGCCATTCCTGCTTTGTATTAGCGGACGGGTCAATTCCACGAGCGTGCCAAGCTCACCTCTCCCCGGACGACGTAAGCAATGCCCGTTTCGTGGTAGTCTACCACTGAACCAAGGCGGCACGTTGGGAACAGATCCGACTTTAGCAGAACTGGGTCTGTCGGTAACGAAGCGTGAGAATCCTTGAGGGATCCGAAAACGATGTCGTCTGGGGAGTTCAGGCCGGAGAAACACCGTCCTACGAAATGCGTCAGACCGGGGCACGGAACAAAAAACAAACCCCGCTTACTACATGTTTCTCCCGAGCCTCCACTCTTCCCGCAACTTGTGCTTCATACCAAGTAAAAGGTAGATTGAGAAAACGTCCTTCTGTGTAGGAGCAGCTCTAGTGTGAGTGGCAAAGACTCAGAGGACCACTGGGAACCGATCGAGATCGCCAAACTGAAGTATCTGCTTGTCTGGTTCGACATTTGGACCCGAATGGCCACCCCTCGCTTCCAAACGCGTCATTTTTCCTAGCTGCTGTGATCTTCAGCTCAAGGAATACCGTTTGTTGAGTTTGACTACGACTGACATACCTCAGCACGTTCGCCGTTCCTCCCGGTCACGACCAGACGAGCGACGACGACGACGACCCTCCCCATTGTTGCCGCCACATGTGTTTTGTCCACTATCTCAGTGTTCTCGGCCACCCGTTTATGAATTCCAGCCATGTCGTAGGGGAATCTATTTCATTTTCCGTGTACAATCTTGGTTTGCGTGCGGGCTAAAATAGTACGGTATCTCCTCAGAGTCTTCACCGGCGTCACCACAGGTGGGCACCGAGTTGTCACATATCGGAGAATTCTGGGTAAAGAGCGACAGAAGGGTTTCGGACTGTCGGATTTGAGGTCTTTGGGTCACAAGTATCCAAGAGCCGGTATTGTTCGGGGGGGGGGGGGGTAGTGTTGAAAAATGGTCCTGTGATTTGAGATCTGTCCGTTGGTAGTGTCAGCCTGCGATATTATAGTGCTTCCAATTGTAGGGTAAGGACAACTTACCGAGGAGAATTGACTGCCGCCACCCAGCAATTTTCAGCAATCCCACGGGTATACAGTATCCGCTCGCTCACCTCACTCCCACCAATACACGAACGACGCCTCCTCCTCTGTCTAGCCACCCTACCCAGTGGAGAGCAGCAGGGAGCTATGCCTTCGCCCAGACGAGAGCTGAAGAGGGAAGAGATGCCAGGCGCTCGGTGATCGACACGACGGTGACCACCTATAAAAACTTGAAGATGATCTCAACGCTTGCCTCCCAGACCTTATGCATCATGCTTTGAAGTGCTGACTTACCGCAGGGTCTCACGTTTTGTACACCGGAGGATTTCCCGTGATGCTCTCTGGAACCTGACGGCCATTCCGGCGAGCTCCTTCGACCTCTGCTCTCTATTCGTTCTCCCCTCAAAGCTGGCCCATGTCCCCGTTCAGACTCATGCAACAACTTCATCGCCTTGAGATGTCTTCCCCCAATTTTCTGCCCAGTTCATGGGTATCCCCGGTGGGACGGGATTGGGGTTGGAGGCAGTCGCTCGTCGAGGGACCTACCGGACAGATGGCAGTTCGGGGGGCTCCACCGGGGTTGGCAAATGAAGAAAACGTGTTCTTTCGGTCCAGTACACGTCTAATATATGTATTCCACCCCCTGGAATATCTGGTAATCTCGTAAAATCCGGGCGGGGTCCCAGGCCCCAGGTTGTTCGACCCGGTCATGAATTGTTTGTTCCTCCCTCGCAGGTTATGGTGCAACCCTTTTCCCTATCACGCCGATCTCACCAACACCTCGTTCGGAGAAGGGTGGGCTCGGCCAGGAAGCGGCGTTCGCGTTTTGAGGATCGGATGGCATCAGCTGAAGCCGATTGAACTCGGTGTCGAGTTCCTCAGTTGCGATAAGTATCTTCGAGGCCCATCAACTCTGTCTCTTCCTCACCTTTCTCACTCCTGGACGACGGAAGGGACCGGATGCGGCATTGGGACACAGCTTGTATTTGGAGAGGTGTACGTGTTCGACCACGGCGTCCGGTGTACGGTAGCCCCCAAGTATTATAAGCGATTCAGAGGTGTCCCCGCCTGTGCCCTTCCCTTCTAAAACACATCCCTCTCGCCTCGATTTGTATCTGCGGGCTTGAGATAAGTAGTCGTAGATGGTCCTAGACGAGTGCGGGAGATGGTGGTCGTCGCATTGAAAAAGGTAAGTAAGCAGATGGGGATCATGGTGGTCGTCGCATTGAAAGAGGTAAGTAAGCAGATGGGGATCGCTTGTTAGTCGAGCTTGCGAGACTCTATACAGGGTAGCGAGTCCAAAAAGTGTAGATTTGTCAGCAAACGTATTACCTTTTTTAGCAATACAGTTTGCTTATCTAATTTCCGCGAGTTGGCTCCCGCGCATGGATTAATTGGGCCACTCGGACGGAGGTCAAGCATTCCCTCCAGTGGCTACACGAAAAAAAATTAAGTAGTGAAAGAAAAAAGTTCGGAATGGGCGAGTTCGACGCTGCCATGAGGGGTAACCCCTCATAAATAACATTTTTAGATAGAGAGGAATGGACCATGGTTGCTGGTATCAAATCGATGTAAGACCAAAGAACAACGACGATCGTCACGTCTTGATCCGGTCACGAACTCGACCACTCTGCCATGCCGGGGAAGGCTGGGGACCCCGCAAACTATCTCGCCTCTTTTCAGACTTTCGTTCCCTCCCATCTGCTCGACCCGCTCCATCCTCCCTGCCAGCTGATTACACCGGAACGCGTACAGTGAATCATGGAGAGCTCTGAAAAGAGCGACAAGGCGTCCTCACCTCTCCAAATCGATCCCAAGTGGTATGTTCGACGCGCGACATCGCCTGCACCACTGACCGGATCCAGCCTCCAAGACGCTCTCAGATCCTTCTTCCAACCCATCAAGACCGATGACCCTCGCCTCGACTTCTACACCATGTACAAGAGGGAGGCGAGCCAGTACGACGCCGACTACGTCAAGAAGTATGACGAGGACCTCAACACCACCTTGATATTCGTCTGTCGTTCATGATTCGTTCTTGTCAAGTATCTCACTTGTTCTCATAGGCCGGTCTGTTCTCTGCAATCAGCTCGGCTTTCGTCATCGACGTCCATTCGAATCTCCAACCCAATCCGAACGACCAATCTGCGGCCCTCCTCCGTGCCATCCTCCTCACCCTCAATCAATCCGCAATCCCCGGTGAAACCCCCGCCGTTCCACCTGTCCAGGAAGGCCCGGCGAGCGAGACGGTCCTCGTCACGTGTCTCATGTACGCGAGCCTTCTGATCTCCATGCTGGCCGCGCTCGTCGCGATGCTGGGGAAGCAATGGCTGAACCGGTACCTGCGGCATTCGGGCGGGTCGATGATCGAGCGTTGCGGAGACCGTCAACGCAAGTGCAATGGGCTCGAGAAGTGGCCGTTACATTCGTTCGTCGAGAGCCTTCCAGTGATGCTCCAGGTCGCCCTCTTCCTCCTCGCCAGTGGACTCTGCAGACACATGTGGACGATCAACACGCCCGTTGCGTGGACCCTCATCAGCCTCACCGGTCTCGGAGTCGTGTTTTATATCGGGATCGTGATCGCTGGGATGTCATCGTATGCGTGTCCGTTCCAAACACCAGCATCGATTGCCCTTCGTCGTTCATGGAAGAAGATCCGACCTGGGATTGCCTCCGCCATTGTTCACTTCAAATGGGTGCTTTTATGTACCCGTCGGATGTGGAAGGGGAGAGTCCGGCGGCTCCTCTGTCGCCCATCATTACCGGCAACGGTCTTGCCCGAGAACGTGCGGGTTCCGGAGTCTGAGCCATGGTTAAAGCCAAAAGACCTTTCTATCATTCGTAGAACGAACACCGATGACGTACTATGCGTGTCGTGGATCTTCAGAAGCATTACCGACCCGGAGGCGATCGATGCCGCTCTCCCAGTTGCCGGAGAGATTCGATGGTTCGACGACGGAGTCAATGTCAGCCCCCCTTACGACCTAATCGTATCTACCTTCGAGGCATGTTTCGATTCCACTCGGAAGTTGTATCCTGGATTAAGGGACAGGGCGTACTACTCCGGGCGGGCAATTTTGTGGATCAACACACTTGCACGGTGTAAGTCCTACGACCTTGCAGGGGCGTTCCCTCTACCAGATGTAGAATACGCGACCCCAATCCCCGACCCTGACCTTGAACATCTTCTGCGGGCCAACTGTAGGCGTTCCGATATCAATTATCACGTTGTATCGCTTTTCACGATCAACTCGGGTCAAACACCCTCACACTTGCAATCGATTTCAAACATACTCTTGCATCGTTTCTCGGCCAACCTGACTGAACACAACCATGACTCTATCCTTGGTCGGCTTCCCGATTCATACACGACCAAGACCACCATCCCTCTGACTGCCGCGCTCAATCGCATTCTAGTGTGGTGCACCTTCTTTGGATCCCCTATTGAAGAAGAGGCACTGAAGGTCCAAGACAAATC
>Ga0307510_10006263_pt1 | contig 14202 bp, 12 predicted proteins | sample 12_EM_MG_FD_207224 | JGI IMG/M metagenome (GOLD analysis project Ga0307510, IMG submission 207224) | Populus trichocarpa ectomycorrhiza microbial communities from riparian zone in the Pacific Northwest, United States - 12_EM | ecosystem: Host-associated > Plants > Roots > Unclassified | place...
CATTGATTCGATCTAGAGTGAACTAGGCAATAGGCCAGTTTGGTGGAGTCACGACATGAACCTCTCTCACTCCTCGTCGCAATCCCAGGTGGCTTCGCCGGACCCGGTTCCGCGCATCATGCGTCTGCCCGCGGTCCTGTTGGCGACTGGGCTCACGCGCTCGTCGCTCTACCGGCTGATGGCGCAGCGTGCATTTCCGACGCCGGTCAAACTGGCCAAGCGGTCAGTGGGCTGGCGCCAGCACGATGTTCGCGAGTGGAACGAGGCCCGTCCTCAGGCCTGGCGATGAGCGGATGCCCCCTATGGAGCCTCAAATGGTGTTCTGGCCGAAGGGGCCGGCTTCTGCCCCTGAAAGGCCAACGCTAGACAACGCGACCGCGCCTGTCGTCGACGCGCCAGCGATCGGCACGAGACCCGTCAAGCTCGGCTTTCGAATCCGTGCGGATCTCGCTGAGTTGCTCACGACACGTGCTCGTGAATGCGGGTTGTCGCAAACGGCCTATGTCGCGCGCTTGATCGCGGGCTCGCCGACGCCGTCGCTCGATGTCGTCGTGACGCTGGGGTCATCCGCGGATCGGCTCGCGACAGTTTCGGCGGACCTCAACGAATTGATCCGTGTCCTCAGGCGCGACGCGTCGTTCAGCGGTCCATTGGTCGAGCAATTGCTCGCGCCGCTGACCCATGACGTGCGCGAGCATCTTCGCTTGGCGTCCCGCGTCGTCGCCGAGCTTCGGCCCGCGCGAGCCGTTCTGAATCCTCGAGTGGACGCGACGGCAAAGGAACGCGATGGCGACTGAAATCGACGGGATCCTGGTCCAGTGGGGCGATCGACTCTTCTATCCCAGCAACCGCAGGGGCAGATCGACATCGAGCCCTCGACTGTCGGGCGGGCAGCGTCATCGGGCCGCCGAGATCCGACAGCGCATCGACGCGACGGTGGTTCGGCGGGCCGCGCAAGTGATGGTCAAGGTCACCGGAGGCGGCAGGGGCATGGCGGCGATCGGCGCGCACCTGCGCTACATCAGCCGACGAGGCGAACTCGAGTTCGAGGATGACCGGGGCGTGGTCCGCGAAGGCAGGGAGGCGCTGCACGACCTGGCCGAGCAATGGCGCTACCGGGGGTCGTTCATCGACGAGACGAGCCATCGCCGCGAGGCGTTCAACATCATGCTGTCGATGAAGAGCGGCACCGATCCGTCGATCGTTCAACGTGCCGCGCGGGAGTTCGCCCAGGCCGAACTTGCCGGCCACCGCTACGTGATGGTCTTGCACGATCACCAGGCGAACCCGCACGTGCACATCAGCGTGCGCGCGGAGTCACGAGAGGGCAAGCGTCTCAATCCGCGCAAGGCGGACTTGCAGCGCTGGCGCCGAGAAGCTGCGCGGCTGGGGTATCGACGCGGAAGCCACCCGGCAGCGCACTCGCGGAGAGGTCCGCAACTACGAGCCCATCTGGCGCATCAAGGCCGGGCTCGAAGGACGGCTGCGGAATCCGACGAGCCCGGAGAAGTCGAGCGTGGCAAGCAGCGACGCTGGGGCCGATGCCGCCGAGGCTTGGGCCCATATCGCGGAAGGGCTCTCCCGGTCCGACAGCGCCGAGGATCGCCAATTGGCTGAGCACGTTGATGAGTTCCTATCCAGGACGTTTGGTGTCTCGCCGAGCCGCGTGCCTGCTTTGCGCCCGGGGCCTCAGGTCGACAGGCCGCACGAAGAATCTCGAGCCCCACAACAGGCCGCGCGCGAAATCGTCAAGAGCCCAGGCAAATCCGAGATCCAACGTTAGCGATCCAGCATCGGATGCGAGCGCTGCGTGTGCTGCTTTGGTTCAACGAGACTCGCTGCCGCCCGGGTGCTTGTCTCTCTGCCTTCGGCCGGCGGACGGTGTCATCGGACTCGTCGTTGCCTCGGGTGCCCGGCTTTGTAGTGCTGGTGCCGCCGCGTCGAGCGACTCGAGTCGGCCACTCGGGACGGGCAGGTGAGCTGAAAGCAGGAACACCGTTGCCACGCAGACGGCAGACAGCACGCCCGTGCCGGTGTGAGCCAGCCAATCTCTCCACGGGTCGTTCGCGCGATCCGCCTGCTTCTCGAGCCTGGCCGCCAGGTCACGCAGCTTCGGGCCGACTTCCTTCTCGACCAGGGACCGCGCGGTGTCGCTCATGGCCTTTGTCTGCCGTATGACCAGTTCGGCCACGAGCTGCTTGGTGTTGTCGCCGAGGTATCGGAGGGTGGCCTTCTTCGTGTCATCGGCTTCGGCGAGGGCTTGGCGCTTGACTCCTTCACCCTCGGCTGCCATGCCGCGCGCGGTGATCACCAAAGCCTCGCGGGACTCCTCGAGCGCTTTGCATGCCTTGTCGATCGCCGGCACCAGTTTGTCAGCGCGGTCCAGCAACTTGTGCAGATCGCCCAGCGCGTCGGCGAGCAGGGCTTCGCGGAGGTTGGAGGGTCGGTCCATGGCAAAACCGACCGTCAGTGGAGCTCGAGGGCCGCGAAGCACGTATCCAGTTCGGGCAGGACGCCCGTTGCCAGGCGACGAGTTGCGAGCTTCTGCGCCAGAGCGATCTTGTCGACCACGCCGCTCGCTTCAGCAATTTGTGCTTTGTAGTCGGTCTCATCGCGGACCAGCTCCGCCAGGTCGGCCCCGGTGCCCTTCACACGCTCGTAGATTTCGTTCGCGCCGAGCTTGCAGCGGGTGTTGACCGGCGCGAACCGGTGCTGCTCGATGAAGGCAAACAGGCTCGCGAATAGTTCGGAGATCCTGGCGTCGTCGTCGACCTGGTTGAACACCACCCTCATCTTGGTTGCAGGGATGCCGATCCGGGCCAGCTCGGCCAGGGTCGCGATGGTGTCCTGCTGCTGCTTGAGCGCCGGCACCGTCGGAATCACGAAGTAGTCGAAGTCCTCGTGGCTGCCGCGGTACTTGCGCATCAGGGCGAGCAGGTCCTCGACGTTGCTGGCGCCGATGTCGACGACCACGTTGTCGACGGTCTGCAGGTACTCCTGCAATGCACCGAACTGGCTGCCACGGACGGCCTGGGTCTGACCGTCGTCGGCATTGATGCTTTCGACGGCGATGAGTTCAGCGCCGGCGATCCGCGGGACCAGTAAGTGACGCGCCACGGTGGTCTTGCCGACATTGCCCGAGAAGTTGATGACTGCGATCTTCATGATTGATTGCTCCGGTGTCGAACGAGGGGGTTGGTGATCTGTTTGGCCATGAACTCAGCGGCGATCTCCTTGGCGGAGCGTGGTGCAATACCGAGAGCTGGAGGTGCGTTGATCGGTGGGGCTGCCGGCGGCACACGCTGAACGGGTGTGTGAAGGACCTGACGATCGCCAGCGCCGAGAACGCGTCGCGTGGACCTTGCGGCTTCTCGTTGGACCGTGCTCAGACTCACCTGTAAGCCGGTGTCGGCAAGGGTCGAGCGGATCGCTTCGAGCGTGTAGCCTTCGGTTCGAAGTCTCGCTATGTCGGCAGCATAGGCGCGCGCCTTGCGATTGCTCCGACCTGGTGGGTGCTTGGGGATGAGGTGCACACGCAGCTCCTGCTGGGGTGCAACTGATCCTAGTGTCCCAGGACGTTTGGGATGCTCAAGTTCGACCTTAGATCGTGATCAAGTCGATTCGGATTCTGGTCACTTCTTGTTCGGATTCTGTTCGGATCGGAGTCGGACGCTCGTCGGCTCCAGATCAGCAATAGGACAAGGGAAGAGAAAAGATCGAGTGCAGGATAGGCTGGGCGCCAGCAAATGGCTGCCATGGAGCAGTCGGTTGGGAATGCCGATCACGCATGACTCAGGCCCGCGACTCCGAGGAGCGCAAGGCCTGCCTACCTCAGGCAGCAAACCGATCCATGTAGCCGCCGCGACCGCTCAGTGTGATGAACAGGGTGTCGGTCGCTCGCGTCGCGGCCACATAGAAGAGCCTCGCTTCATCCGCCTCTGACTCCCCGGTCTCCGGCATGTTGCCCACGCCAGGCAGGGCAACCACGGGGAACTCCAGCCCTTTGCTCGCGTGCATCGTCATGATCTTGATGCTGTCGGCCGACGGATCGAAGTGCCCGGTGCCCTTTCGCACCTGGTGCGGGATCCGCCGCTGCGACAGAGCATTCGCGCATTCCTGCATCACCGCATAACGACGGCAGATGATGGCCATGTCATTCCACGCCCGGCCTTCTTGGTGGGCCGCATGGAGTCTCTCAGCGATCTCCTTCGCCTCGTCGCGCAAGCTCGGCAGCCTGATCACGATTGGCGCATGTCCGTCCCGTCCACAGCTGACGGGCTGCACTAGCGGGATGCCGTCCTCGTCGTTGTCTTCGGCCTTCAGCAACTCTGGGGCAATCGAGCTGGCGAACTAGAGTATCTGGCGCGTATTGCGGTAGTTGATTTTCAGAATCGTCGTGCGCCCTTGGGCTTGAATGCCAAGGCTCTTGAAACTGAACTGCCGGGTGCGCTGGCGCTCGTAGATGCTCTGCGCATCGTCGTAGAGCAGCAGCAGGCTATTGGTATCGGGGTCGACCATCTGCGCAACCAGCTTCAACCACGCAGGCTGAAAGTCGTGCCCTTCGTCGATCAGCACGGCCTGGTACTGTCCGCTAGGAATATGCTGTCGTTCCACGCCGCGGATGACGTTGTTCACCATCTCGTCGAACATCGCCTTACCCTGCGGCGGAATCGGTTGCCCAAAGCTGACCAACTGCTGGCGACACCAACGGTGGAAATGGCGCACATGGACCCGTTCGGTGAGGGCTTTCGCTTCCATCACTGCGGCGAGCTTCACCGCCAATGGTTCGTTGAAGCAGAGCACCAGCACCGGCTTGGCTCGCGTCGTGTTCTTCGCGAGGAGTTCGGCCCGGTAGCCGAGGATCATGGTCTTGCCGGACCCGGCGACACCGTGGATGACGCGATGACCGTCGCCTAGGCTTCGCCCCAGCTGCTCCTGCTGCAGGTCCAAGACCCGCATCAGGTCGGGCAACTCGGCCTCGGCATCGTTGTCGTCAAACAGGGCGCCTTGGGTCTGAACGCGAACCTGCGGGAACATGATCCAGCGCGCACGGTCCAGCTGCGGCAGCGACATGACGCCGCCGAACGCATGGGGGAACATGTCCCACAGCCGCTTCTGAAAGACTTCGGCGTCTGCGGTCTCGGTCATCTCATCTGAACAGATAACCAGGTGCGGCTCGATCGCCTCGCACAGGCCGGCTGACTCAAATTGAAGCCGAGTGATGCGTGTCAGCACCACGCCGTGGCCCCACGGGAAGGCGAGCTTGCCCTGGTGTGGCCCCTCCGCATGGCACAGCTGAACGTCCCGCTGGAGGGAATCGACGACCTGGATGGCGCAATGACGCGCCTGGGCCAGAGGATTGATTACAACCTTCGGACGACCGTCGGGAATGATTTCCCAAGCCTGCCGTGAGGCACTGCGAATTGTCTCGAGTTTCCAGTCTTTGGTCTCGAGGATGAGCAGTCCGCGGCGAGGATGCAGCACGACGAAGTCGGGATACGACTGCTTGGGTCCAATGGGAACGTCGTACCAGACGAGGTAGTCGTCGTCGAGCTTGCGCTCCAGGCGTTCGGCGAACCGACGCTCGCCCGCAGTCATGCGCGACACGCATGTGCTGAACGACGGGATGAGGGTGGCCATGCGGATCGGTGCTGAACGCTGGGCCGAATGTAGGACGAAGACAGGACTGGCGCACCAAAAGTGCGCGATCACTGCCCGGACGAATGTGAAATCAGTCTCAGCTCCTTCTTGGATGGGGGGCACGGCGGGTGGACGCCATGCCGCACGCCATGCCCTTGGGCTCGCTTGAATCACCCGCAGCCTGTCGGTGGCGAGACGACATCACACATCTAGGTTGCCGACATCGGCGATCACCGCTCGGCTCGCACTACCTTGTTCGTCGCGTGCCCGTCGAAAGATTGCCTCATTACCGTCGCCCCGCGAGGTTCATGTGCTGGTCGGCTGGAAGGAAATTGAATGGATGTGCAGACCGCGTGGATTGCTAGGCCCAATGTCATTGGCGGGCTGGATCATGTCGGGACACAAGGGCCATGCATCCTGATCTACTCCCAGCTGATTCCAGGGATCACCAACGTGACCGACCGGGCACGTTACTACAGCTTCTATCCGTGGTTTCTCTGGTCCTTCGACCGGCGCCACCAAGCTGCCGAGCACGATCGTTTCATCGAGCTCTACCGGCGCGCGGATTGCCTCTTCACGTTGATCGCCGAACGGCACGCTCGTGTGAACGAAGGCGATAGCAGGGTCCATGGACCAGCCATGGTCGGACGCCAGAAGCTGACGCCAGCCGTCACGCTGTTGGAGGCCGGTCAGAAGGTCAAGCTGTCGACGTATGCCGGGCTCGAGGACCTGGGCTCCCGCTACTTCGCTAATCCACTCGGCGGGCTCGGGCAGTACTACTCGGGAACGTTGACGCACCTGCAAATTCTGGACAACACGCGTGGCCCATGGCCGAACTTCACGCTCGAATACGGGGGGCCGATTGCGCGAGGGTTTGGCTCAACCGTACCAGAGGACAAGTTCTGGACAGCAGTCGAAGAGGACACAATAACAGTCGAGACCCTAGACGCGCTTCACGCCTTCTGTCCTTGTCAGATGAAGCGTGGCGGCGGCGAGCACGAGGAGCTGCTTGACGTCTTCTTCGACCGGAAAGACCGGTACGCTGAGGAGGGGGTTCAGCGCCGCAAGACGCTGGCGCTCCTCCTGGATCTCTCATCTGCCTTGCAACAGGCCGGTGCCGGCGACCTGGACGAGAACGCCTTCCGAATAGGCGTGTACGGTCGGATGCCTCTAGCGACCATGTCACAGGAGCTGAGGAAATTCCCGAGGTTGCCGTTCGGCGCAGCGCACCTCCTTGGTGCCGCAAAATGAAAGACCACGCAGGGCTCCTCATACCTCGTCTGCAGTCCTCTGCTGTGCACTGCAGCCCTACCGATTTTTGATTCGTCGTGCACCGAGCCAGTAGCGCCATACCCATAACCTCACAGGAGGCCAGATGACGCTTGCCTTTGTTGTCGACAAGCAATACTCGCGAGCGGAGGTTGCTGCTGTTGCCGGCGTTAATCCGCGTCACGCGTCGACTCGAGCAGACCATGAACGCTAGGACATCCGGCGTTTCGCCGCTGTGTCAACGCAGGCTCGATGACATGCTTGTGCTCAAGCTGGAGCGCAATACCCAAACTTGCGGCACCCGCGCGGTGCGCATACTCACGGTGGTTCTCCGTCGATCGCCCGACACGGCGGGCGCACAGGACCCAGAATGCGGTGCGTTCGGGACCGGCCGAAGCCGGCTTTGCCGAAAGTCCCGGGACGGCAGCAATGTCGTTTTGACCCATGAGGCGCTCGCAGTCAGACACGGAACCCGAAGGGTGAATCAGAAAACGGACCACGTCGAAGGAAGTCTTCGTGAGCTGAACCAATCTGTGGCCCTTGTCCCCGAAGCGAATCATCCACCAGAATGGTGATGACATCCGCCGGCAATCGCAACACTATGAATGAGCCCTCCACGCAGGTTCCGAACTGGCCGGAGTTGCAACGCTCTAGTCGCGCCATTGTGGTGGTGGATGTCGTCGAGTCGACCCGTCTAATGCAGCAGCATGAGGACGATTTCATCGACCGCTGGCGACGCTTCGTCAACGAGGTGCGCACGGAGCTCTTGCCGGCGCACGAAGGGCGGCTCGTGAAAAGTCTGGGGGATGGAATGCTGCTCGAGTTCGCGGATGCGCCCTCTGCACTGGCCGGGGCTCTGGGGTTGCAGCGCCGAATTGCGAAGTACAACGGCGGTCGCAGGGACGATGCGGCCATCGCGTTGCGCATCGGGGCTCACGTGGCCGACGTCGTTATCGACGAACTCGATGTCTACGGTAGTGGCGTCAACCTCGCAGCACGTCTGGCCACTCTCGGCGGCCCTGGGGACATCACCGTGTCACCCGAATTGCGCGATCGATGTCTGGATGGCTTGGATGCGACGTTCGAGGATCTTGGAGAGTCTGGACCTACCGCCACCTTCGAAGACCTCGGCGACTCGTTCGTCAAGCACTTGGCCGAGCCGGTACACGCAATCCGCGTCGAGGTTGGTGGTCGCGACCTGGCACCTTTCGGGTCCCGCCCGACTTCGCGACCCGAGGAGCTGGTGGCCACGGTTCCGACCGTGGCTGTGATGCCGTTCGATGCGAAGCCCGATCTGCTGCTCCTGGGAGAGCTGATCGCCGACGGTGTTGTCTCCCGGTTAGCTGTCAGCAATGTGATGCGCGTGATTTCACGCATGTCTGCGTCGGCACTGGCGCAGCGCAAACTGACGACGAGCGAAATTGGCGGCCTGCTCGGATGCGATTACCTCCTTTCAGGTCGAATTCTTGACGCAGGCCAGGGTGTCCTGTTAAGCGTGGAATTGGTGAGAGCGTCCGGCGGACAAGTGCTCTGGGCCGATCGGCTGGTCACATCGGTCGCTGAGTTGCTTCAGCGGGACGACCCCATTACGCGCGACCTGGCAAGCGTCACCGCGGCGACCATCGTGCAGCACCAACTTCGGAACGTCTCCAGCGTGCCGCTGCCGAAGTTGAGCGACTATTCATTGCAGTTGGCCGGTACCACCCTGATGCATCGCTCGCCGCGCCGAGAGTTCGACCGGGCCGGCGAGGTCTTGGGCCATCTGATCGACAGACACCCCCGGGCGGCTCATCCGCGCGCGCTCCTCGCCCAATGGCACGTCCTGCGGGTGACTCGCGGCCTGGCCAGCGACAGGGCTGACGAGGCACGGCGGGCTTTGGACCACACCCGGCGCGCGATTGACGCCGATGGTGAGAATGCGCTGGCCCTGGCCGTCCAAGGTTTCGTGCATTGCCATCTGCGAGGAGACCTAGACGCCGCTCAGGAGCGGCTCGACCGCGCGCTCGAGCTCAAACCGAACGAGCCGCTCGCCTGGCTCTTCCAATGCGTCGTCCAGGGATTCCGTGGAGACGGTGAGCGGGCATGGGTGAGCGCACAACGCGCGATCGCACTTTCCCCTCTGGATCCAATGCGCACTTATTTCGACGGACTGGGAGCCAGCGCCGCACTTGCGGCTGGCCTGCTCGAGCCCGCCATCCATCTGGCCAATCGTTCGCTGCGCGTCAATCGCGACCACCTCCCGACGCTGCGGGCCCTGGCGATTGCGCTCGTAGAGAGCGGCGACCTGAAGCGTGCCGCAGAAATTGCGGCGCGTGTCTTGGCGCTCGAGCCTCAGTTCACGGTGCGAGAGTACCTAGCGCGCTCCCCTCGCGGCTCTGGCAGCGAGACGCGGGATCGCTACGCGGCAGCTCTACGCGCCGCAGGCATACCGGCTTGACCCCTGGGCTCGACTACTGGTACCAACAAGAGGGAGGTTCTCATGTCGCTTCAATCTGGTTTGCTGGGTGGATCCGCGGGCGGCTCTGCCGGTGGATCGGCGGGGGGTTCCGCAGGGGGCTCTGCTGGCGGATCCGCGGGCGTCCCAGTTATGGGAGATATCTTCGCGAGCTCACTTTTCTGTGAGGCGCTCGATCGCACGAGAGGTGCGATCATCGATATGAATCAGCGAGAACCGCAGTGGTCGTTGGGAGACCCCACGGATCTAAAACAGTTCTCGCTCCAGAAGCGCATCAGGCGATGGGATCCATGGGTGCGGAGCTGCCTGGCATCGCAGGAATTGATCGGTCGGGTGAAGTTCACGATAGGCCACGGCGCAAACGGTGCTCTCCGGTCGGTGCTTGCCACTTTTTACGACGATGGGACCGAGAACAACGTGCCTGGGGTCACGCTGATTCGGCCGCCGCAGGAAACGTTCGAGCGTCAACTCGATCTGGTGCTTTCGTACGCGGAATTGCGCGAAGAGCGCGCAGCTGAAATCCTGGCTCAAATCGACAATCAGCATGCGTTCTGGGGGACTCTGATTCCAATCCAGACGGATAGGTTGCGCTACACGCGCGAGTTGATCGACGCGATGATCCAGTTTGCTGTCTTTGTCGAGATGAAGTTCAAGCACGAGCTTGCCTGCTGGCGACCTAGTGACTATTCGTCCCAGGTTCAACCGATGATCACCACGCCCGGCCATAGCAGCATGCCAAGTGGCCACTGCACCCAGGCATTCGCCGTGGTGGAGGTGTTGAAATGCCTGCTGAAGTCCACGGGGCGTCGCGACGAGTCGGGCGCCTTCCAGTCTTTCAATCTTCAGCTCGAGCGTCTTGCCGCACGAATTGCGACAAACCGCGTTGTCGCGGGTCTGCATTTTCCTATCGACAACGTCGCCGGCCGATTGCTAGGCACCGTGTTGGGCGAGTACTTCTCCTTCATTTGCAAAGGTCGCCCGGAATCGCTCGGTCCATGGCGGTATGGAAAATTCAATGGGGCAGAGTATCCAGGGAATGACGATTTCGACCCGTTCTCACAGCCGCTTTTGACGGAGAACGATCCAAAGTTGCAAGGGGACCATTCAACGAAGCGCGTTTCTTACTACGAGTTGAAGGAACGAGAGGGTGCGAAACCCCCGACCGACGATACCGTGCTATCCGTACTGTGGGAGCTCGCTGCACAAGAGTGCAGCGACCTGAACTGGGTGTTCACATGACCGCGGCACGATGGAAGTCGCTTCCGGAAGGGCCGTTCGGTGCCGGTACGGCGCCGGCAGGCGTGGGTCCGCTCCTCGTCTGGGCGGAGGCCACGCGATACCGGGATTTCCTGCGCGACGGAGCCCCGCTGCGCGAATTGCCGATCATCTGCGAGCTGACCGCAGAGGCTTCTGCAGCCGAATTCTTCAGCGAACTCGAGAAGTTGCGCGGGCGCATTCCAGGGGCGTACACGGAACTGGCTTCGAATCGCTATTGCACGGCCGTTATTCCTCGCGAGACCTTGTCGGGTTTCGTCGAGGGAAAAATCGGCGACATGGTGAAGCGAATTGAGATCGAGCTGCCTGTCATCCCATCTCGACCTCGTCCGCGGGTCGGACACGAGGCGCCCAACGGTGCCCGGCCTATCACGAGATCCGAACCGGGAAAGGCGACCCTGCTCGGGGTGATAGACAGTGGGTGTCCGTTCGCTCACTCGAGCCTTCGCGATGGTTTTAAATCTCGGCTTCTCGCGATCTGGGACCAGGACCAAAGACCGGGATTCGTGACGGCTGGCGGTGGTACCTGTCCGCAGGACTTCGGCTACGGCGCCGAGGTGGACCGCTCTAGGATCGGTGCCTTGCTCGCTCAATTTGCCCAGGGCGACGCCGTCGACGAGGACGCGTGCTACCGCGCAGCAGGGCTCCACGGCCTGATGTCACGCGTCTCGCACGGTGCTGCGGTGCTCGATTTACTCATGGGGCCGCGGCCCCTCGTCTCGCGGCTGGGTCACGGACGGGACCTGCCTCCAAGCTGGGCGCCGATCACGGACGAGGCGAGGCGCGCCGATCTGGTGTTCGTCGACTTGCCTCGCGATGGAGTGCAAGACTCTTCCAGCGGTGGGCTGGGCCGTTGGATTCTCGACGGGCTTCGGTACATCTGCAGCTGCGCGAGCAAGGACACGAAGCGGATCGTGGTGAACATCAGCAACGGCACCAACCGCAGCACGCATGATGGGAGCTCGATCATTGAACAGGCAATGGTCGCGCTCATCGAGGAGCAAATGAAGACGCACCAGCGCGATCTGCACATCGTCATTGCAGCCGGGAACGACCGAGATGAGGAGCGCCATGCTCAGATCGACGTGAGCGCCCCCGGCGCGCCGCGTTCGATCCTCCTTCGTGTGCCCCCCGGGAGCGAGGCCCCAACGTGGGTGACTGTGCGCGTACCGGCGGGTGCCAAAGGCCTCAAGCTACGCGTGCGTGCACCGCGCGAGGGCCAATTCTCTGGCTGGGTCGGAGCTGGAGGCACCGGCGCGCTGTACTCCGACGATCCTTCAACCGCGTCAGCTGGGATCATCTTTCCGAAGCATGGGCCGGCGAGCTCTGCCATGGCACTGATCGCGATCGCGCCGACAGCTGGCTTCGGGCCCGGAGCTCGAGGCGCGCATGGTGACTGGGAGATCGGACTTGAGTCGGAAACCGCAATCCTTGAGCCGGTCCATTTCTACATTTGCAGAAATCAGCTCAACCCTGGCGCACTGCGTCGCGGTCGACAGGCGCGCTTCGTCAGCGATTTCGACGCATACGATCCGGACCGGTGGCGTCGCAAAAGGGGGCTCGACCCTCAACCAGCGAATTCGCCGATTCGCCGTGCAACTACATTGAACGGGCTAGCGTCATCGCCGACGAACTGCGGGTTGGTTGTGGTCGGAAGTGTCATGCAGCTTCCCATGACACCGACGACATACTCGTCTGAGGGCCCGTCGGCTGGTGGTTCGGCAAGATCCGGCGCACCGTCTCGCGCTGGCCCCAACTTCGCGGCGGTGACCGACGTCCACCACAATTTGCCGGGGATCATGACGGCTGGCTCCCGGTCCGGATCCCGGGTCCGAATGGTCGGTACGAGTTTTGCGGCGCCGCAGCTTGCGCGCAAGCTGGCCAATGGAGACCCTCTACCAAAGGCCGAGCCCGACGCACTTATTGGAAGTGGAGCGTCACTCTAAGCCGGGGCGCGTTCCGTCCAACGTGAACATGACGCCATTGTGCTGAAGCCAATCCGGGCCTCGCTCTGCCAGCGCGGCGTCCATCCTTCAGCGCTTGAAGCGTTCCGAGAATTCGCTGGCACCGCCCGTCCATGATGCCTGGCATGACCGCCTGCCGGCGCATGCGTCGAAGAATTCAGGCATGCGGCGGAAGGGCCTTGATCATGTGCTGAAGTCTCGGAGCATCTGAGATAGTCGCGCTCTCTAGGCGGCCCGACGGATGGCTTGGGTCGACATCGGACGTCCCGAAAAGATGTGAGACAAACTTTCAGCGAATCTGTGATAGTCACTTTACGGAGATTAAGATGTTGGCGGTTCGATCCATGCCAGCCTCAATTTCCGTTGTCCAGCCTGGTGTGCGCAAGGGTGTGCCTTTGCAAGAAGAGTGAATTGGCGAGAAAAAGTGTTGGAGCAGAGGGCGAAAATTCGTTAGATGCCGCCCCAGCACCGCTTATTCTCAAGCAGTGTTTTCTTGACCCGGACAGTCTCGTAGACCCTTGTGAATCAAGGGTTTAGGCGGCAAACGGCGGCTCAAGATAGTTCACTAAATCCCAGTACGTCTCGCACTTGCAAGGGCACTTTCGTGTACCCCAGACTGTTTTTCAATCGCAGTCGACTTTGGGGTACACATGGGACAGCTGAACGACCTTCAAATCAGGGCCACCGCCCCGCGCGGAAGCGAATATTTTCTGTCGGACGGGGAGGGGCCTCTACGCGTGCGTCCGTCAGCATGGTTCTACCGCTATAAGCGCGAAGGGGCGGACCTAAAGTTGAGCCTCGGGCCTTACCCTGGGGTAATGCTCGCGGCGGCGCGAAAGAAATCCCCGGGCGGAAGCGGAGAGGCGGGCACTAGGTGTGTCGATGCTCGGGACGCGCGACGTGTTGAGCGGGAGCGCGAACGCGTCGCACGGCTGAACACCTTCGAGCTGATGGCCCGCACATGGCATGGGCAGGCGCAGAAGGATCACCAATGGTCGGCCGGCTATCTGCGGGTGCGGCCAACCGGCAAGGCCTGGTTATTTCGGTACAAAGCTGTTCGGGAATGCGACGACATGCCGCGCAATTCTTGCGATAGGTGTGATGTTGCCGCCCCTCGATTGTCAACACACGGATCGAACGGGTCGACCCCTGTCGACGAGGTGAAAAGGCAGGCCGATCTCTTGTGAACAGCCTCGCATTCGATTCGCTTTTAGGTCGGCCAAAGCTCTCGATGTGGCACATCCCCTCGAAGCGGGGGAAGACAGTCATGAATGCAATCCTGAAAATTGGCGCCTAGAGCTTGTCAGCTGGCGGCTCACGTACGAAGGGATGCACGAATGAAAACCACATTTCTGACCAAGACAGCATTGACCATGGCTCTTGCGGGCGCAGGCCTGTTGGCCCACGCCGAAGACTTCAGCTGTGCTGCTGGCTCGGCCACTGATTGCGCGCTCGCCACGTCGACTTTGTCATGGACATGGGACGGAACGTTCTTCACGCTGTCCAACTCAGGCGCTGGCTATGTGTCGGAGGTCTACTTTGATCTCAGCGCCGGCATGAGCGCCTCCTTCGTGAGCGGCATCGGGACGGTCAACTTCA
>Ga0307510_10006264_pt1 | contig 14202 bp, 8 predicted proteins | sample 12_EM_MG_FD_207224 | JGI IMG/M metagenome (GOLD analysis project Ga0307510, IMG submission 207224) | Populus trichocarpa ectomycorrhiza microbial communities from riparian zone in the Pacific Northwest, United States - 12_EM | ecosystem: Host-associated > Plants > Roots > Unclassified | place...
ATACTACCATGATTATCAAGAATTTGCAAGCTGTGGACTTCATTGCAGTCCACACGCATGCCATCTTAAGTTTGAATCTTGCACTGGCTACTATCAAGAAATATTGCTCCCCTAAGCTAAGGTGTCAAGACTTTGTAACCGATCATGGCAATCTCCTTTTGAACGTATGAATTCAATGTTAGGAAAGTCGCTCTTTCTTTTTCCTCTTCATATTTTTTATAATTCCTGCTATCAATAAGAATAATTAATATCTTGTCATTCTTTATATATATATATAAAATTTTAAGACATGAACTATGATTTGGAGGCCCTGTGTTAAGTTTCATTCAATATTAACACCTCCTGTCCTTTAAGGTTAGGTTTCATTTAATGATAGCAGGTCCAGCGCTATGGATGGAGACATGTCTTAGCAAACCAAGATCATCTATAGTTACTTTCGAACTCAATTAGCAATGCCTAACATTAGGCCAGTCCTATCATTTCATTGTTCAAGATTAGGATTAACCATAAACCAAAGGAGATTCATCACATCGCTTATACTCTACAGTCTACAAAGTAGCATTCAAGGGAAGCAGTTGCAAGGTTTGAATAGTTTGCTGGTGCTTTAAGCTGTTTATATTGATCAGTTAACCTCGTGCTTTTCCCCTTGCGGCCAGGGAACTTTGCAAGGGTTAATTTGCATGCATGTGCAGTTGAAAGTCTGTAGATTTTCTCAGTAGCACTCGAACCTTGGTTTTTTCCACAGCCTGTTGGCATGGGATTATTTTTGAGACGATTTCTCCCCATAAAGCCTTGAATATGGTAGAGGGAGGACAGACGGGATTATTTTGTCTCGAAGCTTAGGAGAGCATCTGTGAGAGGGAGATAGGTGGAGAAAATGATAATGAAAAATGGGACCAGAAAGTGGGGCCTCCAATTACCTCAGTGGAGCAAAAGTCCACTGGGAGTGGAAGCTGCAATGTCAAGCAAAGCAAAGCCTTCCAAAAATCTCAATCCCCCACCCACCACTTCCTATAGAAAAAGAATACAAGCAGGAAAAGAAGTGGCAAATGAAAACAAGCCATACCATCATCATCAACAATATCATCCCCATCTTTGTTTTTTTTCCCTTCCTTCTCTTTTGATTCTTACCTACCACCTACATCCTCACCCACCTCTTCAACTTGCACAAAGCAAACTCTTTTATTCCACCGCAAGTCTCTCTCTGCCTGTCTCCATTTTGTTTTCCTTTATGTCCAGTCTTTTCCTTGAATTCATGGATTTATGATGATGTCAACACGATCCAAAAAAGGATTGGAAACTAGAGAGAAAGGCTTCCGGTGCGTTATAAGTAATCAATCTGCTATCTGAAACAGCCCTGATTTGTTCTGTTTTGTTTTCTTTCCCTTTAAAACATTCTTCCTATTACCACATTTTGCGTTTAATTCCATTCATTTATCTTACAAAGCTTAATAAAAAAGCTTTCTTATCAAATGGGATACACATGTAGGAACAAGATCTTCCAATATATCATTGTTTCATAGATTGTTCTTTGTGTCGGCTCTGTTTTGTTCTCTTCTCTCATTTATCGGAGCTTTCTTGCCAAAATCTGAACCAAGTAGGATATAGTACAGAAACTTCCTTGGAGCATCACATTGAGGTTTTAACTTTCTTTCGATGGATTCTTTCAATCAATCAACTGGGTTCAGGTATAATCCAAATTCAAACACGATGGGCGATGCAGATGGCGATTCTGAGTTCTGTGGGATTCTTGAAATCTATGTTCATCATGCCAGGAATATTCACAACATATGTATCTATGATAACCAAGATGTTTATGCAAAATTCTCTCTAACTTATAATCCTGATGAGACCCTTTCAACTAGAATTATCAATAGAGGTGGAAAAAACCCAGAATTCAATGAAAACTTGATGATGAAACTCGCTCAACTCGATGCAGTCCTCAAATGTGAGATTTGGATGCTTAGTAGAGCTAGAAACTACATGGAAGATCAGCTTCTAGGATTTGCTTTGGTCCCTATTTCACAAGTTTCTGGAAAAGGAAAGGTGACGCAAGATTACAGCCTCTCCTCCACTGACCTCTTTCACTCTCCCGCTGGCACTATCAAGTTGTCTCTCTCCTTAAACACATCTTTTCCTGTCAAGCCCTCAACAACAGCTGCCAAATCTTCGATATCATCAGAGGTCGTGCTTCTTGATAGAAAGGTATCAGAAGTTATTCTGGACCCAGTTGAGTATTCGAGAATTGAATTTCCTGATATCAATGTTGTTAGAGAGAATCAGCTAATGGTCTCAGAATATTTTGATGACTTGGGTTCCAGGCCTGGCTCATTTCTTCACCTCGGTGCCTCTCCGCAACCTGCTATTCATGATTGTGAAATGAACATAAATTCCTCCGAGCAAAATCAAGGTGGTTCCTCTTCACCTAGTGGCAGCATCCAAAATTCCAGTTTCTTGAGCTCTACGACAACAAGCCTGAGCGATGACAGAAATTCTTCTGACTCGGTTGATAGGAAGAGTCGTTTGGGTGGTCAATTCTCAAGCTCTCTTAACGTTTCGATCACCACGGAGGCTAATCATAACTCCTGTGCTTGTCCTGACACACCAACATCAAAGAAGGGAAATGAAGTCCGAGACGAAAAGGAATCGGATTTTACAAGCAAGGAGGAGGAGAGCAGGAAGGAAGGAAACATGAGTCCTGTTAAATTTGGTCAAGTATTTTCATCCCCCCTAGGAAATATCAATCTCGAGGCCGAACAGTCTGCAATGCAGCAGCAAATAGTAGATATGTACATGAGGAGCATGCAACAATTCACAGAATCCTTGGCCAAGATGGAGCTACCTATGGATCTTGACAAGCTGGAATCTGCAGATCGTGGTGATGTGATTCAAAGTCTTAGCAATAAACTAGAGCTTGAGAAAAAGAAAAAGGACGGAGGGCGAGTGTTTTACGGTAGCCGCGCATTCTTCTAATCAATAACCCTTTCTGCTGCATATGTTACCTTGCTTTGTCCTATCAGGAAATGGAGTTCAATTATCGGCTTCTTCAGAGGTTTTTATGATTCGAAATATTCTTATTGTTTCTTAACTTCCTCTCTTTTTTCTTGTCACGACAATTTCTTCTAAGATCTTTCACTTCATTAACCTTCACAAACGCATACCTGAGATGTGTTCTGCTATCTAGTTGTGTGGGTGGTTAGTAAATCTTTGTTTTTCAAGCATTCGGGACATTTCACATGTTTTCAACTATGTAATAATAACTGTATCCGTATTGAAGGGTTCCCAAAGGTTTGTATGCTGTAGAAGGGGATCTTGAGTCCACTAAGACATCTCTGCAGGTTTAGCTTACAGGATTTTATATGTAAAACGTCAAAAACAAATTTATGCCCATAGAGAGTGACATGATTACAATGCTATATCATGAAATATCAGTTATTTGTTAAAAAGTTAATATTAACAATGATATGAGCTTTTGCATGTTTGAATTTAAATCTTAGTTTGGGTTTTGAGTTCTTCATATTTAAAAGGAAACTCTTTTGGAGGTTCTTTGACTAGCAAGGAAACAATTTTATAAAAGGAGATTTGTCTTGCTTAGTTGTGAAGTATTTCCATTACTCATCAATGCTAAGAGTCATCAAAGGCAATAGTAGGCTGATGAATTGTTCTTGTTCATGCATGCTATTAGAACATGAGGATGCTTTCGAAGGATCATTTTGTGTGTGGAGAACAGAACATATATGATTCCCAGGTCATGATGAAGGGTGGAAAAGCAGGCATTGCAGTATCTGTTGAAACCACTAAATTTCGTGGTGGATATCATTGTAATGGTGGGGCAGATTAAGATCGTTTTCCACGCACTTTGCATATAATTCAAAATTAATATACAATCAATCACGTTTAAATAGGTCTTGTAAACAGTAGGAATCCGAGGTGCCGTTTCTATGCTCAATTCTCCACAGTGTATAGGGTTGATTTTGTGTGTGCAAATCTTGTGGCTCCCATGATAATCTAAGTCTTAATGCATGGTGCACCTTTTTTTTATCCAATAATGTGCACCTAATTCATACAACTCTTATCCCTCAAGCTTAAGCTTTGACATAATTAAGAGCTGTTTTTTTTCTTGGTATTTTAAAAGTATTTTAAAAAAAAATTGTTTCAATTTTTTTTTTTTGTGTTTTCGTATCGTTTTGATGTGTTAATGTCAAAAATAATTTTTTTAAAAATAATTTTTTGATGTATTTCCAAATAAAAAATACTTTGAAAAGCAATCGCTACTACAACACTACGAGCTCTAAAAATAATAATTAATTTAGAGTTTAGATTTAAAATATTTGAAAATAAACTATTACTATAATAACAAACAAACTCTAAAATTAATAATTAATTTTGATAGGGTTTTATACACCTAAAACCGAACCTATAAGCACTCTTGCATGTACGATTATGGATGCAGGCAACCATGGGCCTTAATTTAGACTTGGACTACCTTAGCGGCCCATAATTTCAGAGCATGCACCCAAGATTTGGGCCCAGGTGCCTTGTCGGCCCAATACACCACAGGACATTGGCACCCCTAAACCGGGAGGTGGGCGAGTCTATGCAGTCATGGCATAATTTCTTTTAGGTTAGATCTCGATGCTTAATTTGTGGCCCTGAAGAGTTATTGGTAAGCCCATCTAACCTCTTATTTTTCAGTCTTTGCAATTTGTAAATTGTGAATTTAAGTATACATCAAATTGACCTTTTATTCGCAGTCAAAAAAAAGATTCAATCACTATGGAGGTTTAAACTAAGTAGATGTGTTTTCCATATTTTCATTTAAAACTCAAAATTTTAATTAAAAAAAAAACGTTAATGCACCACCATTCAAGAGTGGATGATATATAATAATACTGAATAAAACAAATAGGGAAAAATACCTCCTTTAAATATATATAAAAAAATAGAAAAGTATCATAATAAAAAATAAAGAAATCAAATAAAAAAATAAAATTAAGAAAAATATTTATCTTTAAAAAAAATCAGACACTATTATAAAAATACATTTAAATTTATGATTTTGACATTAGCATGTCAAAAATCAAAACTATATATATAAAAAACCATCAATTTTTACCCTTTTTGGGTCCAAGCTTATTTTTAAAAACACTTTCAGACAATTATTAAATGAAACCTGAGATCACCTTTTATAATAGGAATAATGGCTTCATCTATCCTTAATTCTCCAATTTGTTCTTTCATCTTCGATTGAACCAATTTTATCCTTGGATAAAGCTATAAAGTGTATAATTTATTATTTCAACGAGTTTTTCCGAGCAAAGTGACCGGAATGACTTGCACATGACAATTGTTTTTCAAAAATGTCAATGTCACTATATAAGATTAATGGTTCAACATCTCTCCTCCTTATATGATGAGAGGTATTCCTTCAATTTGTCCTTATATATTTAATTAATTCAATTAATCTATGAATATACATTAAATTTTTAATCTATCGTTTAAATGAGATTTTTAAACCACCCCACAAAAATTAGTCATGTGATTTATATCCGACTAATTTAAAAAACAGAAAGTGAAAAATGAATTTTTATTGCTTTCAAAATTTTATTTTAACTTTTAAAATCATTAATAAAAAATAAACTTAATAATTCAACCAAACACGATTTCTATTTTTTTTCCTTCTAAAAAGATACCAAACGACATTTGCATTTTTTGCTTCATAGATTCATCAATGTTCAAATTCTTTCTTATAATTTAAAATCTTTCAATATTACCTACATAATTTTTCAAAGTTTGAACCTTGTGCTTTGCTATTAAATAAGTATTCAAAAATAAATTTAGTTCATATTTTTATTTTATTCTTCCCTTTAATTGTTTTTCCTTTCAAGTCTCCTTAAATGTTATTATACATCTTAAAAACCTAAAAACAAATATTAAAAAATAAGTTATTTAATTGTTAGACTTAAAATTGAAACTTTTCAAAAATTGAAAAAACAATTACTACTAGAAAATTGACTAATATAAATGGAAACACCGGCGGGAAAATTTCATCGGTATATTAAGATGACCTTTATTGACATAATTTTCCATCCTTGTATCCATTGGTAAACACCGACAGGAAAATTATGTTAGTACATATCGAGAGAATGACGAAGGGTATTCTAATGGGATTCAAAAGGGCAAATCATACGGTGAAGTGATATTTTTATTGATAGAATGACCAATGAAGTTATTGACAGAATAATTAAGTCGGTAATGTCGTTTGTGATATTTAATTTATGACTTGACGATCGACCCTCCTCTCCCCCTCCCTCAATTCTCCTTCTTCCTTATGTATTTTTTTCTACAACAACCAGCCACCCCCCCAACCTAATCTCAACACAATTTAACCTCCTACAATAAATCTGGCCACCACAACACTCAGTTCGTAAGCATTTGTGTTCTGATTCAGATTTTATTGAGGATTCTCCACTTTAAATAAACAAATCTACCATTTTTTTTTATTTGAACCCAATTTTAAAATGTTGGTTTTTTTGCATTTTTTTTTGTAGTATATGTATTTTGTTTGGGTGTTTACTTGTTTTTTGTTTGTAAATTGATGAGACATGTGTCAAATTTTTTACCTAAGTGTTTTGTGATGAAATAAATAATAGTTTATTTAACGAGTCCGTTTTAAATTTTGTCAATTTTATTGCTGATTGAAATTTCCGGTAAATATGTAAAAATTTGAATTTATATAGATAATTAATAATGAATTAAGAGTACAATTAAAATAGATTAAATAACTTTGAGCTAAATAAATATTTTTGCAAATTATTTAGTTAACATGGTTAATTAATACATGTTGTCATCATTATTTTATATAGGTTTGATAGTTCATGAATGTATAGAGATTCATCTCAAGGCCTGCGGTGGATGGATTATTGTAATGGGGTTTAGGGTTTTATTAATTATACACTATCTAATCCGAGAAATATTAGTGAAGGGGGAATTAGATGTCCACGCAAAAGGTGTAAAAATAAAAAGTTTCTTGATTCAGATGTTGTATCGATGCATCTTCTATAAAAAGAGTTCATGGAGAAATCTTTCTGTTAGTATGCACACAGAGAACCATATGTACCTCACGATACCATGATAGAAAGGATGGTTGCGTCAACTTCTAGTTCTAGCAATATGCATGGAATTGTAGATGGCAATAGCAATCCTTCTAGTAATATGATTATGGATGCGATAAGAATGAATCAGGGTCATGCCGGTTAATATCCAATTATAGATGAAGAACCTAATGCAGACGAGGCTATGCCTATTGATCTTTTGAAAGATTCTCACAAACCATTATGGGTTGGTTTTACAAATCACAGTAAATTATCGATCATTGTACACGTGTTCACCATCAAATTAGATGATGGGTTGTGTAAGGTCGGTTATGATAAAATTATCGAATGAGCGTGAAGTATTTTACCTAAAGAGGACAGGCTAAAAGAGAACTTTTATACTGCCAAGTCCATGATGAAACCCCTCGATCTAGGATAACAAAAAAATTGACATGTGTCTAAACTTTTGCATGTTGTACTACCTTGAACATACAAATTTGACTAGGTGTAGAACATGTGAACATTCTTGTTATAAACTCATGATTGGCAGAGGAAGGTCTCTTTTCGAACACAAAAAACTTAGATACTTCTCAATCACACCTAGACTGCAAAGGTTATTCATATCACCAAAAACTATTGAGCACATGACATGATACCAATCACATGATGCGGTGGATGGAGTGATGATGCACCCTTTCGATAGCGAAGCTTGGAAACACTTTAACATTGTGCATCCTCGATTTTTACTGGAGATAAAGAACATGTGTCTTGAGTTATTTACAGATGAATTCAATCCATTCGAGTTATTTGCTGCTCCTTTTTCTTATTGGTCGATGATACTCATGGTTTACAACTTGCCAACTGAGATGTGTATGAGACCGGAGTTCATGTTTTTATCTATGATCATACTCGGTTCTAATAGTCTAGGTCAGAATATAGATGTTTGTCTTCGACCATTGATTCATAAGTTGAAATAGTTGTAGTCATTTGGGGCTTTGACTTATGATGTATCGGAAAATTTTTTTTGATGAAGGCAACTTTGATGTGGAGTATCAATGATTTTCCAGCTTATAGAATGGTTTCTGGTTGGAGCACGCATGAAAAATCAACATGTCCATACTGTATGGAAAATAACAAGGCATTCACCCTAACAAACAGCGCTAAAACATCTTTTTTTACTGCCACTAACAGTTCTTGCCAATGAATCACAAGTTCAAAACGAACAGAAGGACTTGTTTCTTGACAGAGTTGAAAGGGATGTTGACTGTTGTTTCTTGCTAATGAATCGTGAAAGGGAAGACAAAGGACAATATTAAGCCTAGAATGAATATAACTTTGTTTTGTCACCGTAAAAATATGAAGTTGGTTTATATTGAGTTATGTGAATTCTATTGTTACTTTGTCTTTGCTAAGTCTTGTTCTTGAAAGAAAGATGAAGTTCTACACCGGTATTTCATCGATGGATATATGTTTCATATTGAAGAATATGGGCAGGACAAAAGGACATATAATGGTGGGGGGGTCAAATTCTAATGAGTTTGAAATTGACTACTATAAGAAGTTGGAAGAGGTCATTGAATTGTAATATCATCGCGATCAGAATAAAGTATTTTTATTCAAATGCTATTGATATGACACCATTGATAGAGGAATCGAAGTAGATCCTCATCATGGTTTAGTCGAAAATAATTCAAAGGCTAGACTCCGCAACATCGATGATGTCTTTGTGTTTGCCAAACAATGTCAGCAAGTTTATTACACATACAATCCTTCCTTTAAAAAGGATTGTTTAAGAGCTGATTAGTTATCTGTGGTGAAAACCAAACCCAAGGGTTGTGTCAAGATTGTTTAGGATAACAACAATGAATTAATTGTGGGAAATGATATTTTTCAACTTGGTGAGTTAGTTGATCCATATTGAGTTGCTCCATCTAATGACTTAAAAGAAAATTGAAACTTTTGCATCCCCTAGAATATTTATATACATGTTGACGTTGAGGAGTTGAATGATGTTTTGAGCTCCAACGGACAAGTCGATAAAGATGATATCGACAAAATCAACGTACAAGATTGCGATGAAGATAAGGACGGGTCAATTGACAAAAAAAAAGAGAATTCTGATTAATTTGCACGACATGAATATGTAATGCCATAAACTATAATGTATTACTTATGGACGAAATTCATTTCAATGTATTAACAATGCTGTTAATTTATTATTGAATGACAATCAAATATTTATTTTATTATTATGATGTGAAGTGATGTTATTGTGTTGTGTGTGCAGCTGTGAATTTAAGTATTTGCAGAATGAATAGATAGGAAATACATATGCAATTTGTTATTAGACATTGTTTTACACTGATAGAAATATCGTCAAACTGTACATTACACACGAGTATATCGAAGGAATGTGTTCGTTGGTCTATTTTAGAGATCATGAGAACTGTTCCCCTTCACCCTAACAATGTTCACAGTATTCATTACATATGGGTATACCAATGGAATGTGTCTTTCGATATATTTTAGAAACCATGGGAATTATAACCTTTGATCATGACATTGTTCATGGTGTTCATTACATAATATTAAACCGACAAAATTTGTTCGTCGGTATATTCCAGAGAATATGAGAACTGTTCACTTTTCAATGCGGTGATAATTAATTGACTATGCACTTTTTTTACTAATAAAATCACCGACGAAATGAAAAGTCATCGGTAATATTTGAAGGAGCTTTATGAAAACTTTTACGCAAATTGAAATTTTTCATTTGACTTTACAGACGAAGTTACCGATAGAAATATTAAAAATGTTAATATTTAATATTTCATTTGTGATTCTGTTAGTAAAAAGCGCTCAGATACCAAGACCATTAAATTTCAATTTGACTTCACAAACAGAATTATCGACGAAAATATTAAAAATAGTAATATTTAATATTTCATCGGTAATCATGTCAATATAAACTAAAATAAAAGACCTAAATCATGACAGATCGAGGCTTCATCTTCTTCTTTTTTCTTCTCTCACACACCTGTTTTTCTCTCTTTTTCATCTCTTTTCTCTCTCATTCTAACCCGACATCAAGTATTGTCTTCTCTTCTCATCCTAAGATATGTTGTCTTTCTTCATTTTTCTTCTTATTTTTTTGGTTTATTAACAATGTCTTTTTTTTTTCATTAAAAGCCGAAATAAAGCACTCCATTAAGGTAAGAATTTTTCATTCCTTTTTCTTCTTCTTTATTGTGTGTTTTTTTCATTATTTATGTTTTTTTTTGTCATTATTTTTGTTCAATTTTGTGTTCTTAGTAATTTTTTGAATTAATAAATGACATGAATTTTAGTTGTGATTGAAATAATTTTTGCATTATTTTGTTCAATTTTAGTTTTTTTTTCAAATTTATTGTTCAATTTCAAATAAATTTGTATGAATAATTTTAATTATTATTTTGTATTTATTCCATTTAGAATAATTTTTTTTTGTAAATTTAGGATTAAAAATATTATCACATAGAAATAATTGTGTTGAATTTTAGTTGTTATTGTAATAATTTTTGCATTATTTTGTTGAATTTTAGTTTTTTTTTCAATTTTGTTGTTCAATTTAATTTAAATGTGTAGGATTAATTTTAATTATTATTTTTAATATTTGTAAATTTAGAATAATTTGTTGTAAATTTATGATTAAAAATACTATCACGTAGAAAATGAAAATTTTCTACGAAGTTAAATTATGCTAAATTATTAGAAGAAATTGAATAAAATCAACTGGTTTGTGGGATATATGTTGTGTATTTACAAGTTTAAAATTTTTGGGTAGTCTCCGCAAAGGAGAGACAATGCTGAATTTGTTTAAAAAATAGAAATCATTTAATTTTTTTTTATCCGTTAATTTGTATAGATGCTTAGAAAAAAGTCTATAGCATGTCTTGAGGACATAATTGTTGCTAGTTTTTCTAGTAGCGATGCTGATGACCATGAGTCATGAGGTGCCGACCAAGAACATGCACCTGAGGCACATGCATTTACTCAGGACACGAGCTCATCAAGTATGATGCTGCAACATTGATAGGGGGTCCCTTCATAGTTGGATCTATTTACCCGCAAGTATAAGGCCCAGTGAAATGATGACCTTTAAATGTAAGTTTGTTTTGCTTTCACAACGACATGTTTAATAATTTTTTTTTAAAATAATATCATTTAAAGAATGCAATTTATGGTCTACAAACATTGAGGCTATTGACCTTTAAATTGTCGATGAAAATTCTATTGTTTTAATGAAGCTAGGTTTCCAAGCTAAGTTTTCAAGGTTCAAGGTTAATATTAACTTATATATATATTTTTTATGTTAATTTGGACTGTTTATTGAAATTACTGAAAAAATTATAAATTTTTACTTCAGGGGAAAATTTGAATGGGAAAGAGCTGATGATAATGTTGCGAGGAGAGTTTGGGATAATGACACTATAATTAAGTAAGATCGAATTCAAGATAATTTTTTTATTTCAAATATTAAAATTTTATTTTTCATTTACTAACATGTAATTAATTTGTATCATATAAATTGCATTATTTTTTGTACGAGGTACAAAAGAAAGCCAAAAAATATATGAAAGAAAGAGAGCTTTTAGGTTGGAATGACGTGATATTTTGGAAGGATTTCAGACCGTCGTACATCTCAGAGGATGTATGGGTAGAATACATTCAACACGTGATGTCCGCACGTTTCACTCGACGCTCACAGTCCGATACAGATAACCAGAACCGGCGTGTTCACGGTTACATTACTAAGCACACTAGTGGCTCTGTTCTATTCATTTTGCATGCAAAGCGGATAATATAATTTTTTTTATTACATCTATTTGTTTTATTAGTTGTTTTTTTATAAATATATTTAACTAACAATATTTTTTTTATTGCAGGCTACGGTTTTTGGACACAAGCCAAGCTCGATAGAGCTTTTTGTTGAAACGCATGTGTGGAGTGATGACCGCCAAAAAGGGATGCAACAATTAATTGATAGCCGAAATCAGCACTTTGTGGTATGTTGGTTTTCAATCATTTTTTTCTTAAGTTATTATTTCCTTGAATTTGATGAATTTATTTTTTCTTTCCATGATACATATAACATCTGGTTGAAGAAGAGATACATGGATGATCCTTCGACCCATCCGGATATTGATCTAGATTTGTGGTTAGTGGCAGGATCGTCTGATGGGCTTAAAAGAAATCGGATGTACGGACTCTCTAACACTACAGTCGAGAACTTGCGATGACTTATAGTGCTTCGATAGTTGGATGCTCACAATCGATTCTGAGCGTTCATATTCTGGAGTTTATGGCAATGTTAGACCAACGAATACAAGATCAGACGACCCATCTTAATGATAAATATGAATGACTCACTGTTTATTATGAAGAACTATGTTGATTAGTAATGAATATGAGATCAAAGATGAGTAGTTCATGTGCACTCTCTAATTGGCCCTACGGTCTCGGCGACGACCATCCTCCTCTTCCTTCAACGCCGCCTCTATTTTAGATTTGTTGTATTTGAACGTACAAATATTTCAATTTGTAATAAATATTTTTTATACTAATTTATTTTAAAATTATAAAATAAATTTATTTTTCTACTTCTATTCAATATATTTTTTTAAAAAATATTTTTAAAATATTATTGTTGAGGTTACCAATAAAACTAGATCGTCAGTATATTCCAGAGAGTTGGAAAAGAATTACTGCAAATGTCACTTTCACTGATAATGCACTGACAGAATTACAAATGTTATCTGTTAGTGATATGTAATATTTACTGATTGATATACCGACATAATAAAGCGGTTAATTTTTTTTGGCGCGCTTTATCCATCTGTAAATCTTTCAGTATATTTATTATCAATGGATTCACTAACCGTCTATAAATTACCGACAAAAGCTTTTATAAAGGATTGTTTCTATTCATAAATCTATTGGTAATATATGTATCAATGAATTGCTAGTACAAATTTTTTTATCTTAACATTGTTAAATCTTACCGTGAATAAAGATAATTCTAGAACCATAAAGGTAGGTGTGAAATATTGAAAATCAATACAAATAAAAATTATGTTTAATATTAAAAAATTATTTAAGGATGGTAGTATCACTCAACCCGAATGGGAAGCAACCATGCGGTAATGCTTTATACCACGAAAACATGTAACGAAAAAACATAATAAATAATCGACAAAGAAGTTACATTAAATTACCATGCATACCACAATGTCTATCGTGATTTTTTCGTAGGGTTCCTTTTTCTTTCTTGTAACATAGTGTTAATATTTGATGCAACGATGCCCCTTCCTTTTTGCCTCTCATTTAGCGAGATTTTCAAAGTACGGTTTTTTTTTTTATATGCATTTTAAAAGTATATTTTATTTAAAAAACATTAAATTAATATTTTTAAATACTTTTCAATTATTAATATTAAAAATACTATATATATATATATACCCATACACAACAAAATTTATTTTAATACATTTTCAAATAAAAAATATTTTTAAAAAGTACTCTATACCACAAATTTATGTTTAAAATTATAATGCAAGATACATTTTAAAATAGCTTTTCGCTTGAAAGTATATTAAAATAAATTTTTTTTTCAAATCAAAGCATTTAATTAATATTTTTTTAATACTTTATAATTTTGATGTGCTAAATAAAATATAAAAAAATCAATAAATTTTTTTTAAAAAAATCAAAAACGAAAACAAATGTTTACCCATTAATTTCACCAATGATTGTTTTGGAGTGTGGTATAAATATAAATTTCCTAAAATTTAAATTTTTAAATTATTTTGATATACTATATTAAAAATAAATTTTAAAAATAAAAAAATTATTTTAATATATTTATAAATAAAAAATAATTTTAAAAAACAGTACTAATCACCGACGGCGAACTAACAAAACAGAGAGTTGAGGAGGACCCAACCTAGCCAAGTCCAAGCAAGCAAACTGCCAAGAAAAAACACAAAAGAGATTGGCGTACACTCCCTGACCCCACTCTATTTCTAGACCAACTTCAAAATTCAGATACGATACCCATCATTTTAGAGCC
>Ga0307510_10006265_pt1 | contig 14202 bp, 7 predicted proteins | sample 12_EM_MG_FD_207224 | JGI IMG/M metagenome (GOLD analysis project Ga0307510, IMG submission 207224) | Populus trichocarpa ectomycorrhiza microbial communities from riparian zone in the Pacific Northwest, United States - 12_EM | ecosystem: Host-associated > Plants > Roots > Unclassified | place...
GCAATAAGAAGAATTTGTACCAAATTTGACATATATATAAAAAATTAAAGATGGATGAAATTGAAAAAACAATATCAAATCTATAAATAATTTCATATAAAACAAATATTAATAAAAAGAATAAGGAACAAATTCAAATGAAAATCAAATTAAAAGGCTGTTTTGAAATTTTAAGGGGCTAGGCGTGGAAGCCAAGGAAGAGAGATAAATAAAAAAAGAAAATAAAAGATCATTGATGCCAAATCAGAGCTGTGTTGATCACACATGATGTCTAAGGAATGGAGGAGCCGCCAAAATAATTTGTATGCCGCCACAGAAGCCACTATTTAGTCACTAGGAAATGTCATCCAAATAGTTAGAAGTATGACCAACATCCATGTGCTGACGCGTACAACCCACGCGTCAACAACGTTTTCTATTTAATAATATTTATTACCAATTAAAATACCTCTTTGCCACTAAACCTATTATAACAAAAAATTAATTAGGGTGAAAATATGAAAAAGTTCATTGATGATAGGTTATAGTCTTTTTTATTTTACTATGCTTTTAAATTATAAGATTCAAAGAACTCTTATATTCTAGTTCAAATTTTTTTGCTCTCAAAAATATTATATTCGTTTTACTATACATAAAGTATAAAAAAACCTAGTATCTTTAATAATCAAATCAATGTTTTTTTTTATGGTTAGAAGAATTAATAAAATCATAATTTCAATGTCGTTGTACACAATTGCATTTGCATCTAAAGGTACGGTAACATGACACTATTCAAATACCCCTTCCGTTTTGGTTTGTTCTTTATTTTGTGCTAAAGTGGGGATGTTAGAATATATTAAAATATAATGTAATAATTATATGATTAACTTAACCTCAATGAAATGGATTGTTATTGTCCTTATTTAGAAGTATGATTGTGTTTTCTATTAAAGTGTATAATAACCTGTGTCACCTTTTTATGATAGACATAAAATTTATTCAATATGAAATACCTTATAGTTTCCACAATATAAATTATATTATATTGTTTTATATTAGTGATTTACTAAAGTCCCAATCACATTTCAAGTTTGTGACAATTGTCCTTTGTTATTGTCCTTCGAACCCAGATCAATAGATCACCGTTGACATGAAAAACTTGTGAGATTGTAAATCTTTTTAGTGACATTAGCCTTGGTGACTGCGCTTACAGGTGCTGGACTATTTTCTTGTATAAAAAAAATAATATTTAGGTATTAAAATGAGGTGAATATATATATATATATATATAAAAGGATCGTAATAAACCTTTAACCAAGCTAATTAGAGTTGAGTTAATTTAAGATATCTCGTTAAACACATCATATAATTAGAAAAGTCCAGAAAAAATAAAAAAATTTATAAAGCCCTTAAAAAAAAATACTCTAGCTAACTTATCAAACCCGTTACCCGAATCATTAGACACAGAGCACCTAATCTGGAAAAACCATGAAGTCCAATTCTCAATCAATGAAATATTGAAGCATGAAATTGAAAAAAAAATAATTATACAAAAGAATTTTTTAAAAATAAAAATTAAAAAAATGAGGATCAAAATTAAAATAAAAAATAAATTATATATCTAATTGAAGGGTGAAATTAAAAAAATAATTAGTAAAAGGATGAAAAAAATTAAAAAAAATGAGGATCAAAATTGACATAAAAAATAAAAAAAAAATATTGTAATTAAAGAGTGAGATTAAGAAGAGTAATAACTTTTAAAGAAAAAAAAATAGAAATCAAAATAATGACGACCAAATTAAAAAATATAATACCATCAATTTGAAATTGAAGGATGAAATTGAAAATGACTAAATTTTTTACAAAACAAACCAAGGAAAAAAAATGAAAATTCAAAGAATGAGGAGCACATTGGAGAACATAATATTTAGTTAATTGGGGTTGAAGGATAAAATTGAAAACAAATAAAACTTCTACAAAAGGACCAAGACATAAAAAATTAGAAATCAAAAGAATAATAGCTGAAGTTGAAATACCAACAACCAATAGGAAAAACTATAATTTTTTTTGGTGGAAAGAGAATAAAGAAAAAAGAAGAGAAAAGTCCACGGGCACCAAATTGTACCACCACTGGTGACACACGCCGCACCAACAAGAAAAAGGCATGATGACAATTCCAACCAGACATTGAAAGGGCATGATGACATACACCGTCCGAAAAGTGCTAATGCTTCCCACAAGCCTCCAGGTGCCCCACAATTACACCCATATTTTTTGTTTTTTTTTTATTTAGCCAAATACAAAATTGTCCATGAGCTTACTTTATAATTACCAAAAAAACATAGTGAAAACCGAAAACACCCCTTGACCTTAGGCTTAAATTTTTTGACTTTAAGGGTATTTTCATCGTTTTACTATGTATTTCAATTATTTATTATTATTTTATATTTTCATATATACCAAATTACCCCTCGACTTAAATTAAAATAACCAAAAAATCATTGTGAAAATATAAAAAACCCCTTCACATAATATTTATTTATTTTTCTTTTAAGAATATTTTGATCGTTTTACTGTAAACTCAATATGAGATAAGACTTAATTACTCTTGATCAATTTAGAAATAAATAAAAAAAGCTATATATAAAAACTTCAATACTCTTAGTGTAAAACTTTTTAGGTGTAAAAGCAAAAATAAATAAATCATTACGCTATTTAAGTGAATAATATAAAGGTCTCCATAGCCATAGTGTTTTCCATATATCAATTAGCCATAGAAAAGAATTCACGGATGCTTGATTAATCAGAATTACTAAAAAGTAAAATAATTTATAGAATTAAGGAGAATTATTAGTTGCCAAAATTGTCCCACTACCTGGAAGCACTATGCATACTTATTTTTGATATGGGCCCTGTGCCATTCTCATCCGAAGCTGTCTGTGCTTTTATTATTCAAACAAAAAGTTGTCTTGCAAACGGCTTAAATTGGTGGGGATGTCGAAGGCCAATAATGGTGAGATCCTTAATTCTTCTAGCTTTTCAATTCAAATGACTCGAAGAGGGGCCACCATTCAATGATCCTTAACTATTCTTTGAAAATCATATCATCAATCCATGCAAAGTAGACTTTTGAGATCATCTAACCATTAAGTATACTGTTTTTTTTTTCCCCGTGACGCTTGGAAATAAAAAGTTACCCCACCATGATAGAGATGGACATGAAGCTCCCCCCTCCCCGCCCCGCCCGCCCCGCCATGATAGAGATGGACATGAAGTTCTCCGTCCCCCCCGTCCAAAGTTGATAGAGATGGATGAGACCGTTCTATGTATATATATTATTTACTATTATACTTTTAGGTTACCCTTGTTCCTATCGCTCTTTTCTCTTCTACGCGTTTTGATTCCATAATTCGTAAATTAAGGAAAGAAAAAAAAGGCAAATATAATAGTCCCATTTATCTCGGCTTGTAAGCACATACAATATATGGGCATAGTTTTGAAACCCGGCTCAGCCCGGCAGGTCGACCCGAGACCCGGCTGACTCGAGGCTGGAACCGGGCCGGGTTTAAGAAAAAATAGAAAAAGAAAAAACCCGGGATGACCCGGCGACTCAGTTGACCCCTCAAAACCCGGTTAAAAACTCGGTTGCAACCCTTTAACTTTTGTTTTTTTTTTTACTAAAACGATGTCGTTTTGATTTAAAAAAAAAAGTTAACCCGGGCGACCCGGTCAAAACCCGAAACCCTAGCCTTGGACCGAGCTGGGTTTAAAAACTATGCATAGGAGTAAGGTGTGCTTTGTTGTGTAAAGTTATGTAATTTTATTTGTTAGAAAACATTAATTTGACTTTTATCAACTCCACAACCTACAACACTAATCTATTCTAATGTATTGAGAACTCCTAATTATAAATAGGATTGAACTTCTAATTGATAACATAGACTTTTATTATTGTGATAAATCATTTTTTTTGGTTGATTATGACTCTTGGATGACTGGTCGATCATCTCATCTAGTCATTTGAATTTTCTTAAAGGTGGTTGATTTCACTCTTTACAATCCATTTCAACCTTTCCTCTTCTAACAATCATTATTCTTGTCAAACTAAAATGTGAATATTTATTATTGGTATAAAAAAATTCTCTTATATTTCTTTAATTCTAGGATAAAAATAGAAGTATTACCTTCTGACACGATCAGAAGATTGATGTCTTATCCCAAGTGTAGGAGTGTCGAAGTAATAAATAATCCGGCAAGACCGGGGTCGAACCACAGGGAGGTAAACTATATAAAATTATAAACAATAAATGAAAAGGAGTTGAAGAGAACTTTTGAGATGTTATATTGATGTAAGGATTAAACAAGGGTAAAACAATTGTCAAGGTTAGAGGATTCACTAATGGTATTTCAAATAAGTATAGTATAAACTTTTTTTATTACTCAACTGGAAACAACACATAAAGGAGGTTCTAATCGGATTATAAATTATTAACATGATTATATTAATTATCTTATTTGAGTAATGCCAATACTTGTAAATGTGGTCAGGTATTCACGGTGATAACTTATGTTAATAACAAATCAAGTTCCTTTCATAGCACAAGTATCGGTTATACCATATAGTAGGCTATGAAAGTGTCAAGTATTTGTTGTACCAAGAGTTGTACAACACAAATCTAGATTAACCATTTAACAAGCAAGGTATTAAAAGTGAGTAAGATAACAAATACAAAATATGTTAATATCAAACATTAAAGTTCATGTTAAGTTTATATTATAATTATTCTTACACCATTAGTGTACCCTTTTCACCTTGACAAAATTAACTTAGCTAAACATCATGAAGAAGAAAAACATAAATAAACAATATAATAACATAAACATGATATAAGTTAACTAAGTGTAGTAAAGGAAATGAAAAGCATAAACAAGAGATTAATATAAGCTTGAACATTACAAAATACAAAGAGAGAAAGTAAGAAAATGATCTTGATCTGAAAATCAAGATGTCTAAATGTATGGAAAATGCCTCCTTTTATAGGCTAAAACTCAGAACAATTGATTTGATGATTAATTATTGAGTGGATGGCCACCTCTTGACTTGGTGACAAACATTATCTTCTTGTCTGAACAAAACATCATTGCTAACGTTAGAATTTGAACATATAGTCTTCATGAAAGTTCTGGGCATTTGTCTCAGCTTTCCAACAAAACAAGAATGAGCTATTTGGACTTCGAGAACTCGAGATATGGGCTGAATACTGAACAGTTTCTGGGCTGCAGGACAGATTCCGACTTCTCTTTTATTGCTATAATTTGAACTTGAAAACGGCCATTTTAAATCTTGGACTCTCATGAAAGATTTAGGCCTATGTCTTAGCTTTCCATCCATATGAACCAGACTTAAATCCATGTTCTACAGCTCTAGTTATGATCCAATAACCGAATGATGTTCCAGTTTGAATTGAAGAGCATCTCTTCTTTAAGCTTAGCCCTCTCTTTGTCTTCGTAATTTCAATAATTAAACACTTCAATCAATTCTTTAAATTGTGAGATATGTCTGCATTCAAAATGAACATTTACCATAAATTAAAGATATCTTATGTTATCAGACTTGTTATTATAAAACATGCTCAAGTTAGAGAATTTAATTATATTTTAAGTGCAATATGATGATATAAACCTTAATGAAAATGCACTTTTGAGTATTAATCATCTTCTTATATTATTACTAAAATAAATCAAAGGAAACAACTATTAATGATGTGCCTAAATGAGTACAATTTTACCAAAATGTCTATCATACTTTAAATTTCTAAGAAGTCATCCAATCAATTTATTTTAAATGAGGGTGTTTAAGCTTTTAGGCACGATATTTTGATTCTATTTACTATAATGCTTGCTAGGTTGTAGTTCTTTAATTAATATATAACTCTCCATCTTCTTCATAAATCTCCAATTCTTCAAGAACAATTCCCTGAGAAGGATAAAATTTATTTGTTTTAAGCATTATAAAAACATTATCCTTCAAGAAGATTATGTGAAGATCAATATATGAAGTAAATCTATCCTAACTTGGCCCAACATTGCTATACAAACTATACTAGCTAGTTGTATAAGATGCAACAATACTTTGACGAAGAATAGAAATGTTATGAGATGTTTTAACATAGAGTTTGTACTATTTCACTCATAACTACACCCTTGCTTTATATCAGCAATAATTGACCGATTGATAATCCTCACAAGGATGATATTAAGGTAATAAAATAAAATATTATATCTTGATCCAAATTGAATTAAGTCATTGGCTTCTATATTGTTTCCTCTCACTAAAAAAATTATACCAGGAAACATTTCTATAAGGTTTTTGGCCACTACATGTCATGGTGCTAGGATCTCATTTTATTCATCCTTGTCTGTATGTTCAATCGGTTTCCATGAATCATACCACTTAGAGTATTTTTCCCATTGATTTGATCTGTAGCAAGGATTGTATGGTTGCCAATGATCTTGCCCCCTACATATTAGTTTGTTGAAGATTCCTTTATCTCTTTTGACATAAAAAGATATTTTAGGTATTTTAACACAACAATTTCGAATGGTCACCTTTCTTTAAGCTTTGTGACCAATATGAGTTACTGCTAGATTTTCAAACTCCTTATCAAAGTCTACGTCATTCATTTAATAATTCTTAAGATGTCATTTAGAGAGCTAATTGGGTAAGTTCTCCTAAATGGCTTATTTTCTACTCATTTTGCTAAGACTTTACAATAAGCATTGTCATTTGTAAGAGTGTAGATTTCTTAGTGTTTAGTTTCTATAAATCTCTTTTTAATTTTCCATTGCATCCCTTCTAGAATGAGTTTAATGCACTTTTGCTCTGTTATATCTATAGTGCACTTGGTTCTTAGAGTCTTGAAACGGAGAGCATAACTCTCTATACACATTCTTAGATCCTAGACTATTCTGGTTAACTCATCCAATGTAACTACTGGTTCTGTTTTATAGAAATGCTTGTGAAAATGAGTCTCTATATTTTCCTAACTATTAATAGAGTTGGGTGATAATGTAAAGTACCAACGACATGATATTTTTGTTTTTGATGAAACAAATAATCTTAACTTTATAAAAGGATTTGTTACATTATGGACACCTTGGTCAATGAATATAGCAATGTGCTTCATTATAGATTAGTCGTCTTTCCTATAAAACAATTTTAAATTAGTAATTTTTATATCTTTGGAAATTGGATGCAACTTATCAACCTACTCTGGATATGGATGATTACATGTAGACCTAGTTGTTTGTCTAATTCCTAGCTCTATTTTCCTCAAATGTTGGCTACTTCAACCATGTCTATTCCTTCCCAAGCTTATGATTATAGTAAAGGCTTGTTGCTCAAGAAGATTAGTGTTTTCCTATTACAAAATAACTCATATAATATTAAATGACCTTATATTAGGTTAGCTTGTTGTGGTTGGTAATAAGGTTGTTAGGCCATGTGATCAGCTTGCGATTGTCTATATACTTGTGGACAAACTAGTGTATCAAAGGCAACTATGACCAGGCTTGTATATGGTTATTGTAGCTTTTGATACATTATAATACCCTATATAAAGTATCATGGATCTAAACACCCATACTATAATACTTGTGACTATAAAACTTACTAGGACTTGACCCCAAGTTCAATGTGTTCTCTAATCTTGTCTAGTTGACCCTCATATTAATGTTAAAGAGAATAAACTACTGATAAAAGGGTGCCACTTTAATATTAGCCATGGTTAGCTGGTTGGTATTCATCATAACTAGTTGTGACCACCTAATAATGCCTTCAAACCCATAGAAAAGGTTACATATAGGGTTGTGTTTGAGGCACATATACATCTACATACCTTTCTATGATTAGTGTGATGTCGTCATTGGGAATGGTGAGAATGTGAGAGACTAAATTAAGATATTAATATATTGTCCATATGTGGTTTTATATTGTAGAGGCGAGTTAGATGATAAAAAATCATCTTGTGGCACATTTAACACTAGTTGCCTCGTATGGATCTGTGATGATGAAGGAATATCATATTCTTCTCAACCATGAAACTGATCCCTCTATGTTACATGTATTGATTGTTTATAAGGTGTTGCAATGATAAGCTTAACTATATTTTTTTTATGGAATAACTATTGATTAATTGAACAAGTATATGATCCTATCTCATTAGATGTGTCAATATGTTAATTAATTAGATATTTATAGATCAATTAAACTACTTGTTCTTCATTTATACCTTCTAATAAGGAGAATCTTTAGTATGAAACTAAATCCTAATAAGAGATAGGTAGCAGCCATGCAAAGTCAAACGAAGTGTGGGCGTTCCAAGATTTCAGAACTTAAAAAAAGGTATATCTATCTTAAGTAGCACCACGCCATAAGAAGAAGGATATATAAAAAAGAAAGGAATTAAAAACAAGATGTTAAAGAAATACCATCGAGGAAAGTTTTAGAACGTTCCAGGTTCCTTTGGAACCAATCCTCCACTTGTTTGATATATGGCAAAATTATGGTTTCGATCCACAATTAAAGTAGATAAAATATTGCACACATGCACTTGAGGGTCTAGCTGCTGTGGTCAATCGTGTGACTTGTTCCGCCCTCGTCCCGGGTTCGACCCTCTATGTGCACGCCTGTCACCCCCGCGGTGCCTTACCTGCTCCTGGGCTTGCAGGATGTCCAGTGGGCCGTGGGGAATAGTCGTGGTGCGCGTAAGCTGGCCCGGACACCCCACGTAAATAAAAAAAAATAAATAAATAAAAAATTGCACACATTTAGTGAAGTTCAAATAATTGTTATTTCAGTTTTTTATGTATACGCTATTTAGTTATAAAACCAGATGATTGTCATGCACTACATGCTCATATCAAAATTTTCTTAAACTTTAAATTAAAAAAATATATAAAAGTGTTGTTAATATGTTATTTAGCTAAAAAAAAATATAAATTTTGAATTCAAACTTCCTTGTATAAATTCAATAAAATAAATTAAAAATTATATGAGCCAATTAATGTTAAAAAAGTTATTAACACAAACTAAAACCTAATTCGTGAAGTTGTAAATATATATTGAATAAGATATTCAATCTTATGATATAATTGATCCTTTAATTTATTTTTATTTAATCATACAAAAATATTTTTTTATAAGAAAAGTAATAATTAAAATTCTATTGAAACAAACTAATTTGCTACCGGGGTTCTTTCTTTCCATGATAATATTTTAAATTTCTAGAACATAACGTTTTTGTTATATATCATTCATCTAATAAAAAATAAAAACAATCAAAACACATATAAAAAAAATCTAAATGATTTAAAATAAAGATAAAAATAACCTTTCTAATTAAAACTCCATCTCATGAACCTTTCTAATTAAAACTCCATCTCATTATCGAACTATTTTTTTTCCCATAATTTATTTTATAGAGAATATCTTAGCATAATCCAAAAACCAAGTTTTAATAATAATAAAAAAAACGTTATGATAATTTTATCTCTAGTGTATTAAAAACATAAGAATAACACAACGCTTAAGTATTATTATGGCAAACTTTTTGGTAATATCATTAAATCATATTATTTTTATTTTTTCAAATTTAGCCCTTGTTTTTTTTATTATTTATTTTATTTGAGATAATTTTTCAAATTGAATTTTTTTTATAATTTCATCCTCCTTAAGTTTTTTTTTTCCATATTAAATTTGATCATCTTTTTTTTATTGCTATTTTTTTGCTCTGGAAATGTTGTTAGATTGATTTTCTTTCTCGATTTCATACTTCAACATTATAATGGTTGAAAATTGAGTTTCTTGATTGAGTTCAGGTTTAGAATTTAATGAATTGCTAGTTTTATACATTAACCCAGATTAGAAGGTTTTCCTACGTTTGCTTCTTTTTTCTTTTTTAAACTCTTTTTTTTTTAATTGTCCTTCAATAATTATTCAATTAGAGATTAAGCTCTATTATTTTTATTTTTATTTTTATTTTTTTGCTTTCTATAGAAGTTTTTACTATTTTTGAAAATAATCTGGGTTATCTCGGTTCTTCTTATTTATCATTCTTTGTTGAATTTACTTTGGTGAATTTTTTAAATTGATATTTGTTTTCTCAACTTCATCCTTCAATATTAGATTGATTGAGAATTATATTTTTAATTTAATCCTTCAAAGTTGGAGTTTTCTTATATTGGGTTTCATGAACTTCTTCAATTTTATAAATTTAATAAAATAAATTAAAAATCATATGAGCCAATTAATGTTAAAAAAGTTATTAACACAAAATAAAAACTAAGTCGTGAAGTTATAAATATATATTGAATAAGATATTCGATCTTATGCTACAGTGGATTCTTCAATTTTTTTTATTTAATCATACAAAAATATTTTTTTTATAAAAAAAGTAATAATTAAAATTCCATTGAAACAAACCAATTTTCTATAGAGTTTTTCCTTTCCTTGATAATGTTTTCAATTTCTACAAAAGAACTTATCGTTTTTGTTATATATCATTCATCTAATAAAAAATAAAAACAATAGAACACATACCAAAAAAATCTAAATGATTTAAAATAAGGATAAAAAAAACCTTTCTAATTAAAACTCAATCTTATTAACGAGCTAATTTTTTTTAATTTTTTTTACCATAATTTTTTTTATAGATAATATCTTAGCCTAATCCAAAAACCAAGTTTTAATTGAAAAAAATAACATTATAATAATTTTATCTCTAGTGTATTAAAAACATAAGAATAACACAACGCTTAAGTATTATCATGCACAACTTTTTGGTAATATCATTAAATCATATTGTTTTTATTTTTTCAAATTTAGCTCTTTTTTAATTTTTATTTATTTTATTCGAGATAATTTTTCAAATTAGATTTTTTTATAATTTCATCCTCTTTAAGTTGTTTTTTCATATTAAATTTGATCCTTCTTCTTTTGATTACTATTTTTTTACTCTGAAAATTTTTTTAGATTGATTTTTTTCTCGATTTAATACTTCAACATTATATTGGCTGGAAATTGAGTTTCTTGATTGAGCTCGAGTCTAGAATTTAATGAATTGCGAGTTTTATATATTAACCCAGATTTAGAAGGTTTGCCCACATTTGCTTTTTTTTTTCTTTTTTAAACTTATTTTTTTTCAGTTTTGTCTTTCAATATTTATTCAATTGGAGATTGAGCTTTGTTATTTTTATTTTTATTTTTTTTGCTTTCTATAGAATTTTTCACTATGTTTGAAAATAATCTGGGTTATCTTGGTTCTTCTTATTAGTCATTCTTTGTTGAATTTACTTTGGTGAAGTTTTTTAAACTGATATTTGTTTTCCCAACTTCATCCTTCAATATTAGATTGATTGAGAATTATATTTTCAATTTTATCCTTTACGGTTGAAGTTTTTTGATATTGGGCTTCATGAATTTCTTTAATTTGCTTTTTATTTGTTACGTTTCATCCTTCAACATTAAGTTATTTTGGAATTGAGTTTCATAATATTTTTGGTATACCTTTTATTGGGTTATCTCATTCGCATGATTCAGGTAGCGGTGTTTGGTTCGCTTGCTCAATTTGCTAGTTTTTCTTTGTCTTTTTTAGATTAACTTTTTTTTTTCAATTTCATCCATCTAAATTTGATTTGTTTAGAATTGAACTTTGATTTATTTTTTTGTTTGCTTTTTTGTTGGCTTATCCTGGTCGCATAACTTGGCTTGCATAATTGACATGCTTATTTAAGTTGGCTCAAGTCATTTTTTTTTCCTTTTTCTTTTTTTCTACATTTGATTGGCTGGAATTTTATCTTCATTATCTTTTTGCTTCGATGATTGTTCTTTTTTGCAACTTCCCATGATTCTTTTAGTTTAAATTGGTTCATTAAACATTGTTGTCTGTTCTTTTATTATCTGATTAGATTATACCTATTATTTTTACTTAGTCAGATCTATGTCTCGAGTTATGTATTTTTTTACTTCTTTAAAACATGTTTGTGTTGCTTGAACATATTTTTTAACCTATACAAAAAAAAAATGTTACAGCCCGCAACATAGTGCAGGACACAAATCTAGTTATAAACTAAAATAGAGGGGAACAATTCGTAAAAAGAATGAAAGTAAAAAAACACATGGTTATTTTCTCTTAAAACTATTATGATGTTAAATCTAGTTCATAAAAAGAAAAGTGAACTGTTAAATCATGTATATAAGGAAGGTTAAGTCTGAAGAAAAATATGCTTTAGAGAAGAGTTTCAGAACGTAAAAGCATCAATAATATTGAAGCAAATGAGCCAACTAGCTAAAGAGTTTACACAGAGTTATGCAACACATACTCTTGACACACGAGGAGTATGTAAGAAATTCTTGAGGCGAATTGGTCCTTAAAGAGTTGGAGAGCCTGCAGACTCCTAGGGATAGTTCCTATGTGAACTGTTAGCAACTAGATGTTTCAGTTAGGATGATAGTAGTTTGCATATCATCAGGTGTAGTGGCAAGCTACTACAGTAGAAGATGTAATGTGGTCCTTTATCTCAAGTAAGGTAGTATAGACACAAAGGGTTTGTGGTCAAAGATACTAATTAGTACTTAAAAGTGTATTTTTATCAAGGTTTTATATTATCATTTTGCACTTGAAGTATCAATAACTCCTTTACTAGAAGTTCAAATAAACCCATTCTTTTTGGGTTAGAAAGCTTAAACAAATATCTACAATTTTCATAAAGACTATTTGTTCAGATTATGATGTTATCAATAACATTTGTCAAGCCACCAAATCAATAGTTAGCCACAATATTAATAGTTTTATATTTTAGCCTATAAAAGGAGGCATTTGCCATATATTTAGACGTCTTGATTTTCAAATCAAGATCCATGCTTTTGCTTTCTTTATTTGTATTTTTATAATACTCAAGCTTTATTTCATGTTTATTATGCTTATCATTTTCTTTACTATACTTAGTTAATTTATATCATAATTATGTTCTTATCTTATTTATTTATGTTTTTGTTCTTAATAATATTTAGTTAAGTTTATTTTTATCAAAGTGAAAAAATTACACTAATAGTGTAAGAATAAGTATAGTACATTACAGGGACTTTAATATTTAAATTCAAGAAAGTTTGTTATTAACATGTGTTATAATTGTTATTTAATCAATCTTAATATTCTCATTGTTAAATTATCATGTCTTGATTCATGGTGTACAATTGTTAGCACCACAAATACTTGATTCTTTCGTAGCCTACTGCAGGGAGAATTGATGTGTTTATTTATGAAAAGATCTTGATTTGTTGTTGACATAAATTAACACCATAAATACTTGATAACATTTACAAGTGTACTAGACGTTAATCAAATAAAGTAATTAGACATAATTAATATGATCATATTAATAACTTAAATGAGTAATTAATGATAAATTATCCGATTAGAACCTTTTTTGTATGTGGTTTCCAGTTCAGTAATAGAAAGAGTTTGGAATATATTTATTTGAAATATAATTAGGATTCTTTAACCATGAAAATTATTTAATCTTTTTTAAATATTTACATTAATATCACATCTTTTAGATCTCTTTAACTCTATTTTTTTTATTATATAAATCAACTCTAATCTTGTTGATCTATTTATTATTTTGACACTTTTATACTAGAAAACAAAATACCAATTATTTGATAGTATCATCAACCTTGATAAGAAAGAGCCCCTGGCCAGTGCTTTAGACACAATATTGAACAACATAGGCAAGAGTCTGAACATAGTAAAGAGGATGGTAGACTGAAAGGTGCAAAAGCAATTGAAATTTGGCACCATTAAAAGGGATAAAGTGACCAAAAAAAAAAGAATATTGAAGACAAACAAAGAGGAAGGGGTGAAACACTAGAACAAAGATATGTTTGAGAGGAGTAATAGGTAATAATTAGGAAAAGGCAAGAAAAGATAGGCAAGCAACAACAATAAAAATAAAGACAGAAAATAAGTAGAACAATGGAGGATAATCAACATGCACAACAAAATAAAAAAATTAAAGAGAAAAAAGCTAAAAACATACTTATAATAAGAGGAATCGTGTAGGAAAGGTTGAACAAAAATTAAGGCAGAAGGAAATTAGAAAGAGACATTCCTAATTAAAAAGAAAAAAGAAACATGTAATGAAAAAAAGCAACAGGTGAGA
>Ga0307510_10006266_pt1 | contig 14201 bp, 9 predicted proteins | sample 12_EM_MG_FD_207224 | JGI IMG/M metagenome (GOLD analysis project Ga0307510, IMG submission 207224) | Populus trichocarpa ectomycorrhiza microbial communities from riparian zone in the Pacific Northwest, United States - 12_EM | ecosystem: Host-associated > Plants > Roots > Unclassified | place...
CAGCCCGCCGGGTATATCCTGATGGAGGTGGTGGCACGATCGTGTAGGTGTAGTTATAGGGGAATGTCGTGGTGTCAATTTTCTATGGATGTTGCTAGCTAAAGGTCGCTGTAGTGAACACTCTACGTACATAACCCCATACATCTGTTCACACTATAGAACGTTCATTCGTCCACACTTTAGTGTTCCTCCATCACATGTGAGCTTCCTGTTGCCGCTCCCCAATACAACACTCTACTACTAGGATTATAATACCGTCATATCTGATCATGGGTTTTGGAGAGGATTTGAACGGATTTCTCACGGGGGGGAATACCGGTAGTATTTCATGGGTATGGTACCCAGGAAATAGCGTGGGTGGGGAGTTAGAGGTCTACGAGATCTTGCCTCATTACCTGGAGAATTGATCGGCTACCTATTATCCGGAGTACACTCTGCTCATAACAGAAGTGGCCAATATTCGTGCGAGCATCGTCACGGGGATGGCTGATGTGGCGGGATTGTGGAGAAAACATAGATGGGAGGGCCTCGGGGGTGTGGACCGGAATGGACGGAACAAGCACGAAACATTGGAATCTCGAAATTAGGGGGACAGCGCTGGACTCAAGAACTTGTATATGCTCATTGCTATTCCTGTCGTTCTGTTAAGATACGGTAGCGATATGGGAGGCTGTAGGGTTGGTTTCGGGTTACATTGCGGGCTAGCAGGACACCAGTACTTTCTTATACCCTTAATTGCTCCCTGGATGTCCTCTATCCCCTTTCCAGTTAGCATCTCGGTTAGGACTATTGGGTATTATCGTGGTTCCTCTTGTTCCATACTCCGTATATTCTTTAACTCGATCGCATGTTGTGCACAAGTAGTGAAAAGTGCCTTGAGAACAGGGGGGGTTCGGTAGGTGAAGGCGTGCGGAGGGGTTGGAATGGTGTCGGTGGTGTGCTGATTCTAGGACGTGAACTGGAAGGATGGCGCAGTCACCTGGTAGAAGTCTTCGTGAAATTGAGTTTCTTTTTGGAGGGAACTACCGTAACCTGAGGAGAGGCGGGGGTATTGCGCAATTGGGATCGGTGTGAGGGGGGGGGGACCTGTTGTTTGGGCTGAAGAAGCCTCTGTTGGGCAGATGCGACATATCGTGGGGACGGAAGTGTGTTCGCTGCTTTTTGTGTGTACACTCACTCGTGTCCCTTCTCGTGGCTAGTTTTCTGTGAAGCTGCGGGAGTGATGATTCTGGAAAGGTATGAAGGGGCCGTTTTTCGCACCTCCTGCGCTCTTGCGAACCCCCAGGAGAAGGGCGACCACGAGCATTTCCCAGTGCATGATCGCAACGGTAACTCACTTGTTTTCTGCCTCTCCAATGTTTCTTCTTTCTGTCTATTCCACTTTTTCCACCCCCCCTCGGCCTATCGTACGCGAACCTGTCGACTGAATGATGATCGCGGGGGCTTAATCGAGGGAGCCCTGGCCGTAAACACGCAAGCAAGGGCATTTAATAGAAGAAATTTGATTGTAGATCCCCGAGTGCGAAGCCGGCGGCCCCCCCCCCTGTGGTTGTGTGTGTTGCTTAACACATTGGCGTTCCCTCTTCCTTGCCCAGACCAAGTTTTGTTCCTTGGGCATGGGGCGATCGTTCTCGCTTACATAACCATGCCAATGCGGCTCTGCCTGCCCAGCGGGTCGATCCGGTGCCGCATGACAACACTTACTGCATGATAGTATTTTTATTTTGGCTCAGAAGCCACTTTTAAGAAATACTGTTTCATTTGTAAAATCGCATCATACATGTCGAACAGGGCCTTAAGAAATGCTCAAATTTACATACTTGGTTGATATTTCCAACAGGTCGAAAAGGAATCATCTTACCTAAACCTAAAGCCACTTTAAAAACGTTTCGTGATGGATATTAGGGAGGGGCGCTGGGGGACTGGGGCCTCGGCGGTGGGAGGAACTTCTCGAGCAAAGAGAGAACTCGGTTTCGCAAGGCAGTTTGCAGGGTGGCTGGAGGAGCGCAGGAAATTTACCATGATACACTAGCATCTCAAATAACTGCTACGAAGTCGAATTAAGGTGAGTCGAGCCAAGCATTCCTAATCTAATCGCGCAGATCGGTTCCAGAAAGTCTCAGTCCTAATCCAGTCGTAAGAATAATAATAAAGATTATTACATCATTGCCTTCCTCTTCTGGTTAGTGACTTCCGAGTCCCCACTCCTCTAGTCTAATCCGTCCTTTAGAAAATCGCTAGCTAACCCCAGATTCGTTCCTAGCTACCGCAGGAGTAAGAGGGAAGTGACGTGAAAAGCTTTTTTGTGACCCCGACCCGCTCCAATTGAATCCTCGAATACCTCCCCTACTGTCTCACGTAACAAGTATTCTCCCCTCCCTATCCTCTATTTCCGCTAGCCACATTTCTAATCACTTTATCTCCTGTTTGTGCTCGGGTACCGGCAGTAGCATATGGAAACCGTACATTAAAGGATTTAGAGGCATATGATAGGGGTAATTTCAAAGCGCAGGACACGAGATCCCCCTAGAGAAGTCACTCCTTTGCAATTCCTTTCTATTCCAAATTCCAAGCGGCTTTTAACGAGCTCACACCACTACAACGACCCAGCGCCACAAAATGTCATTCTCTTCCATGCACCCCCGAGTATGCCGACAATTGACATATCTGTAAAAGAAAAGAAAAAATTACCCAGCAAGCGTTACCCTGCTCCATTATATTCCACTACGTTCGGGCGGGAAGAGATGGAAAAAGTGTTATCATGCCATACAAGACCAATACGCCCCCCCGCTTAAAATAAATCCCAAGATACTATATATACTCTACTAATACCCGGATCTAGTCTATTATTGAGAAAATGAATGAGATTTCATACGAGTGGGGGAAAGGTTAACCTATACAGGAGACTTCTAGCCCAATCCCTAAAACGCTGGAAGAAAACCCAATGTGAAAAAATAAAATATCTATCTCAGACCACCCTGCGCAAAGCTCATATTCGTCGACAGTGTCGGTACCGAAAAACAACGGTTACCATAAGGCGGGATCGTAAACACTAGGAAATTAAGCGGGGATCCGATTACTGGATACACCGCGAATTTCGAGCCTGTAGCAGCTCTACAACTCTATCATGCCCGCTTTTGGCGGCCAGCGTGAGCGGCGTTTCACCCGATTCACTTGAACTGTTGGGGTTGACATCTTCCCACTCGAGTGGTAGCTCCGCTACCCTTCCACATCCATTCTCAGCAGCCCACGCGAGTGGTGTTCGACCGGATTTACTTGAGATATCGGGGTTAACATCTTCCCACTCAAAGAGCAGCCTCACTACTCCTTCACACACATGTTTGGCAGCCCAGGCGAGTGGTGTCCGGCATACTCAGTGTCTGGGATGTCGTGGTTAACATCTTCCCGTCGCAGGACCAGCTCCACCACCCCTCCCCGTCCATTCCCGGCAGCCCACGAGAGCGGTGTTCGGCCGGATTTACTTGGACTGCCTGGGTTGACATCTTTCCGCCCAGCAACAGTTCACGACCCCTCCACGCCTGTTCTCGGCAGCCCGTGAGAGCGGTGTTTGGCCATCTCTCGTTTCTGGGATGTCGGGGTTGACCTCATTCCGCCTCGATAGTAGCCTCACCATCCCTCATGGCCCTCTCCGGCAGCCTGCTAGAGAGGTGTTCGGCCGGATTTACTTGGACTATTGGGGTTGACATCTCTCTGCCCCAGCAGCGGCTCCGCCATCCCCTCATGGCCATTATCGGCAGTCCACGATAGCGGGGGTTGCCCATACCAGGCGTCTGGGGCGTCGGGGTTGACATCTCCTCGTCCCAACAGTAGCTTCACTATTCCCTCGTGGCCATTCCCGGCGGCGCGTGAGACTGGTGTCCGGCCACGCCAATCTGAGCCTTTGGGGTTGATGTATCTCTTACCAAATATTAGACCAACCACTCGAGACGTCTTCCTCCGCCGACGGCCCATGTTCCCAGGATTGACAAATCGCGGATCAAGAAATAGCCTCACCACTCCTTCATGTCCATTTTCAGCAGCCCCCAAGAGCGCTCTTCGGTCACAGCCCGTGTCCTGCTGATCAGGTCGAATATGCTTTTCTCGCAAGAGCAACCTCACCACTTCTTCATGCCTGTATCTTGCAGCCCATATGAGTGGCGTCATCCCGGCACTATCTCTTTGGTTCACATCCCATCTATTCGTCTTTATCAGGAAATTTGCAACTTCGGCGACGCCGAAGTACGAGATGCAATGCGGGGCAGAAAACGGCTCATGACCGGGAGTAGCGCAAACGGGAAACCCCCGTTTGACGGAATTCCAAAGTGATTTAGCGGATGTATGACCATCGAACTGATCAAGAAGTTCGAGGGCAAACACTTTTGCGTGATCCGAGGGCCCTATTCGCATGTGGATCCCCCAATATGAAGAGGAATATTCAAGGAAGGGTATGCTTCCGAAGCCCGGGAACGGGCCGGCTGAATGATTCTTGACGCTCTGGAAGTTGCGGTACGCCAAGCAGGTTTCGGCTATCGTCGAGTGGGCTCCGTCAAAGAGGTCGGGATGTGCGCAAAGATACTCCATCAGCCTAACAGTCGAGGCATCCTTATCCATGGTGACAATTCCTTGGCAGCAGCCGAGTAGGGTCGATATCGCAGAGATGTCATCGCTATCGAGGTCGTTTGACTCTATCTAGATTGCTATCGCATGGCATATTTCATCGACTTGCAGAGGCCGCCTCGAATGGGCGATCTACATCAGAGCAGCCATCCCGAGTTTTGCTTTCTCCCCACCCTGAGCCCTTATCCTTCCCAACGTTGCTTTGTATGCGCCTCCCAAGTCGAAGTCAATATTTATTGTCCTAAGTCGTCTCCTTCGATACATGGTCGTCTCTTGCAGGATCATCTCGATGGTTAGGAAGACGGGCAGGAACCTAGATACAATATTTTTCAGTACACCGCCCTAGGTATTTATGTGTCCCGCTTCCTACTTACATCTCCGAAACCGTTGCGGGAATATTCAGTATGATTCTTCCCCCAAAATCTCGCCCATTGCATCCGGCATCGTGTCCTCTTGAGTTTCGCTTGGAGGAATATGACGATGTCATCTTGAGTGGTATTATTGATCTAGTTGCTGCCCTCCCAGCAAGGTTGTTCTCAACCTCACCCCCGGATATGTTGTCCCGGTCAGAAATATCCTTGCGTTCGGGGACCTCCGGAGAATTTGGTCGAGCGAGTCGAGAACCTTCATCCGATATCCTGCCAGACACTCATCGAGGGGATCGATGTATATAAATGTACGTCGTGAGACGGAGATATTCTGCAGGACGACAATATCCGAGAGCGCTAACCTCTGGCCACCAATGACCTTCTCTCCGTCCCGGAAAGCTTTAACCATTTTTTCCGGAATCTCGTCCAGTCCATCAACAACCTGCTTCTATACCGAACCCAGGATCGTAGCTGGGGATTGCTCCTCCTGGGCGACGAAGTCAAAGTCGAAGCGCGCAACGGCAGCGTTTTCCCCGCGGTCTGTTTGCATAACGCATCTATCACCAGCGAACTAACATCACAGCCTATTAGCGATACCCCTCTTTCCCCGAGCATTTCTTTCTCACCTTTCTCACCTAGCGTAGGTCTTGCCAACCCCTAGACCTCCGCAGAAAACAAGGCTGGATCATCAGAGCTGCCGCTGTGGATGCCCCCAAACCAATTCCGATATTCCTGAGTTTTTAAGAGCCAGTCTCCCACCCCGTCGACCCTACGGGCTCGACTGTCCTGGTGGCGTATCTGAGGCTCAAGTGGAGATAGCCAGGCCAAAATTTCGGATCTCTCGTCGGCCACTGTATAGTTATTCCACACATTGTTAATATTATTGAAAGAGTTGACGTTGTTGCTGATATGGTGTTGGGACATTTCGCAGTTTTCGCAGTTTTGAAGGTTGTGGAATGGGTTCTCGAGCAATTTTGTGCAGCGGAGCCGGTCGATGTAATTTCTAGGGGGAGAAGAAAAGTGGGGGCCATCATGATCCTGGTATTATCTGTGAAACCAAGCTAATCGTCGGCTGCAATGTGGGGGAACCCCAAGCGGCTGATGACGGAACCGGGAGACATGAGAGTACTGTACCGTACCGCTCTACCGGTAGTACGGTAATTTACGCAGCATCGGGAATCATTGCTTCCTGGCAGGTGCCGGTAAGGGATACCGGTATTTTATTCCACACGTTGAGCCGAACCATCACCTTCAGAGCTAGGAACCATAATTATACTCTTACTACCAAACATCACTCTCGCTTCAGTTTACCGGCTCCACCTATTGCCACATTTCTTCGGGGCTTTTGTTCATAAATACCAAAAATACATGACCAGGGGCTTCCACCTCGGTCCATAAAGCCACTCTGCAAAGGCACTCATGAAATGGAGATTCTCTTTGGCAGATATCGTGGTTGCCCATGGTGGGGTAGCGCAAGGTTGAGGCTTCAGTCGAAGGCCCACTCCGGGAGCCAAGCGAAATCTTACTTCACAAGAACCTTTGCACGGTGGCTGTTGGTCCGGGGAAAGCTGTGGTGGGGTGTAGGGAAGACGCTGTGCTTCCAGCTTGTCACGAGGCATTATAGCGGGCTTGGGCTTTTTCATATTTGCTGGTGTGTCTCATGAGGATTGCTTGAATTCAGTAGTAGCATGCAGTTTGTACTAGGCCGGTGCGCACTGCTCAGAATTAGTCACGAATGTGGGAGTGTGTTGGGCTGGATTACATATGCTTCCCGACGCTCCGTGTTTTGTTTCATCGTAAATGTTTACCGGGGGCTACAGTTTGCGTCCTCTAAATACCAGGGTTCCCCCCCTGTGCTCGGGTACCTTTCCTTTAGATAATTGACCAACATCTCCTTCCTGCTGACTGAATCCTCATGACGCAAACGGCGAAAATTCCCCACTACTTTCCCTATATTTAGGACATTTGGTTTTATAAAATGATGGACAAACGTGCATCAACGAACTCAGATGCTTTTACCTAACGAAACCCCAATGGTTGTATCATACTGTAAAATATCCCTTACCGGAGGCATACTGAGAGTCAAATAAAGGACTCAAAAGATGAAAAGAAAAAGAAAGAAAAAAGTGATGACAGGAAAAAAGGGAGGTCTAAGGCAAGAAAGCAGTGTATTGGCAAAATAACTACTGCGAAATGTATAAGTTTAGAATGGAGATGGGACAATGCACCCTCCATTCTGTGTACTTAACGCCTGGGAGAAAAACTAACTCAACACTAACAGGTCTCGATTGTATCACAGCACTAAATATCTGGAAGGTTTCCTGTAATTGTACACGATATCATGCTATGCTGTACATTCTGGAAAGACCAAGGAGCTTACAACTGGAGAATTTTGGAGTCTCGGAAGGAGGGCTACTTAACAGGAAAGGAAGAAGTGAAGGGAGAAGGGGTGGGACTGTACTGTAGGATCCAGGGGGACGGATGAGAGGCAGAGAAGGGAGGAAAACCAGAGAACCGGGGATGGGTGTAGGCACGGTGCAGGGATAGTAGATAGCCACAGCCAGAGACTCGAAATGCATACGGAGGTACAGCTTCTAAGTTCCGTATGTTACACAGGGGGTAAGGACAGCAAACCTCGCTTGTGGAACATATAAAACTTAGGCGCTGTACCTCCGTAAGGAAACCTGCATCCCATCGATCCCAGACCAGACTGGGGTTGCAGGTTTCTAAGCCCTTGGTAAATCCACCACTCCTTCATGTCTATCCCCAGGCACTAGAAGAACAGTGTCATCGCTGGTAGGCCACCATTTTCGTCTGGTCCATCAGGGTTGACATTGTCACTCCCCAACAGTATTATACCACAATAGTCCCCGCCGGGGGTGCCTCCGCAACGAATATTTGGTGGGCACTCCCGCAAAATATCGGCCTGCGGAGTAAACGTGAGAAGATTAGTTGTCATTTCACACACCTTCTCAAAAACTTACAAGAGAGGAGTCCTAACCCTACAGACTTGTTTGTTATGTTTGGTGTCTCTCAACATTTGCTTGATCAGTGACTGGTGCCGGTTAATCGCAGCCAACGAACGTGGTGTCCTGCCTTCGCTGTCTAACTTATTAGGGTTGACGTCTGGGATGTCGGGGCTGACGTGGTGGCTGCCGAAAAGTTGCTTCACCATTGGCTGGTGCGCGCTGAGGGGGAGTGGGACAGCGAAGATATTTGTATTTAGGCATTGCTCGTATTATAGAGGGTGGCGATAATTAGGCAGATATAGTTAAAACCTGAAAACTATATATACCGGTATTCCCAGCAGGGAGCGAAAAATTCTACATCTATGTATATGATACCCCCATACTGTTATGCAGGAATGCTGCCGAGTACCAAGGAAATATCTAAAAGTCATACATCTAACTTGTGCCAATGGGCAAGATCTGAGACATGGAAAATATGAGTAATAGGAATAGAAAAGCATAGATTTTAACAGAGAGGGGTGTATAGCAATCTCGGTCGATTGTGTCGGGGTTGAAGTGTCCCATGCCCGAAAGTTGCTTTGCCACTGTCTCGTGCCCTTTAAGGGTAGCGAACAAAAATGGTATCCTACCCAGGCTGTCTAGTTTGTGGGGGTTGACATCTTCACGGTCCAGAAGTTGCCTCACTACTGACTCACGCCCCCTGATTTCAGCCCACAAAAGTAGTATCCTACCCTCGTTGTCTGGCTCTTCAGGATTGGCGTCTTGCGAGTTCAGAAGTTGCTTGACCACGGACTCATGCCCTCGAATCGCAGCTCGGGAAAGGGGTGTCCTGCTGTCATTGTTTGACTTCCCTGGGTTGACGTCTTCCCGGCCCAAAAGTTTCTTCACGATTGGCTCATGCCCTCCCACTTCAGCCTGCGAAAGCGGTGTATTGCCCTGGTTGTTTGGCTTATCGGGGTTGACGCCTTCCTTGTCCAAGAGTTGTTTCACCACTGACTCATGCCCTTTATTCGCAGCCCACGAAAGTGGCGTTTTCCCCTCATTGTCTGGTTTATCGGGGTTGACACCTTCCTTGGCCAAGAGTTGTTTTACCACTAACTCGTGCCCTTTATTCGCAGCCCACGAAAGTGGCGTTTTCCCCTCATTGTCTGGTTTATCGGGGTTGACACCTTCCTTGGCCAAGAGTTGTTTTACCACTAACTCGTGCCCTTTAATCGCAGCCCACGAAAGTGGCGTTTTCCCCTCATTGTCTGGTTTATCGGGGTTAACACCTTCCTTGGCCAAGAGTTGTTTCACCACTAACTCGTCCCCTCTCATCGCAGCCCACGAAAGTGGCGTATTCTCCTCATTGTCTGGTTTATCGGGGTTAACACCTTCCTTGGCCAAGAGTTGCTTCACCACAGACGCGTGCCCTTCCATTGCAGCCCGGGCAAGTGGTGTCCTACCCTGATTGTGCGGCTTGTCAGGGTTGACATCTTCCCGGCCCAAAAACAGCTTCACAACTAACTCATGACCTGCTACTGCAGCCTGCGAAAGTGGCGTTTTCCCCTCATTGTCTGGTTTATCGGGGTTGACACCTTCCTTGTCCAAGAGTTGTTTCACCACCGACTCGTGCCCTTTATTCGCAGCCTGCGAAAGTGGTGTATTACCCTCGCTGTTTGGCTTGTCGGGGTTGACGCCTTCCTTGTCCAAGAGTTGTTTCACCACTGACTCGTGCCCTTTATCCGCAGCCCACAAAAGTGGTGTATTGCCCTCGTTATCTGGCTTATCAGGGTTGACACCTTCCTTGTCCAAGAGATGTTTCACCACTGACTCGTGCCCGCCAAACGCAGCCCACGAAAGTGGTGTACTGCCATCGTTGTCTAGCTTGTCGGGGTCGACCTCTTTAAGGTCTAAAAGCTGCTTCACCACAGACTCGTGCCCTTTAATCGCAGCCCAGGAAAGTGGTGTTCTGCCCTCGTTGTCCGGTTTCCCCGGGTCGACAGCCCCCCTCCCTATTAACAGCTCCACCGCTTCCCCATTTCCTGCCCACGCCGCCCATGTGAGCGGCGTCATACCCGCAGAGTCCCTTTGGTTGGCACCACAGTCTTTCACTCCTAACAAACCTCTCATAAGCTCAACAATCCCGAAGAATGATGCACAGTGCAGTCCACTGAACAGTGAAGGAGCATTGACTTCCCGGAAATAATCCCGGTCCAGTATTTGTTCAAAAAGTGTGCTGGCGGCAACGTGGTTCTCGTACTGGTCCAACAGCTCCACTGCAAGCAATCTCGCGCAATCCGAAAGTTCCCTCTTTGCGTGAGTGCCCCAGTATCTAGAACAATATTTGAGGAAAGGCATGCTTGATAGGTCTGGTTGCGGCTTAGCTGAAAGGGCCTTAGCCTTGTCCGAGTTTAGATAACTCAAGCAGGTTTCCGCCATCACTAGGCGGGCTCTGGGGAAGAGATCGCAATGAGTACACAGATACTCGCGGAGTGTGTGGTGGGTCAACCGGAAGGTCGAGGCTTCTTTATCCACCGTCACTAGCCCTTGACAGCAGGTGAGCAACGTCTCTGTCGCAGGGGCATGGCTGTGATTGAAATGTGCACATCCAATCTCTACGCCAAGCGCGTGACACAACTCATCTACCAGTAATGGCCTTTCCGAATAACATATCCACATCAGAGCGGTCATGGCGAGTTTTGCTTTCTCCCCTTCTTGAGTTCTTATCCGTTCTAGTGTTACTTCATATGCACCTTCCAACCCCGACCCTACCCCAATCGCATTGAGCCTCTCTCGCCTCCGATGGATCGTTGTTCCTCTCAGGATTGCGTCGACATTGAGTGAAACCAGTAGGAATCTATACTTGAACCTTTCAGTATATGACCCAGAAAGATTTCCTAAACCCCTCAATACTACGTACGTTTCCGAGGCACCGTCGGGAATGCTTTTCATAATATCTTTCCTCAGCTCACCATCCATCACCTCCGGAGTTGTGTCCTTCTTTAATCTTGCGCCCAGATATGTGACGATATCATCAGCCCTCGAGTTTATGTGTACGCTTGTCGCTCCTTCACCCAGCTCTCTCTCAACCGCACCCAGGATATGTGACCTTCCTGTCATGAACATTCGAGTATTTGGCGATCTCCGGAAAATTTGGCCCAATGCATCAAGAACCTCAACCTGATGTTCCGGAATACATTCGTCAAGCGCGTCAATGCAGATGAATGTTCGCTGTAAAGATGAGACAGCTGGGAACATTTTCACAATATCCTGAAGTTGTACTCCCCGGCCACCAAGCAACTTCTTCTGGCTCCTAAACCTCTTCCTGATGTCCTCCGGAATTGCTTCTAACGCGCTTAGGAGCTGGCTGAGGAGAGAACCGAGGAAGCGAAGTCATAGTAAAAACAAGCGACTGTCATGTCTTGGTCTATGGCCTGGTTGCATAAATAGTCTACCACAACGGAACTACCACCGTGGCCTGTCAGCAATAATGTCCTCTCCCTGTTCGCCGCTGATGGTCACTCATACCAGATGTAGCTCTTGCCGGCCCCAGGATTTCCGTAGCAGAATAAGACCGCCTGACCAGATCCATTATACCAGTTTATAAACTCTTTGGTTTCCAGTAACCAGCCACCTATACCATCTATCCGCTGACTGCAAATGTCCTGATGCCGCACCTGGGGCCCCAGGGGAGACAGCCAGGCCATCATTTTGGATTCATCATCAGTGGCAGTTACTGTAATGACATTGTTATAACTATTCGACACATTGAAAGAACCGGTGTTGTCTGTAAGAGTGCGAGACATCCTTAGATTTTTCGCAGCTAGGAATGCGGTGAAGAACAGGTTGTTGAGGAGCTTTTGATCGCTTGACAGAGTTCTAGGAGAAGCGGAGTTCGTCGATTGCGAAGTCCTGCGACTATCCAATAGCAGCCCAGCGATGGATTTGTGCAACCGAAACCCCTGGACTCGGTGAGTGCTCTATGAGGCTGAGGGGCTTGGCAAATATTGGCATGTGTTTTGGCCCAAGTTCAAAAAATGATTGAAGGAATTGGAAATTTGGAACTCTCTTTTTTGAGTCGAGAGGTTATACAAGTAAGATAGAACCGGTTCTACCAAAATAGTAAATAGCGACACTCGAAGGTATTGGGAGCAAAAAGACGAATGAAATGAAAGGAAAAGGAACCAAAATGCAGCAGAAGCAAATAACCGTGCCAAGGTTGTGACCAACCCCCGATTGCTCGCCCGAGCAATCTTGGGCACGTCTAGAACGTGCCTCTCAGCTCAACGAAAGATCTCAGCTCAACGCAAGTTTCAATTTGTATGCGAATTTAAGAATTTCAAACCACAACCAAGCATTCTCTGATGCTTTAAATGTCGTTCTGGCTTTCTCATACCCTGTTTTTTAAGTCTTTGCAAACGAGGCTTCCATTTTTTTCCCTCTCTTTAACAACTTTTATTTTCATTTGGTGGGACTCTGGTCTGGATTTTGCGGGAATCTTCCGTTGAGCTGAGATCTTTCGTTGAGCTGAGAGGCACGTTCCAGACGTGCCCAAGATTGCTCAGGCGAGCAATCGGGGGTTGTGACGGAGTCACAACCTTGGCACGGTTAGACTAGTACTGCGGGGTTACAAATTGCTCTAGGTGGGGTTTAGCTAGATAGTTCATTTCTTTATAGTGACAGGCGGGAGAGTTTTTTATTTAGTTAACGGGGAACGGGAAAGGTACAACTCCCTGGCAGAGAATGATTTGTAAGCACTCGTATGGATCGTGGGATTTGGGTGGCGGGCTTGGCCAGGTAAACAGGGGCGTCAACTAAAACTCTTTGTATCTACACCACCGTTCTTTAGTCCCGCGAACTATGGTTTTCGTTCATCAAGGTTTCTCATTATAGTCATCGACAAAAGGGTACCAAGGTTCCGATTGTGTGAGCGGTGATAGCCCGATTCGGTTTTCTTATTTCTTTTCCACGAATTCGATCGTTTCTTCTTGTTTGTTTCCTCTCAGAGCGACTGGAAGCTCGGTCTGGGAATTATCGTTCCTCTGACCCGAAAACATCGTTTCAGTACTTGTACCAGTACCGTATCTACCGCTTGCACCAGTAGTGATGTTCCCTCCCTACCTCTGAGAAATAAATACTCACGCAACTGAGCCGGTGATTCCTATAGATTTAGCTTCGATCCGCAGAGCATCATTTTCCTGCGATTTTTGCTTACTAAGTCATTAAAGAATCCCTTCAACCCTGATTTTCAGAAACCCTGATTCAACTCCCCCTTCTTTGCAACACTTGTTTTCGCCTACCGGGTTTCCTCGCCTAGGCACTAAACTTTAATGCCCAAGTCTGCCAAGCCTTCCTGATGGTAGTCCACTGCCTCTAAGCACTCCCCTGTCTGACTCTCTAGAAGCGCCGCACCATGCCTCCTGCTAGCCGAGTATCTCTCACAGATTGTGTGCCGAACCCCACTGCCATACGGATTTACCAATGCGGGTATCCCAACTCCCACTTTGCAACAACTTGAAGAGGTCAGTAGCTACATTTCCAGGTTGAATGTCTGGGCTATGATCAAATACCAGATCATGCAAACGGTGGAATGGGTGTAACGTCTTTGGCAAGAGAAACCTTACAATGCAGAGTTAGAGATCATCATCAGCTACCGATGTGACTACTACACCTACACAGGAACTTGAAGAGCAGGGATTTCACCGATTTTTTGATTCCCACCTTAGCTAAACTAACTTTTAGGCTCAACCTGAGCCACGGTGTCTCTTTGGTGAAACCTAGATCCCAGCCTTTCATCTGTTGCTAGTATGGGGAACTGGAATCGAATAACTTACCCCTTGTGAAATCCGTCAAATCATGACTGGCGTAGGCTAGGGAGTGGTTAAGTTAATAGGATGCTTTTTGAGATATTATAGCGTAGGATTTCGCGCCCTCTCGAGCTTCATATCCGGTAGATAGCCTGGATTGCGGAAATTTCTGCATACGGTATCTGGTGCGAACGCTTTTCTCAGTTAGAAAAGATGCAACCACCTCAACGCCTGTCAAATACTTTCCGGATAATATATATATTGAATAAACCTCGACAACAGCGATTTTGATAACCATTCTGTACCTCAATTGGGTTTAGCCTCACTTCTCTCTGCGATGGCCTAGTTACATCATGTTCAATTCAATCCCTCCACCCCTAACCTTCCATATTGAGCATCTTTTACACCGGAAATTAGCATCCAGTGTCATTCAATACGTAAATTTGTAACTAAGCACA